>C688J18823_10003402_pt1 | contig 10065 bp, 6 predicted proteins | sample HopSoiMetagenom1_FD_18823 | JGI IMG/M metagenome (IMG submission 18823) | reverse complement strand
CCGCCGCGACCCTTGCCAATATCGTGGCACAACGCACCCAGCAACAGCAGGTCGGGCCGGGACACCCGGGTGGTGAACGCGCTTGCCCGCGAGACGGTTTCGACAAGGTGGCGGTCAACGGTCCAGATGTGCACCACGTCGCGAGGAGGTAGGTCACGCACCGCGCCCCACTCGGGAAACAACCTGCCCCATAATCCGGTTCGGTCCAACGCCTCGATGGTGGCCACCGCCGCCGGACCGGCGGCCAGCATCACCAACAGATCCTTGAGCGCCTGCCGAGGCCACGGCGTGCGCAGCTCCGGCGCGTTCTCGGTGAGTCGGGAAAGGGTGGACGCCGCCATCGGCAGACCGGTGTTCGCCGAGGCCGCGGCCACGCGCAGGATCAGGCCCGGATCGCGCTCCGGACGGGCGTCACGGGCCAGGATCACCTCGCCGGCGAACTCGATGACACCTTCGTCGAGAGGGCGGCGCACGGGACGCTTGAAGGCGGCGAGCCCGCGGCGGGGCAGCGCGTTGGCCGCGGTGCGCAGCCCGGCGTCGACGTAGTAGCTGACCGTGCGGGCGGCGTCAGAGAGCGTGCGCGCCAAGTCGAATCGGTCGCCGATGTGCAGCGCAGCGCCGATCTCGTCAGCATGCTGGGCCAGCAGCAGTTCCCGGCCGCGGCCGGACACCCGGTGCAGTTCGGTGCGCACGTTGAGCAACGCCAGATGCGCCTCGCCCAGTGTGCCGGTCGGCGAGGCCAGCGAGCGGCTCGGATAGACGTCGGCGAGTTGTGCGATTGCCAACGCATTCAGCAATTGGACATCGCGCAGACCGCCGCGGCCGCACTTCAGATCGGGCTCGGCCCGGTGCGCAATCTGGCCACTGCGCTGCCAGCGCGCCTCGGTGTGCTCGACGAGTTCGTCGAAACGCGAAGCGATTCCGGTGCGCCACTGCCGACGGGCTCCGCCGATCAACAGTGACGACAGGTCGGAGTCGCCCGCAATGTGGCGCGCCTCGAGCATGGCCAGGCCCGCGGAGATGTCCTCACCTGCGACCTTCAGCGCCTCGGGCACGGTGCGCACGCTGTGATCGATGCGAATGTTCGCGTCCCACAACGGGTACCACAGCAGTTCCGCGACCCGACCGACGATGTCGTGAGGCATGTTGTCATGCAGCAGGGTCAAATCGAGGTCTGAGTAAGGGAGTAGCTCTCCCCTCCCCAGCCCACCGGTGGCGACGATCGCGAACCCACTGGTGGCGGTGACGCCGATTTCGGTGGCTTTTGTGGTGAGCCAGAAATCGTGCAAGTCCAGCAGCGCGTCCCGGAGCGCGGCCGAATCCAATTGACGTGCACCGCCAGAAAGCAATTGTTCGGACGCGGCCGCCAAATCGGTAGCGGGGCGCAACGAGCCCGCAGCCGGAGCCTCCCATCGAGAGGCGCCGGCGGCGTTGTTCTGCTCCTCGCGCAAGCGCTCGTCAGCGGAATCTGGTGTCTGCTCAGTCATTTCGACTCCTCCCCCGGCCTTTACCTACAAACGCTCACGGGTGTACGTCCGGGAGACGACGTCTCATTTCAGGATGCGCTCAAAGGGCGTCGGTACCCCGTTCTCCGGTGCGTACCCGGACCACGGTGTCGACGGGGCTGACCCACACCTTGCCGTCGCCGATCTTGCCGGTACGCGCGGCCTGGACGATGACATCCACCACCTTGTCGACGGCGGAATCATCGACGACGACCTCAACCCGCACCTTCGGCACGAAGTCGACGGAGTACTCGGCGCCGCGGTACACCTCGGTGTGACCCTTCTGGCGGCCGTAGCCCTGGACCTCGCTGACGGTCATTCCGAGAATACCCGTCTGTTCGAGGCCGGTCTTGACGTCTTCGAGCGTGAACGGCTTGACGATCGCAGTAATCAGCTTCATATTCCCCTATACCTCCGCGCCGTGACGGGCCAGTACCGAGCTGCCGCCACTGGTGACCGCGGCGAGGTCGTATCCGGTTTCAGCATGCTCCGCCTCGTCGATGCCGGCCGACTCATCCTCCGCATCAAGACGTAGCCCAATGGTGTATTTCACGATCAACGCCAAGATAGCCGTCACTATTGCCGAATACCCGAAAACAGCGAAGGCACCGACGGCTTGGCGCCACAGTTGGTCGAACCCACCACCGTAGAACAGACCGGCGACTGCCGCCGGCGCTTCCGGTGCGGCCACCAGGCCGACGAGAAGGGTGCCAACCATGCCACCGATCAGGTGCACACCGACGACATCGAGCGAATCGTCATAGCCCAGTTTGAATTTCAGGCCGACCGCCAGGGCGCAGAGGATACCGGCCGAGGCTCCGACGATCAGCGCGCCGAGGGCATTGACCGACGAACACGACGGGGTGATGGCGACCAGGCCGGCCACAATGCCCGAAGCCGCGCCCAGCGACGTGGCCTTGCCGTCCCGAATGCGCTCGGTGAGCAGCCAGGCGAGCATCGCCGTAGCGGTTGCAATGGTGGTGGTCATGAACGTCGCACCCGCGGTACCACCGGAGCTGGTCGCCGAACCGGCGTTGAAGCCGTACCAGCCGAACCAGAGCAGACCGGCACCCAGCATCGTGAACGGTAGGTTGTGCGGACGCATCGGTGTGGTCGGCCAACCGAGGCGCTTGCCCAGGATGATCGCCAACACCAAACCGGCTGTGCCTGAGTTGATGTGGACCGCGGTACCACCCGCGAAGTCGATCGCCTTGAGTTTATTGGCGATCCAGCCGCCGTGCTCACCGGTGATGCCATCGAAGGCGAACACCCAGTGCGCGACAGGGAAGTAGACGAAGGTCGCCCACAGGCCGGCGAATACCAGCCAGCCGCTGAACTTCAGGCGGTCCGCGACCGCGCCGGAGATCAGGGCGACCGTGATGATCGCGAACATCAGCTGGAACGCAACGAAGACCGTCTGGGGCAGTGTCCCGGCCAGCGGAATGTCAACCGCCGCTGTGCCGGTGGACGGATCCGCGGCGACAGCGTTGCCGCCGATCAATCCCTTGAGGCCCCAATACTGCGTTGGGTCACCGAATAGGTTGAACTTGTCGTTGCCGAAGGCCAGCGAGTAGCCGTACAGCGTCCATAGGACAGTTACAACGCCCATGGCACTGATGCTCATCATCAGCATGTTGAGCACGCCCTTGGCGCGCACCATACCGCCATAGAAGAACGCCAGGCCGGGCGTCATCAACAGCACAAGCGCGGAACTTGCCAGCATCCACGCTGTGTCGCCGGTATCCGGCTGACCCAATATCGGGAATCCATCCACTCGCCGTTTCCTCCTTCGACATGCCACGGCCGACAACGTTTGGCGACCGTTGACCTGGTCCAAGACAATGCTGAGTGGTTGTTTCGTCTAAGACGCTGCGGTGTTTCGCTCGTGTGAACGGATGGCCAGCCGACGTTTCGGCGGTGTTACATCATGCGTTTCTTGACGAGTGTTTGTTACCCGAGCAGCGCATCGACGAACGCGGCGGGCTCGAACGGAGCGAGATCGTCGGGGCCTTCACCGAGACCGACGAGCTTGACCGGAACACCCAATTCCTGCTGCACGCGGAAGACGATCCCGCCCTTTGCCGTGCCGTCGAGTTTGGTCAGCACGACGCCGGTGATGTCGACCACTTCGGCAAACACCCGTGCCTGTGGCAGGCCGTTCTGCCCGATCGTGGCGTCGAGGACCAGCAGCACCTCGTCGACTTCCGCGCGCCGGCTCACCACTCGCTTGACCTTGCCGAGTTCATCCATCAGGCCGGCCTTGGTGTGCAGTCGGCCAGCCGTGTCGATGACGACCACGTCGGCGCCGGAATCGATACCCGCGTCGACGGCGTCGAACGCGACCGACGCGGGGTCGGCGCCCTCGGCCCCGCTAATTACCTGTGCGCCTACTCGCGAGGCCCACGTCTGCAGCTGATGGGCCGCCGCGGCGCGGAAGGTATCGGCAGCGCCAAGCACCACGCGGCGGCCGTCGGCGACCAGGACACGGGCCAGCTTGCCGACCGTCGTCGTCTTACCTGTGCCGTTGACGCCGACGACCAAGAGCACCGAGGGCTTGTTCGCGTGGGGCAGCGCCTTGATCGAGCGGTCCAGGTCGGGATGCAGCTCCTCGATCAAGACCTCGCGCAGCACGGCGCGGGCGTCGGACTCGGTGCGCACCCTGCTGCTGGCCATCCGTGACCGCAGCGAGGTCACGACCGATTCGGTGACGACCGGCCCCAGGTCGGCGATCAGCAGGGTGTCCTCGACGGCTTCCCAGGATGCCTCGTCAAGGTCGCCGCCACCGAGCAGGCCGAGCATGCCCCGGCCCAGCGTGTTCTGCGACTTGGCCAGCCGGCCGCGCAATCGGTCCAGCCGCCCGTCGACCGGGGCGACCTCGTCGAGCTGTGGTGCTGCCGGTTCGGGCTCGGCCAACGCCGGCTCGGGCAGCTGGACGTCGGCGATGGTCCGTTTCGGCGCGTCGCGCGGAATGGTGGCATCATCGCCGACGGCGGGCAGCCCACTGGTATCGATGCGTTCGACCGGCTCAGCGGGTGCTGATTGGGTGAACGTGATCCCCGAAGACGCCGTATAGCCTCCGGACCGGTCGACGGGAGTGGCAGTGTCTGCAGATGACAGGCTGATCCGTCGACGCCGGTACCGCACCAGCCCGACGACCAGCGCGACCACGACGAGAACGGCAATGACCGCGATTGCGATCCACAGAGCTTCCGACACGATGCCATTGTCTCAGGGTGGATAGCCGGTGACGCTCGACCCCGGCGGCATGGAGACCCGCAAACGGCGCCACATCGACGTGTGCCTGTCCGAGGCGGTCGACTATCAGACGGTCACCACTGGGCTGGAGCGCTACCGGCTGCCGTACAACGCGCTCACCCAGACCGATCTGGGCAGCGTCGACCTGACCGCCGATTTCCTTGGCGCGCGATTGCGTGCGCCGTTGCTGATCGGCGCGATGACCGGCGGGGCCGAGCTGTCGGGAACCATCAACCGCAACCTGGCCGCGGCGGCCCAACAGCTCGGCGTCGGCATGATGCTCGGCTCGCAGCGCATCATGCTCGACAACGACTCGGCCTCGACGTCGTTCAGCGTCCGCGACGTGGCACCCGACGTGCTGCTGATCGGCAATATCGGGCTGGCTCAACTCGACGAGCTCATGGTGCCCGACCTGGTCAAGGCGCTGGACCGAGTCGGTGCCAATGCCCTTGCGGTGCATACCAATCCGTTGCAGGAGGCGATGCAGCACGAGGGTGACACCGATTTCTCCGGATCCATCTCGCGGTTGCGCGACATCGCGGGGTCGATCGGCTATCCCGTGATGCTCAAAGAGGTGGGCCACGGCATCGGCGCGGCGGCCGCCGCGGAGTTGGTTGACTGCCCGATTGCGGCCGTCGACGTCGCTGGCGCGGGTGGCACGTCGTGGGCACGGGTCGAACAGTTCGTGCGGTACGGCGAGATCCGCTATCCCGCGTTGGCCGAGTGGGGCATCCCGACCGCGGAGGCACTGCTCGAGGTGCAGCACATGCTGCCCGACGTGTCGATCGTCGCGTCGGGCGGCATCCGCACCGGCATGGACGCCGCCAAGGTGTTGGCGATGGGCGCCGACGCGGTGGCGGTGGCGCGGCCCCTGCTCGCGCCCGCGATCGAATCGCCTGCCGCCGTTGTGGATTGGTTACAGCGGTTCATCGACGAAATGTTGGTCTGCCTGCACGGTTGTGGCGCGGCGAATCTGAAGGCACTGCGGCGTCGTGGGGTCACCAAGTTGTGATTTGTGTGCGTTTTGGAGCGCTCACCGCTCTCAAACGCACACTAATCGCAAGTCAGTTCGCGGCCGCGACCAGTTCCTGGCCGCGCATCCGCTGGCTGATCACCGCGGTGATGCCGTCGCCGCGCATCGTGACGCCGTACAGCGCGTCGGCGACCTCCATCGTCGGCTTCTGGTGCGTGATGACGATGAGCTGCGACTGGCTGCGCAATTGTTCGAACAGCCCCAGCAGCCGACGCAGGTTCACATCGTCGAGGGCCGCTTCCACCTCGTCCATCACATAGAACGGCGACGGCCGCGCGCGGAAGATGGCCACCAGCATGGCCACCGCGGTCAGAGACTTCTCGCCACCGGACAACAGCGACAGCCGCTTGATCTTCTTGCCCGGCGGACGGGCCTCGACCTCGATGCCGGTGGTCAGCATGTCGTCGGGATCGGTCAGCAGCAGTCTGCCCTCGCCGCCGGGGAACAACGCCGAAAACACTTCGCGGAACTCGCGTTCCACGTCGGCGTAGGCCTCGGCGAACACNTGCAGGATGCGCTCGTCCACGTCGGCGATAACGTCGAGCAGATCCGTTCGGGCCGCCTTGACGTCCTCGAGCTGAGTCGACAGGAAGTTGTAGCGCTCCTCCAGGGCGGCGAACTCTTCCAGCGCAAGCGGATTGACGCGGCCCAGCTCGTTGAGCTCCCGTTCGGCCTTCTTGGCGCGACGCTCCTGGGTGGGCCGGTCGAATGGCATCGGCGTCGGCGCGGTGACCTGTTCGCCGCGTTCGCGTGCCTGCTCGTACTCCGCCATCTCCAATTCCGACGGCGGCAATGGCACTTCGGGTCCGTATTCGCCGATCAGGTCGGCAGTCGCCATCCCGAACTGCTCGAGGACGTGCTCCTCGAGCTGTTGGATCCGCAGTTCGGCTTGGGCTTTGGCGACCTCGTCGCGATGCAGCGCGTCGGTGATCGCGGCGATCTTGGCGCCGAGTTCGTTGACTTCTTCACGCGTCTTCGTCAGCGCGCCCGCCCGGTGCTGGCGTTCGGCTGCGACGTCGTCGCGGGCGCGGGATGCGACGGCCACCGCCGCGCTCAGCCGCTGTGCGACAAGGCGTCCGGATTCGGCGACCGCGGCCGCGACCGCCGCGGCGAGTTCGCGTGCCTCGCGGGCGCGCTGAGCACGCAGCCGGGCCTCGCGTTCGGCGGCCGCCGCCCGTCGCAGCGAATCCGCCCGTCCGCGAACGGCATTCGCGCGTTCTTCGGCGGTGCGTACCGCCAGCCGCGCCTCCACTTCGGCGGCGCGTGCCTGCTCCGCCGCGACCATTGACGCCTGCCTGTCGACCGGTTCGGCTTCGAACGTCGGCTCCTGTTGTGCGTTGTGCAGGCGCTGCTCGAGTTGGGTGAGTTCCTCGACGGTTTGGTTGCGGCCCGCCTCCAGCTCGTTGCGCTGCTGGATCAGCCGCTGCCACTCGTCGTCGGCGGCGCGGGCGTCCTGCCCGAGCCTGCCGAGCTGTTCGTAGATCGCCGAGATCGCAGCGTCGGATTCGTTGAGCGCCGCGAGCGCCTGCTCGGCGGCGTCCTGGCGGGTCGCCTGCTCATCCAGCGCACCGGACAACGCGGCGGACAGCTCGCCGGTCTGCCTCTCGGCGTCGGCCAGTTCGGCGCGCGCCTTCTCGACCTCCGAGGTGATCTCGAGCGTGCTGGGCTTGCGGTCCGAGCCGCCGCTGACCCAGCCCGCACCGACGAGGTCGCCGTCGGCGGTAACCGCGCGCAGCTGCGGACGTGCGGCGACCAGATCCAGCGCAGCGGTCAGGTCCTGCACTACGGCGACGCCGGACAGCATGGCCGTGACGGCGCCCTGCAACCGCGACGGCGCTTCGACCAGGTGCACCGCCCACGTCGCGCCGTAGGGCAGTTGTTCCGTCGGCGGTGTCGCGTGGTGCGGCCAGTCACCCAGCACGATGGCCGCACGTCCGCCGTCGGATTCCTTCAGCGCCGCGACGGCCGACCGGGCGGCACCGAAGTTCTCTGCGGCGACGGCGTCTGCGGCCGCGCCGAGCACCGTGGCCACGGCCACCTCGTAGCCGGGACGCACATTCAGCAGATTGGCGATCGACCCGAAAAGGCCTGCGCCACCGTGGTTCTTCTGCAACCACGCGGCGCCGTCCTTGCGGTCGAGGCCGACCGACAGCGCCTCGATGCGTGCCCGCAGCGAGGCGACCTGACGCTCGGCGCCGCGCTCCGCCGCCTGCAGTTCGGCCACGCGTTCGTCGGCCAGCCGCAGTGCGGCCACCGTGCGGTCGTGGTGGTCGTCGAGGCCGACTTCGCCGGCGTCGAGCTCACCGACGCGGCTCTGGATGGTTTCGAACTCGGCCTGCGTCTGCTGCGCCTTGGCTGCCGCTTCCTCGATGCCGCCGGTCAGGCGTGCCACCGTTTCGTCGATCGACTCGACGCGGGTACGCATGGTGTCGACCTGTCCGGCCAGTCGCGCCAGCCCTTCACGGCGGTCTGCTTCGGCGCGGACGGCGGCCAGGTGGGCGCGTTCGGCTTCGGCGGCGAGGCGTTCGCACTCGGTGAGTTCCGTGCGGGCCGCCTCCAGCCGGGTGCCGGATTGAGTCAGCTCGTCGAGCAGTTGCCGCTCCTGGGCGGCAACCTCTTCGGCCTGGGCCTCGAGCGCGTCGGGGTCGGGTCCAGTCGATGTTTCGGGCTCGGCGTCAAGGTGCTGTGCGCGCTCGCTGGCGATGCGCACGGTCGCGCTTACCCGTTCGGCCAGCGCCGACAGCCGGAACCAGGTCTGCTGGGCGGCCTCGGCGCGCTCGCTGAGCGTACTGACCGCCGCTTCGTGGGCGTTCAGTTCGACTGTCTTCGCGTCGAGCCGAGTGGCGAGGTCGTCGTGTTCGCGACGCAGCGTGGTCTCGGCCTGATCGGTGTTGTCGAACTCGGCCTTGCGGGTGACCAGATCGTCGGCGGCCAGCCGCAGCCTGGCGTCACGCAGATCGGCCTGGATGGTCTGGGCGCGACGGGCCATCTCGGCCTGCCGGCCCAGGGGCTTGAGCTGGCGGCGCAGCTCGGTGGTCAGGTCGGTCAGCCGGGCCAGGTTGGCCGACATCGCGTCGAGCTTGCGGACCGCCTTTTCCTTGCGCTTGCGGTGCTTGAGCACGCCGGCGGCTTCCTCGATGAACGCGCGCCGGTCCTCCGGCCGCGACTCGAGGATCTCCGCGAGCTTGCCCTGGCCGACGATGACGTGCATCTCGCGGCCGATGCCCGAGTCGGAAAGCAGCTCCTGCACATCCATCAAACGGCAACTGCTGCCGTTGATTTCGTATTCGCTTCCGCCGTCGCGGAACATCCGGCGGGTGATCGACACCTCGGAGTACTCGATCGGCAGTGAGTTGTCGGAGTTGTCGATCGTCACGGTGACTTCGGCGCGGCCCAGCGGAGCCCGCGACGAGGTCCCGGCGAAGATGACGTCGTCCATCTTGCCGCCGCGCAGCGTCTTGGCGCTGTGCTCACCCATCACCCAGGTGAGCGCGTCGACCACATTCGACTTGCCCGATCCATTGGGGCCGACGACGCACGTGATGCCCGGCTCGAAGCGCAGAGTCGTGGGTGCGGCAAAGGACTTGAAGCCCTTTAGCGTCAGACTCTTGAGGTGCACGACGTGCCACACTACCGTCGCGGAGGCTAACGCTCGGTGAACCCCGAGAGCGCGTCGCCCGGTTCTGACCAGTCGGCGACGACTTTGTCGACATTGCCGGGCGTGTTGCCGCTTTGTAGCAGGTCAAGCAACCGCTGGCACGCATCCCGCCGGCCCTGGGCGACCACCTGGACACGGCCGTCGGGCCGGTTGGAGGCAAAGCCGGTCAGCCCGAGTTCCAGTGCCCGCGACCGCGTCCACCAGCGGAATCCGACGCCCTGGACGTAGCCGTGCACCCAGGCGGTCAACCGTACGTCAGCTAACTCCTGCATCACTGACCTCAAAAGTCACTTTGGTCCCAGATTTCAGCGTGCGGCCGACAGTGCATACCTGATCGATCGCCCGCTCGACGACGATGAGCAGCCGGGCCACCTCGTCGTCGGAGAGCCCGGACAGGTCAACCTCGAGCTTCTCCTCCAGCAGCGGATAACGCTCCTGCTCGCGGTCGGCGGGGCCGGACACCTTGATCGTCGCCTTGTAGTCGTCGCCGAGTCGGTGGCGCAGGGGCTGGTCGCTGCTCATCCCGCTGCAGGCCGCCAGCGCGATCTTCATCAGCTCGCCCGGCGTGAAGACGCCCTCGACGTCTTCGTTGCCGACGAGCACCTCCGCGCCGC
>C688J18823_10003401_pt1 | contig 10068 bp, 11 predicted proteins | sample HopSoiMetagenom1_FD_18823 | JGI IMG/M metagenome (IMG submission 18823) | reverse complement strand
CCGCCATGACCACGCGCGGGTTTGGCAAAGCGGAGGCGCAGGAACTCTCGAATCTCATCGCCGATGTGCTCGACAAGCCCGCCGACGAGGCGAATACCGACCGCGTCGCCGCCAAGGTGAAGGCCCTCTGCGCCCGGTTCCCCGTCTACGCATGACCATGACACGCTGGCTGTTGTCGCTCGCCGTCGCATTCATGTGCAATGCGTGGGCACAGTCCTACCCGTCGAAGCCGGTGCGCATCGTGATCCCGTTCCCGCCGGGCAATACCACCGACATCATGACGCGCCTCATCGCGCCGAAGATGAGCGAGCGGCTCGGCCAGCCGGTCATCGTCGAGAACAAGCCCGGGGCGAGCGGCATGCTCGGCCTCGAGCAGGTGGCGAAGTCGCCGGCCGACGGCTACACCATCGCCTGCGTGCAGGGCGGCAACATGGTGGTGCTGCCGCACACGAGCAAGAACATTCCGTACGACCCGCTGAAGGACTTCGCGCCGATCTCGGTGACCACGTTCAACTACCTCGCCATCGTGGCCAACCCGAACGCGCCGTTCAAGACGATCGGCGAGATGGTGCAGTACGCGAAGGCCAACCCCGGCCATCTCACCGTGGCGACCAACGGCGAGGGCGGCTTCCCGCACCTCGCCTTCGAGCACCTGCGCACGATGGGCGGCTTCACGTATACGCACGTGCCATACAAGGGCAGCGCCGCGATCGCCACCGATGTGATCGGCGGCCAGGTGATGGCGGGCATCGACGGCATCACCGGCATGACGCCGCACATCAAGTCCGGGCGGTTGCGCCTCCTCGCGACCACCGGGAAGCAGCGCGCAGTGCTATGGCCCGACACCCCGACTGCGGCGGAGGACGTGCCCGGTTACGACTCGGGCGGCTGGTTCGGCTACGCCGCCCCGGCCAGGACGCCGCGCGAGGTCATTCTCAGGCTGAACGAGGAGATCAACCGCGCCATGCGCTCGCCGGACGTGGCGTCGAAGCTGGAAATCGCCGGCCTCATCATCCGCACCGAGTCGCCGGAGTTCTTCGCCGAGGTGCTGAAGGCCGACTACGAGAAATACGGCAGCCTCGTCAAAGCGATCGGCTACGTGCCGCAGTAATGAAATACGAGCCGTTTGGCTGGCATCACTGGGAGGATCACTTCTTCCTCTCGTATCAATTCCGCCGCGCGCTCGGCGAGACGCAGGAGGGTGGCGGCGCGGTGAGCGAGTGCTTCCAGGCGGCGAGCCGCATGAAGCCCGACCTGGAGAGCTGGCATACCGAATGGCTAAGGGTTGCCGAGCGCAACGCTGCCCGCGGCGATGAAGCGGAGCGCGCCGGCCACATCCGCACGGCTATGAACTGCTGGCTGCGCGCGGCCGACTACTACCGTTCCGCGGAGTTCTGGCTCGCCGCCGACGACCCGCGGCGCTTGCCGACCTTCGAGAAGTGCGAGCGCGCGAGCCAGAAGTGGCTGCGCTACCTGCCCGGCGACGTCGTCGCGATCCCATACGAGGGCGGCGTGTCGCTGCCCGCGTATTTCATCAAGCCGAAGGGCGCGGGCCCATGGCCGGCGCTCATTTCCTTCGGCGGCCTCGATTCCTTCAAGGACGAGCTCTGGTTCATGACGGGGCGCGGCGCCGTGCAGCGCGGCATGGCAGTCCTGATGGTCGACGGTCCTGGACAAGGCGGGGCGTTGCGCCGGGACAAGGTGTACTCGCGCCATGACTACGAGGTGCCGGTGGGTCGGTGCATCGACTGGCTCGAGAAGCGCCCCGATGTGGATTCGAAGCGCATCGCCGTCAGCGGTTCCAGCCTCGGCGGCTACTACGCGGCGCGCGCCGGAGCCAAAGAGCATCGCCTCGCGGCCTGCATCTCACATGGCGCGATTTGGGATGTGCACAAGCGCTTCGCTGATCGCGGCGAGAACCATGCGCTCGCGTATCTCATGAAATGGGTGCTCGGCGCCAAGAGCTGGCCCGAGGCGCTGGAAAAGGCAAAACCGTTCCGGCTTGAGCCCGTGCTCGGCGAGATGCGCTGCCCTTACCTCGTGCTGCACGGCGGGCATGACGTGCTCGGCGTCGAGAACTCCAAGACGGTCTACGAGCATGCCAGGAAGCATGGCGTGAAGGTGACGTTGCGCCTGACGACCGAAGAGGAAACCGGCGCCGAGCATTGCCAGCACGACAATCCGACCCTCGGCCAGGAGCTGATGATCGATTGGCTGGCCGATGTGTTCCGCATCGACCAGCGCAAGCTCGCTTATTCCTGATCTACGCCGTGGCGGCCCGCTGTCCCAGGCAGGCGAGGCCGGCGCTGGTCACGCTGAACGTCCGTTGGTCCGCTGAGAGCTCGATGAGGCGCTTGTCGATGAGGCCGCGGTAGCCGCTGTCATAGGCCTGCACGTGCAGCACTGGCCAGCGCGATCTCAGAATGGTGACGAGGTAGGCGCGCGATTTCGATTCCTGCATCAGCGCGCGGATGGTATGCAGCACTGCCTTTTCACTCGGTACCAGGTCCATCGGTCTCCTCCTTGCGTTCTTCGAATTCGAGTACGTATGCGGCCCTGCTTTTCGGTTCGCCGAAGGTGATCCAGCCGTGACCTTGCAGGACCACCTCCTCGCGCTGCAGCAGCATCTCGTCGCCGCGCCTGCCGAACGACACGAACGTGCCGTTCGAGCTGTGGTCGCGCACGACGAAATTTTGCTGCCGGCGTTCGATCGTGCAGTGGCGCCGGGAGGCCGTCGTTTCCTCCACCACGAACGTCGACTCGGCGTCGCGTCCGACGGTGACGGCATCCTCGAGTCGGCAGATGAGCTCGCGGTCACCGAGCGTCAGCCGCAGCTCGGACCGCCGCGCGCTCTTGGTGGTTTGCCCAAGCGGAAAATCCGTCACGTCGGCGCTCTTGGACCACAAGAGCTCGCAGAGCGACACTTCTGCCGCCTTGCCTTTCACCGCGATGTCATAGAGCTGGCGGGTGGAATTGCGCACCAGTGCCGGCAGCTTCTTGACCGTCTCCGCCGACGTGAGGACCTGGCCTTTCGTTGCCTGGGCAACCAGGCGCGCCGCCAGGTTCACCGTGTCACCGAAGATGTCGTCGCCGCGGGGCACGACGGGGCCGGCGTGAAAGCCGATGCGCAATGCGATTTTGTGTCCCGCGATGGGGGGAAGGGCGCTCGCCGCCAGGTGCATGCGCGTGGCCGCTTCAGCGGCGCGGCCCGCGCTCGGGAAGACGGCCATGATTCCATGGCCGATGTTCTTCACCACGCGGCCGCCGCTCGCCCGGGTCGCGCCGTGCAAGGCTTTCAAGCACGCCTGGATACTGGCGACCGTCACGTCGCCCATCACATCGGCGAACAGCACCGCGCCATCGCGCGGCCGCTCGGGCCCGCTTTGTCGGCTAGGGGCGCAAGGGCGACGTCGGAAGACGGGTTGTCGTATTCGGCGGCCACGGTTGCCGAAAAATACCGGACACCGGGCCCAAGAGCCGGGCAAAAGGTCTCACCGAGCGGCTATCTTGATGCAAGGATGTGTGATCGCTTTTCACGCTTCGTGACTTCAAGCGCTGAGCGAGACGCAAGCCTCTTCGTACTTGCCCTTGCCCATGTCCTGTCCCTCGAAGATGCCGCGCTCGCGGATCCACTTGAAGGACTCTTCGAACACTTCCTTCGTGTAGGTCTCGAACACGATGCGCTCGCCCGGCCCCCAGCGCCGCGTGTCCATCATCGGGACGAAGCGCGTCGGGAACTCCTTCTTGTAGTAATGCGTATAGAGCTCCGGGCGCAGATCGATGTCGCGCTGGGCTTTCCTCAACGCGCGGTAGTACTTCCTCACGTCCTCCGGATCGGGCTCGTTGTTGAGCATGGCGGACATCATGAAGGTGGTGTCGATCACCTTGCGGAAGCCCATCTGCTCGAGGAAGTAATACGGGCCGGAGAACACGGCCGCCGCGGGCACCTTGCGGTCGAACACCTTCTCCATGCGGGAGAAGAGGATGCCATCGGCGAAGGAGAGCTTGATGTCCGAGAGCGGCATGTACTGCTCGAGCGCCTGGATGGTCGAATAGTGGCTGCCCGACTGGTGGCCGACCGAAATCGGCACGCCGCGCAGGTCTTCCGGCGTCTTGATCGGCGACTCCGGCGGCACGAATACCGCCGATGGCGACACCGAATAGGCGTCGGCGTACATCTTGGCGTGGCCCTTCGAGGCGGCGACGTTCACCGTCCAGTGGCAGGCGCAGCTGACGTTCGAATCGCGCCCCGCCTCGATGTTCTGGTAGGCGCCGATCTTGTTCGCCGTGGCGTGCGCCTTGGCGAGGTCCTGGCCCTTGAAGGCCTCGCGGAACTCGTAGTCCAGGCCTTCGGCCTTGAAATAGCCTTTCTCCTCGGCAACCCACTCGTGCAGCCGGAAATGCGGGGTGATCAGAAACTTTGCCATGTCCTTCCTCCTCGTTAGCAGCAGATCAATCGCTTGGATTCAGCCACGCGCCGGCTTTTGATCATGCCGACGTGCGACTCCATGAATGCTCGCGCCTCGCGCGGCTTCTTCGCTTCAATCAGGGCGGTCAGCTCGCGATGCGCGTCCAGGATCTTGCGCGCCACGGCGCGGTTCAGCGTGCGGTTACGGTTCGGCCACGACACGTGCTGCAGCGAGATGAGCTGGTAGTACAGCACGCGGTTGCCGGACGCCTCGGCGACGGCGAGATGAAAATGCAGGCTCGATCGCGTGAAGGCGTCGAGGTCGTCGAGCAGCGCTTCGGCCTCATCCCCGAGGGAACGCAGCCGCCCCACCTGCGCTCGCGTGGCGTTCGATGCCGCGAGCTCGGCGGCCAGGCCTTCGATCGCGGCCTGCGCCGTCATGATCTCCTCGCGGTCGATGTCCGCCAGCTCGAGCTGCACGGCAAGCGCCTCGGCGAAGAGCGCCGGATTGCCGCGCGTGATGCGCGCACCGCCGCCGGCGCCGCGCGAGATCTCGACGATGCCGAGCGCCTCCAGCGTGCGCAGCGCGTCGCGCGCGACGATGCGCGACACGCCGTGGCGCGCGGCGAGGTCCTTCTCCGTGCCGAGGAAATCGCCGGGCCGGTGGCGTTTCTCGAACAGCGCCTCGCGCACGTCGGCGACGATGCGCGCGGCGAGCGTCGTGGATTTGCCGACGAAAAGCGGATGCACGCTCATGGCAGGCCGTAAAGATAATATCTTTTGCCCGCAAGGGCAAAAGAACGCAAGGCGCGCGCATTCGGTCCGCGCCCGCGCTACCCGGTGACGCTAGGCTGCCACTCATGTCGCGTCGCAGCGACGGCTCTGTCAGGAGGGCGATTAGCCCGGGCGGGCCCGAGGCGACGCAGACGAACGCAATCTCGGAGGGATTAGGGTAGAGCCATGAGAGTCCAGACCGAGCTTCAGCAGCAAGTGGAATCGCTCTTCGAGCGCTGCCCTGAACTTTGGGGATTTTCAGTGCGCTCGGAGAACGACGAGCTCTTCGTGAGCGACGTCGGCATTGCGCCGCGGCTCTCCGCCGAGCAGTACGGCGAGATCTTCCAGGACATCGCCAAGACACTGTCCGACGTCCTCGAGGAAGCCCCCGAAGCTTCCGAGTACCTGCGCGGCCGCACCTTCGCGCGGACCCTGCACTAAGCCTTTTCCAGTAGATATTTCCTTCCAGCGCGGCGGCGGCGTCGCCGCGCTGTCACGTTTTTAATATCCGTGTAGCAATTCCGTTGTGAACCAGCGACTCGGGGCTTGGTTGTAGTCGTCTCGGGCATTCTCTGATGCCTGGATTTAAGTATGATCTGTAGTATTCGCAGTGACACTGCGTTACGTGAAGGCGCTACAGATGACCATGAAGACCCTCGAGTTCAAGCCCGGCCTGCCGGACAGTCTGCTCGTCCGCCTGGAAGCCGACGTCGCCCACAAGATCCGCGCGCTGTTCGCGCGCTGCCCGACGCTGCACGGCTTCTCCGTGCAGGACCGCGCGATGCTGCCGCGCGAGCTGGACCAGACCCGCATTCCCGATGCCGACCTCTTCGTCACGGAGATCGGCGTGTTTCCGAAGCTCGATTCGCAGTACGACGACATCTACGACGAGATCACGCTCGCGATCTCGGACCTCGTGAAGGACCAGCCGCACGCGTACGATTTCCTGCGCGGCCGCACCTTCGCGCGCTCGTTGCACTAAGACTGCACTGAACAAGGGGAAGTGGTAGGGAGAAGGCGCTCGCCGCTGCGGCCAGGCAGAAACTGGCCGCAGCGGCTAGAGCGCCATTTTCATTTGTACCGGTAGACGACGACCTTGTCGGCGCCCGACTCCGGCGTCCACACCTCGCCGCGCCGGCCATGGATCTGCCGTACGTTCGCCGAGCGGCTCGACGAGCGGAAGGTCTCGAATGTCTCGGTCTGTGGGTCGAAGCGCAGCATGACTTGCGCGCTCCACTCCGACGCCCACACTATGTCGTCCGCATCGACGTAGACCGCGTAGACGTGCGGGTCCTCGCCGGGCGCGCGCCACGTCGACCACTTGTTGGTGAGCGGCTCGAAGCGGCTGAGGTTGCCCGAGTTCCATTCCGAAACCCAGATGTTTCCTTTTGAATCCGACCACACGCGGCGCGCGCCCTGGCGACGCGTCGGCGGCTCGAGAACCTTCGTGCTGCCATTCGCGTCGATCCTGCCGACGAACGATCCCGCGAGGGAGGCGTAATAGACCGTGCCGTCTGGCGTGGCGTGGATGCCGTACGGGCCGCGCCCTTTGGGCGCGTCGAAGATCTCCATCTTCCCGCTCTTCGGATCGAGGCGTCCGTAGATGCCGCTCTGCCCGGTGAACCAGTGGATGCCCTTCGCGTCGAAGATCGCCGTGTTGAGGTTGGTGTAGCTGTAATCGTTCGGAATGCTCCACAGCTTCACGGCTTTCGTTTTCGGATCCACCCGCACGATCGCATTCTGGCCGCCGTCGGTGAGAAACGGCGCGCCATCGCGGTCGAGCGTCACGCCGTGCGGCGACGCTCCGCGCCCGAGCGCGACGAATTCGATCTTGCCGCTCTTCGGATCGAGGATGCCGAGGTGCCCGCTGCCCTGCGCCGAGATGTAGACCGGGCCATTCGGTGCCGGGTCGGCCCAAACGTCGTGGATGCCGTGGCCGCGCGGCACCGGATATTCCTGCACCGTGACTTCCGCCCGCGCCGGCAGAATTACGGTGAGCATGGCGAGCGCCGTCCCGACACAGCGATTGAGGTACATTGACCGAAAGCTTACACGCTCGGACCCAGTGACTGAAAAAACCGCCGCCGCTTTCACGCTCGACCTGTCGCTCCAGGTCGGCAAATACGACATCCAGAAGCTGCTCGGCAAAGGCGCGACCGGCACGGTCTACCTTGCGCGCGACACGTTCACCGGCAAGGAGGTCGCGCTGAAGACCATCGAACCCGAGGTGTTCCGCGATCCGGAGTTCGGCACGGTGTACCGCTCGCAGCTGCTGAACGAAGCGTCGCTCGCCGGGAAGCTGCGCCACCCGCACATCGTCGCGATCCTCGACGCGGTGGTCGGCGAGGACTCCGGCCACATCGCGATGGAGCTCGTCACCGGCGGCGACCTTGCCGCCTATGTCACGCCGGAGAAGCTGCTGCCGGTGGCCGATGTCCTGCAGATCGGCTTCAAGTGTTGTGGCGCCCTGGAATACGCGGCGAAGGAAGGCATCGTCCACCGCGACATCAAGCCCGCCAACATCATGGTCGCCTCCGGCACCGAGGTGAAGATCGCCGACTTCGGCGCCGCCATCCTCAAGAAGAGCCAGGTCGTGCAGACCGCGCAGATGGGCTCGCCCTACTACATGTCGCCGGAGCAGATCCAGAACAAGGAAGTGAATTTCCATAGCGACATGTACTCCCTTGGCGTGGTGCTCTACGAGCTGCTGGTCGGCAAGCGCCCGTTCCTCGCCGACAGCCTCGAGTCGCTGATGCAGAAGATCATCCAGTACGATCCGCTGCCGCCGTCGGAAGCGCGCAAGGACCTGCCGAAGGACATCGACCGGCTCGTGCTGCGCGCGCTCGCCAAGACCCCGGAGCAGCGCTACGCCAGCTGGGCCGAGTTCGCCCTCGAGCTGTCCAAAGTCGGCCAGAGCGTGCTGCCGCCCGATGCCATTCCGGACAGCGAGAAGTACGTGGCGCTCAAGGCCGTGCCGATGCTCGCCACGCTGTCGGACGCGGAAATCTGGGAGCTCGCGCGCGCGGGCCGCTGGACCCGCTTCGCGAAGAACCGCGCCATCGTGCGGGAGAAGGAGAAGGGCGTGAGCTTCTATTTTCTCGCAAGCGGCGACTGCAAGGTCACGCGCCAGGGCCGACTCCTCAACATGATCAACGCCAAGGAGTTCTTCGGCGAGATGGCCTACATCGCCGGCGGCGAGGCGCGCCATGCCACCGTCGAGTCGCACACCGATCTCCTGCTCGCCGAGTTCCAGCCCGAGGCCCTCGACAAGATGAGCCAGGGCGCGCAGCTCCATCTGATGCGCGCGCTGGTGCGCAACGTCTCGGAGCGGCTGGCACTCGCGAACACGCGGATCGCACGCTGAAAGCGAAGCGCATCGCCATCCTGGAGACGCGCATGGGCCAGCACCTCGCCGATCTGGTCGCGCAGCGCGGCGGCGTCGCCTTCCACGCCCCCGCCCTCGCCGAGCTGCCGGACCTCGACGCGGCGGCCATCGAGCGCCTGGTGCACGCTCTTGAGACCGAGCGGCCGAAGCTCGCGATCTTCCAGACAGGGGTCGGCACGCGGGCGCTTTTCGACACCACCGACCGCCTGGGCATCACACCCGCGTTTCTCTCCATTCTGGATAAATCCATCATTGCCGTGCGCGGACCCAAGCCGACCGGTGCCTTGCGTGCGCGCAAGGTGCGCATCGACCGCTCGGCGGCCGAGCCCTTCACGACGCACGAGATCCTGCAGGTCATCGACGACGTGGACGTCGCAGGCGCGCGCGTCATCGTGCAGCGTTACGGCAGCGCAAACGCCGAGCTCGATAGCGCCCTCGAGGCGCGCGGCGCGAGCGTAGTCGAGATTCCGACCTACCGCTGGTCGCTGCCGCAGGACACAAAGCCGCTCGCCGACCTGATCGCGCGGCTCGAGCGCCGGGAAATGGACGCCGCGGTATTCACCAACGCCGAGCAGGTGAGAAACCTGTTCCTCGTCGCCGGGCGCCTGGGGAAGGCGGATGCGCTGCGGCAGGGGCTGAATGCCACGCTAGTGGCCTCGATCGGCCCGGTCGCCTCCGCCGCGTTGCGCGAGGAGCGGGTGGAAATCGGCGTCGAAGCCAAGCCGCCGAAGCTCGGCGCACTGCTGGCGTCACTGGAGGCGGCATTGACATGAAATGGTTTCTGCCGCTGCTCCTCGTTGCGAGCCAGGCGCTCGCGCAGGGCTATCCGTCCAAGCCGATCCGCCTGGTGGTTGGCTTCGCGCCCGCCGGCGCGGCCGACGTGGTGGCGCGCACGCTGCAGGAGCCGATGCAGCGCGCGCTCGGCCAGCCGATCGTGGTCGACAACAAGCCCGGCGCGGGCTCGAGCCTTGCCGCTGAGTTCGTCGCGAAGAGCGCGCCCGACGGCTACACGGTGCTGATCGCAAGCCCGTCGTCGATTTTCGTCAACCCGCTGCTCAATCCGAACATCGGCTATCAAAGCGCCCGCGATCTGATGCCGGTGACCAAGGTGAGCTCCTCGCCGCTCATCGTGGCGGTGAACCCGGGCATCGGGGTGCAGAATCTCGGAGAGCTGATCGCGTATGCGAAGAAGAATCCCGGCAAGCTGAATTACGCGAGCTCCGGTAACGGCTCGGCGCCGCACATGGCGGCTGTGCTCTTCCAGCGCGTCGCCGGCGTCGAGATGGTCCACGTGCCTTACAAGGGCGGCGCGCCCGCGGTGCAGTCGGTGGTGGCCGGCGACACGCAGCTCTCGTTCGCGACGCCGCCGTCGGTGCTCTCCCTCGTGCATTCAGGGCGCCTGAAGGCGCTCGCCGTGACGAGCCGGGAGCCGACGCCGCTCGTGCCGGGCGTGGCCGGCATGGCGCAAGCGGGATTGCCTGACTACGAAATCTCGTTCTGG
>C688J18823_10003400_pt1 | contig 10073 bp, 11 predicted proteins | sample HopSoiMetagenom1_FD_18823 | JGI IMG/M metagenome (IMG submission 18823) | reverse complement strand
CCGCTGCGGTCGACGGCCCGCGCGGTGCTGGAGATGGAGGTCAGCTCTGGCGGCCGCCGTACAGGCGAGGCAATCAGCCCGGCCACGATCAGCCCGGCGCAACCAATAGCGGCAAAGCCCCAGAGGATTACCTTGAGCGTTTTCGAAATCATAGCCGTGAACATGGAGCCCCCTGAAAATCATTAGAGGTAAACTCCGCGAGATTGCCGGCAAAAATCAGTATACCCCATTCGACCAGCATGAGACTGGCGAGATCGTAGATTCGCGACTGGCGGACGCGATGGGGTATCGAATTGATCTCCGAAAGCGCCGAGGCCGCTTGCTTTGCATCAATGGTGGTCATGATCCACTCCCCCCTGCGGCTATGTCGTCCGCGATGGCAGACACCGCCGCAGGGTTGCTGATGAGGCCCATGTGGCTGGCAGCAGCGATCAGTTTCACGTCTACAGAGGCGGTCATCGTATGCACCGCCTCGGCGTACTTGTCCGCCAGCATCAATTCGTCATCAGCACCCGCGATGATCGTCAGCGGTTTGGTGGCAGCTGCGAGATCGATCCGGTAGTTACGCGTTGCGAAATTTCGCCTCAGGCGTTCGGTATAACTCAACACCAGAGCCTTCTCCGAGTTTGGCGGCACGGCAAAGGCGACCACCGGCAAAGCATCGCAGCAAGTGATCCCGATTTTGCGCAAAGCCAGCAGGCCAAGAATTCGGGGCAGATCGGCGCTGGCCCAGCCGCCGGAATCCGGCTGATTGGTCGGGGCGTCATAGCCAAGATACGGCGCGAGCAGGACGGTGCGCGCAAACAGGTTCTGGATCGGCGAGCCCGCAATCCGCAGCGCGAACCCACCGCCGGCAGAATGGCCGACAAGGGTCAGCGGCGCGGCAGGGTTGGTCTTGCGAAGCTCGGCGATGAAGTCCGCCATATCGTCTTCGAGCTGACCGAGATAGCCGATATCCCCCCGCGTACCCGAAACGCCATGACCGCGAATATCGAGCCCATAGGTTTCTACTCCATGCTGCGCCAACCTCCAGGACAGCGCGTGAATGTTGTTTGCGCTGGATCCGGAAGAGCCGTGAACCACGATGGCTACGCGACCGCTAGGGACGCCGACCGCAGAGTAATGGCGGAACCCCAAGGCCGTGCCGTCACGCGCCTGAAATCGCTCGACAGCCGGCAGGGTGCTCATATCCACCGTGCCACGGGCTTGCGAGATCGAACGCAGCTCGGGAGGACGCGACAGCGGAGTTGCGATCATGGCGCCCAGCACCAGAGCTGAGAGCGCCACAGCAGCCAAACCCCAGAGCGTGAACTTGAAAGCTCCCGAACAGATTTTTCCGACCATTTGACATCCCATTTAAGACAACAGAGAACTCTGTATGATAGAGTAATTCGGATAGCAACTGCTGATTTGCGGGGGCACCTGAAATCCATACCTTGCGCGAACAGCCAAAAAGCCCGATTCGGTGTCCGAGATGCCCGCAGCAGAAGCCCTAATGAACGCCCCGGAGTTCACCGTCTCCGAACTGTCCTCCGCGCTGAAGCGGACGGTGGAGGATGCGTATGGCCATGTCCGGGTACGCGGCGAAATCTCCGGTTTCCGTGGCCCGCACTCCTCCGGGCACTGCTATTTTGCGCTGAAGGACGAGACCGCCAAGATCGAGGCGGTGGTCTGGAAAACGGCGTACGGAAGGATGCGCTTCAAACCGCAGGAGGGCCTGGAGGTCATCGCCACCGGCAGGCTGACCACCTTCCCCGGCTCGTCGAAATACCAGATCGTGATCGAGGCGCTCGAGCCCGCCGGCGTCGGCGCGCTGATGGCGCTGATGGAGGAGCGCAAGCGCAAGCTGGGCGCCGAGGGGCTGTTCGACGAAGCCCGCAAGCAGCTCTTACCGTGGCTGCCGGAAGTGATCGGAGTTGTCACTTCACCGACCGGCGCGGTGATTCGCGACATCCTGCATCGGCTGGCAGCCCGCTTCCCCCGGCATGTGCTGGTGTGGCCGGTGCGGGTGCAGGGCGAGGGCTCGGCCGAACAGGTCGCCGCCGCAATCCGGGGCTTCAACGCGCTTGCCGAGGGCGGCAGGATTCCGCGGCCTGATCTGCTGATCGTGGCTCGGGGCGGCGGCTCGCTGGAGGACCTCTGGTCGTTCAACGAGGAGATCGTGGTTCGCGCCGCCGCCGAAAGCATGATCCCGCTGATCTCGGCGGTCGGCCATGAGACCGACATCACCCTAATTGATTTCGCCGCCGACAAGCGCGCCCCGACGCCCACGGCGGCTGCCGAAATGGCTGTTCCCGTCCGCAGCGAGCTGTTCGTTGAAGTGGCAGCCGTGGCGCGGCGAAGGATGCTGTGCTGGCAACGCGCACAGGAGGGCCGTCGCAACGAGCTACGCGCGGCCGCGCGCGCGCTGCCTGCCGCCGGTGAGTTGCTTGCGATACCCAGGCAAAGGCTGGATGGCGCGACCGCTTCGCTGCCCCGGTCCTTGAGAGCCAATACGCACGCTCATTTCCGCCGCTTTGCGGCGAGCAGCGCACGCCTGACGGTGCGAGTGTTGCGGGGGCAGCTCGCGCAGGCTCAGCATCGCTTGGCAGTTTCCGGCGAACGCATGGGGCATTCCGAGCGGTCGTTGTTGCGAAACCGCCGAGAACGCTTTGCCGGACTTGCGATCAGGCTCAAAGCCTCCAGGCTCTCCAACGCGCAGGCGCAACGCCAGGTGCTGGCGCGAGACCGCGAACGCGTGCTCCGCCTGGCCGAGCGCGCACGCCGCGCCTTGGCGATGTTGACGCAGCGCCTTGAGGCGCGGGTCGCGCATAGCGGGAAGCTACTCGGCGCCCTCTCGTACCGCGGTGTCCTCGCGCGCGGTTTTGCTCTGGTCCGTGACGAGCAGGGCCACCCGGTATACACGGCCGCCAGCATCGGTCCCGGAGCGCGGCTCGACATGGAATTCACCGATGGACGCGTGGGAGCGACGGCGCATATGGATCGGCCGGCGGCGAAAAAGTCCGCCGCCACCGAGCCGAAGCCCGTGACTTCACGGCGCAGTGGAAAGCCTGCCGGTCAGGGCAGCTTGTTTTAACGGGAAGTCGCGAAACCTCACCGCGCCAACCACTCCGCCACCCGCTTCTGGGAATCGGCGCGGGCTTCAGGATCGGTGCCGACATGACCTTGTTCCGGCACCGCGACATCGGATGAATTGGCGCCCGCATGCGGCGGGAAGTTGGCGCGGTCAAACTCGTGATAAGCACCCGGATAGACGACGATGCGCGCCAGGGCGCTTCGGCCCTGCGCACCCTCGATCATTTGACGACACGCCGGCGGCGAACTGACGTCGTCCTTGGCGCCGATCAACAGCAGCGTCGGCACCCGTGCGCTCCATCCGAGGCCAGATGAGATGCGACAGTCTGGATAGAACGCAATCGCGGAGCGGAAGTCCGGTTCGATGCTTTGCGGTAAAAGCTGCGGACGCACCGCCCACAAAACGGCACTGGCGCCGTTAGCCCATCCCATCAAGCTGATACGATCGCGTGCGGTCCAGGGTTGCTGCACGAGCCAATCCCTGGACGCCACGATATCCGCCACTCGCTCGCGGCGCGCGCGAATTTTGGGGTCGTGGCATTGCGGACCGAGTTCACGCGAACCATAGGAATCGGGCAGCAAGACCGCAGCGCCCGCTCTGAGCAATTGCTCAGCCCAATCGCGATAACGCGGCTGGACCGGATCCGCATGGGCGGCCAGGCCGCCGCAGCCGTGGAGCGCGATCACCACAGGAAACGGCCCGCTACCCTCCGGCTTGAAAAGCTGAGCGTGCAGGATGCCGTTACCAAGCGGTATATCGATCTGATGCGGGGCGGACGCAGGCGCCGCTTGCGCCGCAGAAGCCACGGCGAACAGCAACAGGAATGTAAGCCGTGAGAAAAGGCGCATCTGACTTGCCGGTGATGAATCAAAGTGCTCGTAACAGCGTGCCCATTCAAAGGTTAACACGCGCGAGTTCCGCATTTCATCACAAATCGGTGGTTTTGTCGGGCGGACAGCATGCCCTATTTATGATAAATCGAATCTTAGGAAAACTATCAGGACGGCCTGGGCGGCCGGGAGAAGCGGAGAAGCCGTGCTGAACAAATTCGCGCCCTCGGGGCATGGCGAGGCGCAGGTGCAATATCTGGATGGCGATTTCCGCGTGATCTCGCCGGGCACGTACGTCCGGTGCGCAGTGACCGACGCGCGGATACCGCTTGACGAGCTGAAGTACTGGAGCGTCGATCTGCAGGAAGCCTATGCTCTGCCAAACGCGGTTCTGCAGCGGCATTTCCCGACCGCGCTGAAAAAGCAGAGTTAGCTGTCCGCACGGAATTTGCGGGCGCGTATCCGAAACAACAAATCGGTCGCGAACCTGCGCAAGTCGACTGGGTTGTCTAGCTCAAGCGTTACCGGAAACGGCACAACCTGTTTTGCCGCCGGGGCGTTCCGCAAGCGGACCATATCCTTTTCCGTGGTCACCAAAGTCAAGCTGTGACGCGACGCGTCGGCAATCAAGCCTGCAATCTCTTGTTCGGAGAACGGATGATGATCCGGGAACGCGCGCTCGGATACCACCTCGATATCGCAACCACGAAGCGTTCTGAAAAACCGCTTGGGATCGCCGATCCCCGCGAAGGCGAGCACGCGCTTGCCCTGCAACGACGCCACGGTGGTTGCCTCGGGGCGAAGATGCGCGGATAGGGCCATGCGGCCTTGCCCCGCGAGGGCGGCAGCCACCGGGTCGGCCGCAGATCCATCGCCTATCACGATCAGCCCGTCGGTGCGCGCGATCTGAAGCGGCAGCGGAGCCCGCAGCGGACCCGCGGGGAATATCTTGCCGTTGCCTAGGCCGCGATCGCTGTCGATCACAATCAGCGAGCCATCCTTGGCGATCGCGGGATTCTGGAAGCCATCGTCCATCACGATGACACTGGCGTTCTGGGATTTCGCCAGCGCCACACCGTCAATACGATCGCGAGCAACGACCACGGGCACGTTGCGCGCCAGCATCAACGGTTCGTCGCCCACGTCGGAGGCTTCATGCCGGGCAGGATCTACCAGCAACGGACCGCGTAATTGTCCACCATAGCCGCGGCTGAGCACGACCGGGGTTTCGGCGAGCTCGCGCAGCAGGTTCGCAAGGGCGAGCACCATCGGGGTCTTGCCGGCGCCGCCGACGTGATAATTGCCGACACAGATCACGGGAACACCGGCGGCAAAGCCGGCACGGCCCATACGCCGGCCCGTAATCATTCCGTACAACGCGCCGAGCGGGGTGAGCAACGAAGATAGCAAGGACGGTGGCCGGTACCAGAAGTCCGGCTCACGCATTCGCCGCTCCCACTTCGAGCCGCAGTTGCAGCAGATAGGGCTCCAGGGCGACCAGCGTTCGCTGCAGCGCGCCGCCGAGCTCTCCAACCACGCGCCCTGCGGCGATAAGCGAGGATTCGCGGGCCGCCGGATCGGCGAGAAGCTGACCGAACTGCTTAACGAGCGTCTCCAGGCTATCGGCCGTTCTGGCGCCCCCGGCTCTGTCCAGCGCCTCGTAGATATCGCTGAAGTTGAACACGTGAGGACCATGCACGACCGACGCGCCGAGCTTGACCGCCTCGATTGGATTCTGGCCGCCATGTTCGATCAGCGACCCTCCCATAAACACGATCGGCGCCAGGCGATAGAACAGTCCCAGTTCGCCCATGGTGTCGGCGACATAGATATCCGTGGTCGCGGTGGGCAGTTCCTCGCGCGAACGCAAGGTCACGTGCAGGCCCGAAGCCGGGATGCTGCGCGCAATCGCCTCGCCGCGGTTCGGGTGACGCGGCACGATGACCGTGAGCAGGGATGGAAAAAAGCCGGCAAGCGTCTGATGCGCCCGAAGCAGAATGTTTTCTTCGCCCGGGTGAGTCGAGGCCGCCAAAATAATTGGCCGCCCGCGTGTGAGGGCCATCAACCGCTCCAGCTTGGCGGCGTCAGCTGGCGGCGCAGGCACATCCAGCTTCAAATTGCCGGTCGTGACCACGTTGCGGCTGCCAAGCGCGACGAAGCGCTCCGCATCCAGCTCCGATTGCGCCAGGCAGACATCGAAGCTGCCAAGCAGCGCCGAGATGGTGCCTGCGAGCCGGCGCCAGCGCGGAAACGAACGCGGCGACATTCGGCCATTGACCAGCACCATCGGCAGCCGCCGGGCCGCGCTCGACAGGATGAGGTTGGGCCACAAATCGGATTCGATGAACAACGCCAGGCTTGGTCGCCAGTGGTCGAGAAACCGGCCGACATAGCGCGGCGAATCATAGGGCACGTATTGGTGGATGATGTCGCTCGGAAACCGCTTGGCGACGATCGAGGCCGAGGTCACGGTGCCCGAGGTCAGGAGCACGCGGATATTGAGTGCGCGCAATTTCTCGATCAAAGCCGCCGCCGCCAGTACTTCGCCGACGCTGGCGCCGTGAATCCAGACCAACGGCCCATGCGGCCGGATACCCTGGCTCATGCCACGGCGCTCACCGATTCGCTCCGGATCCTCTTTGCCCTGTTTCAAGCGCCGGCTGATCAGCGCAGGGGCCAGCGGGACAACGGCTGAGGACAGCTTCTGATAGACGCGGAGCGTCATCGGCAGTGAGTTAGCCAAGGTTTGCCTCCGGACGCCCCACCTGCTCATAGGCACGGCGGGTCGCCTCGTTCAGATATCCCTCGAGCTGCAGCCGCAGGTTTTCCATCGTCTCTGCATCGGCGCCCGGAGGCACCACAATCGGCGCAATTCCCACCAATGCGCCTCGACCGAATGGCAAATTGATGGTGGTGCGGTCCCAGTTCTTCATCCGGATGAAGCGGCTGGTGGCCATCGCAAAGGGCATGATCGGCCGTCCGGATTCTCGCGCCAGCATGATGATGCCCAGCCCCGCAATGCGCGAGCGCTTGGGTACGTCCGCCGTCGAGGCGACGTTATAACCGGCCTCAAGCGCGCGCACCATCTCCTTGAAGGCTCCCACGCCGCCCTTACGGTGAAACGCCGAGCCGTGATCGCCGGAGCCCCTGATCGTGCCGATGCCAAGCCGTTCGGCGGCGATGGCGTTGAATTCACCGTCACGATGACGCGAGATCAGCACCTTGGCCCGATGGCTCTCCTTGGTCTTGATGAATGGCGTCAGGAAATGCTGGCCATGCCAGAACGCCAGGATCACCGGCTGCGCCGGCTCGACCGCATCGTAAACATTCGCCGGATCGAAGCTGAACTTGTTCGTGCGCCAGACCAGACGCAGATACTCGGCCGCGAGAAAGCCAACAGCACGCTGGACGCGTCTGCTGCGCAGCAAATTGCGGATCAGCTTCTTCAATTGGCTGGTTTCGCGGCTTGACCTGGATCGAGCAGGCGGTGCAGGTGGACTATGAAATAGCGCATATGTGCATTGTCGACCGTCTGCTGCGCCTTTGCTTTCCACGCCGCGTAAGCGGTTGCGTAATTCGGAAATACGCCGACAACTTCAACCTTGTCGAGATCCTTGAAAGTTGCGCTGTCGAGTTCGGTCAGTTCGCCTCCGAGGACCAGATGAAGCAGTTGCTGCTGCGGGATATCCGCCATGATTCCGGTTTCCTGACACGTGGCTGGCAGCAAATTCTTCGAACAAACATGCCGTCACGGCAATGGCTGCTTTCGGAAATACTCGATTATATGTGCATGACGTTCGCGCCCCGCCGCCACCAGTACCCCGTGCGCCACTTCCCGGCGATTGTACAGGAGCGCATCGCCGGATAGCGCGGTCATGCTACCATTCGCCTCCTCGACGATCAAATTGGCGGCGGCAAGGTCCCAATCGCGGCTCTGTCCTCCGGCAAATGCGGCGTCAAGGCTTCCCTGCGCAACCCGGCACAGCCGAAGCGCGAGCGAACCGATTCGCGGATGCAGGACGATCTCTTTCGTCGACCGCTTCAGCCTTTCGACCAGCGGCTTCGGCCCAGCCACCCGAGAAAATTCAATTTGTTGGCCGGCGGTCGCATGAACCGGCACATCATTGCGGGAGGCACCCTGCCCACGTGCTGCAAAGAAAAATTCATCGGTCGCCGGCGCGAAAACCGCGCCCAACACGGGTGAGGCGCCCTCGATCAGCGCCACGCTCACGCACCAGTCCTCGCGCCCCGCGAGATAGCCGCGGGTGCCGTCGATCGGATCGACAATCCATACCCGTCGCTTGGCCATGCGCGACTCATCGTCGGCACTTTCCTCGGACAGCCAGCCATAATGGGGCGTGGCGGAGCGAAGCCTCGTTTCCAGCAGATCGTTGACCGCGATGTCGGCCTCGGACACCGGCGAGGACGCCCCCTTGGTCCATTCCTTCAACTCAGTACGAAACAGCGATAGCGCCAGCGCGCCGGCTTCCAGCACCGTCTGCTTCAGCAGCGCGGCATCGCGCAACATGGAATCTTCGCGCCCGATACCCGCGCTAGCGTCCGCCAAGCGTCAGTCCCTCGATGCGCACCGTCGGGGCATTCACGCCGTACCGGAATTCCAGATCGTTTGCCGGCGCGAGCGTTTTGAATATCTGGAGCAGATGCCCGGCGATTGTCACCTCGCTGACAGGATAGGTGATCTCGCCATTCTCGATCCAGAAGCCGGAAGCACCTCGGCTATAATCCCCTGTTACGCCGTTAACGCCGGAGCCGATCAGGTCGGTGACGTAAAATCCTTGCTTGATGTCGGAAATCAGCTCGGCCGGCGTTGGCTCGCCCGCTTCGAGGTGAAGGTTATATGGGCCGGGCGATGGCGAGGACGACACGCCGCGGTGGGCATGGCCAGTAGTCACCAGACCGAGTTCGCGCGCGGTGGCGCAATCGAGCAGCCATGAGGTCAGCACGCCCTGATCGACAATGGCCAGCTTTTTCACTCTAACGCCCTCGGCGTCGAATGATTGAGAGCGCAGCCCGCGCACCCTCAGCGGGTCGTCGATGATGCGAATGTTCTTTGCAAATAGCTGCTCGCCGAGACGATCTTTCAGGAAACTGGTCTTGCGCGCGATGGAGGCGCCGTTAACGGCGCCGACGAGGTGGCCGACCAGAGAACCCGAAACCCTGGGATCGAACACCACCGGGACCTTGCAGGTCTGGACCTTGCGCGGATTGGCGCGTGCCACCGTGCGCTCGCCGGCCTTTCGACCGACGCTCCCGGGAGATTCGAGATCCGCAGCGTGAGGCGCGCTCGCGTAGTCGTAGTCGCGCTCCATGCTCGTGCCCTCGCCGACGATGGCGGTCATCGAGATGCCCTGGCTCGAGCGCAGGTACGAACCCTGGAAACCAGTAGAGGTCACCAGCACCATTCCGCCAATACCGGTCGACGCCGAGGCGCCACCGGATTTTGTAACGCCCTTCACCCCCAGCGCCGCTGCCTCAGCTTCGCAGGCGCGGCGTTCAAGCTCGGATGTCGAAGGCGTTTCCGGATCGAGCAGATCGAGGTCCGGAAACTCGCGCGCCAGCAATGAAGGATCGGCAAGCCCGACATACTTGTCGTCGGGCGCGACCCGCGCCATGGCGACGGCGCGCTCGGCGAGCTTCGCGATGCCATCGCCGCTGATATCGTTCGTGGAGATCACGGCCTGGCGCTGTCCCACCAGCACGCGCAATCCGATGTCGTCGCCTTCCGACCGCTGGGATTCCTCGACCCGGCCGTCACGCACTTCGACGCCCTGCGAAATGCCGCGCACCGCAACCGCATCGGCTGCGTCCGCGCCGGCGCGTTTGGCGGCCTCTACCAGCCGCTGCGCCAGCGTGGCCAACGCGGATTGGTCGAACAGGTCGGAGTGAGCAGCTTTGGATGGGATCGCGGCAGCAAGTGATGGTGAAGAGTTCACGAACAAAATCCCGGCTATGGACGGAGGATCGGCGGCGAGCAGGATGCAAATCGACTAGCCCTGAGATGTGCCCGATTCACAACGATTTCAAGCAATTTCGTCGGCCTGCTGCGAAAGATTTTCGGCCGCGCGGCAAGGTCTCGTCAATGATGTACGCCAAGCTCTTGTCAAGCATGCGGACAGGTGCACCGCCGGTGACCTTGAGTTAACCAG
>C688J18823_10003399_pt1 | contig 10074 bp, 9 predicted proteins | sample HopSoiMetagenom1_FD_18823 | JGI IMG/M metagenome (IMG submission 18823) | reverse complement strand
CGACCAGATCCGGCTGCGAGCCGATCGGCTCGGCGTCGCCGACAGCCCGGTACTTCTCGCTGCGGCGAGCAGCGTGCGCGATATCGTCGCCGCGCTCGACGACAGCCGTGCCCCCGATCTCGTGGTCATCGATTCGATCCAGACCATGTATCTGGACACGCTCGACAGTGCGCCCGGCACGGTGAGCCAGGTGCGGGGCGCCGCGCAGGAGCTGATCGGACTGGCCAAGCGGCGCGGCTTTGTCGTGGTGCTGGTCGGTCACGTAACCAAGGAAGGGCTGATCGCCGGCCCCCGGGTCCTCGAGCACATGGTCGATACGGTCCTGTACTTCGAGGGTGAGCGCGGCCACCAGTTCCGTATCCTCCGCGCGGTCAAGAACCGCTTCGGCGCCACCGACGAGATCGGCGTCTTCGAGATGAGCGACCGAGGCCTCGTCGAGGTGCCGAACCCCTCGGCGCTGTTTCTGGCCGATCGTTCGGGCGGCGATGCGGATAGTGATGAGCCGGGCGGGCCTATCGCCGGCGCGGCGGTGTTCGCTGGCATCGAGGGCACCCGGCCGGTGCTGGTCGAGATCCAGGCACTGGTCGCCCCGTCATTGCTCGGCACCCCGCGCCGCGCGGTGGTCGGCTGGGATTCCACAAGACTGGCGATGATCACAGCCGTGCTTGATGCGCGCTGCGGTCTCTCGGTCGGGGCCAACGACATCTACCTCAACGTCGCCGGCGGGCTGCGCATCGTCGAGCCGGCCGCCGATCTCGCGGTGGCCGCGGCGCTGATTTCCGCAATGAACGAGACACCGGTGCCGGCTGACACGGTCGTGTTCGGTGAAATCGGACTGTCCGGTCGGGTACGGCCGGTAGGTCATGCCGAGGCGAGGCTGAAGGAGGCGGCAAAGCTTGGGTTTGCCGAGGCCTGGGCGCCGCGCCGCCCGCCTGCCCGCGCGGCACGGACGGCGGCCAGGCGAAACGATGCAGGCGACTCCGGTTTGCGGCCCACCCAGATCGGCCATTTGAGCGAGTTGGTGGCGCTGCTCACGCCGCAACGGCGGCGCCTTGGCCAAGCGGCTGCCTTGGGAAGAGTGACGGCGGCGCCATGAACCCGATCGATATCGGCGTCATCGCGATCATCGTGCTGTCGGCGATCTTCGCCTTCGCCCGCGGCTTTGTGCGCGAAGCGCTGTCGATCGTTGCCTGGGTCGGCGCGGCATTCATCACCTTCAAATGGTTCGACGCCGTATTCGCGTTTGTCGAACCGAAAGTACACAACCCGCTTCTGTCGCAGGTGATCGCCGGGGTGGGCCTGTTCGTTCTCAGCCTCATCGTGCTGACGATCATGACCAGCTATATCGCTCGGCTGGTGCGAATCAGCGCGCTATCTCCGATCGATCGCACTTTGGGCTTCATCTTCGGTCTGGCGCGCGGCGCCTTTATCGTTTGCCTCGCTTATCTGTTGCTCGACCTCGTCCCGGCGGGCGATCGGCCGGTCTGGATCAAGGAGGCGAAAAGCGCACAATACCTGCAACAAGGGGCCGAGATGCTTCGCGGCTTCTTGCCCGAACAGCTCAAGCTGAAAAGCGCCAATGCCGTTGACGAGTTGATGCAGAAAATCGACCCCAAGGCTTCGGCTGAAGCCGAGGCGAAGCGGGCCATGCGGGCATTGGCGACTCCCTCCCCGGCCGCGGTGCCGAAACCAGAGGAAGTGAAGCCCAATTATCGACCGGGCGACCGGCGCGACCTCGATCGGCTGCTCGGTACCCAGCGTTAGCCGAGTCCGCTGTAACAGAATTGTAAATCTTCGCCCAACGCGGCCTCGCATCGGGCGGAACGAAACCTTATATCTGGCGGGCCGGAGCGGCTATCGAGGGTGGCGGGATTGTGACGACCGGCCAGGGCGACTCGGACCATTTTCACGACGAATGCGGCGTCTTCGGGATCTACGGCCATCCCGACGCGGCGGCATTGACGGCGCTTGGCCTGCACGCGTTGCAGCACCGCGGCCAGGAAGCCGCCGGTATTGTCGCCTATGACGGTCAGCAGTTCAGCGCCCATCGCGGTCCGGGCCTGGTCAGCGACAATTTCAGCTCGAAAGAAGTCATCGAACGCCTGCCCGGCGGCATGGCGATCGGCCATAACCGCTATGCGACGACCGGCGAGGTGGCACAGCGCAACATCCAGCCGCTTTTCGCCGATTTCGAATTCGGCGGGCTGGCGATCTGCCACAACGGCAATCTCACCAACTCCTACCAGCTGCGGCGGCAGCTGGTGCGCCGCGGCAGCCTGTTCCAGTCGACCAGCGATACCGAGGTTATCGTCCACCTGATCGCGACGAGCCTCAAGGAAAGCGTCGTCGACCGGCTGATCGACGCCCTTCGCCAGGTTGAAGGCGCCTATTCGGTGGTAGCGCTGTCGCAGGATTCGGTGATCGGGCTGCGCGACCCGCTCGGGGTTCGGCCATTGGTGCTCGGCAAGCTCGCCGACGCCTGGATCATTGCCTCGGAGACCTGCGCTCTCGACATCATCGGCGCCGACTTCGTCCGCGATGTCGAGCCGGGCGAAATTGTCATGGTCGGCCCGGGCGGGGTTAAGAGCCTCAAGCCTTTTACCGAGGTGCCCCGGCGGCTCTGTGTTTTCGAATACATCTATTTCGCTCGACCCGACAGCATGGTCGAGGGCCAGAGTGTCTATGAGGCGCGAAAGCGCATCGGCCGCGAGTTGGCGCGCGAGAGCCATGTGGATGCCGACATCGTGGTTCCGGTGCCCGATTCCGGCGTGCCGGCGGCGCTCGGTTACGCTGCGGAAAGCGGGCTCCCGTTTGAGCTGGGCATTATCCGCAACCATTACGTCGGCCGCACCTTCATCGAGCCGACCGACCAGATCCGCCACCTAGGCGTTCGCCTGAAGCACAACGCTAATCGCGCCGATCTCAACGGCAAGCGGGTGATCCTCGTCGACGATTCGATCGTGCGCGGCACCACTTCGACAAAAATCGTCGATATGGTCCGCCAAGCCGGCGCACGCGAGGTTCATATGCGGGTCTCCAGCCCGCCGACCCGTTTCCCGTGTTTCTACGGTATCGCCACCCCGTCGCGGCAGCAGTTGCTTGCCGCCCGTTTCGACGTCGAGCAGATGGCCCGCTTTATCGGCGTCGACAGCCTCGCCTTTATCTCCATCGACGGACTGTACCGCGCGATGGGCGAGGAAGAGGGGCGCCGGCCGAACGCGCCACGTTTCTGCGACGCCTGCTTCAGCGGCGACTACCCGATCCCGCTCGCCGATGCCGATGAGGGTAAGGTGTCCGTGCAGCTGTCATTACTGGCGGAGCCCGCCTGAGCCCTATCCGCTGATGAGCGAGGTTCCTCGTGAAACCCGGCTCGCCGGCAAAATCGTCCTGCTCACGGGCGGCTCGCGCGGGATCGGCGCCGCGGTGGCCGAGCGCTTTGCCTGCGAGGGCGCGCACCTGGTGTTGGTCGCACGCACGGTCGGCGGTCTCGAAGAAACCGACGACCGGGTGCGGGCCGCCGGCGGCACCGCTACGCTGGTGGCGATCGATCTGCGCGATTTCGGCAAAATCGACGAATTGGGAGCGGCCCTCTACCAGCGCTACGGAAGGCTTGATGTTCTCGTCGGCAATGCCGCCGAGTTCGGCGTGTTCTCGCCGCTCGGCCATATCGATCCCGGTATTTGGGGCGAGGTCATCGACGTTAACCTGACCGCCAATTGGCGGCTGATCCGGGCAATGGACCCGCTACTCCGGGCCGCGCCGGCGGGACGGGCCATCTTTGTCACCAGCCGGCTCGCGCGCGACGCCCTGCCCTATTACGGGGCGTATGCGGCCAGCAAGGCCGGGCTCGAAACCATGGTCAGGATCTATGCCGGCGAGATCGCCCGTACGCCGGTGCGGGCGAATCTGATCGATCCAGGTATCGCCCGCACGCGGTTGCGGGCCCATATCTTCCCGGGCGAGAACCCCGAGACGGTGCCGCCGCCGGAACGCGTCGTCGATGCGTTTCTCGAATTTGCCTTGCCCGAATGCACCCGAAACGGCGAAATCCTGACGTTGCCCATTTAGAGCAGCCTCAACTCCGCGCATAGGGGTTTTCACCCTTCCGGAGCATCATCCGGATCGGCACACCCGGCAAATCGAAGGTTTGCCGCAAGGAATTGACCAAATAGCGCCGATAGGAATCGGGAAGCTCTCCGGGCTTTGAGGCGAACAGGGCAAAACTGGGCGGCCGAGTGTTGACCTGGGTCACATACCGCAGCCGCAGCCGGCGTGCGCCCACGAGCGGCGGCGGATGGTGCTCCTGGATCGCCGCCAGCCAGCGGTTCAGCGCCGGCGTCGGCACCCGCCGGTTCCAAACCGCGTCGGCCTCGAATACCGCTTTCATCAACGCATCGAGACCGTGCCCGGTCAGCCCCGAGACAGCCACGACGCCAACACCCTGCAACTGCGGCAGCGACCGTTCCAGCCGGTCGCGAACCTGCGCCAAAGTGGTCTCGCGCTGCGCTACCACATCCCATTTGTTCAGGGCCAATACCAGCGCCCGCCCCTCCTCGATCACGAGATTGGCAATCGTCAGATCCTGCTTTTCGAGCGGCTGCAGGGCGTCCGATACGAGGACGACAGTCTCCGCAAAACGCACGGCGCGCAACGTGTCGACGACCGAGAGTCGCTCAAGGCGGCCCTCCACGCGCGGGCGGCGGCGCATTCCGGCCGTATCGATCAGGCGGATCCGCCTATCCTGCCAATTCCAATCGATCGAGATCGCGTCACGGGTAATGCCGGGCTCGGGACCGGTCAGCACACGCTCTTCGCCGAGGAGGCGATTGACCAGCGTCGATTTCCCGACATTCGGGCGGCCGACGATCGCCAGTTGCAGGGGCCGATCTACTTCGGCCTCGGTTGCCGGGACTCCTGCCCGGTCGTCCACCAAAGGCTGTAGCTGCTCGTACAGCTCGGCCATGCCTTCGCCGTGTTGCGCCGAGATCGGCACCGGATCGCCGAGGCCCAAAGAGTATGCCTCGGCGGCATCGGACAGCCCACGCCGGCCCTCGGCCTTGTTGGCGACGAGCACGACAGGTTTGCCGGTGCGGCGCAGCCAGCGCGCGAAATGGCGATCCGCCGGGGTGATGCCCTCACGGGCATCGACCACCAGCAGCGCGAGGTCGGCCTCTTCGAGCGAGCGCTCGGTCTGCGTCCGCATCCGGCCGGTAAGCGTCTCCGGCGCCGCCTCTTCGAGGCCGGCCGTGTCGATCACACGGAAGCTGAGGTCGGCGAGATGGCCGTCGCCCTCCCGCCGATCTCGGGTAACCCCGGGCAGATCGTCGACGAGCGCGAGCTGCCGGCCAACCAGCCGGTTGAACAGCGTCGACTTGCCGACATTCGGCCGGCCGACGATCACGACCGTGAAACTCATCTCGACTGCCGTCGCGTTGGGAATCAACGATAGGCGGAGAGATTTGCGTCGTCGGTCAGTAAGTAAAGGGCGTTGTCGGCGACAACCGGTCCGAGAAAGCCACCGGACGACAAGCCCTGGCTGCTCACCACCTCGCCGGTATAGGGCGACACCGATACCGCTTCCCCGAGGGAGGAAAGCACGATCAGGCGGTTACCGGCCAGCACCGGCCCGGCCCAGAGGATCGGATCCGACTTCGACTTCTCGTCTTCGTAGCGGCGCAGCTGGCGCACCCATCGCAACTTTCCCGCATCGCGGGTCAGGCAGAGAAGCTCGTTGTCGTTGGCGAGCACGAACACGTAATCGCCGACCACCCAAGGGCTGTGGCTGCTGGCGATCTCACGTTCCCAGACGCGGTCGCCGCGGCGCAAATCGATCGCCGTCATCCGCCCGCTGTGGCTGACCGCGAAGACCCGGCCCCGATCGATCACCGGCCGGCCGCGAATATCCGCGAGCCCCGCCACCGCATTTGAACCCCGGGTGGACGCCAGATTGTCGGACCACACGGCACGACCGTTCTCGACCCGAAGCGCGAATAGTTCGCCCGAGCTGTATGCTGCCACAACCACTTCGCCCTCGGCCGCGGGGCTCGCCCCGCCCAACAGTCCGGCCGTCTCGGGAATGCCGTTGTGGGACCAGAGCTTGCGGCCGTCATTTGCGTCGAGCGCGTTCAGTTCGTTTTCGACGGTGACGGCGAACACCCGGCCATCCACCACTGTCGGGGGGCTATGCACCGGCGCGCTGACATTGGTCCGCCAGATCACCTTGCCATCGGCGGGATCGAGCGCCAGCACCTGGGCATAGCCGGTCGCAACGTAAAGCCGATTGTTCCAGAAGGCCGGCCCCCCGCCGAAGGCGTTGCCGCGCAACTCCTCCGGCTTCAGATCGACGCTCCATATCCGGTCGCCGCGTGGGGCGTCGAGGGCACTGACCTGCACCCCGCCATCCATCGCATAGACGCGCCCCTGCACCACCACTGGCTGCGAGAGCACCCGAGTACGGCGGGCGGAGCCGTCGCCGATCCCAGTCGACCAGGCGCGCGCCAGCTTTTCCGGCAGTGCCGGATGGCCCATGGCGTGGGCAGGGTTGCCGCCAGGCTCGGGCCAATCCGGATTGACGGTCGGCGGCGGCAGCGTGATGGCGGCCGAGGCGAGGTCCGGGTCCGGTTCGAACCGGCTCCCCAATCCAAGCACGGGGATGCGCTCACCGGAGAGCGGCTGTTTTTTGTCCTGGAACAAGTCGCAGCCCGCGGCGCCGAGCGACAGCAGCAGCAGCGAGGCAAAATCGCGACGGTTCATTGCAGACAAAGGATTGCGTCAATGTGCCAGGGCGGCGGTCATCTCGGCGGCGCGAGCCCGCAGCTGCTGGGGCGCAGAGGTGTCGTCGGCGAGTTGTTTATAGACCTCCAGCGCGCCGTTACGATCGTCCATCTTGAGTTTGGCGGCCGCGGTGAGATCGAGCGCGCTGGCGCGCCACGGGTTACCCTGCGCAAGCAGCGGCTGCAGCCGATCGATAGCGGCTTTGGAATCCTGCTCCGCTACTCCGTGCATCACCGCGAGCAGCGTAGCCAAATCGCGCAGCTCCCGATCCAGCTCGGCCGAAGCCGCGATCTTGTCATATGTGTCAACGGCACCCTTCCGATCGCCCGTCCGGGCCATCAACTCGGCCCGCTCGAAGGCAGCCAGCACGCCGTAGCCGCCACCTCCTTGAGCCAACGCGGCGAACAGTTTGGCGGCATCGTCCTCCTTGCCGGTGCGGGCAAGAGACTGCGCAGCGGCATAGCGCGCCGCCTCGGCGCGGCGCTGCGATACCTGATAGTCGCGCCAAGCAACGATACCTCCGGCAATCAGGAGCGCAAACACAACCACCCCGATGATATGCCAGCGATAGCGCGCCCAGAGCTTCAGCAGGTTGTCGCGACGCAACTCCTCTTCGATTTCGCGGAATATGTCGCTCACAAACACCCCGGGCTCGGTCGAGGGCGGCTACCATATCCGCTAGGTTTGGGTGACGCAAATTGCGGCGGCATCGCCAGCAGGGGCCGGCGGCAACCGGTCGCAGCATCCGACGGCGCGAAAGGCCCGCCGAATGAGCAAGACCGCTGGACGGTCGGCTGAAAATGATCAAAATGATGACGATGGGAACAGAAGACGGTCGGCGATGAGCGGCAGCAGCGCCACGGTGGTGACATTCAGGGACCATCGGGGCGGACGCCGGACTTTGTACTTCACCCGTGCCGAATTGAACCAGCTACTTGGGCTTTACAGCCGCAACGTCGCGCGGGGCGTCTGGCGGGATTACGCGATCGACCACCGCGACGGCCAAGCGCTCTTTTCCGTGTTCCGCCATACCCATGAGAGCGCCGCCTACACAATCGTAAAATCGCTCTCCCCGGCAAACGCGGCAGAATTCATGGTATTGAGCGGCCGCCACCGCCTGCGCGCGGCGCGCAGCCTCGGCGAAGCGCTCGATTATTTCGGTTCACGGCTGACGCTCGTCTCAGGCGCCCCGGCATAAGCGCGCCGTCTCTGCCGGTGGCGCGAGCGTTCAGCGCGGAAAATTTACCTCGACCCGGCCGAGCTTGCCGTAGTCGGCCCGGATCTGAGCGCCGGGTTCGGTGAACACTAGCCCGGTATGGGTGCCGGTGGTCACGAATGTTCCCGCCGCAAGCCCGCCCCGTTTCGAGGTAAGGTTTACCGCGATGACTAGAAGGTCGACCGGATTACCGGCACGCAACCCGGTACAATCCGCGAACGGCTCGCCATTCGCGGTGACCTCGATCGGCGCGAGAGCGAGATCAGATCCCTCCCACCCGGTTGCCGCGGCGCCGTACACTAGGCCGCCGTTCGAGAAATTGTCGGCGAGTACCTGGAGCCGATCGAGGGTGCGGAAATCCTGATAGCGAGAATCGACGACCTCGATGGTCGGGTGCAGCGAGGCGGCAGCCAGCACCTCATCGCGGGTGTAGGGCTGGACGCGCGCGGGGAAGTCGCGGTTGAGCCGGAAGCCGATCTCGCATTCGATGCCGATCAGATGGAAGCCGCGCGCCGGCATTGCCGCCGGGCTAGTGCTGATCGCTGACGCATAAATCGGCGCGATGAAATCGCCGCCATCGGGCAGAGCGCCGACTTTCCAGCCGCCGACCCGCTCATTTAGGCGCTTCAAAACGGCGTCCTGGATCGCGAAGGCATCCTCGCGCGATTGCGGGCGCGCCGCTTCCGGCAGGAAAGGAATCGGCTGTCCCTTGCGGGCGGCGGCCAGCGCGGCAGCGGCCTTGTCGATCTGGTCTGGGGTCATCGTCTTCGCCTCCGGCTAGTCGGCACCCAGGAACTCGAGTGCGGCGGCGACCCCGCCGGCCCGGTGCGGGATGCCCGAACGGTGCAGCCCCATTTCGACCCCGCACAGCGTGCCGCACAGCATCAGGTCGTTGAAATGGCCGAGATGCCCGATCCGGAAGATCTTGCCTTTCATCTTGCCGAGACCGGTGCCGAGCGACATGTCGAAGCCGTCGAGGACGATGTCGCGCACCCGGTCGGCATCATGGCCTTCCGGCATCACGACCGCGGTGAGCGAGTTGGAATATTCCCGCGGCTCGGCGCAAAGCACCTCCAACCCCCAGGCCTTGACCGCGCGCCTCGTCGCCTCGCCATGCCGGGAGTGGCGCTGGAACACGGCCGGCAGCCCCTCCTCCTCGAGCAGCATCTTCAGCGCTTCGCGAAGGCCAAAAAGCAGGTTGGTCGCCGGCGTGTACGGGAAGAAGCCGGTCTGGCCGGTCTCCTGCATTGCCTGCCAATCCCAATAGGAGCGGACCGATTTCGCGGTTTTCGCGGCTGCGAGCGCTTTATCCGAGATGGCGTTGAAACCGAGCCCAGGGGGCAGCATCAGCCCCTTTTGCGAGCCGCCAACCGTGACATCGACCCCCCATTCGTCATGCCGGTAGTCGATCGAGGCAAGCGAAGAGATGGTGTCGACCATCAGCAGGGCCGGATGCCGCGCCTCGTCCATGGCGGCCCGGATCTCGGGAATTCGAGTCGTCACGCCGGTCGAGGTCTCGTTGTGGACGACGCAGACCGCCTTGATCCGATGGTCCGGGTCGCCGCCGAGCTTTTCCGCTACTTGCGCCGCGTCCACCCCATGCCGCCAATCGCCGGGGATGAACTCAATGTCGAGCCCGAGCCGGGTCGCCATCTGACGCCAGAGCGCGGCGAAATGCCCGGTCTCGAACATCAGCACGCGATCCCCTGGCGACAGGGTGTTGACGAGCGCCGCCTCCCACGCGCCGGTGCCGGACGACGGATAGATCACGACCGCACCCTGGGTCTGGAACACTCGCCTCATGCCGGCGACGACCTCCTTGCCGAGATCGGCGAATTCGGGCCCACGATGATCGATCGTCGGAAAGGCGATCGCGTGCAGCACGCGGTCGGGAACATTGGTCGGTCCCGGGATCTGCAGGAAATGGCGGCCGGTATGGCCGGCGGGCAGATTCTTCATGAGGCTCCGTCCAGAGGCGCTGCGCAGGTTGCGCGGGAGTGTGGCGAGGAAATGCCGCGGCCACAAGCAGACCCGAGCGAGGCGGGACGACGAATGCAGCCGATCGGACCGCGTCGCCCAAGACC
>C688J18823_10003398_pt1 | contig 10075 bp, 6 predicted proteins | sample HopSoiMetagenom1_FD_18823 | JGI IMG/M metagenome (IMG submission 18823) | reverse complement strand
TGAGCGGCTCCTCAAAGGACAGGAAGGGCGACTGGATGTCGCCGTAGCGGTACGACATCGGCATCTGTGCCATCGAGGCCTCCTCGGCCGGCACCACGCCCTTGTCGAACACGCGCACGCGCTCCTCGGACGCCAAGTCGTTGTAGACAGCCATCTTGGAACTGCCGACCACGGTCGTACGTCGAACCTTGCACGGATCCAGCCAGCTCACATGGATGTGGGCTGTGACGTCCGGGTGCTCGTACGACAGCCGGATGTACGCGACGTCCTCCAAGGTCGCATGCGCGTGACGGGAACCCCAGGCCTGAACCACAGTCGGGGTTCGGCGCAGCACGTAGTTCGAGATGGAAATGTCATGCGGCGCCAGGTCCCAGACGACGCTGACGTCGGTCTGATACAGGCCGAGGTTGAGGCGGGCCGAATCGAGATAATGGATCCGTCCCAACTCGTCCTCATCGACCAGATCGCGGAGCTTCCAGACGGCGGCGTTGTATTCGAACGTGTGGCCGACGGCAAGCACCGCATCAAACTGCTCTGCGGTGTCGACCAGCACCCGCGCGTCCAGCGTCGATGTCGCGAGCGGCTTCTCGATCAGTACCCCAAGCCCCGCCTGCAAAGCCCTTACGCCCAGCGTGGCGTGGGTCTCGGGCGGCGTCGCGATGATCATCGCATCGACGCGTCCGAGCACGTCGTCGAGCTTCTCGGCCGTCCGGATCGCCGGAAAGGCGCGCTTGAGCGCGACCAGCCGATCCGGGCGGGAGTCCACCGCAACCACGCGGTCGACCTCGGCCAGCGCCTGCAGCACCCGAACGTGCTTCGATCCCCAGTATCCACACCCTACGACTGCGATCCTCATGTCTCCCCCTCTGATGCGCTGACCTGGTGCCGCATCGACAGGTCAGGGCCGGTCCTCACCGTCGATAGTTCCACGGGCTCCAAGACTGTCCGAGACCGGCGCCACCTCCGCCGTCGGCGCTCCAGCAGCACCGCACCGACAATGGTCGCGTGTGCCCTGCCGAGGAGCTCCTTGGCCCTCGCCGTGTCGGCGTGGGTCGTCGTTCGGAGATCCGAGACCAGCAGCACGCCGTCGCAGGCGCGTGCCCATGACGCCGACTCGGAATGCGCCGGCAGAGACGGCGAGCAGACGAGCACCAGGTCCGCGATGTTCAGCGCCTCGCGGACGACACCGCCGGCGGAGATCAGGTCGACGAGGTCCGCCGCGCCGGCGAGCTGTGACCGAATGCCACGTCCGGTCGAGCACCGACCTTCGACCACCCACAGGCCCTCGATCGACGTGCGATGAACGACGTCGCGCAGATCCTCGAACCGGGCTAGGACGTCGTACAGACCGGCCTCCGGCTCGGTGCTGAAGACGGGCCCCAGACACGGATTCTGCAGATCGGCGGAGATCAGAATAACGCGCTTGCCTGACGCGGCCAACGCGACGGCAAGGTTCGCCGCGACCCATGTGGATCCCTGATCGAGATCGGCGCTGGTGACCAGGACGCTGCGGGCACCTATGTTGCTGGTCTCGAGGAGAAGGCTCGTGCGCAGCCCGCGAAATGCGTCGGCCTGGATCGAGCCGGGCTCCTGAAGCGTGATCAGGCCGCCGAGATCCGCCGCCGAGCGCCCCTTGAACCTCGTCGGGATCGCGCTCAGCACCGGCGAGGCAAGCCATGCTTCGAGATCCTCGCGGTTGCGGATCCGATCGTCCGTGTACTCGCGAGCCGCGGCCACTCCGAATCCGAGCAGCAGCCCCAGGAACAGCGCGGCTACCAGGTTCACCACGACGCGCGGGCTGGCCGGCGACTTCGGGTACGGCGCCGGGCCCAGCTGGCCACCGAAGTTGGCTGTGTTCGTGTTGAGCAGAGCAAGCCTCTGCTGAAGCAATGCGATCTGTGCCTGCCGGGCGGTCTCCTTCGCTTTCGCGACAGCCAGAGGCTGCCCGCTGAGGCTCGGGATGGTCTCCTTGATCAGGGCGAGCGCCCGGCCGTTGGCATCGATCTGCTTCTGGACGGCCGCGAGCGCCAGAGTTGTCGTCTGTGCCTGCTCACCCGTGCGGAACGCGAGATACGCCACGGCAAACGCCTCTGCCCGCTGCTGGGCGACCCGCGGGCTCGGGCTCGCGTAGGTGAACTGCAGCACCTGGCTGTCGACCGGGACGTGCACCGAAAGCTTGGCGTCGAGCTGTCGGGGGGTCACGTTCTTCAGATGCTCTCGCGTTATAACGAGCTCCGCCACCGCCGGCGAGCCGGCCACGGCGGCCTCGGTCGCCATGTTCACCTGGTTCTGACCACCCGTCGTGGGCGGCCCCTGCACCACGACGCTTGCCGTTGCGTCGTAGACCTTGGTCTCATGGGCTGTGATCGCGATGGTCACGAGCACGACCAGCGCAGCGATACCCAGGACGGTGATCTTGCGGCGCCGCAGAATGGACGAGAACATCGACGGGCTCTCCGGCTGTGCGCGCGCCGGGGAAACGAGGGGATCGGGGTACGGCATGCTCATCCGCCCGACTGCGCCTCAGCGGGCTGCCGCGTGGGCAGTGCACCCTTGCGGGGATCAGGCCGGGTCAGGTCGAGATCCGACACCGCGGTCACTCGATCGCCGATCACCTCGAAGCCGAGCGAAGATCCCATCGGGATGGCGAACTGCCAGTCGCCTCCGCGGGCACCGAGCACGCGCAGGATCGCCAGGCGCAACATGACGCCGTGAGAGACGGCCGCGACCGACTCGCCCGGATGCTGCCGTGCGATCTCGCGCAGGCCCGCCATGACCCGGTCGGCGGCGCTCGCAAGCGTCTCGCCCCCGGGGCAATACGCGTTCTCGGGATCGTGCGCATAGAGCTCGTAGGCCTCGGCGTCGCGCTCCGCGCACTCCTCGCGCGTCAGCCCCTCCCACTCGCCGTAGTCCAGGTTCGCGAGCAGATCGAGCAAGACCGCCTCGGGGGTGCCGCTGGCGCGCACGATCTCGTCCGCGACCTGGCGGGCCCGGCCGAGAGGGCTCGTATAGACCGCGCTGATGCCGGCCGTCGAGAGGTGCTGTGCCACCTCCGCGGCCTGCATGCGGCCGCGGTCGTTCAGGGGCACGTCGGCCAGCCCCCGGAACCGAACCTGGACGTTCATAACGGTCTCGCCGTGGCGGACGAGATGGATGCGGGTGGCAGCGGATGGGCTTGATGTCATGTTTCGGAACCCCTGACAAAAGAAGGAACAAACTCGGACATCCGGAGGCCCGCGACCTCGCCACAACCGGCCGCGATTTCAGCAGTAGGGGCGGCAGGCGTATGCAAGTGAAGCGAAGCGGGAGCCATGCTTGGAGTCGCTGGATTCGATGTCCAGGTGAGAAAGCGTACGACACAGACTGGCGCATTGCAACATGTCAAGTTGAGATCGGCCTGATCGGCTGGTGGTTCGAAGCCGCGATGAGGACTATCCGAATGCGATACGCCTCTGTAAGCCGTAAACTGCGACGTGTCGGAGCGCAGTTGACTTTCTCCACTCTCGGAGTAATATGTCGTTTCGGCTCCCGCTCCTAAGCACTACGCGTGCGGCCTGGGCCTCCTAGTTACCGAAAAAAGGGCGCTCCCTTGCAGACTCGACCGTCCCTCGCGCGACGTCTCCCGATCGCTGTCGTGTGCGCCCTTGCGCTGGTGCTGGCGGGCGGCGCGTCGTCCGGTGCGGCGACCACGACGGTCGTGACGCTCACGTTCGACAACAACACGATCAGCCAGTACAGCCTCGGATTCACCCAGGCCCTCCAGCCGCACGGCGTGGCGGCGACCTTCTACGTCAACAGCGGCACGATCGGTGGCTCCAAGAACTTCCTGTCGTGGGACCAGCTGACGGCGTTGGCCGCGGCCGGCAACGAGATCGGTGGCAAGACGGTCGACGGCAAGGTGAACCTGAAGACCACGACGGACCTCCAGACCAAGATCGACGAGGTCTGCAACGACCGCCAGGCGCTGATGCAGCACGGGTTCAGCCCCACGAGCTTCGCGTATCCGTTCGCCGCCTTCGATACCACGGCCGAGGGGATCGTCCACAACTGCGGCTACGGCAACGCCCGTGCCGGCGGCGGCGTCTCCCCCACAGGCGCGCTGTACGCCGAGACCCGCCCTCCGAAGGACTACTACGCCACGCGTCCGTACGGGCCCAGCGGTCAGGTGACGCTGGCCAACCTCAAGGCCGTCGTGAACGGCGCCGCCGCGCACACCGGCGGCTGGGATCAGGTCGTCATCCAGAAGATCTGCTCCCAGGCGCAGGACCCGACCAACTACACGACCTGCACGGCGTCGTCCGGGTGGATCGAACTGGCCGACCTGAACAGCTTCCTCGACTGGATTCAGGCCGCCGGCCAGGCGAACGGAGCGCCAGCGGGCACCACCACCCAGACGACGGCAGCCGTCATGCAGTCGATGGACACCGTGGTCCCGAGCACCACGATCGCCTGCAACGGCGCGCCGTGCGCCTCGTCGACCTATAACGGCACCGTGATGGTCTCGTTCGCGCCGACTGACACCGGTTCCGGCGTTGCGAGCACCCACTACACGCTGGACGGGACCGATCCCACGCTGTCCAGTCCGACGTACACGGGCCCGTTCCCGCTGACCAGCTCCTCAACCGTCAAGTTCCGGTCATGGGATTACGCCGGACACGTCGAGGCGACGAACACGCAGTCGGTACAGCTCGTCGAATCGCCCGACTCGACAGCCCCGACGACCACGATCTCCTGCAACGGATCAGCCTGCGCGCCGACGAACACAGGACCGGTCACGGTCACCCTTCACGCGGCCGACAATCCCGGCGGCTGGGGCCTCGACAAGACGTACTACACGACCGACGGTTCCATGCCGACCACCGACAGCCACGTCTATACCGGGCCGTTCACGCTGAAGCAGGACGCGACCGTCAACTTCTTCTCCACCGACCTGGCCGGCAACGCCGAGACGCCGCAGTCGCAGGCGCTCAAGTTTCGGACGATCGTCTCGCTGACCTTCGATGACGGAGACGAGAACCAGTACAGCATCGGCTACCTGCACGGGCTCAAGCCGCACGGCATCAACGGCACCTTCTACATCATCTCCAACGCCGTCGGCACCGACGGGTCGATGACCTGGTCACAGGTGGGAGCGCTGGATACTGGCGGCCAGGAGATCGGCGGCCACACCATGAATCACGTCAACCTGAAGACGACCACGGACTACCAGACCAAGGTCAACGAGGTGTGCAACAACCGCCAGGACCTGATCAATCGTGGGTTCTGGCCCGTCAGCTTCGCGTACCCCGAGGGTGCCTACGACGCGACCGCCGAGCAGATCGTCCAAAGCTGCGGCTTTACCACCGGCCGCGCCGCCGGCGGTCTCGACGTCAACGGCACTGCTGCCGGACCGATCTACTCGGAGACGGTGCCGCCGAAGGACCCATTCGCGACGCGCACAATCTTCGACGACACGGCACCGGCACCCACCTCGCTCTCGCACCTGGAGCAATCCGTCACGGCCGCCTCCCAGAACGGCGGCGGCTGGGTGACGCTGGTCTTCCACCAGATCTGCTCCCAGCAGTACGACCCGGCCAATTACTCGACATGCATGGCCGACTACGGGCCCATCGACTTCCCCGTCTTCAATCAGTTCCTGGACTGGCTGCAGACGAATGCGCCGCCCAACACCACCATCGAGACGGTGGGACAGGTCATGCACCCCGGCACCCCGCCGCCGGCACCGGTCATCACCGACCAGCCTGCGGCCGTCACCGGCTCGACCACCGGCACGTTCTCGTTCACCGATTCGCAGGCCGGCGTCAACTTCCAGTGCATGGTCGACGGCATCGGCTCGCAGTGCTCCAGCCCGTTCACGAGCGGCACGCTGGCCGACGGCTCGCACACGTTCACCGTCAAGGCCCGCGACGCCGCCGGCAACGTCAGTGCCGGCACGTCGTACACGTGGACGGCCGACACGACCTCGCCTCCGCCGCCGGCCTTTACCGGCACGCACCCGAACAAGCTGGTCACGATCGTGTTCGAGAACGAGTCGCATCCGTCGATCTCCGGCAGCGCCGACGCTCCGTACATGAACCAACTGATCGCAAACGGCGAGTTGTTCACCAACTACTTCGCCGTGGACACGGACGGCAGCTTCCCAAACTACCTGGCCATGACCAGCGGTAACACGGCGGCGACGGCGCTTTCGCAGAACATCTTCGGGGCGATCGACGCCTCGGGCGGCGCGCTGACGTGGAAGGAGTACATGGAGTCGATGCCGAGCAACTGCGGCGGAGGCACCTCCGCCAACGTTCCCGGCACGGCCGACACGCTCTACACCGCCGACCACGACCCGGCCCAGAACTTCAGCCCGACCGTCTCATGCGCGACCAACGACATCCCGTTGACGACAAGCACATTCGACCCCGCGCACCTACCGGACCTCAGCTACATCATCCCCAACGAGTGCAACGACATGCACACGTTGCCGACCGGCGGCCAGGCCTGCCCGGCCTACTACGGTTCCAACACCGGCACCAACGTGGTCAACATGGGCGATAAGTGGCTGAAGCACGTGGTTCCGCAGTTGCTTGCCCAGCCGAACGTGACCGTGCTGATCACCTTCGACGAGGGCGGACTCGACCAGGGCGAGCACATCGCCACGCTGCTCGTCGGCGCCGGCGTCACGCCCGGCTCGACCGACACCACCCTGTATGACCACTACAGCCTCGAGGCCGGCATGTACAAGTACTTCGGCCTCGGCGTCGCCCCCGCTATGGGCGCGACCGCTACACCGCTGCCGATCCCCGGACTCGGCGGCGACGTGCCGAGCAACCCCAGCGGCGACACCCAGCCCACCTTCAAGTTCACGGATCCCGACGGGTCGGCCGCGTTCCAGTGCAGCATCGATGGCGCGGCCTTCGCCGACTGCACCAGCCCGCACCAGACGCCGGTGCTGAGCGACGGGTCGCATACGTTCGCCGTGCGGTCGATCGACTCGGTTGGCAACGCCAGCGCTCCGACCAGCTACGCGTGGACGGTGAACACGACGCCGCCGACCGCGCCCACCATCGACACGAAGCCCTCCGATCCGAGCAACGACGCGCAGCCCTCACTGGGCTTCTCCGACAGCGACAGCAACGTCAGCTTCCAGTGCAGCATCGACGGCGGCAGTTTCTCCGGCTGCACCAGCCCGTTTTCGATCGGCCCCCTGGTTGACGGATCGCACTCCTTCGCGGTGCGATCCGTCAACACCCTCGGCACCGCGAGCGCTGCGACCACCTACATGTGGACGGTCGACACGACGCCGCCGCCGGCGCCGGCGCTGGCGGGCACACCACCCGCTAACGACACCAACATCAGCGCCAACTTCAGCTTCGGCGACGACGAGGCGGGCGTCACCTTCGAATGCCAGCTGGACGCCGGCAGCTTCTCGGCATGCAACAGCCCGGTCAACTACTCCGGACTAGCTGATGGGTCGCACAGCTTCGCGGTGCGCGCACGCGACGCCGTCGGCAACCCGAGCTCGGCGACCAGCTACACCTGGTCGTTGCAAGCACCGCGGCCGCCGGCACCGTCCATCGACACGACGCCGTCGAACCCCAGCAACCTGAAGCAGGCGATGTTTGCCTTCTCCGACGCCGTCGCGACGGTCAGCTTCCAGTGCAGTCTGGACGGCGCCGACTACAGCGCCTGCACCAGCCCGTTTACGACGGCCGCGCTGGCCGACGGGTCGCACACATTCGCGGTTGAGGCAGTCGACGCTTCCAACCGCACGAGCAACCCCACGCAATACGCATGGACGATCGATACGGTCGCACCATCGGCACCCTCGATCACCAGCAAGCCGGCTGCGGTCGTCGCCAGCGGCAGCGCCAGCTTCGGTTTCAGCGACACCGAGGCGGGCGTCGCCTTCGAATGCCAGTTGGACGGAGCCGCGTTCGCGTCCTGCACCAGCCCGGCCGGCTACGGTGGCCTTGCCACCGGCCAGCACACCTTCGCGGTACGTGCGCGGGACACGGCTGGCAACGCCGGCGCGGCTACCAGCTACAGCTGGCGAGTCGATATCACACCGCCGGCCCAGCCGACCGGCCTCAGCGCCGGCGTCACGTCGCGGGCGGTGAACCTGACCTGGAACGCGAACACCGAGACCGACCTGGCGGGCTACAACGTCTATCGCAGCGCCTCTGCGAGCGGGCCGTTCACCAAGCTCAACTCGGCGCTGTTGACGACGCGGAGCTATCAGGACGCGACGGCTCCGGCGGTCACGACCTCGTTCTACCAGGTGCGGGCCGTCGACCAGCTCGGGAACGCCTCGACCCCGGCTCAGCTCTCGGTCAAGCGCGGAATCGCGTTCCGTAGCGCGACGAGCGCCCAGGTGTCGCTCGGCAGTTCGATCACGCTGGCGAAGCCGAGCGGCACGGTCAACGGCGACGTGCTGGTCGCGGCCATCGACATCGCCGGGACAACCACCGTGACCGCACCCGGCGGCTGGACGCTCGTGCGCTCCACCGCCAGCGGCAGCTCGCTGACGCAGGCCACATATCTGCACGTGGCGGGCACGTCGGAGCCCTCCTCCTACCAATGGCGGTTCTCGTCCTCGCGTATGGCGAGCGCCGTAATGGCAGCCTACGTGGGCGTCAACACGACCGCCCCGGTCGACATATCCGGCGGCGGCAGTTCCTCCGACTCGAGCTCGGACGTCGCGCCCTCGGTGACGACCACGGTGGCGGGCGACCTGCTGATCGGCGTGTTCGGCGAGGCTGCAAACGCATCGGTGACGCCGCCGACTGGGATGCTCGAGCAGGTGGAGCAGCTGGCCGGAACCGGTAACACCCGGGTTCTGAGCGAGCTGTCCGACCAGCAGCTGGGCGCAGCCGGCGCAACCGGCGCCCGTACCGCCGCGCTCAGCAGGTCCGGTGCAAACGTTGGCCAGCTGATCGCGCTACGCCCGTCGCAGTAGCGGTATGTTCCGAGACCCCCGACCCAAGCGCAGCTTGTCCTCCTCGAGGCGGAAGTCACAACCGCCTGTTCCGGATGCCCGACCTGGCTCCTACGCGGCGTCGGGCTCGTATGACCGGGCGCCTAGCCCACCCGTACTCTCCTCGGGCTAGGCGCCCGTGTCACCCATAGGGAAGGAGCGACCAGGAGCTTAGGCCGTGGCTTGCAGGTCGCCGAGCGTGCGCTCGAGCCACAGCGCGAACGAGCTCGGCGGGNGGNCTCCCCAGTCCCAGTCGCCCCGCGCGACGGCGCTCCGCACGGCCGCGCCGAGACGGTCGAAGATGCCGGTGAGGTCGTCGGCCAGGGACGCCGGGTCGCTGTCATGGCCGGACTCGCGCCAGTCACGGCGGATCTCGGCCTTGTAGGCCGAAAGCGGCAGCGACGACAGGCCCACCGGCTGTGACTCCGCCAGGGCGGCCACGATCGTGGTGGCCCGCGTTTCGTTTCGCGCAATCACGGTCGCGAGTTCCCAGGCCTGATCGTCCATCGGCTTCAGCCTAGCGTTGCCGACGCCGTCCGGACGCGCCGATCAGCGACGCGCCCGCACGGCAGCTTACAGTGAAACACCGAGCGCAAGCTCAGCGAGTGCCGAGTCAATGACGGACTGCGCCCGGCCACCGCGGCTACTCCGGGAAGCCCGCAATTGCCCCCGTCGATATCAAAGAACCACCCCTCAATCGAGTCGCCACTCGTGGTGAATCCAGGCCGAATCGTGAAGTGATGGATCCTAGTAATGGAATGCCGAAGTCGAGATCGGCCTCCGACCCGCCGCCGCCGCGGAGGGCTGGTGGCCTTCCACGGCGGCGACGTATCGTGCCTCCTCCAGTGCGACCGTCGGGGGTGCGCGCTCGGTGGTCATCGAGCCTCCCTTGGAAGTGCCTGGCGGTTGCGGCGCAGGTGCAGGAACGACCGCGACGGGTGGGGTTGCGAGCCGGGGTCGCTTGCGATCTCGGCCAAGAGCGCATGCTCCAGCGTGTCCTGTTGCGCCCGTTGCAGCAGCTCGGCCTGTCGTTGGCGGCCGAGCTCGAGCCGCAGGTTGCTATCGATGTTAAAGCTCATGTGTGTCACCTCCTTTTCGATACGTAAGGTCGGG
>C688J18823_10003397_pt1 | contig 10075 bp, 7 predicted proteins | sample HopSoiMetagenom1_FD_18823 | JGI IMG/M metagenome (IMG submission 18823) | reverse complement strand
CAATGGCTGTCGGATCGGCTTGGCCAGCCGGTCCTCATCGAGAACCGGCCGGGCGCCGCCAGCAACATCGCCACCGAAGCCGTCGTGCGGGCGGAGCCGGACGGCTACACCGTCCAGATGACGGTCTTGACCAACGTGTTCAACACCACGCTCTACACCAATCTGAAATTCAATTTCGGCAGCGACATCGCCCATGTCGCCGGCGTCGCCAATGCTCCCTACGTCGTGGTGGTGTCGCCGATGGTCCCGGCCAAGACGATTCCGGAATTCATCGCCCACGCCAAGGCCAATCCCGGCAAGATCAACATGGCCTCGGGCGGCACCGGATCGTCGTCCCACATTTTCGGTGAACTGTTCAAGACCATGGCCGGCGTCGATCTGGTTCACGTGCCCTATCGCGGCAACTACATGCCCGATCTGCTGGCGGGCCAGGTGCAGTTCGCGGTCAATCCGATCCCGCAGGCGCTCGAATTGATCCGCGCCGGCAAGCTCACCGCGCTGGCGGTGACCACGACTCATCGCCTCGAAGCGCTGCCCGATTTGCCGACTGTCGCCGAGACCGTGCCGGGTTACGAGGCGCTCGGCTGGTATGCGCTCGGCGCCCCGAAGAACACGCCGGCCGAGATCGTCGACAAGCTCAATGCGGCGACCAAAGCGGCGCTCGCCGATCCGAAGGCCAAGGCGCGGCTGGCCGACCTGGGCGTTGAGCCGATGCCGATGACGCCTGCGAAGTTTGCAGCGTTCATCGCCAGCGAGACCGACAAGTGGACCAAGGTGATCAAGGCCGCCGGCGTCGTGCTGGAGTGAGTGAGTTACGACGAATCAACACACTCCCCCGTCATCATCCGCGAAAGCGGATGATCCAGTAATCACTTACATTGCGTGGTGATTACTGGATGCCCGCCTTCGCGGGCATGACGGTCCGGATGAGAACGCGAATCGGTTCTAATCCGCCGCGGTTTTGTCCAGATCGACCATCACCTGGCCGTCCTGCACCACCACCTTGTAGGTCCGCAGCGCCGTGAAGCACGGCGCCTGCACGGCTTCTCCAGTCTTCACGTTGAACGCGCCGAAGTGCAGCGTGCACTCGATGATGTCGTCTTCGAGGATGCCATCAGCGAGGCTCGCCGCGCCGTGGGTGCATTCGTTGTCGGTGGCGTAGAATGTGCCGCCGAGATTGTAGACGGCGATGACGTTGTTCCCCACCTCGAAGCTTTTCACGGAATTGTCCGCGACGTCCGAGGTGGGGCAAACTTTTATAAGTTCAGACATTTCGGTTCACTCTACTTTTTCACTTGCTTCAGCCTTATCCTGAGGAGCATCGCGCAGCGATGCGTCTCGAAGGATGGGCCGCAGGCTCGAATTTGTTGCCCATCCTTCGAGACGCGCGCGAGAGCGCGCTCCTCAGGATGAGGCCGAAGAAAACCTTCCCTCAACCCTGCGAGATGAACTTCGTGACCAGATAGGCGCCGAGACCCTCGATGCCGCCTTCGCTGCCGTGCCCGGATTCCTTGACGCCGCCGAACGGCGTTTCCGGCGTCGAGATGGCGATCGAGTTGACCCCGACCATGCCGGATTCGAGCGCATCGCCGATCGCGGCGGCGGTCGAGTTTGACGTGGTGAAGGCGTAGGCGGCGAGGCCGAACTCCAGCGAGTTGGCGCGCTCGACCACCTCGTCGAAGGTCTTGAAGGTGACGACCGGCGCCACCGGGCCGAACGGCTCCTGGGTCATGATCTTGGAATCATCGGGAACGTCGGTGATCACCGTCGGCTGGAAGAAGTAGCCCTGGTTTCCGCTCCGGTTGCCGCCGGTCTGGATTTTGCCGCCGCGGCTCTTGGCGTCGGCGACGATCGAATCCATCGCGTCGAGACGCCGCGCGTTGGCGAGCGGTCCCATGGTGATGCCCTTCTCCAGGCCATCGCCGAGCTTGATGCCGTTGGCGTACTCGGTGAAGCGCTTGAGGAAGCGCGGATAGACGTCCTCCTGCACATAGAATCGCGTCGGCGAGATGCAGACCTGACCGGCGTTGCGATATTTGAAAGCGGCGATGGTGTCGGCCGCCTTTTCCGGATCGGCGTCGGCGAACACCACGACCGGCGAATGGCCGCCGAGCTCCATGGTGGTGCGCTTCATGCCCTTGGCCGCAAGCTGCGCCAGATGCTTGCCGACCGGGATCGAGCCGGTGAAGGAAATCTTGCGCACCGCGTCCTTGGCGAGCAGATGCTCGGACACTTCCGACGGCACGCCGAAGACAAGATTGAGCACGCCGGCGGGCAAACCCGCGTCGGCGAAGCACTTCACCATCTCGACGCAGGCGCCCGGCGTTTCTTCAGAGGCCTTGAGAATGAGCGAGCAGCCGGCCGCCAGCGCGCCACCCACTTTGCGGGCTGGTGTGAGCACCGGGAAATTCCACGGCGTGAAGGCCGCGACAATGCCGATCGGCTCCTGGACCACCAGCTGGCGGATGCCCTTGCCGCGGCCCGGCACGATGCGGCCATACGAGCGGCGGCCCTCTTCCGCATACCAGTCGATGATATCGGCGGAGACGATCACCTCGCCGCGCGCCTCCGGGTAGGGCTTACCTTGCTCCAGCACCATGATCTTCGAGATCGCATCGTGGCGCTCGCGCATCAGATCGGCAGCCTTGTGCATGATCTTGCAGCGGTCGTAGGCCGAGGTCGCTCGCCAGACCGCGAAGCCCTTCTTGGCGGATTCCAGCGCCTCATCGAGATCGGATTTGCTGGCGTGCGGCAGCCGGCCCAGCGGCTTTTCGGTCGCCGGATTGAGGACGTCCTCCCCCTTGTTGGTGCCGCCGTTCTTCTTCCAGGCGCCGTCGATGAAAAGGCCAAGCTCGCCGTACATGAGACCCTCGTTGTTCCGGGATGTTTCCTCTGGCGAAGGATTTAGCATCTCCCTTCGCGCGCGGCCACCCGCCGTCGGGTTCAGCGGTTGCTCTCGTTCTTTGGCCCCATGCCGTAAAGCAGCGGCAGGCAGACGAGGCTGAAAACCCCACACACCAGGAAGGCCAGATCGTAGCGGCCGGTGATCGCCACGAAGGCCGCAAACGCTATCGGCGTCAGCATGTTGGCAACGAAGATCAGGATGACTGATCCGGCGGTCGTCTCACCGATCAATTCGGGGGGCGAGCGCCGCGTGACCTCGGCGATCTGGACGCCGTTCCAGCCGGACACCGCGATCCCGGCGACAGCGCCGAGCACGACAAAGCTCCACAGCGGCCAGGTGGATGTGCTCAACCCGAGCAGGATGGTCGAAGCCGCGGAGCCCAGAGCGGCAATCGCCATCGTCATGGTGCTGGAGGCGACGTGGTCGGCGAGCCATCCCAAGGTGACGCGGCCGAACATGCTGGCCGTCTGCATCACGGCGAACACGAGACCGGCGGTGCTGAGGGATTGACCAACGACAACGACGAGATAGGTCACCAGGAACGTCACCCAGGCGGCCTGGGGAATCGCCAGCAGCGCGCCGACCCACGACGCCCGCCACAATCTGTTGCCATGGGCGAGCGAGCGCAGCGGCACCAGGATGTCGGTCAGGCGGAAGCTGTCGAGGCGGTATTGCATCCTCTGCTCGCGCGGCAGATCGATGCGAGACCGGAACGGCCAAGTCAGCAAGGTCGCGGCGATGCACACCGCGGCGACCAGCGCGGCGGCAAGCCGCCAGCCCATCGCTTCGATCAGCGGCGGGATAGCGAGGCCGCCGAGGACGCCGCCGAGCGGCACGCCAGCCTGCTTGATCGAGAAGACGAGATTGCGATGAGCCGGCGGCGTCAGCCGCGTCAGCACCTCGCTGCCGGCCGGATTGGCGGTGCCGGTGGCCAAGCCCACGCAGGCGCTGGCGATCAGCGCCAAGGCAATGGACGGGATGAGATAGAGAAACAGCGCGGCGGCACCGACCAGGAGGCTCACCTGGAACGCGCGAACGCCGCCCATGCGGCGCATGATCCCGATGCCGGCGGTGAGCGCGAACAATGCGCCGACGATGCTGGCCGCGGAGAGATAGCCGACCCAACTCTCGTCCCAGCCGAACTCTGCCGTAAACGCAGGGCCGGCCACCGGAACGAGGCGCCCCAAGGCGGCCGATACGGTCTGGAGAACGAAAATGACCGCGATGACGAAGAACCAGGGCGGGAGCGCTCGCGTGATCAATCGTCGCTCCGCAATCTCCGGCAATTAGCCGAAATACGTCCCGCCGTTGACGTTGATGGTCTGGCCGGTGATGTAGCGCGCGCCAGGGCCGACCAGGAAGCGCGCCAGCGGCGCGAAGTCTTCGGGCCAGGACGCGCGGCCGAGCAGCGGCCGGTAGATCGGATGCGGCGGGATTTCGTTCGGCTTGTCGGGTTTCGCCAGCATGGCGGGAACCAGCGTATTGACGGTGATCTTGTGCGGGCTGAGCTCCATCGCCAGCGCGCGCGAGAAGCCCGCGATACCGGCCTTGGCGGTGACGACATGGCAACGGTCGGGCGCGCCCATCGCGCCGGTCAGCCCACCGACATTGATGATGGAGCCCGCGTCGCTCCTCTTGATCGCTTCGAGACAGGCCTTCACGCAAAGAAACGAACCGTCGAGCACCGCGCCGGTGATGCGGCGCCAATCCTCGAACGTCATGTGCTCGATGCTCTGCTCCGCGCGCAGCGCCACGTTGTTGATCAGATAGTCGATCCGGCCGAACCGATCGAGCGTGGCCTTCGCCATAGCGTTAACCGCGCCGGCGTCGACCACGTCGGCCAGCGCGATCATCGCCTTGCCGCCCTTGGCCTCGATCTCCTTGACCACAGCTTCGGCCTCGGCGCGGTTCTGCCGCACGTTGACCACGACGGCGGCTCCGCCGGCGGCAAGCTCCAGCGCCATTGCGCGGCCGATGCTGCGGCCGGCGCCGGTGATCACGGCGACGCGGCCGGCGAGTTCTTGATTGCTCATTCAGTCTCCCACCGAGATGTCATGCCCGCGAAGGCGGGGCATCCAGTAATCACCATGTTACGAAAAACCCGTCCTGCTTTGCTCATCGCCAATGTTTACTGGATCGCCCGCCTTCGCGGGCGATGACGGTGGAGTGTTTATCCCTTCAGTGCGGACAGATCGATCCGTCCGCCGAATATATTGGTTGCAAGCTTGAGCGCGGCCTGCGCACGCGCCGCATCATAGCCACCGTGACCCGCATTGAGCAGGAATTTGCCGTCAATGTCCTGGCGGCTGAGCGGCTCGTGCGCGCCGCCGCGCATGTGCGGCTGGCGCTCCTCCATCACGCTGCCGTCGCGGAGCGTCATGCGGATGTGGCCGGTGAAGTTGTCCGGATAGGGATTGTCGGGATCGATGCGGTAGCGGACCTTCTGGGCGAGCGCGATCACCGCAGGCTCCCGCACGGCTTCGTCGGAGAAATCGCTCAAGCCCACGTTGCCGCGAATGAAGCCCGCAGCGATGCAATAGGGCTGCGAGAATTTTCCGGCGTAGCCGTTCCGCGGCACCTGCTTCGAGGCAAGCGGCTCCCACAGCCGGTGCACCGTCCCCTCGCCCACATCGCAGACCATCCCAACCACGTCGTCCGGCTTGATGCCGCGCGCCCCAAGCCGCCGCGCGCAGTCGATGTAGGGATGCGTCATGGTCCCGCAGGGATAGAGCTTGAAGGCGAGGGTCTGCATCAGCCAGCGGGTACCGAAATCGCCGGTCACCGCGTCGAAGTTGCCGGTCGTGGTGTTGGCGAAGCCGTGGAAGAAGCCGTGGCTGCCTTCAAACACCGTGCGCGGGCCGGAAAAGCCGGCGCGGGCCAGCAGCGCGGCACGCATGCCCGACTGCGCCGCCCAGCCGGCGTGCATCCGCTTGGTCCAGGTGCCCTCGGCGAGATATTCGATGATGCCCGACGCCATCGAGCCGACCACGCCGAGCGCATCGACGAGCTGCTTCCGGTCCAGCTTGAGCGCCTTGCCGACCGCGACCGCGGCGCCCATCGCGCCGAACACGGCGGTCGGATGAAAGCCGGCCTTGTGCACCATCTTCGGCGCGACCAGACCGAGCCGGCACATCAACTCGATGCCGACCACGATGCCTTCCAGCGCCGCCTTGCCGTCGATGCGATAGCGCTCGCCGATCGCGAGCACCGCCGGCACGATCACGGCGCCGGCGTGGACCGGGCCGCCCTCGAACGTGTCGTCGAAATCCTCGCCGTGGGCGGCCGTGCCGTTGCCGAACGCCGCGCCGGCCGCGCTCAGGCCGCGCCGATGCCCGATCGCGGTGCAGGGCCCGTCCTCATCCCAGCCGGCCAGCGCGCTGCCGACGTAATCCTCGTTCCGCGCCGCGATGCAGAGGCCGACGACGTCGACCAGCGTCTGCTCGCATTTCTCGCGCGCCGCCGCCGGCAGCTTGCCGGCGTCGACCGCGGCGATCCGCTCGGCCAAATGCTCCGCGATGGCAATGTCAGGAAGTTTCGCGTCCATGGAATTCCTTGTACCGCGTCCCGCGGGAGCCTGGGAGTTGATTGGCTTATATCAGTTGTCCCGCAGCCGCACGTTGCCGCCGCCGAGACGAAGCCGGTTCGCCAGCGCGACGATGGCGGAGGTGACCACCAGCATGATCAGGCCGAGCACCGAGATCGCGGCGAGATCGCCGCTNTCGTTNAGGTCAAAGATCAAGACCGAGATGACCTTGGTCTCCGAGGTGAACAGCATCACCGCGGCCGACAGCTCGCGGATGGTGCCGACGAAAACAAAGCACCAGGTCGCGATCACCGAGGTGCGCAACAGCGGCGCCGTGATCTGCCGGAGCGCGCGGAGCCGCGTGGCGCCGAGGATGCGGCTGGCGTCCTCCAGCTCCGGGTGGATCGCCTTGAATGCCGACTGCATCTGCTGGTAGGCGGCCGGCATCGCAAGGGTCAGGAACGCGAGCAGCAGAATCCACAAGGTGCCGTAGAGCACGAATGGCGGCCGGGTGTAGCTCAGGAACAGCCCGACGCCGAGCACGATACCCGGGATGGCGACCGGCGCGGTGGCGAGAAAGCCAAGAGCCTTGTGCCCGGTCACCGCCTCGCGCGTGGTGAGATACGCGATCACCACGGCGATCACCGTGCCGATGGTCGCGGTGGCAATGCCGAGCACGAAGGTGTTGTAGAGCGCGAGCTTGGTCGCCGACAGCTCGAAGAACACGAAGTAGATGTTGTGGAAGGTGAAGTTGTTGAAGGACACGAATTGGGAGGCAACCTTGGAGAACGTGGCGTTGAGCAGCGCGCCGTAGGGCAGGAACACCGGATTGAGCAGCACGATGAAACAGAACGCCAGCGCGACCCAGCGCAGATAGCCGAGCCGGATGAGGCGCGGCTCGCTGTTCTTACCGCCCAGCACCGCATAGGAGCGGCGGCCGAGGATCATGTGCTCGGCGCGCAGCAGCATCACGGTGAGAATGAGCAGCGGCAGCGAGGCTGCGGCGGCCAGCTCGGGCTTCGGCGGATACTGGAACAGGCTCCAGATCTTGGTGGTCATGGTGTGGAAGCCGGCCGGCAGCGCCAGGATGGCCGGCGAGCCGAACAATGTCATCGCCTGAAGGAACGCCACCAGGGCGCCCGCCAGCAGCGCCGGCAGCACCAGCGGAATGGTGACTCGCCGCGCCGTCACCCAGGTGCTGCCGCCGAGGATGGAGGAGGCGTCTTCAAGCTCGCTCGGCGTCCGGTCGAGCGCATTGGCGACCAGCACGAACACATAGGGGAAGGTGTAGCAGGCGATGACGAAGATCAGCCCCGGGAACGAATAGATGTTGAAAATGTGCTCGTCCATCTCGGCGCCCGTGAGAGTGCGGTAGAGCTTGTTGAGCAGGCCGCTGTTCGGCGCCGCCAGAAGCTCCCAGGCAATGGCGCCGAGGAACGGCGGCGTCACGAACGAGGCCGTCACCAGCAGGCGCACGGTGCGGCGGAGCGGCATGTCGGTCCGCGCCACCAGCCATCCCATCGGGGCGGCGACCGCGCAGCAGATCAGGCTGGTGCTGGTCGCGAGGATGAAGGTGGTGATGAACGGATCGAGCAGGGTGGGATCGTTGACCAGCGTGGCGAAGTTCTGCAGCGACAACGCGCCATTCTTATCGGTGAAGCCGTAGTAGATCAGCCACGACATCGGCAGCACGATGAGCAGACACAGCACGGCTGCGAAGCCATAGAGCACGAGCTTCGTGAAATCGAAGCCGTGTTTCATTTGTGACGGGGAGTCAGATGCAACAACGGTCATTTGAGTTCGTCATGCCCAGCCTTGTGCCGGGCACCCACGCCTTTCTTTCTACATTTCCTCAATAAACAAGGCGTGGATGGCCGGGACAAGCCCGGCCATGACGTTGAGCGATTGTCGGCAAATCCAAGCCTCGAATATCCGCCTGACACCTCGAAATACCTGCATCACACCTTGAATATCTGCGCGTAGCGCTGCTTGATCGTCTCGGCATCGCGCTCGACGCCGGCCGGATCTTCCTTCATCAGCTTGAACTCTCCGAGCTTCTTGACGCCGGGCTTCTCGACCGCCTGCTTGTGAGCCGAATATTGCCGCGCGTAGTCGATCAGGATCTGCTGGCCCTCGCGGCCGTGCATCCAGTTGAAGAACAATCGCGCCGCGTTGGGGTTGGGCGCCGCCTTGAACACCACGCTGGGGCTCGTCGCGACGGGCGTGCCCTCCGCCGGATAGATCACATCCACCGGCTTGCCGGCTTCCTTGTCGCGGATCACCAGATAGCCCGCGCCGTCGATCATGATGGCGCGCTCGCCGAGCGCCAGCTTCTTCGGCGTGTCGGTCGCCGACTGCACCTGCATGACGCGCTGCTTGGCGAGCTTCTCGAAATACTCCCAGCCGAGATCGCGGGCGATCTGGAAGGTGGCGTTCATGATGGTGCCGCTGTAGGCCGGATGCGCCTTGACCATCTTGCCCGCCCATTTCGGATCGAGCAGGTCGGCGAAGCTCTTCGGTGCGTCCACCATCTTCACCAGATCTGTGTTGATGCCGAACGGCGAAACCAGCACGCGCGTCACCACCTCGAAGCCTTCCGGATCGTAGAACTCCTTGTCGTAGTGCTTGACCACCTCTTCGGGCAAATACGGCGCGATCCAGCCGTTCTTTTTCCAGACGATGCAATGCGACTGGTCGGCGGTGTTGACCACGTCGACGGCATGGACGTTGCTCGAATACTCCTGGCCGATCCGCGTGAACACGCGCTCGGCGCCGGAGCGTTCGACCCGCACGTTGATGCCGGGGAACTTCACCTCGAAGTCCTTGCCGAGCTTCTCGGCGAATTGCAGGTCCATGGCGGTGTAGAAGGTGCACTTGCCTTCTTTCTTGGCCGCCTCGATCAACGCCGGCGTGACGGCTTCGGCCGGCGGCGCCGCGGCGCGCACCGGCTCGGCGAACACGGTACCGATGGCCAGCGCCGTCGAGCCCTTTAGAACGTCACGTCGGGAGAATGTCTGTTTGCGCATCGGAGGCCTCAAACCTTGAACAGCTTGGTGTAACGCATTCGGATCTCTTCGCCGTGCTTCTCGACACCTTCGGGATCGTCCTTCAGCGTCTTGATGTCCTTGAGCGGCCGGCGGCCCGGCTTCTCCTTGGTCTGGGGATGCTCCGAGCGCAGGCCGCCGACGTCGATCACGAGCTGCTGGCACTCCGCGGTGAANCAATAGCTCTGGAACAGNCGCGCCGCGTTNGGNTTNGGCGCGTTCTTGAANATGCCGTTCGGCCCNACGATCAGCGGCGTGCCTTCNCNNGCGTANAGCGGCTCGACCGGCTGGCCGGCCTCGCGAAGTTGGAACAGGTTGTATTCATTGCCGTCGGCTTGCACGGCGCGCTCGCCAAGCGCCAGCTTCTTCGGCGGGTCGGACGCCGACTGCACCTGCATGACGTTCTGCTGGGCGAGCTTTTCCAGATACGGCCAGCCGAGGTCGCGCGCCAGCTGATACGTCGCGGTCATGATGGTGCCGCTGTAGCTCGGATGCGCCTTGACGATCTTACCCTTCCACTTCGGGTCGAGCAGGTCTGCAAAGCTCTTCGGGCGGTCCTCCGGCTTGACCAGGTCGGTGTTGCAGCCGATCACGCTCAGGCCG
>C688J18823_10003396_pt1 | contig 10075 bp, 6 predicted proteins | sample HopSoiMetagenom1_FD_18823 | JGI IMG/M metagenome (IMG submission 18823) | reverse complement strand
ACAGCGGCGGGTTCGCACCCCGCGGTCTTTGCGGCAGAAGCTGCCGCCAGTCCAGGCCGAACGGGACAGCGACGTCGGCAAGTCCATCGAGGCTGAACTCCGAGAAGGCTGCGGGGTCGTCAAGGGCGTCCGCGAGTTCCCAGCCGAGTTCGTTCTCGAGCTGCTCGAGCGGGGTGTCGGCGAGGCGCGTGCGTACGGCGGCGGCGAGACCCGCGAACGTCAGGACTCCGTCGTCGGCTCCGAACATGCGTCGGAGGTCAAGGTCGAGCAGTTCCGCGAGCGTCACAACGTTACCGAACGAGACGCTGCTGGTGATCTCGTCGTCGTGCCACTCGATGTCGCGGTACGACTCGTATGACACGTCGAGGGCAGCGGCGAGCTCGCGCGGGTCTTTGCCGGCGGCCTCACGTGCCGCCCGCACCGCCACGGCGTATCCGGCTGCTTCTGGTTCCCGGTCAGTCATTCTCGACCCTACGACACCTCAGCTCACGTTGACTTCGACCACGGCAAACCGGTCGCTTCTGAACACGACAACGCTTTGCTCGGGTCCAACGAACTCATGCCCAACGGCGACGGCGAACAGGTTGCGCCCGTCATGATCGACACGATCCTGTTCTTCCCAACTCATCCAGATCTCGCTCGCACAATCAGCGGACCCACACTCACAGCGTCTCGATCGCAGCTTGTCGTTATCGGGCATCGAGCCAGTGTACAAATTCAGGCTCGCCACCGGCCTCCGTCGTGGTCTGCCGCGGCGCGGCCGCCCCGAACGGTTAGAGCAACGCGGGGACTCGTACCTCGCAGCGGAATCCCCGGCTCGCAGTGACACTTCGAGTGGTATCCCGAGCAACTGCAGCGGAGTGAAAAAGCTCAAGACGGTTCTGGCATCGCCCTTCCGCTCCATGGCGAGGGGCAGAGTCGAACTGCCGACACCGCGATTTTCAGATGCCGACAATGATCTCGGATGGTCTCGGGCTGGGCTGGAGAAATGCAGGATCCGGCCGGTGGCAGTGCGCTGGCTCTTCGGTGGTTCTCGGCGGGTCTGGGGGACACCCGAGTGGCACTCAGGAACGCATGGCCGGCACTCCGCGAGGCGAAGCCCTGACGCTGGTTCGCGGCGGACGGCACGCACCGAACGGGATAATTCCGCTGCCCTGCGAGACGGCGAGCGTCGTTCGGCGGAGCAGCGCTATTCGTATTGGAGCGCCTCCAGGACGTCCAGTCGCCCAGCGCGTCGGGCAGGCAGCACCGCTGCAAGAACGCCGGCCACCAGGGCGACCGCGACGAAGGCCAGCAGTGTCGTCAGGGGCAGGGAGAACTGAATGTCGTAGTCGGATAGGGCGCGAGTTACGGCGGCCGCGAGGCCGATGCCGAGTGGCAGGCCGATTGAGGCGCCTATCAGGGCGGTGGTGATGCTTTCCTGGCGCACCATGCTTCGTGTCTGCCGTCTGGTCATGCCGATTGCGCGCAGCATCCCAAGCTCACGGGTTCGCTCGTAGATCGCGAGCACCAGCGTGTTGATCATGCCGAACAGGCTGACCACAACCGACAATGCGAGGAGCACGTAGAGCAGGTTCAGGATCTGCGAGAGCCCCTGCACGCGACTCTGGACGAACTCGTCTCGCGTGCTCAGCTTGATGCCGGGGTAGCGTTTGGTTGCCTCCGCCTCCGCCCTGGCAACGTAGGGGGCGCCTGCGGCCGGGACATTCAGGAACGTGTACAGGTCCGCCGGCCGCGGGAATGACCGGTCGAACGCCGCCTGACCGATCACGATCGAGCCGAGCAGGGGATCAAGGTCGAATGTGCCGGGGTCGAGGATCGCTGACACGGTCAGATCGAGTCGTGCGCCCGAGGGGGACACCATCGCCAGCGGGTCGCCAATCTCAAGCGCGTGCTCATCGGCGAACGTCTTCCTGACGATCGCCCCGCTCCGACCCAGAGTGGCTACCGGATCGGTCGATGGCGGAGTCGCGTACCGGAAGTTGTAGAAGTCGGTGATGTTCGGAGCGACCCCGGTCACGGCGATGTCGGCGCCGCGCAGCCTGGCCTTGTCGCTGCGCACGCTCGAGCTATCGACCGCCGGAATCTTGCGTACCTGATTGCCGATTGCGAGCGGCACCGTGTCGAACCCGCTGTCGGAGGTGACCACGTAGTCGGCTGTGACCTGCTTTTCGACGGTGCTGGTCGCCGAATCGCGCAGGCCCTGTCCGAGCACGGCGACCGTGGTTACCAGGGTCAACCCAACCATTAGCGCAGCGGCGGTCGCCGCCGTGCGGCTGGGGTTTCGGATCGCGTTCTGGGTGGCCAGCGCTCCTGGCGCCCCGCCCAGCTTGCGGCCGGGATACCCCAGCGTCTGCGCGAGCGGCCGGACCAGCCGAGGACTCAAGGCCGCGACGCCCAGGAAGCCCATGAGCGAGCCACCGGCGATCAGCAGCAGACGCACGTTGGTGGCGACATCCGCGAACAGCCCCACTCCCAAGGCGACGGCGGCCAGGCCGAGTATCACCACCGCGAACGGCAGCGACAGCCGGCTGGGCCGGGCCGTCGCAGCGGTCGCCCCCTCCCGGACGGCGTTGATCGGTGCGATCCGGGTGGCGCGGAACGCGGGCAGCACGCCGGCTACGAGCGTGATGCCGATGCCGATCAGCAGTGAGATCACGATGGTGCGCGTCTTGATCACGGTGGTTGCTTCTGGCAATGCCAGGCCGAGTGAGCTGAACACGCTGCTGAGACCACGCGACAACCCGTAGCCCAGCACCAGTCCCCCCAGCGAGGCGAGGGTGCCGATGGCCGCCGTCTCGACGACAACCGATCCCATCACCTGACGCCTCGAGGCGCCCAGTGTGCGGAGCGTCGCCAGCTCGCGGGTGCGCTGGGCGACGGTGATGGATAGCGTGTTGAAGATGACGAAGCCACCGACGAACAGCGCGATCCCCCCGAAGGCGAGCAGCGCGTACCGCAGGTAGGAGATGAAGGTCGTCACCTCCTTGGAGTCGGCGGCAGCGCGGGCCGCCGACGTCTCGACTTTGACGTCGCCGGGCAGCAGCGGGCGGATCTCCTGCAGCAGTCGCGTGGTCGGGACGCCGTCACGGCCGGTGACCGAGATGGAGTCGTAGCCGTCCTTGTTGAACAACTCCCTGGCGACTGCCACATCGAACACGCCGATGGTTGCGCCGCCCAGTGACTCGACATCGCCGAAGGTGGCGATGCCGGTGATCTGGTAATCGCTGACCACCCCGCCGGCGGCGACGCCGATCGCTTCGCCGACGTCGAAACCTTCGGACTTTGCGGTGGCGGCGTCGATCACGACCTGGCCGGAGCCGACCGGCCAGTCCCCTTCGCTCAGTTGCATCGGTGTGAACTGCGGCTGTGTGGGATCCATGCCGAGCCCCAGGCTGGGGGAATCGCCGGTTGTGATCGGCCTACCGTCCCGACCAATCAACTTTGCGTTATTGGAGTTCGACTCGAGATCCATCAAGGTGCCTGCGGCGGCCTCGACATCCGGCATGGAGCGCACATCGCTGAGGACGCGCTCGGGCACCACCGGACTGCCGCTGGAAGCTCCCTCCACCAGCGGGCGCCCGCTGATGACCACGTCAGCCTCGGCGTAGCCGCTGTTGAAGATGGACGTGAAGGCCTTCTCGATTGAGTCGGTCAGCATGAACGTCCCGCTCACCATGGCAACACCCAGCATGACGGCGAGCGCCGTCAGGATTCCGCGAAGTTTTCGCTGAAGCAGTCCCTTGAGGGCGACGCGAGTCATGTCATTACTCCATCCTGGATGTCGTGCTCGGATGAGGATCACGACGCTGACAGAGATGATCCGGAAGGCGAAGGCGGGTTTCAGGTGACCGAATGGCCGGGTTTCTGGTGGATCCGAGTCGACTGCTCGTAGTGCGGCTCGGTCGGCGGTCAGCAGACTCGTCGCGAGAGGAGTACCCTTTTTTACAGACGCCACCTTGCTGGACAACGTCGCCACCTTCTCGACAACGTCGATTCATCGGCGCGACGACGCTTCCGAGGTTTGCGTCCGGCCGCGACAGTTCAGAAGGGAGCTCGACGCATTGGCCGCGAGTGACGTGACCGAGTTGAACACCGTTGCGCTCGCGCCGACGCCATCAAGGCTGTGGGGCACAGCCGCAGCGAGCGTCGTCGCCGCAGCCTGTGCGATCGGGCTCGCGCTCTCGAGCGATCACATCCCAGCCGCTGGTGTGCATGCGGCGCTGCAGGCGTGGGGCATCCTCGGCTACACGCTCGCTGGCGTCTTCGCATGGTGGCGCCGGCCGGACAGCCACTTCGGGATCCTGATGGTGCTCGCCGGCACCGCCTGGTTCCTGTCGAGCCTATCGGCGGCGAACCAGGCGGCGCCGTTCACGATCGGAATCGCGTTCGACCTCGTGCCCGCCGTGGTGTTCCTGCACGTGTTCCTGGCGTTCCCCAGTGGGCGGCTTGAGCGGGGATTCGAGCGATGCCTGGTAGCCACCGGCTACGGTGTCGCGTTCGGCGGTCAGCTGCTGGGAATGACGCTGGGTGGCTTCGGCGGCCAGAACCTGCTTGAGCTGACATCACAGCCGACGAGCAGTCTGCGACTGCTGAATCTGCGACTGATCGCTCTCAGCGGGCTCTGCTTGGCCGGGGTCGCGATACTCGTCCTGCGCCGACGCCAGGCGGGCCGCCCACTTCGCCGCTCCCTTTCACTGCTGGTCGACTCGTTTGCGCTGGCACTGCTCATGATTGCATTCCTATTCCTGTCCGCAGCGTGGGGCCTGGCCAGCGGAGATATCGCCTTCGAGACGATCCGGCGGACAACGCTCTTCGCGGTCGGGCTCGCTCCCGCAGTGTTTCTGATCGGTTTGCTGCATGCACGGCTCGCACGCTCGGCGGTTGGCGACCTGATCGTCGAGCTGCGAGCTGATCCGACTCCCCCGGACCTGCGTGCTGCGCTGGCGCGGACGTTGCGCGACCCGTCGCTGGAGCTCGCCTACTGGCTTCCCGACTTCGGCGCCTACGCCGGCGTCGACGGGGCCCAGATCGCGTTGCCCGGCCCGGACAGCCGGCTCGCAGCCACGCTCATTCGCCGGCATGGGGACCCTGTGGCCGCGCTGCTGCATGACCCCTCACTCGAAGACGAGCCCGAGCTGCTGGCCGCGGTGACTGCAGCCGCCGCGATCGCGCTCGAAAATACCCGGTTGCAGGTGGAGCTGCGCGCGCGCCTGCGCGAACTGCGCGGCTCGCGGACGCGCATGGTCGAGGCAGCCGGCAAGGAGCGTCAGCGCCTCGAACGCAACCTTCACGACGGCGCGCAACAGCGGCTGGTGGCGCTGTCGCTCGAGCTCAGCCTGCTCGAGGGCGAGCTCCCGGACGACGCCTCTGCGCATCGCAGAATCGACCGCGTCCGGCGCGAGATCGCGGCCTCGCTGAATGAGCTACGTGAAGTCGCGCGCGGAATCCATCCGGCTGTCGTCACCGGCCACGGACTCGCTGTCGCACTGGAGCAGTTGGCCGCGTTGGCACCCGTGCCGGTTCGGCTCACTGTGGAGGTGCCAGAACGGTTGCCGGAAGCGCACGAGGTAGCCGCGTACTACCTCGTCTCCGAGAGCCTTGCAAACATCGGCAAGTATGCGTCCGCAGCGTCGGCAACGGTGCTGGTCAGGCGCGCCGATGGCCGCGTGCTTGTCGAGGTTCGAGACGACGGCATCGGCGGCGCCGACACCGAACGTGGCAGTGGCCTGCGCGGGCTCGCCGATCGGGTCGAGGCGCTCGACGGCCGGCTGCGGATCTGGAGCCCCGCCGGAGGAGGCACGTTGGTGAGAGCGGAGATGCCATGCGCGCCGTGATCGCCGAGGACAGCGTGCTGCTTCGGGAAGGCGTGGCAGGGCTGCTGCGAGGAGCCGATATTGACGTCGTCGGCTGTTGCGAAACCGCCCACGATCTGCTGCTGAAGGTGCGAAGCTACTCGCCGGACGTCGCCATAATCGATATCCGGCTGCCCCCGACACACCAGGACGAGGGATTAAAAGCGGCGCTGGATATCCGCTCGTCGCACCCCGCTGTCGGCGTGCTGGTGTTGTCGCAGTACCTCGAGCTCGGCCTGGCGCTGAAGCTCTTTGCCGACTCGGCGGATGGCGCCGGATACCTCCTGAAGGACCGGATCAGCGACGTCGGCGAGTTCCTTTTAGCCGTCCGCCGGGTGTCCGAGGGAGGCTCGGCGATCGATCCCATGATCGTCTCGACGCTGTTTTCCAGACGCCGCCAGGATGACCCACTGGCTGCGCTGACCCCGCGCGAACGGGACGTGCTCGCCCTGATGGCCGAGGGACGCTCGAATCAGGGCATCGCCGACAAGCTGGTGATCACCCTTCGCTCGGTAGAAAAGTATGTCTCTAGCGTCTTCGGCAAGCTTGGGCTTCCGTCCGGTGAGAGCGACTCGCGGCGAGTCCTGGCGGTACTGCTGTACCTACATACCTGATCGCCTCGGGCCGTCAACACACTAGATACCCGCCCCCCTAGTCACAGGTTTCCCGCCTAGCCGTTCCTGATCGCGGCTGCCAGGGTCGGCTGCACCTAGCGACAAGGAGCAGCCATGAAGACTCGAGTGATCCAGAACGATCCCGGTCAGGCGCCCGGAACACAGGTCGACGGAAGCGACGTGGAGGCCGTCGTCGATGCATCGACGAGCCCACGCACAGCCGGGACGCCTGTCGTTGCGGCCCGCGAGCTGACCCGGCAATACGGAGACAACGAGACGGCTGTGCACGCGTTGCGAGGCGTCTCCGTCGATGTCGCCGACGGCCAGTTGACGGCAGTGATGGGCCCGTCGGGCTCGGGCAAATCGACGCTGATGCACATCCTGGCGGGGCTCGACCGGCCCACCTCCGGCGACGTCTGGATCGCTGAGACGGACATCCTCAAGCTGAACGACACACAATTGACGAAGCTGCGGCGGACGCACATCGGGTTCGTGTTCCAGTTCTTCAACCTGCTCCCGATGCTGACCGCGAAGGAGAACATCGTCCTGCCGATGTCGATCGCCGGAACCAAGCCCGAGCCGGAATGGGTCGACCAGCTGATCGAGGCGGTCGGTCTCAGCGACCGCCTCACCCACCGCCCCTCCGAGCTCTCGGGCGGCCAACAGCAACGCGTCGCGATCGCACGGGCGCTGATCTCAAAGCCGACGATCATGTTTGCGGACGAGCCCACCGGCAACCTCGACTCGACAACCAGCGGCGAAATTCTCAGCCTGTTGCGCGCCGCTGTGTCGAGCTATGGCCAGACCACGGTGATGGTCACTCATGATGCCCACGCCGCCGCCATCGCCGACCGCGTGCTGTTTCTTGCCGACGGCCGGGTCGTCAAGGACATTGGCCGGTCGAGCGCGCGCGAGATCCTCGGCGCCCTGGAAGAGGTGACGACGCGATGATCAACGTTGCCCTGAAGGGACTGTGGGGTCGCAAGCTGCGCGCTGCATTGACGGGTTTCGCGATCGTCCTGGGCGTCGCCATGATCAGCGGCGCATTCGTGCTCACCGACACGCTCGGCCAGAGCTTCGACAGCGTCTACAACGACTCATACAAGGCCACGGACGCCGTCATCAGCTCGAAGGTGGCGACAAAAACCAACGACGATGGCACCACCACTCAAGCACCCGCGTTCCCGGGGGACGTGCTGCAACGCGTTCAGGGCCTTCCCGGCGTGCAGACGGCCGAGGGATCGATCGAAGACGACCTCCGATTTGTCGACAGCAACGACAAGGCGATCGGAAAGGCTGGCGAGGGGACAGCGATCGGCATCGACCCGACAGGCGACCAGCGCTTGAATCCTCTCCACCTGGTTAGTGGAAGCTGGCCTCAGGGTGACGGCGAGATTGCCGTCGACGTCGCGACCGCACAGAGCGAGCAGTTCCGGGTCGGACAGAGGGTAGGAGCGTTCGGCGACGGCCCGCTCGCGCGGTACAAAGTCAGCGGCATCGTCCGCTTCGGATCGCAGGAGTCAATCGGCGGCACCACCATCGCGGTGCTCGACCTCGCGACCGCCCAACGGTTGTTCGACAAAGTCGGGAAGCTTGACGTGGTTCGCGTAGGCGCCGCCGCCGGCACCAGCCAGGACGAGCTGATCACGCAGATCACGCCGCTGCTGTCGAGCACCACCCAGGTGAAGACGGCCGAGGCACAGGCAGCAGCAGACAGCAAGGACTCCCAACAGGGACTCAACGTCATCAAGTACTTCCTGCTCGGGTTCGGTGGAATCGCACTGTTCGTCGGCAGCTTCGTGATCGCGAATACGCTCGCGATCACCGTTGCCCAGCGCATGCGCGAGTTGGCGACCCTGCGCACGCTCGGCGCCACCCGACGCCAGGTACTGGGCTCCGTGGTGCTGGAATCGGTCGTGATCGGGTTGCTCGGGTCAATCGTGGGTCTGTTCCTCGGCCTTGGCATCGCCGTCGGATTGACATCGCTGCTGGAGGCGACCGGTGTCGACCTGCCGAACCACAGCCTGGTCTTCTCGACCAGGACGATCGTAGTCAGCCTCGGTGTGGGCACGCTGATCTCGCTGCTGGCCAGTCTGCGTCCCGCCAGCCGCGCCACCAGGATCGAGCCAATCGCGGCAGTGCGCGAGGGCGCAGAGATGCCGCCCTCACGGTTCGCCCGGTATGCGTTGCCGGTGTCGTCAATCGTCGGCGCAGTCTCGGTGGCATTGTTCTGCTACGGCGTGTTCGCGAGCGGCGTTGAGATCAAGGCCCGCATCATCGTGCTGATTGCCGGAGTACTGCTCATGTTCGTGTCGGTGGCGATGATCGCGACGCGCGTCGTCCGGCCGCTGGCCTACGTGTTGGGAGCACCCGGCGCACGGTTCGGAGGCGTCGCCGGCAGGCTCGCCCGCCAGAATGCGGTGAGAAACCCGACGAGGACTGCGTCCACCGCCGCCGCCGTCATGATCGGGCTGGCGTTAATCACATTCGTCGCCGTGATTGGCCAGGGCTTCAAGGGCTCGTTCACCGACGCCGTGAATACGCTCTTCATCGGCGACTACGCCCTGTCAGCGGGCAACAACAACCAGCGACTCACCAACAAGGCCGCGCAGGCGGCCGCTCAGGCACCGGGCGTGGAAGTTGTGTCAGAGATGCGCTCCGGTGACGGCGAGGTCGGCGGCAAGACCGTCTTGGTGACTGGGATCGACGGCAACCTGCCGAAGGTGGTCGATATCGCCTGGGCGGCCGGTTCCAGCAATGTGCCCGGCCAGCTCGGTCGGGACGGGGCGGTCTTGGTTGACCGCTACGCGGACGACCACTCCCTCAAGGTCGGCTCGCCAATTGCGGTCGAGACCCCCACCGGCACGACCATGCACCTGCGCGTCAAGGGCATCATCGATCCTCCCAAGGGCGGATCGCCATTCGGCGATGTCTCCGTCTCGACAGAGGCGTTCGATGCCTCCTTCGCAAACCACGACAACGATCTGACGTTGGTCAACATGCGCGGAGGGGCAACCGACGCCAACACCGCCGCGCTCGAGCGAACCCTTAAGGCGTATCCGGCCGCAGTCGTCGAGACGCGCGAACAGTTCAAGAACACCCGCACCGGCGAGCTCGACTCGACGTTGCAAATCCTGTACGCGCTGCTCGGATTGTCGGTGATCGTGAGCCTGTTCGGTGTCGTCAACACATTGGTGCTATCTGTCTTCGAACGCACCCGCGAGCTCGGCATGCTGCGAGCCGTCGGTATGACCCGCCGCCAAGTGCGCCGAATGATCAGGCACGAGAGTGTGGTCACCGCGTTGATTGGCGCGACGCTCGGGATCGGCGTCGGCATGTTCCTCGCCGTCCTCACGACGGCGGCGCTGTCGCAATACGGCGTCGTCTTCGTTGTGCCCTACGGGACGCTGGTCGTGTTCGTCGGCATCGCGATCCTGGCTGGAATGCTCGCGGCGATCCTGCCGGCGAGACGCGCATCCCGGCTGCACATCCTCGAAGCACTCCAGTACGAATGACTTGTGGCATGGCGAGGGGCAGAGTCGAACTGCCGACACCGCGATTTTCAGTCGCGTGCTCTACCAACTGAGCTACCTCGCCGCGGGCGTC
>C688J18823_10003395_pt1 | contig 10076 bp, 8 predicted proteins | sample HopSoiMetagenom1_FD_18823 | JGI IMG/M metagenome (IMG submission 18823) | reverse complement strand
CCCTCGCGCCACGGAACGGACACCCCCTCGAGCTTCATCGGCGCCGCCGGCAGCGCCTCGTCGATCACGTCGACCCGTTGCAGGAGATTGCGGAACTCGTACTGCCTGAACATCTCCTTGAGCCGGGAGCGGTCCGGAGGCGCGAGGACGAGCTCGGCAGGATCGCAGTCGAGCGGTAGGTCGCGGCGCATGGTCGCGAGGACCTTCGAGGCGCGGGCCTGCTCCGCGTGCTCCCGGAGCGCGCGGCCGCGGGCCGGGGAGAGCTCGTCCACGTGCTCGAGCACCCCCTCGAGCGACCCGTACTGCGCGACGAGCTGGCCGGCGGTCTTGTCACCGATACCCGGGACCCCCGGGATGTTGTCGGAGGTATCCCCCTTCAGTCCGATGAAGTCGGGCACCTGCTCGGGCGTGACGCCATAGCGGGCGAAGACCCGGTCCGGCGTGTAGACGTGGACGTCGGCCACTCCGCGCGGGGTCATCATCAGCGCCACGTTCCCGGTGACGAGCTGGAAGGCGTCGCGGTCGGTGGAGACGACCGTCGTCTTCAGCCCTGCGTCGTCCGCGCGGTGCGCGAGTGTCGCGATGACGTCGTCGGCCTCCCAGCCCTCGAACTCGAGGTTGCGATAGCCGAAGGCCTCGACGATCGGGCGGAAGTGCGGGAACTGCTCCTCCAGGAGGTCGGGCATGGGGCGCCGGTCGATCTTGTACTCCGGGTCGAGCTCTTTGCGGTGCACCGCACGCGTGTCCCACGCCACGGCCACGCCTTTCGGCCGGTAGTCGGACAGAAGCTTGAAGAGCATGTTGGTGAACCCGAGAAGGGCGTTCGTGGGGAAGCCCTCACTCGTTGCGAGCTCTTCGGGAAGGGCGAAATACGCTCTATAGGCGAGGTTGTTCCCGTCGACGAGGAAGAGCTCGGAGTCGCGCGCGGGGCCGTCGTCGAGCTGGAGCTCAGCCCCTGTCAGCGTCTTCGGTGACACACCGCAACCTTAGAGGCTGCGGGACGGGTCATTCCTCTCCGAGATACGTCTTGCGAACCTGCTCGTTGTCGCGCAGCTTCTTCGCGTCGCCGGCGAGCGCGACATGGCCCGTCTCGAGGACGTAGCCGCGGTCGGCCGTGTCGAGGGCCATGAGCGCGTTCTGCTCCACGAGGAGGATCGGCGTCCCCTGCTCGTTGATCTCGCGGATGATCTCGAAGATCTTCTCGACGAAGATCGGCGCGAGGCCCATGGACGGCTCGTCGAGGAGAAGCAGCTTCGGGCGGGCCATGAGCGCACGGCCCATCGCGAGCATCTGCTGCTCGCCTCCCGACATCGTCCCCGCCTTCTGCTGCAGGCGCTCCTTCAGCCGCGGGAAGAGGGAGTAGACGCGCTCGAGGTCCTGCTGGATCTCGGCGCGGTTCGAGCGCTGGTAGGCGCCCATCTCGAGGTTCTCGAGCACGCTCATGCGAGGAAAGATGCGCCGGCCTTCCGGCGACTGGGAGATCCCCATCTGAACGATCTCGTGCGGCGCCGTGTCGGTGATGTCCCGTCCCTGGAAGACGATCCGGCCCTCGCTCGGATGGTTGAGGCCGTTGATCGAGCGCAGCGTCGTCGACTTGCCGGCGCCGTTGGCCCCGATCAGCGTGACGATCTCGCCCTTGCGGACTTCGAGTTCGACGCCCTTGAGCGCGTGGATCGTCCCGTAGTAGGTGTGGATGTCCTCGAGCCTGAGGATGATGTCGCCGTCGAATTTCGAGGCCGCGCGCTCTTTGTCCCCGTTCGATCGCCAGGGCAGCTTCATCCCGTCGCCCCCGATCCGAGGTAGGCCTCGATCACGCGCTCGTCGTGCTGGATCTCCTTCGGCGCGCCTTCTGCGATCTTCTCGCCGTAGTCGAGGACAGTGACACGGTCGGAGATACCCATGACGACCCGCATGTCGTGCTCGATGAGGAGAACGGTGATCTTCTGTTCCTCGCGGAGCTTCGCGACGAAAGTCGTGAAGTTCGCCGTCTCCTCGGGATTCATCCCGGCCGTCGGCTCGTCCAGGAGCAAGAGCTTCGGCTCGGTGGCGAGGGCGCGGGCGACCTCGAGGCGGCGCTGGTCCCCGTAGGAGAGGTTCTTGGCGAAGTCGTGGTCCTTTTTTCGAAGGCCCGAGAACTCGAGCAACTCGCGCGCGCGGGCGACCGCTTCTGCCTCCTCGCGCTTTAGGGCCGGCGTGCGGAAGATGGAGCGCCAGATGCCGCCCTTGATGCGGCTGTGCATCGCGACCATGACGTTCTCGCGGGCAGTCATGTTGTGGAAGAGGCGGATGTTCTGGAAGGTTCGCGCCATGCCGAGTGCGGTCACCTTGTGCGGCGGCAGGCCGCTGATCGGGGTGGACTCGAAGAGGACGCCGCCCGCCGTGGGCCTGTAGACCCCGGTGAGGATGTTGAAGAACGTCGTCTTTCCGGCGCCGTTCGGGCCGATCAGGCTGACGATCGTCCCGCGGGGGATGGCGAAGTCGACGTCGTTCACGGCGATCAGCCCGCCGAACTCCTTGCGGACGTGGATCGCCTCGAGGATGTTTCCGTTCTCGGCCATCAGGCCCTGGCCTCGTCCACCCCGACGTCGTAGAGGTACTCGGAAGGTCCCTCGCCTTCCGCGAACTCAGCCTTGCGCCGGGCACTCGGGATGAGACCCTCGGGGCGGAAGAGCATCATGAGGACCAGGAGCGCCCCGAAGATCCCGAACTTGTACTTGGCGATGACGATGTCGTTGCCGCTTCCGGGGATGCCGCTGTTGATCCAGTTGCCGATCTTGTCGAGCCCGGTGAAGTTGAGCCACGAGATGAGCGTCGCCCCGGCTATCACGCCCCAGATGTTGCCCATGCCGCCGACGATGACCATGACAAGCACGATCACCGAGATCTGGAACGAGAAGCTCGTCGGGAAGATGCCGTTGATGAAGGAGCCGTAGATCGCGCCGGCGAAGCCGCCGAAGATGGCGCCGATCGCGTAGGCCCAGAGCTTCGTGCGCATCAGGGGAACCCCCATCGCGGAGGCGGCGACCTCGTCCTCGCGCACCGCGATCCAGGCCCGGCCCATCTTCGAGTCCCGCAGGCGGAGGTTCACGAAGATGATGATGGCCATCATCACGAGGACGGTGAAGTACCAGGGCCTGAGCTCCAGGGAGTTGTAGCGGTCGGGCAGCACCCCACCCGTGGCGTTGTGGACGGCGACCCCGAACCCGGGGCGGTCCATGAGCGTGACTCCGCGAACCCCGTTCGTCAGGTTGAAGCCGTGGATGTCGTCGCCGTTTCGGAAGATGTCGGGGATGATCTCGCCGAAGCCAAGCGTCACGATGGCGAGGTAGTCCCCCCGCAGCCGCAGAGTCGGCCAGCCGATGATCACACCGGCGATCGCACAGATCACGCCCGCGAGGATGACCACGACCCAGAACGACAAATGGATACCCGGCAGGCGGGCGGGGCTCGTGTCGAGGAAGTGGATATCGCGCTGCGCGAAGAGCCCGGAGCCGAACCAGCCGAGCGTGTAGGCGCCGAGAGCGAAGAACGCCACGTACCCGAGGTCGAGCAGGCCGGCGTAGCCGACGACGACGTTGAGCCCGAGGGCGAGCATCACGTAGATCGAGATGTTGAAGAGCGTGTCGCTGTCGATCCCGAGCCCGTCGTTGAAGATCGCCGAGAGGGGCCCTTCGAGCCCCCACCACGGATAGGAGAAGGCGAGGAGGAGCGCGAACGCAGGCAGGATCCAGCGGGCGCGCGGGTGCCGGCGGCGAAAGCGGCGCCACGACGCCGACCAGTCAGAGGTCGGGAGCCGCTTACGCGCGGGACGCTTCGGGGGCGCCTCCTGGCCGACGTGATTCCTCACTGGCCCTCCGGCACCTGCTCTCCGAGAAGGCCGGACGGACGGAAGACGAGGATCAGGATGAGCACGCCGAAGATGATCGTGGTCGTCCAGCGTGCGTCCGCAAAGCCCTCGTTGTAGGCCTGAATCAGCCCGAGGATGATGCCTCCCACGACTGCGCCCGTGAGGTTGCCGATCCCGCCGAGCACGGCCGCGGTGAACGCGAAGAGCCCGAGCCGGAAGCCGGTGTCGAACTTGGAGGTCCCGACGTAGAGCGCGTAGATCGCGCCCGCCGCACCGGCGAGGGCGCCGCCGAGCGCGAACGTGAACGAGATGGTCCGGTCGACGTTGATTCCCATCATCGCCGAGGCGTCCATGTCCTGGGCGGTCGCGCGCATCGCCTTCCCGGAACGCGTGCTGCGCACGAGGTAGGTCAGCGCGAGGAGGAGCGGAATCGTCACGGCGATGACGATGAAGTCGTTCCAGCCGTAGCTGGCTGCTCGCCACGTGAAGATGTCTCCTGTGGGAAGGATGTTGGGAAGCGGCTGCGGGCCGGCGCCCTTCCACACGAGCCCGACGTCCTGCAGGATGAAGGAGAACCCGATCGCTGTGATGAGCGGCACGAGCCGCGGCTGGTTACGAAGCGGCTTGTAGGCCAGCCTCTCGATGCTCACGTTGATGACCATGCAGAAGAGCATCGACCAGAAGAGGCACATGAGGATCGTGTACGTCCGGTGGGCCGCAGAGTCGCTCGCGACGGCGGCCGCGCCAAGCGGAAGCGCCAGGACCAACGTCGTCGGAAAGAGCGGAATCTGGAACGAACCGTCGTTGACGATCGAGTTCGTCTGAAACGTCCCGAGCATGAAGTTGTCCCCGTGGGCGAAGTTGATCAGCTCGATGATCCCGTAGACGAGCGTGTAGCCCAGCGCGACGAGCGCATAGATCGACCCGTTCGTGAAGCCGATCAGGCTGACTTCGAGGAAGCGGTCCGGCGAGTCGATCGCATTGCGGATGAGCCAGACCCCGACAGTGACGAGGAGGATCGTCCCGAAGATCCAGAGAAGGATTTGCGACGGCGGGAACCGCCGGGTCGTGAATTGGGGGGATGCGGACTCTGCGGTCGCCAACGGGTAAGGATACGACGAAGACGAGGGGGCCGGTCAAGCCGGCCCCCTCGATCCTCACGGACGTCTATTCGTTGGTGAGCTTCTGTGCCTCGACGAACTTCCAGGGCGGCGCGGTGCCCGCCTGGAAGATCGAGATGAGGCCCTGCTTCGGATCGCCGTTCGCGTTGAACCCCATCGGGCCGACGATGCCGTCGGCGATGTTCGTCTCGAACATCTTCGCCACGACGTCCTCGCGCGAGCCGTCGGAGCGGCTGATTGCATCGACAAGCACCTGGGCGGCGGCGGCGGCGTAGGCCGTGTAGACCTCCGGCTCGCCGTATTTCGCCCGGTAGGCGTCGAGGAACGTCTTGCCGGCACCCGTCAGATCCTCGGGGTTGAGCACCGGCGCGCTTCCGTACGCTCCGTCGATGTTGTCCGAGCCCGCCTCGTCGAAGAGAGAGTCGAGCACGAACCCGTCCGACACGAGCAGCTTGACCGCATCGTTGTCGCCGACGACGGCCACTTTGTCCTTCACGACCTGGCCGCCGTTGAAGCACGCAATGCCGCCGATGTAGATACCGTCTGCACCGGTGGCCTTGATCTGCGTCATCAGCGCCTTGTAATTCTGGGCGTTCGCGTCCCAGCCTGTGTGGCCGGCGACCGCGAGGCCGATGTCCTTGGCGGCGAGCTCGAAGGCGTCGGCGACACCCTTCCCGTAGGCATCCTTGTCATCGAGGATGAAGACCTTCGTCACGCCGAGCTTGTCCTTCATGTACTTCGCGTCGATCTCGCCCTGGAAGTCGTCAGACGCGACCACACGAGCGTAGTTCCGGGTCCCGGACGGGTAGTACTTGTCCGGCTCGCCCGCTTCTGAGCCAGCTCCCTCGTGAGTCAAGCCCACTGCGGTGTTCGCGGGGCTGATCATCGCAATCGAGGCCTCGTTCAGAATCGGAACCTCGATCTTCGCGCAACCGGAGTTGAACGTCCCGATGACGCCGACGACGGACTCGTCCTCGACGTACTTACGGGCATTCGCTGCGCACGTCGCCTCGTCCCAGGCACCCTTCGCCGCGGTGGAGTCGTCGAACGACTCGAACCCGACGGTGAAGTCTCCGGCCTTGTTCCCTGACTGCCCCAGGGTGAGCTTGATCGCGTTCACCATGGTCTCCGTCTGAGCGGACGAAGATCCCTGCAACGGGAGATCGGAGACAATCTTGACCGTCTTACCTCCGCCTGAGGTCTCTCCACCGCCCGTGCCGCCGGCCGAGCCCTCGTCACTCCCGCCGCAACCCGCGGCCAGGAGCGCAAAGGCTCCGATCACCAGGATCAGCACCGACAAAATTGTGCTTCTTCTCAACTGCGCCTCCTCCTTCGCCCGACTATGTCTCTCGACGCTGCATCACGGTGCAATGCCGTGAACGGATTTCCGAGCGGGAGCCGGCTCACGCCAGGGCGGCCCGCTCCCTTTGGGTGCGCCATTATGACGCCGCGGGGAACGTCCTTCAACCCCGTCCGGATACGATGTTTCGATGGTTCGCGCCGAAGTGGCGGAACTGGTAGACGCGCTGGACTCAAAATCCAGTGGGGCCTCGCCCCGTGCGGGTTCGATTCCCGCCTTCGGCATTAGTCTCCCCTCCATGCAGTCACCGAGACGTTCGACGACACAGACGACAACCCCCACCCGAAGTTAGACGACATGTCCAAACGGGTCGGGATCCTGACCGGGGGTGGAGACTGTCCGGGCCTGAATGCGGTGATCAGGGCGGCGACGCGACGTACGCTCGCGGCCGGTGACGAGGCGGTGGGCATCCGCGAAGGCTGGCGCGGGCTCGTCGAGGGCCGCTTCATGCCGCTCGGATCGCGTGAGATCTCGGGCATCCTCCCTCGCGGCGGGACCATTCTCGGCACGACCAGGACGAACCCCTACAAGAGCGACGGGGGTGTGGACAGCGTCCTCGAGCACTTCGCCGCTGAAAGGCTCGATGCGCTCGTCGCAATCGGCGGTGAAGACACCCTCGGCGTGGCATCGCGACTCCACGAGGAACACGGCTTTCCCGTGGTCGGCGTGCCGAAGACGATCGACAACGACCTCTCCGCGACGGACTACACCTTCGGATTCGACACCGCGGTCTGGATCGCGACCGAGGCGATCGACCGGCTCCATACGACCGCCGAGTCGCACAACCGCGTCATGGTGGTCGAGGTGATGGGCCGGCACACCGGCTGGATCGCGGTCATGAGCGGGATCGCGGGCGGCGCGGACGTCATTCTCATCCCGGAGCAGCCCGTCACGGTCGAGGAGGCCTGCGAGGACCTGCGGCGCCGGCACGAGCGCGGCAAGGACTTCTCCATCGTCGTCGTCAGCGAGGGCTATGAACTCACCTACGCCTCGGGCGAGCGGCGCCAGGTCGCGCAGGAGGCTCCTCCAACCGACCAGTTCGGCCATGTCCGGCTGGGCGGCGTGGGTGAGCAACTCGCTCGGGAGATCGAGGAGCGCACAGGCTTCGAGAGCCGCGTGACGGTCCTCGGGCACGTGCAGCGCGGCGGCTCGCCCACCCCTCGCGACCGCGTGCTCGCCACACGCTACGGGCTCAAGGCCGCCGATCTCGTCGAGCAAGGCCGATTCGGGACGATGGCCGCACTCCAGGGCGACGAAATCGTCGAGGTGCCTCTGGCCGCGGCCGTGGCCGAGCTCAAGACCGTCCCCCCCCACTGGTTCGACGTGGCGAAGGCGTTCTTCGGCTAGCTAGAGGAGTTCGGAGAGCGGGAAGGAGCGATTCCGCCGCGGCGGGACGAGGAAGTTCTGCCGGTGCGTCGTTTGCAGAATCGAGTTGAAACCCTGTCCGCGAGAACGTGGATTGAGCGGGATGCTCGTCCCGTCCGGCAGGATCCCGTCCATCGCGAGCCGTGTGCGGTGGAAGTCGTCGCTCGTCGGCGTGAAGACGACGAAGTGGAGCCCAGCGGACGGGCGGTCGCTCTGCCCGTCCACCTGAGGCCGCGCGCTCCAGAAGAACGGGTTGTCGAGCGTGTTGAAGTCGGCCCGCTGGGGCACCGCCGTTCCCTTCGGGTACAGGACGCCGTCGTTGCCGGTCACGTCTACGTCGAGCCGGGAGGCCGGCTGCATCACGGAGCTGTGGCCGACCGCGTCGTAGCGCTCGGCATCCTTCTCGACTGCCTTCGCGGCGGCCACGTCGTCGGCGTCCTGCGGGACGGTCTGCGTCCCCACCTGCACGTCGAGGCCCGGCTTGAACGTCGTCGCCACGCGCTCGGGGAAGTCGAAGTTTAGGTACCACGCCTCCACGTCCTCGAAAAGGTGTGAGAGGTGCATCGCCGTACCACCAAGGAAGTACCCGTCCGGAAACTGGTCCGTGTAACCCGGCAATGTCTCGAAGTTGGCGATCCCAGGCGGGCCTAGGCCGGCCTTCTGAGTCGACGTGAAGCCGAGGAAGAGTTCAGCCGTATCGGGGATGAGCTCTGCTCCGCCGATGCCTGCCGCCATCGCCATCTGTTTCGGAAGGCTCTGGCCCCCGTTGAACCCACCCCCCGCGAAGCCTCGGCGGATGCTTGTCAGCTCGAAGAGTCCTCTGGTGTCGTCGAAGAGTGCCGCCGAGGCGTCAGCAATAGAGTTGATGCTGTCGCTCCGCAGGAAGATGGCGACATCGTTGCCCTCCAGGATCACTTCCTCCGGGTCGCTCGGGAAACGGATCGCGTCGATGACGCCGCGAACCTGCTTGCCGGTCGCCTTCGAGGCCCGCAGATCGACCGGCAGGTGCTTCTCGGCAAGAGCCGGGACGTACCGCGCGAAGTACGGAAGCCCCCAGCCGATGCTGACCGAGAGCCCTTTGGGCGCAGGCTCGTAGCGGGCGTCGAGATCCCGCAGGGTCTCTCCGAGCGTGGCTCGCGCCTCGCTCAGCGCGTCGACGGTCGCCTCCACCTTCAGCACGGCGGTCACGACCTCGTGATGGAGCGGCGGGACGACGACCTCGACGCCGTTGTCCACGATTACCTGCGGGCGGCCGAGAACGTGCTGTTCGGAGGGAAGAACGCTCGTGCTCTCCCGCTCGGGCGACGTCGCGAAGCGGTCGACGAGCTCATAGATCCCCGCCGCCCCGAGGGCCGCCGCGCCGCCGGCGACGAACTGCCTCCTTGTCAGGCGCACGTCAGGACTGCTGCGGCTCGATCTTCACCAGACCGGCCATGATCCGATCGAGGTTCTGCACCACGCGGCTGTACGAGACTCCGAGCTCCGGCACGACGTGCTGGCTGACCGAGTAGAGAGATCCGTTGTCCTTCCAGGCGTACAGGACATGCCACGTGTCCGCTCCACGGTTGACCGTGTAGACGTTGACTTTCTGGCCGGCGACTTGCTTCTGGCCGGTCAAGCCGCTGAAGCAGGGCTCCCCGTTGCAGGCGGGCACCCCGGTCTCGCCCGGGTAGCCGCGGAGGTTGACGTGAACTTCACCGGCACCTCGCTCGAACCAGATGAAGCCGATCAGGTAGCTGCGCTGCGGCGTCACGGAGTGCACCCCCTCCCACTGGCCCCCGATTTTCCCGGTGAGAGGATCGGGAAGCCAGCTCGGGCAGTACACGGGCGCTCGGATCTGGTCAGCGAGCTTCTGCCATCCGGCCTTCCACGCCGGGGGGCAGGTGGCCTCGTGGGGCTCCGCCGCGACCGTGTCCTGCGGCGAATTCGCCTTCGCGGAGTCTTCCTCGGTACAGCCTAAGGCGAAGACAGAGAAGACGCCGAGGGTGAGGACAAGCGCGAACGCCCAAGGAAACGCGCGATTCACGAACTCATGATGCCAGACCTCGACGCCCGGCTGAGCCGTTACCCTCGGTTGCCGTGAGGTGGAAGCTCATGGCTTTCGGCGCCCTCTTCATGCTTGGCCTCTTTCTCCTTGCGACGGGCTGCGGCGGGGGTGACGGCGACTCGCACGCGGTGCACCTCTACAACGCCTACCGGACAGCCGAGAACCAGCGCGACGACGCCGAGTCGCAGCTCCGGCAGTCCTTCTCGGACATCTCCGCGGCAGCACAGGCCGAGGACCGCCAGGCGGTCCTCGACGCTGCGCACCGGGGCCAGCGAGCCGCAGAGGAGAGCGACCGCCTGATCGCGGCGGAGCTCGAGGCCGCCGAGGGACTGAGCG
>C688J18823_10003394_pt1 | contig 10078 bp, 7 predicted proteins | sample HopSoiMetagenom1_FD_18823 | JGI IMG/M metagenome (IMG submission 18823) | reverse complement strand
GCAGGCGCAGGTGCGCGATCGCCGCTGGCTCGCCACCGCCGCGATGCTCGCGCTCGTCTGCGTCGCCGCGTCCGCTGCGTGGCGGCCTGCGCCGCCCGTCACCGTCGTCATTCTTCCGTTCGACAACTTCACCGGCGACGCGCGCAACGACATGGCCGCGACGATTGCAACCGAGGAGGTCATCAACCGCGTCGGGAGCGTCGATCCGGCGCGGCTGAAAGTCATCGACCGCCTCACCGCCGCGAAGTTCAAGCGGACGAACGAATGCATCATCCACATCGGCCGCCAGCTGCGCGCCGACTTCGTCATGGAAGGATCGCTGCAGCGGCAGCACGCCACCGCCGCGCTCTATCGCGTCGCCGACAACACGCAGGTGTGGGCCACCGCCGTCGATCCGCACATCGAGGCCGCGTCCTCCATCATCTCGAACAAGATCGCGTCGACATTCCGATAGCTCATTACAATTCGCCGCATGCTTCGACGCGTTTTCGTCCTCGCACTGCTCGTTCTCACCGCCACCGCCACCCTCGCCCAGATCCCCACTCCCGACGAATACCTCGGCTACAAGCTCGGTGACCGCTTCACGTCGTGGGATCGCATCCGCGACTACTTCAACGAGCTGACGAAGAAGTCGAACCTGATCGCCGTGCAGCAGTTCGGGCAGACGTACGAAGGCCGCCCGCTCGTGCTCGCGGTCATCACCTCGCCGAAGAACCGCGCACGGCTCGACGAGATCCGCAACGACATGCTGTCGATCGCGAACGGCGACGCCGATGCAACGAAAGCCGCGTCGATCGCGAAGAACGATCCGGCCGTCGTCTGGCTCGCGTACGGCGTGCACGGGAACGAATCGTCGTCGGCCGAGGCGGCGATGGAGACGGCCGCGACGCTGCTGAAGGATCCGGCGATGCTGGACGATCTGGTCGTCCTCATCGATCCGCTGCAGAACCCCGACGGCCGCGAGCGCTACATCCAGTGGTTCACGCGCACGCGCGGCGCCGCGCCGAATCCGAATGCCGAGGCGTTCGAGCATCAGGAGCCGTGGCCGGGCGGACGGTACAACCATTACCTCGTCGACATGAACCGCGACTGGACCTGGCTCTCGCAGCGCGAGACGCAGGCCCGCGTCGCGGAGTACCGCAAGTGGAATCCGCAGGTCTTCGTCGACTTCCACGAAATGGGTTGGGAGTCGACGTACTTCTTTCCGCCCGACGCGAAGCCCATCAATGCGAATCTCCCGAAGGAAGTCGAGAAGTGGCTCGACGTTTTCGGGCGCGCGAATGCCGCGGCGTTCTCATCGAAAGGCTGGCCGTTTTTCGTCGGCGAGCGCTTCGATCTGTTTTATCCCGGCTACGGCGATTCGTGGCCATCGCTGCACGGCGCGATCGGCATGACGTACGAAGTTGCCGGACATTCGCACGCCGGCACCGCGATCACGCGCGACGACGGCACGCAGCTCACGCTCGCCGATCGGATCGCGCGCCATTACACGACCAGCATGGCGACGCTGAAAACCGCCGCGCAGAATCACGAGGCGCTCGTCCGCTACACGTTCGATGCAGTGCAGGCGCAGCTCGCGGCGGCGAAGCACACCTACTTCGTCCTCGCCGGCTCGCCGAATTTCGCGCCGATGCTCGACCTGCTGCAGCAGCAATCGATCCGCGTCGGCGTGCTCACCGCGCCGGTGTCGGTCAAAGCGACGCGTGTCGATCTGGAGACCGCGGAGACGCGCAACTTCCCCGCCGGCACTGCCGTCATCAGCACGAAGCAGCCCCTCGGCGGACTGGCGATGACGCTGCTCGAAAAGTCGCCCACGTTCTCGAAGGGATTTCTCGAAGAGCAGCGCACGAAGGCGCAGCAGGACGAGCCGGATGACTTCTACGACCTCACCTCGTGGTCGCTGCCGCTGGCGATGAATGTCGAGACGTTCGTCGTCACGACGCCGGTGACAGCCGAGGTGAAACCGTGGACGAAGAACGCGCCGGCGGCGTTCAAATCGGCGTCGTACGGCTATCTCGTCGACGGACTCGATGCGAATCTCTACCGCCTCGCGGGCGTGCTGCTGCGCAATGGCGTGAACTTCAGCGTCAGCGATGACGAGGTCTCGTTCGGCGACCGGAGCTACGCGCGCGGCTCGCTGATCGTGCTCAAGGGCAACAACAAATCCGATCTCGACGCGACGCTCGATCGCACGTCGCGCGAGCTCGATGTGAATGTGATTCCGCTGGAGACCGGATGGACCGGCGGCACTGCATTCGGATCGGAAAAGATCCACTTCATCAAAGATCCAAAGATCGCGCTCGTCGGCGGCAACGGCACCAGCTCGACGTCGTACGGCATGCTCTGGCACACCCTCGACATCGACACGCCGATCCCGCACAGCGATCTCTCGCTCGAATCGCTCGGGCACATCGACTTCAGTCATTACCGCGTCATCGTGCTTCCGGACGGCGATTACACGCGGCTCAGCAAAAGCACCGTCTCGCGCCTGCAGGCGTGGGTGAAAAGCGGCGGCACGCTCGTCGCGGTCAAGGGCGCGAGCAAGTTCACGACGGACAAAGACGTGGAGCTGTCGAAGCTGAAAGCGTGGGAGCCGCCGAAGAAGAAGGACAAGGACAAAGACGACGAGAAGACCGACGAGCGCTACAACGAGTACCGCGTCCCCGGCGCGGCGTTCCGCACCGACATGAATTCGCGCTCGTATCTGACGTTCGGTCTGCAGCGCGCGCCGATGGTGCTGATCGAAGGGACGGCCGCGTATCAGCCCGTCTCGCACAAGGTCGACAACATATTGACCATCGACGCCAAGTCGCCGCTCGCGTCGGGTGTGGCATGGCCGGAGTCGATCGATCGCCTGAAGGGCTCGCCGTATCTGGTGTCGGAGCCATACGGCGACGGCCAGGTCATCACATTCGCCGACGAGCCCAATTTCCGTCTCTTCTGGCGCGGAACCCTGCCGCTGTTCCTGAACGCAGTCCTCTACTCGCCAAGTTTCCCCAGAGACAACGGATAAGAGTGCGGCAGCTTGCTGCCGCCCTCGGATTGAACGCAGAACGCAGAACGCAGAGTCAGAATTAAGAAAAAGGACGTGCGCGAAGCGCCACCTCAATTCTCATTTCTCACTCTGCGTTCTGCGTTCTGCGTTCAATCCCTCGGTTTCATACGGTCTCCACCCACCCCAGCGGCGGCAAGCCGCCGCACTCCGGCATTTTCGTTTTTGTTTCCGCATATGCATCACTGCGGTTCCAAAATCCCCTCATGGACCGCCTCCTCTTCATCTCCCTGTTCCTCGGGCTCGTCTCCGGAAGGCAGTGGGTCGAGATGCGCGCGGCGCCGGAAGTCAAAGCGATTCGCATCACCCTCGGCGGCCATGAAGTCGCGTTCCTCCACCAGCCGCCGTGGCAGACCGCGATCAACATCGACAGCCTCGAACCGGGCGAGCTCGTCGCCACCGGCTTCAATGACCGCAACCAGGAAATCGCCCACACCAGTCAGTGGCTCAACCTCCCGCATCCCGTCGCCGAGCTGCAGGTCGTCTTTCATCCCGACACCAACTCGGTCAGTCTCGTCTGGCAGCATCGCGAGCACGCGCAGCCGAACAAAGCAAAGATCAGCTTCGACGGCAAAGCGCTGCGCGTGACGAAGGACTACACCGCGAAATTGCCGGCGATGGATCCGGAGCAGCCGCACGTGATCTCCGCGGAACTGCGATTCAAAGACGGATCGGAAGCGCGGACCGACCACGTCGTGCACGGCGGATTTTCCGACACCGCCGAAACGGAGCTCACCGCGATCGCGCTGAAGAACACGACGGCGAAACCTGCCGCGTCGCTCGACGGCTGTCTTGCAGTCGAAGGGCGAGCGGTCGAGACCAGGATTCCCGAAACCTCCGACGCGCTGCTGGTGATCGTGAAGGATCCGGATCCGCGCGAAGTGCGGCAGAAGAGGAACGACATCGGACCGATGATCCGCAGCGAGATGCCGCTCGATCCCACCACCACCGTGCTGTTCGTCTGGCCGGTCTCCTCCGACATCGCCGTGCAGGGCGAGCCGAAGACGAAGTTGTTCGCGTTCTCCGGACACGCGGCCGGCTCTCCCGGCGGCGTGCCGTGGCTGCTCGCGCAGAATCCGCCGAAGAAACTGCGCTCCATGAAACGCCAGTACGCCGATGCAGTCGCCGTCGCCGGACTCAAAGCGATGCGCTCCTCGCGCCGCCGTGCGGTGATTCTCCTGCTCAGCCAGAACACCGACGGCAGCGACTACAAACCTGCGGATGTCCGGCATTACCTCGCCAGCATCGGCGCGCCGCTGTTCGTCTGGTCGCTCGACGGTGCGCGTCCCGACCTCGGCGATCAATGGGGAACGATCGAAGACATCTCGACGCGCGAGAAATTGACGTCGGCGTACGAGCAGGTCCGTCACGCGCTCGATGAACAGCGCATCGTCTGGGTGGCCACCGATCCGCTCCACGCGCTTCACGTCGCGGCGCGCAACGAATGCGGCGTCGAGCCCCTCGCGCACGGAGCCACGCAATGATCGCGGCGCTGCTCCTCCTCGCGTTGCAGCAGCCGCCGCAGGCCGCGGAGACGATCGAGGTGCGCCGCACGATCATCGACGCGCGCGTTCACGACGACGATTACGAGCTGATCGACGATCTCGAAGCGAAAGACTTTCAGGTGCTCGTCGACGGCAAGGAAGCGCCGATCGAATCGGTCACCTGGGTCAGCGAGCTGCCGACCGAGGAAGCGATCTTCGACGACACCGGCAACGAGCTGAGTCACGAGACGGTGCAGGCGCCGGGACGTCTTTTCATCGTCTTCGTGCAGACCGATTTCACGCGCGAGCACGATCGCGTCATCGGCGAAATGGGTGTGCTGCAATCCTTTCACGCGCTGCTCCAGACGCTGCAGCCTGCCGATCGCGTCGCGCTCTTCTCGTTCGATTCACATCTGAAATTCCGCCTCGACTTCACCACCGATCACGCGCTGCTCGAAAAAGTCTTCCCCACGGTGCTGGCGATCGATCAACCGCTGCCGCCGCAACCAGCCGAGCCGCCGTCGCTGTCATCGCTGCTCACGCCGAGGGAGCTCGCGGACGCGGGGAGCAGCGAAAGCGCGCTCATCCTGCTCGCGCGCAAACTCCGCCGGATCGATGGAGCGAAAACGATGCTCCTCCTCGGCTGGGGGATGGGCGATGTGATCGGACAACGTCCGATCATCACCGCGCAGGTCTTGCGCTCGGCGGCCGAGCTCGCGTCCGCACGCGTGACTGTGCATGCGTTCAACTTCGGCATCGGCCATCAGATGAGTGCCGGCCTCGCGGAGGTCGCCTTCGACACCGGCGGCTTCTACGTCGCCGGTCCCGCTGCAGGTCCGTTCAGCGCGATGGAAAACAGTTACCTCCCGCGGCTGGAGAGCATGCTGCAGGGCCATTACGAGATCGAGATCCGCAGCCCTGTCCCGGTGAATCTGCGGAAGGTGCATCGGCTCGACGTGCGCGTGCGGCAGGGAGGCTACACGGTGATCGCGAAGAACAGCTTCGTCGACGTGCCGTAACCTCGCACTCCGAATAAACTGCCGCAATGACCACCCGCCTCCCCGCCGTTGCGGGCACGTTTTACGAAGGCTCGCGCGACCGTCTCCGCCAGCAGGTCGCGTTCTGTTTTCGCGAATCGCCGGTGCAGGATGCGAAGGAGCGCTTCATCGGCGCGGTCGTTCCGCACGCGGGGCTGCTGTACAGCGGACACGTCGCTGCGTCGTTCTACGCAGTCGCCGAACTGCCGAAGCGCTTCATCATCCTCTGTCCGAATCACACCGGCCACGGGCACTTCGCCGCGATCAATCGAGAAGGGACGTGGCAGACGCCGCTCGGCGAAGTGCGCATCGACACCGAGCTCGCCGATGCGCTGATGAAAAAGACGAGCGTCCTCGCGGACGACGCGAAGGCGCACGCACGCGAGCACTCGCTCGAAGTGCAGCTCCCATTTCTGCAACAACTGCTCGGCAACGAATTCACCTTCGTCCCGATCTGCCTCGGCGCGCCGCGCTACGACTTCTGCGAAGAAATCGCGCATGCACTTGCCGACGTCATCACCGCGCACGACGAGCCGATCGGCATCCTCGCCAGCTCCGACCTCAATCATTACGAAGATCAGAAAACGACGCTGGTGAAGGACGCGCTGGCGATCGAGCAGGTGCTGGCGCTCAATCCGCGCGAGCTCTGGCGCGTGGTGAACGAGCTCGACGTCTCGATGTGCGGCGTCATCCCGACGACGGCGATGCTCATCGCCGCACGCGCGCTCGGCGCGACGCGGGCACGACTGGTGAAACACGCGACGAGCGGCGACATCAACCGCGATTACGGTCATGTCGTCGGCTACGCGTCGATCATCATCAGTTAGTCAATGCGCGTTCTGTTCGCAACATCCGAGGTTTCGCCGATCGCGAAAACGGGCGGCCTCGGTGACGTCTGCGGCTCATTGCCGAAAGCGCTCCGCGCGCTCGGCCACGAGCTCGTCGTCTTCATGCCGTATCACCGTCAGGCGCGGCAGTGGCTCACGAAGAACGGCGTCGAGCTCGAGCACGTCGTCTCCGCGCCGATGTCATGGGCGAACTGGACCGCCGACCTCACCCTGCTGCGCACCACGCTGCCCGACACCGACATCCCGCTCTATCTCGCAGCGAACGATTACTTCTTCGATCGCGACTGGATCTACGCGCATAGACCGGACGGCTTCGATGATTCGGTCGAGCGCTTCGCATGGTTCTGCCGCGCGGTCATTCGCGGCGCGGAGCTGATCGAGTTTGCGCCGGAGATCATTCACGCGCACGACTGGCACACCGCGCTGCTCGCGGTCTATCTCGATTCGGGCCTGCGCGACAGCGAGACGTTCCGCGATGCGCGCTCCGTCTACACCATCCACAACCTCAACTACCAGGGCCACGGAACGCGCGAGAAATTCGATTTCCTCGGACTGCACAGCCGCTACTGGTCGCCCGATGCCGTCGAGCACTTCAACGATCTCAATCTGATGAAGGGCGGCATCCTCCTCGCCGATCAGGTCACCACTGTCTCGCCGAATTACGCGCGCGAAACGCGCACGCCGGAAGGCGGCGTGGGGCTCGACGGCGTGATGCGCGATGTCGGATCGAAGTACACCGGCATTCTCAACGGCATCGATGTCGACGAGTGGAATCCCGCGGCCGACGAGCATCTCCCCGCCAACTTCGAGCCGGGTAAATTGCACGGCAAGACGATCTGCAAACGGATGCTGACGAAGGAGCTCGGGCTGAAGTACAAGCCGAAGACGCCGCTGATCGGGATCGTGTCGCGGCTCGTCGACCAGAAGGGCTTCCAGCTCGTGCTGCCGGTGCTCTCCAAGATCGTTCGCGCCGGCGCGCAGCTGATCATCCTCGGCACCGGCGAGCTGCATTACGAGCAGTTGCTGCAGGAAGCGGCGGCCGCGCATCGCGACACATTGCGCGTCATCATCGGCTTCGACAACGCGCTCGCGCATCGCATCTACGCCGCGTGCGATCTGCTCCTGATGCCCTCGATGTGGGAGCCGTGCGGACTCAATCAGATGTACGCGCTGCATTACGGCACGCTGCCGATCGTGCGTATGACCGGCGGTCTAGCCGACACCGTCACGCCGTTCGACGGCACCAATCGCAGCGAAGCCACCGGCTTCGGCTTCATCCCGCCCACACCGCACGAGCTCTACACCGCGACGTGGATCGCAATGCTCAACTTCAAGGATTCGCGGCTCTGGAAGACGCTGCAGGCGAACGGCATGGACATCGATTTTTCGTGGGCCCGCTCGGCGAAGCAGTACGACGAAGTCTACAAACGCGCCCATGCCACATAGGGCCAGGGGTGAGGGGACACCATGGATAAACAAGCCGCATACGAGGACTGCTACGCCGCCATCACCGCCATCTGGCGCGACGAAGGCGGAACGACGCTCGACGACATCGCGCTCATGGCGACGATCAACTCCGTCCTCGCCAATCGCTTCGACACGTACTTCTGGACCGGCTTCTATCGCGTGTGCGGCGACCGGCTGATCGTCGGCCCGTACATCGGCACCGTCGGCTGTCTGCAGATCGAATTCGGCCGCGGCGTCTGCGGAACATCCGCAGCAAAACGCGAAACCGTGATCGTGCCCGATGTGAATCAGTTCCCCGGCCACATCGCCTGCGATGCGAATTCGAAGTCGGAGATCGTCGTCCCGGTGTTCGGTCCCGATGGCGAGTTGATCGCGGTGCTCGATGTCGACAGCGATCAGTTGAACGCGTTCGATGAAGTCGATCGCGAAGGGTTGGAGCGCATCGTCGCGCTCTTTACGACAGCAGCTTGAGAATCGCGCGCAGCTCTTTCTTCAATTGATCGAGATTCGTCTGCTGCTGCACCGGCGCCGTCGGCTCCGACATCTCCGTCTCCAGCTTCTTCTTCGCCCCCGCGATGGTGAACCCTTCCGAATAGAGCAGCTGCTTGATGCGCAGGATGATGTCGATCTCGCGCCGCGTGTAGAGCCGCTGTCCGCCGCCGCTCTTGTTCGGCGCGAGCGGAGGGAACTCCGTCTCCCAATACCGCAGGACGTACGGCTGGACATCCGCCATGCGGCAGACCTCGCCGATTTTGTAGAGCTCCTTTTCGGCCACGAGGCAAATTATAGACAGCAGACAGCGTGTGTCGTGGCGATGACACGTGTGTAGGACAGGCTCTCAGCCTGTCCAGGGCGACAAGCTGAGAGCTTGTCGTACACCACGTGCTGGCTCAGAACGTAACGTTCGGCGTCGGCGCGATCGTCTTCCGCATCTCCGCCGGATGCTCGCGCCGGAACGACTCCACGCGATCGACTCCCGCGCGATCACGTGCGGATCGCGTCATCCCGAGCGTAGTCGAGGGACCCGGGGGCAAGGGCGGCGCGCCACCGCCCGCCCAGGTCCCTCGACTACGCTCGGGATGACGTGGGATCCGCCGTGTGGCGTCAATTGCGAAGGAGCTCGCCGAAAAACACCGAGGCAATCGTCGCGCGGTGACGGACACGCTGCGGTGTTCGTTCGCACAAGCGGATGTGGCGCTGCATCACGTTGACGAGTGCTCATCGTCGCCGAACCGATTTGTCGCAAGGAGCAGTCTTCGCGCGGCGGTCGCGTGGCCCGCTGCGACCGAGGAGAGGCGATGAACAGAAAACCCCATGACGACACAATCGCAGCGCATCTGAAACGGAGTGGCGTCGACCGGCGCGACTTCCTCTCGTTCTGCGGCAAATTGATGGTGGCCGCGCCGTTCGGCCTGGCGATCACCAACCACCTCACACCCGAAGCAGTCGCGGCGGAGATCGGCGCGGTGAAGCGGCCGTCCGTCATCTGGCTGCACATGCAGGAGTGCACCGGCTGCACCGAAACATTGCTCCGCACTTCGGAGCCCGACCTCGCGGATCTCGTCTTCAACGTCATCTCGCTCGACTACCACGAGACCGTCATGGCCGCCGCCGGCAAAGACGCCGAGAACGCGCTCCAGGCGGCGATGAAGGCGAACGACGGCAAGTACATCTGCGTCGTCGAAGGCGCGGTGCCGACGAAAGACGAGGGCAAGTACCTCTACGTCGCCGGCAAGAAAGGGATCGATCTGCTGCAGGAAGTCACCGCGCACGCGGCGGCTGTCGTCGCGATCGGCTCCTGCGCATCGTGGGGCGGCGTCGCCTCGGCGGGATCGAATCCCACCGGCGCCGTCGGCATCGACCAGCTGGTGAAAGGGAAACCTGTCGTCAACATCCCCGGCTGTCCGCCGAATCCGTACACGTTCCTCGCGGTCGTGTTGCAGGTCGCGAAGACCGGCAAGCCGCCCGCGCTCGACAACCTCGGTCGTCCGAAGTTCGCGTACGACCGCCTCATCCACGATCACTGCCCGCGCCGTCCGCACTTCGACGCCGGCCGTTTCGCGAAAGTCTTCGGCGACGAAGGCCACCAACAGGGCTGGTGCCTCTATCGCCTCGGATGCAAAGGCCCGGTGACGCACGCGCCCTGCTCCACCCGCCACTACAACGAGATCCCCGACGTGTGGCCGATCG
>C688J18823_10003393_pt1 | contig 10080 bp, 6 predicted proteins | sample HopSoiMetagenom1_FD_18823 | JGI IMG/M metagenome (IMG submission 18823) | reverse complement strand
GGCGCACCGAAGAGCTCGCGGATGCGAACCGCCACATCCAGGAGGCGGACCGCCTCAAGAGTCAGTTCCTGGCCAACATGTCGCACGAGCTGCGCACGCCGATGAACTCGATCATCGGCTTCAGCGAGATCCTCGTCGAGCGGCTCTCGGATCGCGTCGACGGCAAGCATCTCAACTTCCTCAAGCACATCCTCGTCTCCGGTCAGCACCTCCTCGGCATCATCAATGACATCCTCGACCTCTCGAAGATCGAAGCGGGACGGATGGAGATCTACCCCGAGTTCTTCGCCATCGGTCCGGTGATCGAGAGCGTCTGTCACGTGATGCGCGGCATGTCGAAAGCGCGGCCGCAATTTGCGGTGAATGTCGCGCCCGATCTGCCGCAGATCGAGGCCGACCTCGCCAAGTTCAAGCAGGTGCTCTTCAACCTGATCTCGAACGCAGTGAAGTTCTCGCCGCCCGAAAAACCGATCACCATCTCCGCGCAATTCGAAGGATCGAATCAGGAAGACGGCTGGATCACCGTCGCCGTTCGCGATGAGGGGATCGGCATCCAACCCGAGCATCACGAGCTGATCTTCGAGGAGTTCCGCCAGGTCGACGGCACGGCGCGGCGCGAGTTCGGTGGCACCGGACTCGGCTTGGCGCTGGTGAAGAAATTCGTCGAGCTGCAGGGCGGCCGGATCGGACTGGAGAGCGCGCCCCAACAAGGCAGCACGTTCCTGTTCTCGCTGCCGGTGAAGTCGCGTGCGGCGGTGGTCACGCGCAGTCCGGAGCTGGAGGAAGCGATCGAAGGGGGACGTCCCGCCGAGCGCGTTCTCGTGGTCGAAGACGATGCGCACGCGTACGAGCTGCTCGCCGCCGCGCTCGCATCAGCCGGTTATCTCGCCATCCGCGCACGTCACGGCGAAGAAGCTCTGCGGCTCGCGCGCGAAGCGCATCCGCTCGCCGTCACGCTCGACCTCGTGCTTCCCGGACTCGACGGCTGGGAAGTGCTGAAGAAACTGAAGAGCGATGCCGCCACGCGCGAGCTCCCGGTGGTGATCATCTCGATGGTCGACAATCGCGAGCTCGGCCTCGCCCTCGGCGCCGATGACTATTTCGTCAAGCCGGTCGATCGCGATCGCCTGCTGCAACGTATCCGCGAGATCACCGCCGCCGTCACCCGCGCCGCCCGGCCGAAGCTGCTGCTCATCGACGATGACGCATCCGTCCACGCACTCCTCGACGAAGAGCTCGAGCGCCTCGGCTACACCATCGAAGGTGTGTACTCCGGCGAAGAAGGCCTACGCGCCGCCGGCGAGATCCATCCCGACCTGATCATCCTCGACCTGATGATGCCCGGCATGAGCGGCTTCGAAGTCGCCACCGGCCTCAAGGACAATCCGCAGACCGCCAACATCCCGATCCTCGTCCTGACCTCGAAAGACCTCACCAACTCCGACCGCAGCGAGTTGCAGTCGAAAGTGACGTCATTCGTGCAGAAGGGAAAGAGCGCGCGCGAGCAGCTCGTGCGGGAGATCCGCAGGTTGGAACAGCGCCGCGTCAGCGTGATCTAACCCGCGTCATCCCGAGCGTAGTCGAGGGACCTGGGGGGCGTGTGGCTCGCTCATCTCGCCACCACCCACCCAGGTTCCTCGACTACGCTCGGAAGGACACGCGTGGGAGATCCGCAGGCTGGAACAGCGCCGCGTCAGCGTGATCTAACCCCGTCATCCCGAGCGTAGTCGAGAGACCTGGGGGGCGTGTGGCTCGCTCATCTCGCCACCACCCGCCCAGGTTCCTCGACTACGCTCGGAATGACACGCATGGGAGATCCGCAGGCTGGAGCAGCGCCGCGTCAGCGTGATCTAACCCGTGTCATCCCGAGCGTAGTCGAGGGACCCGGGTGTGTGGTGGCGCGCCGCGTGTCCCCACCCGCCCAGGTTCCTCGACTACGCTCGGAATGACACGCGCAGTCAGCGCGCGATAAACCTTCTCCGCCGTTTTCGCGATCACCTGCTCGTCCTTCTCGCTCTTCGACTCCTTCACGAAAATCGCGAGCGCGATGTGGTGCTTCCCGTCGGGCGAGGTGATGATCCCGACGTCGTTGAACGTGCCGGGCATGGTGCCGGTCTTGTGCGCGAGCGTCGCGCCTTTCGGCAGCACCGAGATGATCCGCTTCGGTCCCGTCTTCGTCTCCAGCATCGCCTTCATCGCGAAGTCGTGACTGGCGGGCGAGAGACCTTCGCGCTTTTCGTAGAACATGCGCAGCAGCTCGGCCATCGCTTTCGGCGTCGACGTATCGCGCGGATCGATTGCGTACCTCTCGCGGCCGCCGGGCTGGTGCAGATCGGCGGCCATCTGCTTTTCGGATCGATCGATGCGGATGCCGGGCGGCGTGTGCACGTTCTGCGGGCCGCCGATCAGCTTCAGCAGGTAGTCGGCGGCGGTGTTGTCGCTTTCGGCGAGGTCGTACCGGATGACTTCGCGCAACGGGAGCACGACCGGCTGGCCGTGCGCGTTGTCGCGGATCGGACTCCATCCGGGACTGAAGTCCGACACCTCGATCGTGTAGACGTGCTCGAGATCGAGCTTCTTCTCGTCGACGCGATGCAGCACTTCAATCGCCAGCGGAAACTTGAACACGCTTCCCATCGGAAAGCGCTGTTCGGCATTCATCGACATCGTGCGGCCGGTGTCGAGATCGATCGCGTGGTAGCCGAGCGTGAAGGCAAGCAGCAGTGCGAACATGAACGCGAATGTTCTTTCGTGATTGTGGCGAGATCAAGGCGCGCGAAAGGCAGTTTGATAACCGGTCATCTCGACGTAGCCCTCGCCCTTCGCCGTGCCGCTGACGCTCACCGCGCCTTCCCAGTACGTCACGCCGGCCGAGCCTTTCGTCAGGAGCTCCTGATCGTTCAGGAGCGGTGTCAGGACGAGATGATGATCCGGCACATCGACTTCCCATCCCATCGGATACTTCGCGCGGCTCTTCGCCGACCTCCACGAGCCGGTCGCGCGCACCGCGAGCTGATCGCGGCGCAGATGCGTGACAGTGCCGTCTTTCGCGATGAACGAGCCCGATGACGTGATGTCCGGAGTGCCATCCGCGAGTCGAATGATGTAAAGCATCAGCTCCGTCTCGTCATCGAGCTGGATGGAGAACCAGTCCCATCCGCGCTGGTTTTCGCGCAGTTGCGAGCTGCCGAATTCGTGATCCATCCAGACCAGGCCGTTGCACTTGCGTCCATCGATCGCGCCCGACGCTTCGAGCCGCGTCATCGAGTAGTAGTGCGAGGCGGAGCCGCCGATGCCCGCAGCCTTCACGCTCACGCCGTTCTCGCCATGAATCGCCGGCGGCTTGCGCGTGCGCAACACGAGATCGATCGCATCTTTGTCGCCGCGCGCGACGATTCGCCACGAGCCGTCCGGCAACGTCGTCGCCCGCCATCCTTCATTGAAGAGATCGAGCTTCCCCTCGGCCTCATTCGCGGTGAACGGCGACACGCGATTCAGCTTCTCGTAGTAACGGAAATCGCGCCCATCGATGTCACTGATCGCAAAGTGCGCGAGCGCGAGCTGCCGCAGCTCCCACGGATTCGTTTTCTCCTCGGTGTCGAGCCCGACGCGAAAGAACGTCAGCTCGAAGCCGTACCGATGACCGTCGTCCGTGCGCAGATGTCCCGTGTAGTACCACCACTCCGTCTTGTAGCTGTCGTGCGTGCCGTGATCGCGCGGGAATTCGAATTGATAGCCGGGAAGGGCGGGTTGAAACGCGATCAAGAGCACGAGCGCAATCATGGCGGCGCGTGAAAGTAGATGTCGTCGAGGGGCAGGATGTCCACTCTGTTTCCGTCGCGATGCATGTACGTGCCGCGCAGCAGATGCAGGTTGCCATTGGCGTCGGGCGTCGTATCGCGCACATACGCGAGCGACAACGAGATCACTTGCGAACCTTGCAGCGGCGCGATCTCGGTCGGATCGGAAACAGCGTCATGATTCCGATCGACCCACAGGCGCAGACGACTCCAGATGTGATCGTCGACAGAGATGACGCCATCGCCGTTACCGCCATTCTCGGGACGATCGTAAACCTGCAACGCAGTGAAGCCGTCGCGCGCGGTCTCGCCGGAGGGCAGCAATGTTCCGACGCCGAAAAGTTCGCGGCCGTCATCCACCCGATGATTGTTGTTGATGTCGATCCACAGGAACGCATCGTCGCGGCCGGCCGCCAGCCAGGTGATCGTCTCCGGCACGCCGTCGCCGGTCAGATCGAACGACACCGGATCGTCGCCGCCCGATGTCGCGATGCCATCGCCGGCGAGATCGAGCACCAGCGGCGAGCAGGCATCCGGTCCGGTGCAGTTGTTCTGATTCGGATCGATGGCTCCGCCCCCGCCGGTCTGTTCGGCCGGAGTCGTCCAGTGTTGATCGACCGCATCGCATTCGTCGGTGTGCACGTAGCGAGTATCCGTGCCCGACGGCCGCGGCGACATGATGTGCGTGTCATAGCAATCGGAATCATTGAGGCCGAGAACGTGACCGAGCTCGTGAGCGATCGTCTTGTCGAGCGGAGAGCAGGACGAACCGTCCTTGCGGAAGTTGTAAACGTGGACCGTGCCGCCAGCGACCTGACCCTGCGCATTGAGATGGTCGTCGAACCAGCCGCAGCCCGGCACATTGATCGGCTCGCTGCCGTCGGGACGATCGCCAACGACGACACTGATGTTGAAGCGCGTCCCGGTCGTGCTCGACGTGAACGAAGCGAAGCCGCTGCCCGCCCCCGCGCAGCCGTTCCACATCCCTTTCGCGGTGCTGAGACTCGTGCCCGAACAGCCCGTGCAGGTCACGCCGATCGATCCGCCGACGTTGCTCGGGTAGAGATAACCCGTGCAGCTCTGCGCATGCGCTCGCGGAACCGAGATGACGGCCGTGGTGAGAATCATCGACAACATCAGGCGCCGGATCATTGCCGCTTCTCCGACGGAGTCAGGCCGCCGCGCTGCGCGTCGAGCTCGTAGTCGACACGCGTCATCAGCGAGTCGAGATCGTTGAAGCCCGCCAGGCTCCGTTTCAGTTGTTGCGGAAGCTGCAGAACGCCGCCGGCCGTCTCGAAGATCAGATGCCGGCTGGCCTGCGGATAGACGAAGACATGCCCGCTGTCCTCCGGCGGCTGCAAGGCGAAGACGAGCAATCGGTCACCGGCGTTCGGCCGCGCCTCATGAGTGGCAGGCCGCGTACAGACGACGACGCCTTCAGCGCGGATGACGGCGCTCGGGTAATAAACGTAGATGCGTCCGCCGACGGTCGTTGCGTACGAGCTGGACGCACGCGGCATCGCGTCGACCCTCACCGCGAGCAGCGACGCAGGCGTGCCGCGGTAAAAACCGGGAAGCACTTCTTCGATTCGTCCTTCGAAGATCGCCATCGAGCTGCGGACGAGACTCGGCAGATTCGAATCGGGAAGTCCGATCTCCGCGGGCGGCTCGCCGAAGCAGATATCGGACATGCCGGATGACACGCCTTGCGAAGCGGCGCGCTTCGCCTGTTCGGCGCGCGTGGCGAGCAGATGCTCCAGGCGGGCTCGCGCCTGTGGTGCGATCAGTTGCGCATTGAGCTTCCCTTCGGTCAGCGCCGCATCGAATGCGACCCAGATCGGATAGGACGTCTGAGGGTCGGCCGCACGAAGGATGTGCGGCGTCTCGCCCGCGGGACTTACGGCGATCGTCGATACGCCAAGCAGCACCAGGGCAAGCGAACGCAGCGCTTTCATAGCGTCTCCCTCCAGCCGCGAAACGCACATGCGATTCCAATGCCTCGGGGTGCGCCGGACAGCGCGGCTTATAATTGCGGCTGCACATGGCCGAGCAGCCCATTCCAGCTCGTGCGCGGTTCCGCACTCTCGCCACCGAGGTGAATGTCGCCATCGAGGCGGACGACCTCGCGATGCTCGCGCGCCGCTACGCCGATCAGGGGATGTTCGACGAGTCGATCCACCTCTACGAGATGGCGGAGAAGCTCAAGCCCGGCTCGGTCGCGATCCGCATCAACCTCGCGCGCGTCCGCGATCTCAAACGCGAAGCGGAAGAGTCGCGTTTCTCGACCGTCCGCCAGGAAGTCTTCGCCGAACGCGCACGCGACGAGATCGATTCATCGCAGTACGGCGGCCTCGCGCAGTTCTACATGGCGAAGGACCAGACCTCGAAAGCGATCGAGCTGCTCGAGATCGCGAAACTGAAAACGCCGAACAACTATCGCCCGTTCGAGATCCTCGGGCGCCTCTACTACTCCGAAGGCGAATGGGACGCGGCGCACGACGAGATCACCAGAGCGCGCAAGCTCAATCCGTTCGATCGCGGACTCGCCGAGATCTCCGGCCGCGTGCAGTTCGAGCTGAAGCACTTCGATGAATCGCTCGACGACTTCATCGATGCGTTCCTCCTGGCCACCGATCAGAAGGGCGAGTCGACAGAGCCGGTGCGCCGGATGATCAACACGCTCAAGCGCATCAACAACATCGAAACGAAGGACCTCAACACAAAGATCAAGGATCGCGTCGAGCAGTTGCAGATGTCGACCGAGCGCCTCGAGCTGCGCAAGGAAAATCTCTTCCGGCTCGAGTCGAAGAAGGACATCCAGGAGATCGTCCGCAAGATCTCCCGCGATGCGGAGAAGCGCGACAACCTGATCGTCATCTCGTCCGAACTGCGCAAGCTCGCCGTCTTCCAGCACATGAAGGACGAGCAGATCTTCCGCCTCTCGAAATTCGTGCGCGTGGAAGGCTTCACGTCGAACGACTACGTCTTCCGCGAAGACGATCGCTCGATGGATTTCTATGTCGTGAAAGACGGCCGGATCGAAGTGCGCAAGGAGACGCCGTTCGGTCCGCAGATCCTCGGCGCGCTCACGTCCGACACGATTTTTGGTGAGATGAATTTCATCGATCGCACGCATCGCTCGAGCGACGCGATCGCGGTCGAGCCGTCCGCCTGCTACACGTTCTCGTTCAGCGCCCTCGATCAGATGATGGACGAGGACAAGGAGATGGCGGTCGGCCTGCACTGGGCGTTCTGGCGCTCGCTGACGGAGAAAGTCCGCGACGCGAACGAACAGCTCAAACTCTTCTTCCAGGAGGATGCGAAGAAGGGCCAGGGCCGCAAGCGGGCGGAAGGAAAACGCGAGACGCAGCAGGTGACGGTCGCCTCGGAAGACAAGGTCGATCTGTTCCGCGAGCGTGGCCTGTCCGCCGCTGAAATGAAGCTGCTCGCGACGTTCTCCACCGAGGAGCGTTTCCGCGACGGATCGATGATCTTCCGCGAGGGCGATCAGGGCGACAAGCTCTACATCGTCCTCGGCGGCCGCGTGCGCATCTCGAAGTTCATCCCCGGTGTCGGCGAGGAAGCGCTGGCGGTGCTCGATCGCGGCGACTTCTTCGGCGAGATGGCGCTGATCGACGAGAAGGCGCGCTCCGCCGACGCGAAAGCGCACGAAGGCGATGCGACGGTGCTCTCGATCGACCGCGCGACACTGAACGAAATCCTGTCGATGGACCCGCACGCGTCGCTGCAGTTTTTGAATCTGCTCTGCCGAATGATCAGCAGGCGCCTGCGGGAGATCAACGACAAGATCGTGCAGTGGAAGTACATGTCGGGTGGCTTCTAATGTGCTATTCGCAATCTTCCTTCTGATCTTCCTCGCCCTCTGGTCGCTCCTCTACGTCGCCCTCCCGCTCTTCCGCCACCCAATCGCATTCGTCGCGAATCGCATCACGCGTTACGCCATCGTCGAGAAGCACGTCTCGCGATTGCGCGCGTATGGACCGATCGTGCTGATCGTGGCGATCGGCGCGGCGATCACGGCATGGGCGGGTGACTCGTTCATCGATCTCGCGGAGGCGTTGCATGCGAAGGCGCCACGACTGAGCGAGTTCGACACACTCGCGCATGCGTGGGCGGCGGCGCATCGCAGCACGGGCTCCACCACCTTCTTCATCACGATGACGACGGCCGGCGGTCCGCTAGGACTTGCAATCCTCGGGTTGATCGTCGGCGGTGTGCTTGCGATCAGACGTCGCTGGCGGTGGCTGGTCTATCTCGCGATCACCTGCGGCGGCGGCGCGTTGTTGAATCTCGAACTGAAGCACTACTTCGCCCGCGCCCGTCCGGCGCTCGCCGAAGCATTGCGTCAGGCGCACGGCTATTCATTCCCGAGCGGACACGCGATGGGATCGACGATCGTCTTCGGCTCACTCGCGTACCTCGCAACGCGCGTGCTCACGCGCTGGCGCTGGAAATCCGCGGCGATCGCGCTCGCATGCACGCTCGTGATCTCCGTCGCGTTGTCTCGCGTCTACCTCGGCGTGCACTGGATCTCCGACATCGGCGCCGGCATCAGCGCCGGTATGCTGTGGGTCGCAGTGACGACCGTCGCCTACGAAGTCCTGCGCCGCGCCCGCGCGCTACGCGCAAAGGAGCGCGGGCGTCCTCGCCCGCACTCGGCGGGCGTCCCGCCCGGCGAGTAAACGGGCCGAAGACACAGGCGATGCGGGCCATCGTCGAAGTAGGCGTAACAAAGCGAGCGGCTATCGGAAGCAAACCCTTCGTCGTCAACGATGTCCCGCCTCATCGCGCGACATTGCGCTTCTTCACGGACACCCGCCGTCGAGCGAGACGCTCGCCGGCTGCGGGCCGGAGGCCCGCGCTCCTATGAGCGAGCGCGGTCCTCGGAGCGGGTGACGCGCGGCGCGTAGATCTCGCGCACGAGATGGCCGATGGACATCCGGCTCAGCGCCTCCGAGGTGCAGAGCGTGAGGCGGTCGAAGAGTGCGGAGATCCGTTCCCGCTCCAATGCGTCAGGACCGAGCTCCGGAACGGCACGTCTCCCGCCTTCCAGCTCGTGAATCACTTCCTCGATGGTGATGCGATCGGGATCGCACGCCGGCACCCAGCCCGCCCATTCACCGCCGGTCTGCGACACGAGTTTTACTGTTTCGAGCTTGCGCAGGATGCGCAGCATCTGCGAGTCGGTTGCGGCGAATTGCTCCGCGAGCCGGTACGACGACGGCGCGTCCTCTCGCCGATCGAAGCGGCGTGCGATTTCGATCAACGCGCGCAACGCGAAGTAGAGGTCGTAGCGCGGCTCGTCCTCGATGTTCTGTTCCGTCGCGCGCAACAGGCCGTAGAGATTCTGGAACACGTAGCTGATTTCTACGCCGAGCAGAATCACGACCCACATGACCTCGATCGCGATCAGGAAAATGACGGCCAATCCGACCGTACCGTAGATCACATTGAAGCGGCCCTGAAAGAGGTGGTTCGCGTACACGCCGAAGCCCCAGCGCACCAGGGTGAAGAGCATCGTCGTGACGAGCGAGCCGATCGCCGCGGCGCCGAAGCGCACATGCGTCGAGGGCACGAGCCAGAAGAGCATCGCGAACGCGATGAAGAGCACGAAAACCGGCGCGATCTGGAAGACGATCTCCTGCTTGAACAGCACGCGCAGGTAGCGGTTGTGCTGCAGCATGCTGGTCGTCGTGAAGGAGAGGCCCATCAACAGCGGGCCCCAGAAAAAGAGCATGGTGAACGCGACGATCTTCGGCCCATAACCGCGCGCACTGCGCACCTTCCAGATCTGATTCACCGTCGCTTCGACCGCGAGGAAGAGGCGGTAGGCGATGACCATGAAAACGATCGCGCCGAGGGTGGAGGCGGCTTGCGCGTTCTCGGCGAAGCGCGCGAGGTGATAGGTCAGGACAGGCGATTGATACGGGATGACGACGTTGAGGATGCTGTCGATCTGCGACTGGAATGACGGGAAGATGTTCTTGAAGTACTGCTGCAGGACCTGCGTGAATGCGACGAGCAGCGGGATCAGCGAAAGCAGCGTCGTGTACGCGAGTGACGCCGCGCGCGACGTTCCCTGGATCTCGTAGAACTCGCGCGCGACTTCGCGAATGAACAGAAAAAATTCGACGGTGGTGACGCGCGCGCGATGGCGGCCGTGCGCTTCACGGCGATAGAGCAGCACGGCCGGGTCCGTCAGCCACGACCAGATGTAGTTCCGCGAGGCGACGACACCGTCGCGCCAGCGTTCCCAACG
>C688J18823_10003392_pt1 | contig 10082 bp, 10 predicted proteins | sample HopSoiMetagenom1_FD_18823 | JGI IMG/M metagenome (IMG submission 18823) | reverse complement strand
ACGGCGCGCCCTTGACGCTGCCACTGCCGCTAACCGAGTTCGCCAAGGCCTATGACGGGCCGCCAACCGACCCCAAGGTGTTCGAGGAGACCCAGAAAAAGCTCCAGGAGGAGTTGCAGAAGCGTGCCGAGGAGGCGCGCAAGAAGCTCGAGGCCACTCAACCCTCAGCCGGCGCTGCCGCGGCGAACCCTGCTGCCAAATAACCTGACCAACGTTCGACAGCAAAAAGGCGCCTGCAAGGGCGCCTTTTTTGTTCAATGTCAAGCAGTGGACGTTTTGTAGCTGCCGTGGTCCGTCCCGCACTTTGTTACGGCGTCGCAGCGGCACAGATGCCACTGCTAGTTCAATGAGGGATTGCGCGGGCGGTAACCGCCCGACTTATCCTTCACAAAAATCTCCGCGACTTGCGAGTGGCGGATCGGCTCACCGGATTCATCCGCCAACAAATTCTGTTCGGATACGTAGGCCACGTATTCCGATTCCGAGTTCTCGGCGAGCAGGTGATAGAACGGCTGATCCTTATGCGGCCGAACGTCCTCCGGAATCGACAGCCACCATTCCTCGGTGTTGTTGAATTCAGGATCGATATCGAAGATCACGCCCCGGAACGAAAAGATCCGGTGCCGGACGATTTGTCCGATCTGGAATTTGGCGGTCCGCGTTTTTATCATCACTTGTCGAATAGACCATGATTGTGGCCGATGCTAGAGCCAAAGGCGCGAATTACCCTTGCTGTGGCAGGCCCGCCATGGTGCGTTCTGCATCTTGCAACGCCGCATTTTGCAGGTCGTCCGTTCCGGCGCGCTGCGCGCATTGTTGTCGCTGCGTTGCGCTTTTAGCGCCGAGTGGCCCGCCATGACGGCGCCAATCCTTCGCGCATGGCCAGACGTCGAAGCGGACCGAATGCTCCGATGAGATGAAGGCCGGCCGCTCTGAGCGACTGTACTGGCAGGAAGTCGCTGAGCAGGGAACGGTTGGCCATGTCGATGGCCATGACACGGCTCGAGATGTCCGCGCGCCGCGCCCACTGATAGCGTTTCAGAACTTGCGGCGCGCCGGGGTCTTCCCCTGACAGCATGGCGTTTCCGACGACATCTGCAACATCGGCGGCATCGCGTAGCCCCATGTTGAGGCCTTGCGCTCCGATTGGCGGTATCACATGCGCGGCCTCGCCGAGCAGCGCGACGCGATGCTGCGCGTAATGCGACGGCTGCTCGATCGAAAGCGGAAACAGATGACGTCCGGCTTCAACACGGATGCGGCCGAGTATGGAATGCGATTGTCTTTCCGCGGCGTCCGACAGCTCTTCGTCGCTAAGGGCTTTCAGCCGCTCGGCTTCCACGGGTGCCGCCACCCAAACTACACTGCAGCGATTGCCCGGCAGCGGCACAAACACGCGCGGTCCTTGCGCGTTATGGAACTCCGTAGAAATGTTTTGATGTGGCCGCGAATGAGTGATGTTGAAGGTCAACGCGGCTTGATCGAGGGCGCGGCGCTTGACGTCGATGCCAGCGGCCTCACGGCAGAGCGACAGCCGACCGTCCGCACCCGCCACAAGTCGGACGGACAGCGTTTTCGCCTGGACGGTGGCGATCGCCACGTCAGTATCCGAAGGGCTGACGATCGAAGCCTCATCGTCGAAACGTGTCAGTGCGGGAAGCTCGGCCGCACGTTCTTCCAGTGCCGCTAGCAGCAGCCGGTTCTCCAGATTGTAGCCGAATTCCTCCAGCCCAATCTCATCAGATGAAAAACGGACCTCGGGCGCCCGGATCAGCCGGCCCGTATCATCGACCAGGCGCATCACCCGCAATGCCGCCGCCTTATCCGCGCAGCGGCGCCAGACATCGAGCGTTTGCAAAAAACCGACCGACCCGCCCAACAAGGCCGTGGTGCGATTATCGGAATAAGGCGCGCGCCGAGCGATTAACGCTGTAGCCACGCCTGCCTGCGCCAGCGCGATCGCAGCCGCTATTCCAGCCGGGCCGCCGCCGACAACGGCAACGTCGTACGATGCTGATGAACTACTCATAGCCGGACAATTGACCTTTCCTGCCGATGTTTTCAAGTAAGGCGCGCCTGATGTTCCTGTCTTGGCAGTTCGCGCGGCGGAACGCCGCAACGGCTTATGTGCAATTCGGGTGGATTCCTGTTAGTTGTGCTTGAGAAATGGACCAGACCAATCCGCAGCAATCCTTGCAGCCCTCGCCGGGAAAGCGGGTGGCCGCGCTGTCGGTGCATGTCTTCACAGCACTCGGTGCGGGCATCGCGCTCATCGCGCTGCTCGAGGCCGTGCGTGAACATTGGGCTGCCATGTTCGGGTGGCTTGGGGCGGCGCTTGTGGTGGATGCGCTGGACGGACCAATCGCGCGTCGGCTCGACATCGCGCGCGTGCAGCCGAACGTATCGGGCGACGTACTCGACCTCGTAGTTGATTTTGTCACCTATGTGTTCGTTCCGGCGTACGCGATCACGGCCAGCGGACTGTTGCTGCCGTTGGCGGCGCCGGCCTTGGGCGCAGGGGTTGTCATCTCAGGTGCACTATATTTCTCGGATCGACGGATGAAGGCGGCGGATAATCATTTTCGCGGCTTCCCGGCGCTGTGGAATGCGGCGGCGTTCTACCTTTTCGTGTTGCACCTGCCGCGCGGCCTTTCGACTGTGGGAGTAGCCATTCTGATAGTGCTGACGTTCGTTCCGTTCCACGTACTGCATCCAATACGCGTGCGGCGCTTTCGAGCTCTCACACTCTCATTGCTTGCCGTTTGGACGGTACTGGCGCTGTTCACGCTAGCGAGGGATTTCGATGTGGCGTGGCCCGTGACCGTCGCGCTATGCGGCATTGCCGCCTACATCCTGGGAACCGATGCGGTGATCCGAGTAGCGAGATATTTTGTCCGATGATGGAATTGTGGACCAGTCCCGAAGCGTGGGCAGCGCTTTTGACCCTGACCGCGCTGGAAATCGTTCTTGGGATCGACAATGTCATATTCCTGTCAATCATCGTCTCGCGTAGTCCGCCGCAGCGCGCCAAGCGCGCACGTCAGATCGGATTGGCGCTAGCGCTCGCATTTCGAATCGTGCTGCTCAGCTTGCTGGTATGGCTGATTGGCCTGACGCAAGACGTCGTCACCGTTAAGGGCGTCGGGTTTTCCTGGCGCGATATCATCCTCATCGCTGGCGGGCTGTTTCTGATCGCAAAGGCGACGCACGAGATCCACGGCGAGGTGGAATCGCAGGACCAGGAGGGCAATGCGGCTTCTCGCCCCGGGGCGTTCTTTTGGGTAATCCTCCAGATCGTGATCATCGATATCGTGTTCTCGCTCGATTCTATCATCACGGCGATTGGGATGTCCCAAGACATCGAGATCATGATCGCGGCAGTCGTGATCGCCTGCGTCATCATGTATGTGTCTTCGGGGCCGGTCGCACGATTTGTGGCCGAGCATCCCACGACCAAGATGCTTGCACTGGCTTTTCTGGTACTGATAGGGGTTGCGCTGGTCGCGGATGGTTTCAAATTTCACATTCCGCGCGGATACATTTATTTCGCGATCGCATTTTCGGCGGCGGTCGAATTCTTCAACGTGCTGGCCGGGCGCAACCGCGGAAAGAGCGCCAACTAATCCGCGCTCAGGTGTGCGAGTTGACAACGCAGCGACGATAGCTTTCGCTTGATTCCGGGGGAGTGCTGCCGTGGAGAAATCGAAATGACAAAGGCCGTGCGGGTGCACAAGGTGGGGGGGCCCGAAGCCCTGGTCTATGAGGCTGTCGAGGTGCCCGCTCCCGGACCAGGGGAGGTGCGCATTCGGCAGCATGCGGTCGGCCTTAATTTCATCGACGTCTATTACCGCACAGGCCTGTACAAGGCCCCGGGATTACCGTTCATCGCCGGCAATGAAGCGGCGGGGGAGGTGATGTCGGTGGGACCTGGGGTGACCAACTTTCATCCCGGTGATCGCGTCGCTTACTACTTCACCCTCGGGGGCTATTCGACGGAGCGCAACATTCCCGAGGAAAAGCTCGTCAAGCTGCCGGACCACATCACATACGAGCAGGGCGCGGTCTTGATGCTCAAGGGACTGACGGTCTGGTATCTGCTCCACAAGACATTCAAGGTCGAGCCACATCATCGGGTTCTGATCCACGCCGCGGCCGGGGGCATCGGGCTACTGGCCTGCCAGTGGGCGAGGGCGCTCGGCGCTCATGTCATCGGCACGGTCGGTTCAAAAGCCAAAGCTGATCTCGCGCTCGCCAATGGCTGCGACCACGTCATTCTCTACAAAGACGAAGATTTCGTCGCGCGAGTTAAGCAGATCAGCCGCAATGAGTTGTGTGACGTCGTCTACGATGGCGTCGGCAAAACCACCTTCCCGGGCTCGCTGTCTTGCTTGAAGCCGCGCGGAATGTTCGTCAGCTTCGGAAACGCCTCAGGCCCGGTCCCCCCATTTTCAATCGCCGAACTCAACAACCACGGCTCGTTGTTTGCGACCCGGCCGAAACTCAACGACTACGTCGGCAAACGATCCGAATTGCTTGAGGGCGCGGATACGCTGTTCGCCGCCGTGATCAACGGCAAACTGCACGTGCCGATCAATCATGCGTATGCGCTCAAAGACGCCGCAAAGGCGCATATCGATCTCGAAAGCCGCGCCACCACGGGTGCTTCGATCTTGAAGCCGTGATCAGGTCATCACTCCGGTTCCGCTTGCCACAGCTGCCGCCACTTGTCGGCGTTTGCTTACTGGCGTGGACAATTTCACCTCGCATCAGGCCACAAGCCTCGCGGCGCCAATCTTTGTGAGGATCGCGTCGAGACAATCAATCATGGCGGCGATCTCTTCTCGCGTGACATTCAGTGCCGGCATGAAGCGCAGCGCGTCGGGCTGGGGTGCGTTCAGCAGTACACCATCCGCGAAGGCCTGCGCAGCGATCGCGGCGGCAATCGGGACTTTCAAGTCGAGCGCAAGCAGCAGGCCCCGACCGCGAACTTCGCCAAGACCATGGCGCGCGGATATCCGTTGCAACTCGCCTTCGAGATAAACGCCGTTATCGGTGACGGCTTTAAGAAAATCGGGTTGGCAGACTTGCTGCAGGACAGCCAGTCCCGCGGCACACATGAGCGGGTTGCCGTTGAATGTGCCGCCCTGGTCGCCATGTTCAAAGCAGGACGCCGCGCGCGTAGCCATCAGCGCCGCCAACGGAACGCCGCCGCCGATTCCCTTTCCAAGAGTCATGATATCGGGCTCGATACCCGCGTGCTGATAATGAAAGAGCTTTCCGGTTCGGCCCATCCCGGTCTGGATCTCATCCACGATCAGCAACAGGCCCCGTGCCGTGGTCAAATGACGTAACTCGCACAGGAACTGATCCGTCGCGGGCCAGACCCCAGCTTCGCCCTGAATCGGCTCGAGCATCACCGCAACCGTTTTTTCGGTGATTAATTTCTCAACCGAGGCGAGATCATTGAGGCGGGCTTTGGGAAAACCCGGCACCTTGGGTTCGAACAGCGGTTCAAATGCCTTTTTGCCGGACGCCGACATGGTCGCGAGCGTCCGGCCGTGAAATCCGCCCTGGAAGGTGATGATCTCGTAAGCGCCGTCGCGATGCAGCGCGCCATACTTGCGGGCGAGTTTTATCGCGCCCTCATTCGCCTCCCCACCTGAATTGGTGAAGAAAACCTGATCGAAGCAACTGTGATCGACCAGCGCCTTTGCAAGCTTGAGGCTGGGCTCATTGAAAAACGCCGGACTCGGTGTGAGCAGCAGCTTGGACTGTTCGGTCAGCGCCTCGGTTACGATCGCGGGGAGTGGCCGAGGCAGTTCACCGCCCACCCCTGGATGAAGTCCAGGTAGCGTTTGCCGCTATCATCCCAGAGAAACGAGCCTTGGCCGCTGACAAAGACGACCGAAGGGCGAGCGGTAATATCCATCAGCGCGTCGAACGGATGCGTGGCGATGTTCATGGCGAACTCCTGGCGTGGGGACGTGGGGTTAAGCTTGGAAGGTGGGGCTAAACGAAAAAAGCCGCACTTTGCGGGTGCGGCCTTCTCGAGAACGTTGCTGAACTGTTACTTCAGCGTTGTCGTCGGACACGGCGCGACCCATCATCGTCGAACGAGCGACGACGGAAAGTGGCGCGGAGTTGGGTCCGGTTGAAAATCATGAGCAACGCCCATACAGCCGAACGGCGTATGGTGTCAAGGGTAATTGAGGTACCGCAACGCCGTGTTAGCCCAACTAAGCTCGGTCCTTACGTGCGCGCACGAGAAGTTCGGCACGAGCGGTGGCCACGATTAGCCCCTCCTCGTTGGCAAGTTCTGCCGTCACCTCGGCGAAACGATCATCTTGATGAACCAAACGCGCGGTCGCAATAATCGGTCCCAACGCTGCGGGCTTCAAGAACTGCGTATCCAGACGAGTTGTTACCGCAGTCAGATGCGACGGCAATCGGGCCATGATTGCGTTCCCCGTCGCGGAATCCAGCATTGCCGCCAACATCCCGCCTTGAACAGTACCATGCCGGTTGGCGAATTCGCCTCTTGCTGTAAATCGAAGCGTCACTTCACCGGAGTGCGGATCTGCAGATACAATTTCCCGGCCAAGGAGGTGCGCGGCTGGAGGCATTTCCTTCAGATGATCTGACATCGCTCCGCTCTTCATGCCGCCAAGGCATGCTCCATTCATTCGTTCAGAACCCAGCCACGCTGCCGTGGAGATCGTACTGGTCTGATCGCTCGATCTTGGCGGTGACGATCTCGCCAATCCGAAGCGGGCGGCGGCTGGAAACGTAGACCGCGCCGTCGATCTCGGGCGCGTCGGCTTTCGTGCGACCTTTTGAAACGGTCGGACCGACCTCATCGATGATGACTTGCTGCCTCGTCCCGATTTTCCGTTTTAGCCGGCGGGCCGAAATCTTTTGTTGCCGCGCCATCAGCGCATTCCAGCGCTCCTGCTTGATCTCGTCCGGAACGTGGTTACCGAGCGCGTTCGATGTCGCGCCGGCAACCGGCTCGTATTTGAAGCATCCGAGTCGATCGATCTCGGCCTCGTCGAGCCAATCGAGCAGATAGGCAAAATCGGAATCGGTCTCACCAGGGAAACCGACGATGAACGTCGACCGCAAGGTGAGATCCGGACATTCCTCGCGCCACTTTTTTATCCGACCCAAGGTTTTGTCCTGCGCCGCCGGCCGCTTCATGGCTTTCAGGATTTCAGGGCTGGCGTGCTGGAATGGAATATCGAGGTAGGGCAGGATTTTTCCCGAGGTCATCAGCGCAATGACCTCGTCGACATGAGGGTAGGGATAGACGTACTGCAGCCGCACCCAAGCGCCGAATTCGCCAAGCTCTCTCGCCAAGTCGAAGAACTTTGCACGGACCTCGCGATCCTTCCAAGGGCTTGCCGCAAATTTCAGGTCGACGCCGTACGCCGAAGTGTCCTGGGAAATGACCAGCAATTCCTTCACCCCCGCGCTCACCAGCTTTTCGGCTTCGCGCAGCACGTCGTTGGCGGGCCGTGACACAAGGTCGCCGCGCAGCTTCGGGATGATGCAGAAGCTGCAGCGATTGTTGCAGCCTTCCGATATTTTCAGGTAGGCGTAATGGCGCGGCGTCAGCTTGATGCCTTGCGGCGGCACCAGATCGAGATGCGGATTGTGCAGCGGCGGCAACGCGCGATGGACGGCATGCAGCACGTTTTCATACTGCTGCGGGCCCGTGATCGACAGCACCCCGGGATACGCCGCCTCGATCTGCTCGGGTTCCGCTCCCATGCAACCGGTAACGATGACCTTGCCGTTTTCGGCCATGGCTTGGCCGATGGCCTCAAGAGATTCCTGCTTGGCGCTATCGAGAAAGCCGCAGGTATTGACGATGACCAGGTCGGCGCCGTCGTGTTTGCGTGCCAGTTCATAGCCTTCAGCACGCAAGCGCGTGATGATGCGCTCAGAGTCCACCAGGGCTTTGGGGCATCCGAGCGAGACAAAGCTTACTTTCGGCGCGGCGGCCTCTTGCATATTTGATCTGCCTGATTGAAAGCAACGAGCTAGTCCCATTTGCTCATAATTACAAGGCTTTGGGCTCGCCTGCGCCGTGCTATCAAGGGGTTACCGGAAACCGAGAGCTCGATGTCCGCCGAGGCGTCTCCCAAGATTGTCATTGTCGACGAAAGCCCTGTACGCGCTGCGATCCTCAAGGAGGGCCTGCGCGAAGCCGGTTTTACCGGCGTCTTCCATGTTGGCGAAATGCACGATTTGCTGGCGCGGATCTACTCGCTCGATCCCGACGTGATCCTGATCGATCTGGAAAACCCGAGCCGGGACGTGCTGGAGCAGATGTTTCAGGTCAGCCGTGCCGTGCGCCGGCCGATTGCGATGTTCGTCGACCAGAGCGACGCCGCCTCGATCCAGGCCTCGGTCGACGCCGGCGTCTCCGCCTATATCGTGGACGGGCTGAAGAAAGAGCGCATCAAACCAATCCTCGACCTCTGCATCTCCCGTTTCAATGCGTTCGCGAAGCTGCAGGATGAACTCGAGCGTACCAAGTCGGCCTTGGAAGACCGGAAGGTGATCGATCGCGCCAAGGGCATCCTGATGAAATTGAAAGGGCTGACCGAGGACGAAGCCTACGTGTTGCTCCGCTCCACCGCGATGCGCGAGAAAAAGAAGATCGCCGAAATCGCGCAGTCCATCCTGACGGCATCGCAGTTGCTGAAATGACCGAACCGATCTGCATAGGTTTCATTCCGCTGGTCGACGCCGCCGCTCTGATCGTGGCCGTCGACAAGGGATTTGCCGCGGCGGAAGGACTAGATGTCACTCTGATGCGGGAGGTGTCGTGGTCCAACGTTCGGGACAAGCTCAATATCGGCCTGTTCGATGCGGCGCATCTGCTTGCGCCGGTTGCAATTGCCTCCAGCCTTGGCCTTGGGCACGTGAAAGTGCCGATCGCCGCACCCTTCAATCTGGGCCTCAATGGCAATGCGATCACGGTCTCGCCGGCGCTGCATGCCGCGATCACCGGTGAGATCGAAGCAGGTCGGGTCGATCCCATGGGAACGGCGCTGGCGCTCGCGCGCGTCGTCGCCAAGCGACGCAAAAAGGGAATGGAGCCTCTGACGTTCGGTATGACCTTTCCGTTCTCGAGCCACAATTATCAGTTGCGGCTCTGGATGGCGGCTGGAGGCGTCGACCCGGATGAGGACGTCCGGCTGGTCGTGCTGCCGCCGCCGTACATGGTGGACAGCCTCGCCAACGGCCACGTCGATGCGTTTTGCGTAGGTGCGCCGTGGAATTCGGTCGCGGTCGATCGCGGCGTCGGGCACATCCTGCATTTCGTCTCCGACATCATGGAGCGAGCGGCAGAGAAAGTTCTTGCGGTGAAACAGGACTGGGCGGACAAAAATCCCGCGCTCGTTGCAGCTCTGGTGCGTGCCGCATTCCATGCCGCCGAATACATCGAGCACCCGGAGAACCACCTGGAGGTGGCCCAGATACTGGCGCAACCGGACCGTATCGGGGTGGCGCCCCAGATCATCTTGCGGACGCTGGAAGGTCGGCTCAAGATTTCGCCCGATGGAACGGTGCGAACAAGTGCCGGCTATTTGCTGCTCGGCCGGGAAGAGGCTGCCCGACCTGACGCGGTGCAGGCAGGCTGGCTGTATGCACAGATGATCCGTTGGGGACAGACGTCGTTGAGCGCCGACGCACTCAAGACGGCTATGGCCGTGTTCAGGCCGGACCTCTACGACGCAGCACTCGGACGAAGCGGGAAGGGCGCGCATTCACCTGCGACGATTAGCTCGTTCACGGGTCCAGTATTCGACCCGAACGATGTCATGGGACATCTGGCCTCGTTCGCCATCAAGCGCCGGCAGTCCTGAGCGCCGGCTCCTGCAGGACTAATTAATAGGCTCATCGGCCCGAAATTAGGGCGCGGAGCGAAGGTTTAAGTTCCAAATCCCAAGGCAAGCGGTTGATTCGCCGCGCGATCCGGCTGCCGCCGACGTGGCACGCAACTTGAATGTTGCAGTGCGGCTCGGCAGTCGCAGATGACTGCTGACCAGAAGGATCCCGCAGCAACGAGG
>C688J18823_10003391_pt1 | contig 10083 bp, 11 predicted proteins | sample HopSoiMetagenom1_FD_18823 | JGI IMG/M metagenome (IMG submission 18823) | reverse complement strand
GGTGGAGCTCGAGGCCCGGATCGCGACCGTGCGGATGGCGGAGACGTTCGTGATCTCGCGCGGCGCCTCGGACGAGGCGACGGTGGTCGACGTCGAGCTGCGCCACGAGGGCGTCCGCGGCTTCGGCGAGGCGGCGCCGATCGAGCGCTACGACGAGTCGCCGGCCTCGGCGCTCGCGTTCCTCGAAGGCGCCGGCGACGTGCTCGGGGACGATCCCTTCGCCTTCGAGGCGATCGAGGCGCGGCTGCGCGAGCGGCCCGGTGAGCAAGCGGCCAAAGCGGCGCTCGACGCGGCCCTGCACGACCTCTGCGGCAAGCTCGTCGGCCTGCCGGTGTGGCGCCTGCTCGGGTTCGAGCGCGAGGGCCCGCCGACCTCCGTGGACGATCTGGCTTGGCGAGCCGGACGACATGGCCGCGCGGGCGGCGAAGGTGCAGGGCCGCTTCCGGCGGCTGAAACTGAAGCTCGGCGCGCGCGACGGTCGCGACGTCGAGCGCGTACGCGTGGTGCGCGAGGTGACGGACGTGCCGCTGCAGGTCGACGTGAACGAGGCCTGGTCGCTGGACGAGGCGCTCGAGGCGCTGCCGCAGCTGGCCGAGCTCGGCGTGCAGTACTGCGAGCAGCCGCTCCCGGCCGGCGACCCCGACGGGCCCGAATTGAAGCGCCGCTCGCCGCTCCCGATCTATGTCGACGAGGACTGCCACACGCTGGAGGACGTCGCTTTCTGCGCCGAGCGCGCGCACGGGCTGACAGTCAAGCTCGCCAAGTCGGGCGGGATCCGCGAGGCGGTGCGGATGGCGCACGCCGGCCGCGCGCTCGGGCTCGGGCTAATGCTCGGCTGCATGAACGAGTCGGGCCTGGCCGTCGCCGCCGGCGCCGCATGCGCGAGCCTCTTCGACCACGTCGACCTGGACGGCAACCTGCTGCTGGTCGAGGACCCGTGGCCGGGCGTCGAGCTCGTCGACGGCGTCCAGCTTCCCTCCAACGAGCCCGGCCTCGGTGTCCGAGAAGCGGTATCTGATCCTCGCTGAGGGCCGCTCCGGCGACCCGCATTACGGCAAGACGGCGCGCGGGATCCTCCGCTATGCGCCCGACCCGAGCGTGGCGATCCTCGATTCCACGCGCGCGGGGGAGACGTACGAGGGCGTTCCGGTGGTCGCCACCGTTGAGGCGGGCCTGCAGTACGAGCCGACGACCGCCGTGGTCGGCGTCGCTACCCAGGGCGGGCGCTTCCCGCCGGCCTGGCGCGAGCTGCTGAAGCAGTCGATCGCCGCCGGGCTCGACCTCGAGAGCGGGCTGCACGAGTTCGTTGGCGAGGACGAGGAGCTGGTCGCGCTCGCGCGGGAGCACGACGTCGAGCTGCGCGACCTGCGCAAGCCGCCGCCCGACCTGAACGTGCCGACCGGCGAGAACCTGCGGCTGCCGGCGCGGATCGTGCTGACGGTCGGCTCGGACTGCGCGATCGGCAAGAAGACGGTCGCGCTCGAGCTCGACCTCGAGGCGCGCCGCCGCGGTCTCGCGAGCGTGTTCGTCCCGACCGGCCAGACGGGGATCGCGATCGCCGGCTGGGGGATCGCGGTCGACGCGGTCGTCTCGGACTTCCTCGCCGGTGCGGCCGAGCGGCTGGTGGTCGAGGGACACGCCCGCGGCGGCGAGCTGCTGTTCGTCGAGGGCCAGGGCTCGCTCGCGCACCCGGCGTACTCGGGCGTCACGCTCGGCCTGATCCACGGCTCCGCGCCGCACGTCTTCGTCCTCTGTCACAAGGCGGGCGCGACGGAGGTCGAGGGCTACCCCGGCTACCCGCTCCCGAGCCTGGGCCAGCTGATCGAGGTGCACCAGCGGATCGCACTGCCGCTGCGGCCGGCGCGGGTCGCGTGCATCGCGCTGAACACGGCCGAGCTCGACGAGCCCGAGGCGCGTGAGGCGATCGCGCAGGCGGCCGCGGAGACGGGCCTGCCGGCCGACGACCCCGTCAGATTCGGCGCCGGGCCGCTGCTCGAGTCCGTGCTCGAGGGCTAAGGAGCTCCTTTGCACTTGCCGAAGAACATGGGACTCTTTTGCCAGCCGCCGATGGGAGGACCGAAGTGACGAGGATCAGGGGATTGCTCTTGTGCGCGTGCGCCGTGCTCGCGTGCGCCGGTGCGGGAGCAGCGCGAGCCGGGCTCGACGTGGGCGTGACCGAGGACGCCGGCAAGACCGGCGACGGCGGCGTCGGCTTCTTCTCGAGCCTGAACGACGTCGGCCTGAAGGTGAACCGGATCTCGATCAACTGGGACCCGGCCAACCCGACCACCATCCCGGCCCAGGACGAGATCGCTTCCTGGCTGCCGCAGGCCCAGCTCGCGGGCACGCGGATCATCTTCGCCGTCTCTCCCGCTGACGCGCGCGGCCTGACCGCCTCGCCAGGCGCGCCGGTGCAGTTCGCGAGCTTCATGACCCTGCTGGCGACCGCGTTTCCGACGGTCAAGGACTACGTGATCGGCAACGAGCCGAACCAGCCGCGCTTCTGGCTGCCGCAGTTCTCGGACGCCGGCAAGCCACTTGCGGCCGCGCAGTACCTGCCGGTGCTGGCGGCCTCCTACGACGCGCTGAAGGCGGTCGACCCGACCATCAACGTGATCGGTCTCGGTCTCTCGCCGCGCGGCAACGACCAGCCGGTCGCCAAGAGCAACCGCTCGCGCTCGCCCGTCCGCTTCCTGCACGACCTCGGCGTCGCCTACCGGGCGAGCCACCGGACGAAGCCGCTGATGGACGAGCTCGCCTTCCACCCGTACCCGCAGGCCTCGCAGGGCCCGCCGAGCGTGCGCTACGCCTGGCCGACCGCCGGTCTCGCGAACCTCGACCGGATCAAGCAGGCCGTCTGGGATGCCTTCAACGGCACCGCGCAGCCGACCTTCGCCGAGCCCGGCAAATCCGCCCTGAAGCCGCTGCTGTTCGACCTCGACGAGGTTGGCTGGCAGGTGGCGCCGCTGCCGGCGGTGGCCTCGCTCTACACCGGCGTCGAGACGGCGGGCACGAAGCTCGTCAGCGAGCAGGACCAGGCTGCCTACTACGTCGACACGGTCAAGCTCGCCGAGTGCGATCCCGGCGTGCGGATGCTCAGCTTCTTCCACCTGGTCGACGAGACCGACCTCAACCGCTGGCAGAGCGGGCTCGAGCGCGCCGACGGCTCGCACCGCCCGTCCTACGACGCGGTCAAGCAGACGATCGCCCAGAGCCACGGCACCTGCCAGACGACCCCGGTCAGCTGGCGCCACACGACGGGCGTCGTGCTGCCGGTGGCGGCGTGGGGGAACCTGACGAAGCCGCAGCCGCTCAAGCGCTCGCGCTGGAGCTTCAGCGCCGGCGCCGGTGAGGAGGCCGCGTTCCGCGCCGGGATCTTCAAGGCCGGCCCGTCGAAGGCGGTGCTCGGCAAGCGCCTGGCCAACGGCCGCCCGAAGCCGCTGCTCGCCTCCCGCGGCACGATCGAAGTGGGATCGCGGCTCGTGTACTTTCCGAGCCGCCGGCTGAAGCCCGGCCTCTACGTCTATGCGATCCGGATGAGCGCCACGATGAACTCCCAGCGCGCGAGCGTCCTCGTCAGCCGTCCGTTCCGGGTCGGCGCCCGCCGGTGACCGACCCGCGGGTCGCCCGGCTCGGCGAGCTCGTCGTCAACTACTCGCTCGGCCTCCGGCCGGGCAAGGTCCTGCGCATCGACGCGCCGCCCGTGGCCGAGCCGCTGGCGGTCGAGATCTACCGCGCCGCGCTCGCCGCCGGGGCGCACCCGTACGTCGACTTCCAGCTCGAGCGGCTGCCCGAGCTGCTGCTCGCCGAGGCCAGTGAGGAGCAGCTCGACTTCGTCTCCCCGATCGCGAAGGCCGAGCTCGAGCTCGTCGACGCGATCGTGACCATCTGGTCCGAGACGAATACCCGGGCGCTGACGCACGCCGACCCAGAGCGCCACCAGCGGCTGCTCGCCTCCACGCAGGAGCTGGCCAAGCGGCGCTGGCAGCGGATGTCGAGCGGCGAGCTCGGCTGGCTGGGCGTGCTCTTCCCGACCGAGGCCCATGCGCAGGACGCCCAGATGTCGCTGCCGGAATACGAGCGCTTCGTCTTCCGGGCGTGCCACGTCGAGGAGCCCGGCGACGCCGTCGAGCACTGGCAGCAGGTGCGCGAGGATCTCGGCGCCCGCGCGGAGGGTTTGGCGGCGGCGCGCGAGCTGCACATCGTCGGGCCCGGCACCGACCTCAAGCTCGGCGTCGAGGGCCGGCGCTGGCAGGCCGCGGACGGGCGTTACAACATGCCCGACGGCGAGGTCTACACGAGCCCGCTCGAGACGGTCACGGAGGGCGAGATCAGCTTCGCCTTCCCGGCGCTCTTCCACGGACGCGAGGTCGCCGACATCCGCCTGCGCTTCGAGGGCGGCGCGGTCGTCGAGGCCGAGGCTTCACGCGGGCGCGAGTATCTCGACGCGCTGCTCGCGATGGACGACGGCGCGCGCCGCCTCGGCGAGGTCGCGTTCGGGCTCAACTACGAGATCGAGCGCTTCACGCAGAACACGCTCTTCGACGAGAAGATCGGCGGGACGATGCACGTCGCACTCGGGTCGGCATTCCAGGATCTCGGCGGCCTCAACGAGTCGGGTCTGCACTGGGACCTCGTCTGCGACCTGCGCGAGGACGGCGAGGTCTACGTGGACGGCGAGCTCGTCTGGCGGGCCGGTCGCTTCCTCGAGGCCGTCGCGTCCGCGGGTGTCTGACCGCCTGCGCCGCTTCGCCGACGTGCTCGTCGGCTACTCGGGCGGCGTGCAGCCCGGCGACCTGACGGTCGTGCAGGGCACGGTGAACGTCGAGCCGCTACTGAACGAGCTGGTTGCGGCCGTGCTGCGTGCCGGCGGCCAGCCCTCCGTCCGCTGCGAGCCGGAGCTGGACGGCCTGCTGCTCGGCGAGGGCAGCGACGAGCAGATCGAGTGGCTGACGCCGGGCGAGCTCCAGGACATCGAGCAGGCCGACGTCTGGATCGTGGTCGAGGCGCCGACCAACACGAAGGCGCTCACGTCGGTCGATCCCGAGCGCGAGGCGCGCGTCCAGCGCGCGCGGCAACGGATCCGCGAGCGCTACCTCGAGCGCGCGCTGGCCGGCGAGCTGCGCTGGGTGCTGACCGGCTATCCGACGAACGGCGCGGCCCAGGACGCCGAGATGTCGCTGGCCGAGTACGAGAACTTCCTCTACGACGCGGCGCTGCTCGACGACGGCGACCCGGTCGAGCGCTGGGGCCGGTTCGCGGGCGAGCTGCAGCGGGTGGTCGAGCTGCTCGCCACGAAGGAGGAGCTGCGCTTCGTCGCCGAGGGGACCGACCTGACCATCGCCGTCGGCGGCGACCGTCGCTGGGTCGGGGCCGATGGGCACGAGAACTTCCCGGACGGCGAGGTCTTCACGGCGCCGCTCGACGACAGCGCCGAGGGCGAGATCAGTTTCACCTTCCCGGCCGTCTTCAGCGGTCGCCAGGTCGACGACGTGCGGTTGCGCTTCCGCGAGGGCGAGGTGGTGGAGGCGACCGCCTCGCGCGGTGAGCAGTTCCTGCAGGAGATGCTCGGCCTTGACGACGGCGCGAGGCGAGTGGGGGAGCTGGCGTTCGGGCTGAACGACGCCGTCCGCGTCTTCACGCGCAACATCCTGTTCGACGAGAAAATCGGCGGGACGATGCACCTGGCGCTCGGCTCGGCCTATCCCGAGTGCGGCGGCGTCAATCGGTCGGCGCTGCACTGGGACATGATCTGCGACCTGCGCTCGAGCAGCGAGGTCTACGCGGATGGTGAGCTCGTCTACCGCAACGGCAGGTTCCTCTCGCTCTGACGCGCATCGCGGTGATCGCCGACACGCACCTGCCGCGCGGGTCGCGGCGGCTGCCCGAGGCGTGCGTGCGCGAGCTCGAGCGGGCTGACCTGATCCTGCACGCCGGCGACTTCACGGCGGCGTCGGTGCTGCGCGAGCTCGAGGGGCACGCTCCGGTTGAGGCGGTGTTCGGGAACATGGACGAGCCGGCGCTGCAGGCCGAGCTGCCGGAGCGGCGCGTGGTCGAGGTGGCGGGCTTGCGGATCGGGCTCGTGCACATCCCGGGTTCGCGAGTGGGGAGGGAGGAGCGCCTCGCCTCGTGGTTCCGGGGCTGCGACGCGGTCGTCTACGGCCACACGCACGTCCCGCAGGTCGAGCAGCACCGCGGCGTCTGGATCCTCAATCCGGGCAGCCCGACCGAGCGCCGCCGGGCGCCTGCAAGGTCGATGCTCGTGGCCAAACTGGCTCCGGGAGCCGAACTTGACATCGAACACGTGTTCGTCTAGTGTGCGAACACATGTTCGGAAAGATCATCCTCATCGCAGCCCTCTCGCTGATCGCCTGGGCCGCGCTCGCCCGCGCCTCGCACGGCGCGGGACCCGAGCAGCGGTACACGGTGCGGTCGGGCGACACGCTCTGGACGATCGCGGTCAAGCACTACGCGGGCGACCCGCGCGACGCGATCTACCGGATCGACCGCCGCAACCACCTGGGCGGCGGCGTGCTCGTCCCGGGCGAGCGGCTCGTGCTGCCCTCAGCCGGCTAGCGCGGGCAAGGGCAGGCCGGCCGTGTAGACGCGCTCGCCGCTGAACAGGTGCTGCTTCCGGTTCCACGGGAAGAAGATCGTCACCTGCCAGGCGAGTCGCTCGCCGGTGGGCGGGACGCCGAGCCACTCGGCCTCGTGCGTGCCGGTCACATTGGCCTCCTCGCAGACGCCCTGCGGCCCGATCACGATGCTCGTCAGCTGGAAGTGGACGTCCGGGAACGACCCGAGCAGCCCGGCGTAGAAGCGCGCGGCGCCCTCGTGGCCGTCCCAGCGGTGACCGGTCTGGACGAGCTCGTAGACGCAGTCCTCGGTCAGCGTCGCGAGGAGTCCCGGCAGGTCGCGGTGGTCCTCGGCGACGGAGTGGCGCTTCCAGAGCTCGCGGATCGCGTCGTGCTCGGCCTGCGAGGGCTCGCGCCGGATCAGCTCGCGGACGTCGTCAACCATGCGGGCGACTCTAGTCAGATGGCGTGCTGCAGCGGCTCGTCGAGCCCGAGCTGGTCGGGCAGCAGCGCGGCCGCGAAGAAGAACGCGTCGACGACCACCGGCGAGAACTGCGTGCCGCGGCCGGCGTGCACCTCGGCCAGCGCTTCCTCGATCGTGAGCGCGCGGTGGTACGGGCGGTCGGTCGTCATCGCGTCCCACGCGTCGGCGAGCCCGACGATTGCCGCCTCGAGCGGGATCGCGTCGCCCGCGAGCCCGTCCGGATAGCCCGCGCCGTCCCAGCGCTCGTGGTGGTGCCTGATGATCGGCACCGCCTCGCGCAGCCGACCGAACTTGCCGACGATCCGCGCGCCCTCCGCCGAGTGAGTCTTCATCTGGGCGTACTCCCAGTAGTCGAGCTTGGCCGGCTTGACGAGGATCCCGTCCGGGACGGCGATCTTGCCGATGTCGTGGAAGAGCGAGCCGAAGCGCAGCGCGTCCAGCTGCTGGCTCGTCAGCTCGAGCTGCGCCGCGATCGCCAACGCGACCTGTTGGACGCGCAGCGAGTGCCCGGCCGTGTCTGGGTCCTTCGCCTCGACGGTCGCGTTCAGGCTCTCGACCGCCTCGAGCGAGCTCTCCTCGAGCCGCTGGTAGGAGGCGAGCAGCTCCCGCGAGCGCTGCCGGAGCTCGCGCGTCTGCCGCGTAAGGGTGGTGGAGGCTCCACGGACTAGCAACGCCAGCGCCGCCCAGAGCGCCAGCAGCACCGCGGCGACCGACGCCCAGATCATGTGGCGCCGCGAGGCGAGCGTCTGCTCGAGCCCCTTGGGGTCGGCGTAGATCTCGTAGACGCCCACCACTTCGCGGCCGTCGGCGGAGAGGATGGGCGTGTACACCTCGAGCAGGTGGTCGAAGCCGAGCTGCTCCTCGACCGCGTCCTCGTCGCCGGAGAGCTGGTCGATGTGCCCCGTGGCGGCGCGCCTCTCGATCGCTTCGGCGAGGTCGCCGTCCATGTCGAAGCGCTGGCCGATCCGGGCCTGCCCGCGATTCGTCCAGGCGAGCACGCCGTCGGGCCGCCAGACCTTGACCGTCACGAGCGCGCGGTTGTGCCGCAGCTCCTGGGTCAGACGGGCGGAGGTATCGCGGCTGACCTGCACCTGGTCGCGCCGCACGAGCGTCCCGCGCAGGACGCCGTCGACGTACTGCGAGACGCTGGCGCGGCTGTCGGCGACGGCCTGGTCGGAGACCGCGTGCGTGAGGATCGAGCTGAGCAAAATGCCGCCGGCAGCGATGATCGCGGCGCTCGCGAGCAGAAAGGCGCGCAGCAGCGTGACCGACCGCTCAGTGGCCGCCCGCAGGTTGGAACCGGTTCCGGTCAGGAGTCGCAACGGTCCTCGCTCTCGTATCGGATCGGCACCGAAAAGGCTTGAGCCGGTCGGAACTAGACTCCGGCCCGTGGATCTCGACCTCGTCTTCTTCGGCACCTCGGGCTCGGTCCCGACCGCGCAGCGGGCGCCCTCGGCGCTGCTGCTGCGGCGCGGCGGTGAGCGGCTGCTGTTCGATTGCGGCGAGGGCACGCAGCGGCAGTTGCTGCGCTCGGCGGTCGGCCTGCCGGAGCTGCCCGAGGTGTTCGTCTCCCACTTCCACGCCGACCACTACCTCGGCCTGCCGGGGATGCTGAAGACGTTCGCGCTGCGCGGACGCGAGTTGCCGCTCGCGATCTACGGGCCGCCCGGGCTGAAGGAGCTCTTCGGCGCGCTGCGGCGGATCTTCGGGAAGCTGCCCTACCCGCTGGAGCTCGTCGAGCTGGCCCCCGGCGACGTGCTCGAGCGCGGCGATTACAACCTCGTCACCTTCCCGGCTGCGCACGCGGTGGTGTCGCTCGGCTTCGCGCTGGTCGAGCACCCGCGGCCCGGGCGCTTCGACGTCGAGGCCGCCGACGCGCTTGGCGTGCCCTCGGGGCCCGAGCGCGGACTGCTGCAGGCAGGCGAGTCGATAACGCTCGAGGACGACCGCGTCGTCACACCGGACGAGGTGCTGGGCTCGGCCCGGCCCGGGCGCAAGGTCGTGTTGAGCGGCGACACCGCGCCCTCGGCGACCGTGCTCGAGGCCGCGCGCGGGGCGGAGGTGCTCGTCCACGAGGCGACGTTCCTCGACGAGGAGCGGGAACGGGCGCAGGAGACCGGTCACGCGACCGCGCTCGAGGCGGCGGAGTTGGCGCGCGAGGCGGAGGTCGGGCTGCTGGCGCTGACGCACCTCTCGAACCGCTACTTCGGGCCCGAGGTCGCCCGCGAGGCGCGTACGATCTTCCCCGAGACCGTGGTGCCGAAGGACTTCGACGCGATCGACGTGCCGTTCCCCGAGCGGGGCTCGCCGCACCTGCTGAAGGGCGCCGCCCTGCACAGCCGCGAGGCCGAGCAACCCGAGCCGGCGCCGGAGGCCGTGTCGTGAGCTCGCTGGTGCAGGTCGCGCTCGCCGAGACCGTCGCCGAGGCCGAGGAGCTCGAGGCGATGCTGCGCGAGGCCGGGATCCCAGTCGAGCTCGAGAGCGCGGTCGAGCACCACCCGCGCGAGGTCGACGACACGCCCGTCAAGGTGCTCGTCCCGGAGGGCCAGCTCGAGGCCGCGAGGGACGCGATCGAGTCGCTCACCGAGCCCGAAGATCCGGACGCCTGACTTCTCCGCCCGCGCGTCGGTCTACGACCGGCTGCGTCCGTACGACGAGAACTGGCAGGAAGTCGCGGCGACGCTGATCGACGTGGCCGATTTGCGCGGCCGGCGCGTGCTCGACATCGGCTGTGGCACCGGCCGCTTCCTCGCCCAGCTGGCCGAGATCGCGAAGGCGTGGGGCGTGGACGCCTCGCCGGAGATGCTCGAGGTCGCCCGCACTCGCTCCGGCTCGGCCGGGCTGAAGCTCGGCTCGGCCGAAGAGCTGCCCTTCAAGGACGGCTGGTTCGAGCGGGCGACGATGTGGCTCGTCGCGCACCTTGTCGACCGCCCGCGCGCGTTCGCCGAGGCGACGCGCGTGCTCGAGCCAGGTGGCCGCTTCGCCGTCGCGACCTTCGACCCGTCGTACTTCGACGCCTTCTGG
>C688J18823_10003390_pt1 | contig 10085 bp, 7 predicted proteins | sample HopSoiMetagenom1_FD_18823 | JGI IMG/M metagenome (IMG submission 18823) | reverse complement strand
GCATGGTAAAGTGTTAGGTGGCATATCCCGCATCACTTTTATGATGAATCCAGCCCCATTACCTCATGAGAAGCTGATGCGAGCTACTAAATTAATAGGTACTCGTGTAGCACCGGCACTTCGTGAAGCGAGAGAAAACAAAGTGAAGGCATTGTAACGCAATATAATTATATTAATTATCTTCTAATAGCAGAATAATAGTAGATGGTATGAAAAAGTGAAAGTATTATGAAGCAACATAAAGGTTACAAACCCAGGAATATGAGATTCCCAGCGTTTGGGAAGTACTAGGAAAACGATGGTCATTATTAATTCTAAAGAATCTTTGCAAAAAATCATTCGTTTCAACGAATTAAAAAGGGTCTACCAGGAATAAGTAGTACTGTTTTATCAGATAGACTCTTAGAGCTAGAACGCGAAGGTCTTATCTCTAAAAAAAACTTTTTCTGAAATACCTCCGAAAGTAGAATATCGTATGACACCTCAAGCAAGGGATCTAGAAACTGTTATGAATGAATTGGGGAAATGGGCTAACCGCTGGAAGTCACCACAATTACAAAAGACTAAATTCTAATAATAATATCAACATACGGACATATCCTCACAACTATTGTAAAGCTGCTTCCGTACCAGCAATGTTCATGTTAATTTCTACTGTTCCGTAATACACTTACTTTGCTATCTTGACTAAACAGATTCTTGTAACAGAGTTATGTTGTAAATTGGAATCAGTTTTAAAGTATATTTATTGCAGATCACGCATTTAGAACCTGTGTCGTCATTTAATAAATCATATAGTGGTGAGAACTATAATGACGAAGCACATCAGAAGCATAAATCACATAAGACGAGTTTTTGTGTATGTCAAAGATATGATTACCATTTTATCACATGTTCTCTTACATTACAGATACTATTACATATACTATTTTAAGATCTTTTTGTTATACCTATTTGACAGTGATTAGATTGCTCGATGGTAGGATTGCGGTTATCACGGGTTCTACCAGGGGTAATGGAAGAGCGATGGCAAATATCTTTTCTGAACATGGCGCAAATGTAATTGTAACAGGAAGAGATGAAAATGAGGCACAAAGTATAGCTGAGCAGATTGCTAGAGAATATCAAACTAATACCATTGGTTTGAAGCTTGATGTGTCGCTAGCAAATAAAGTAAATGAGATGGTTACGAAAGTGCATAAAAAATATGGCCAGATTGATATACTAGTAAACAATGCCGGCTACCCAATTAAAGATCAATTGTGGGACGCAAGCTTTGAACAAATACAGGACCAAGACTTGAAAAATGTTGTTGATGTTGATACCATTGGAACTTATAGATGCTGCCGTGCAGTGCTGCCCATCATGGTCGAAAAACGTCGTGGAGTAATAATTAATATTTCTTCTACCCCTGCAATAAGTGGGTATGTTAAGGGTGCACCGTATACCGTGGCAAAGGCTGCTAACCTTGGGATCACGAAGCATATAGCAGCTGAATTTGGCAAATATGGAATACGATGTAATGCTATTGCACCTGGAACTATTGCTACGCAGCGAAATTGGGATAGACTTACAACTCAACAAAGGGTTGATATTGTCAGATCAATTCCACTAGGAAGAGCAGGTAAGCCTGAGGAGATTGCTACCATAGCATTGGTTCTTGCTAGTGACTACGCATCATTTGTAAGTGGACAGACAATCGTAGTTGATGGTGGAGAGACAATACGGTAGTAGCCATACACAATAATTACAACAAACCATCAGTTAGTTAAGTTATTTATCAAAACATTCGATGTTTTCTCTCTGATTGTTAGTTAGTTTATTGGACCATCAAGTAGTTCCTCTAATTTATTTCGAACTGAAGTGATAAGTGCAACTGTGTGAATGTGCTTATCTTGATTCCGCCTCGGCGATACCCAGATAGTATTTTGCCACATCGTTTTATCTAATCTATTATGATACTATTCATTATTTGCATAACAATAAGTCAAATCATAACCTTGTCAACATAACCCCATTCTCGATATCTCACTATCCTCGTTACCAATAACATTACCATCAGACCAGGACTTAACCTGAAGATTTATCTAGTGAGTACGAGTCTATAATAATATTCAATAGATGGGCGCTCTTTCACAATCGACTGTTGCCTCTTTCCATAGCTGCTGTTAATATCTACTCTTTCTTCGATTCGAAGATTCCAGAAACATCTTTATCTTTTGGCAGGCAGTGTCATCCTATTTCTTCTCAGTGTTCAAAAATTTCAACCTTTTTTAACAATTCAACTGTTCCCAGATGTTACAGGAATTGGTTTGTAGGATATCTGTGGGAGAATATATATCCAAAAGTATAGGCAGGAGGATATTGCTGTGTTAACTATGAGCAACCTCTAGTTGTTGTTATCGAAAGAAATGTATTTAATATCTTACCAATCTCTTCTGGATATTGATCCTTTATTAGTAGTGACACGATTCAAACCATATTTTTATGATCTTCTAACAGATATTTATATGCCAGACACGAATGGCTTTTAGCTATGTAAAAAGATATAGAAGTAGATGTTAACATTGCAGTATGCCTTATGTCTGCATTAGAAATAAATGTTGAAGCTCTAAGAGGAGTATACCCCTAAAGTAAGTTTTGGATTTTTTATCGAAAAGCCAGTCTCAAGAGTATTCAATTAAAAGATTATCAGCAGAGTTAGATTAGTAGTAATGATACCAATAACTCTCCCAAACTCATGTGCTATTGTTGCTCAAAGACATAAGTAACATAGTTTAGTTCATTTACATTTAGTCCTCCGGAACAGGTTTAACCTCTAAACTAATGTACTCTCTTCAAAGATGAGCTTTCATACAGTTGGTATATGCATGATTGATCCTATAAATGTAGGAACATTTAACCAATGTTGGTATAGAATGGGTTTTAAGCGTGCCACCTTTTACAAGTTTTAAAATTGGTTTGTCTTGATGGATTCCATTATTTGTGTTATGATATCTTTCGAATGGGGGCACATGTTACCGCCACGACTATTACCAGTATGAAATTCATAAATCGATTTACCGTCATCTTGCAGCCTCGCGCTTTATCCTTTAGGCAGGACATTTGACAACTTCAGGCGTGTCTTGGTGTTCGCCTTTGTATTCCACATCATCTCTTTGCAGTTATGCTGCTGTTCTAATCATTCTACTACCTGTTCTCTGCTCTGATTTAGCAGTCTGATACCGTGATGTCAACAATGATGTAGTTTTTGTTATTGCTGTTTTTGGTGTTTCTGATGAAACTACTATAATAATTTTGTTTTTATCATCCTTATTATTCCTAGTCTTCTTCTCCTCCCCCCTTCTTGCAGAATATGATCAAATTTCTCTTTGTGTCAAGCATTAGCCACTAGTTTAAGTTAGGCGCCGACTGTTCTGTCATCCTTTTTTCCTCTTGTCTCCCTAATCACCAATTCTAAATATTGTCTAACTTCGTTATCATCTAACATTGAAGATTCTATTGCTGTTTCTTTTTCCATAGCATACGCGTGTTTATGGATTAGTTTTACAACCTTTTCAATTCGTACAATCTCCGCGCCCCTTTGTGCATCACCCAAAGTACCTAGCAGAGCATACTCCTTTGCATACTTTCTGACTAATTGTCGCAATTCTGCATCTTGGGCCACCGACATCGCGACAGAGTATATTCCTATACTAAAGAGAAAAGAAGCAAGCACAAGAAAGGCACGTTGGATTGCTCCAAAGGGTGGATAAGAATTGTTGGTTATCCAGTTATTGGTCGTTGGAGAAATTAAAATGGTTGAAAATGCTGCTATAATCAAATAATTAATGATCTTACTGTGAGAAGCGGTAATTTGCCGTCCAAGAGTTTTTGCTACCAAAATATATGCAAAAGCTATTACAAAATCGGCTACAACCCATCCTGCGGTACCCATTACCCTAAAGAGAAGGAACCTGGGCTCCATGTATACCATTTGAGTTGCAGTAGTCAATAATTGAGGACCAAATATCCCAGTTAAAAAAAGTACAGGTGGTAAAATTATAATTGTCCAAAATTTTGCTCTTCCTATCTGATCCTTAAAATAACGAAGAAAATATGCAACAGCAACTGTTTCTGCAATAGCAATAGCAGTAACTTGAGGATAAAGAAACCCATAGAGATGAATCACAAGTTCTATATTAGATAAGTGTCTGCTTGCCATAGAATTGCTTGAGTGGAAATTTGAATCTATGGACGGTGGTCTTGAATAGACTAATTCCTTTGTATCAAATACAGTACTAATTGTCACGCTGATGCAAAGGAGTATAGATGATACAGCAAATGCCAATATCATGATATTATGTCGTTTGTTGACACTCGACTTGAACCATGACAAGAATTTGTAAGTGCGAAAACCAAAGAACAAGATAGCTATTGAACTTATTAAGACAATTAGAATCAGCAGGTAACTGCTATATTGTGATAATAATAACATTTCAACAATGATAGCTCCAAAGATAACCAAAAGTGCATAAAGAAAAATAGGTGTTGCCTTGTACAGCCTATTAAAAAACGAAGGAGCCTCAAGGTCTTTGCGCAATGCAACCATATAATCTCTAAGGGTATACAGACCTGCAAAAAATACAGTGATACTCATTGTTATAAACAATATTACACCGGAGGAAGAATTAAGAGGCTTTCCCAAAGCGTCAAGAAAGGTGCCAACGATTACATCGGTAATTATTATGGCCCAAGCAATAAACGTCATCAAATAAGTTTTTTTGTTAATGATATTCGTGGTGACTATCGATGGCATTTTGTTGATTGTTGTGTAATATAGTCGACACTTCATTATATACACTTCTATATAAGTTTCAAAGTGCTGAACTGCTTATACTTTTAAAAACCAGCTTTTGACGACAAGAAATGTTTCATCACCAGCAATCTAATCCAACGATATCCTTATTTTTTGATGCTTATTCTTGTTGCTTTGGTCAAATAATATCTTGCCAAGATTCTGTCGCCTTTTCGTCGGATTCTTGTCATCGTCAGGCCTTAATAGGTTGTCGGATATTTTTCTCAATGGCGGTGCTGTCATGACTACTCTTACTGCTGGTGCGGTTTTTCAGATAATTGATCCTGTGGGAAACAACCTTCTTACGCGTCTGTAGGCCCTCGGGTTAATTTGGGTGTGTTATGACCAATACGTTATCAGATTCAATTTCCATTTCTTATCCTGGATCTGGAGGAAAAGCTAAATACCAACAACCTAGCCTTTCTACATGCGGGGACTGACAGAATCCCACCGAACCGAGGACCAACGACTTCCTGATAGTTCCAAGGTTAATGACTTTATTGCTATCGGCTAGGCACACAAAATCATGTCAAATTTGATTCACAACCCTTTCGACCCATACCAATCTTGTTTTATTTGGACAAGTCTAATATTATATGTCGACAATTAATGATGCACAATACAAGTAATAGATCCGGTTATCATATTCAGATACGATAGGATTTATACTTATTCATGAGGAGTCTTATTGCTACGCGCAGATAATATTGGATCGTAGTTAACAAACTCACCTAATTGTTACCATAGGTGGTCGCCGTGTCAACAATTCGCTAAACCATTTATAATGTCATTGTTCGCCAGTATAGCATTTCTAATATATTCTCTGATATTTGAGCTCAATTTATCAAATACAACTTCAGCTATAAATGTAGTAACATCTTTTTCAATACCTTCTTCTCAATCCAAGACTTAGCAATTTTCCACAAATTCCTCCTTAGTGTAAGGTTTAAAATGAATAACTTTAAATCATGTTAGTAATGGAACCAACAATTTATTTGCAATATTGGCACTAGTGATTGCACAATTGTTCAACGGAGCACATTCGAGCTTTTATTCGGAGCATGGTTCCCATCCTTAGTGTTTAATGCAGTATGAATTTGAAGGTTTAACGATATGTTAATCTTTCTTGCAATCAATATAGTATTGCAGCCATCCGGATTATGCAATCTGATAAAAAGATCAAGGAGATACAAAATAAAAATCACTAAAAAAACTAAAGATACGGAAATCGAGATACATCAGAAAATGCAATTATGGACTACTGAACAAGTAAATGAATATGCTCTTAAGTTAGCAATATCTCCTAGTGATAATAGTAATTGTAGCTTGGAAAATTCTTTTCTCGCAAGGACAAATCCCAATTCTAGATTTGTTCATCTTGTTGCTGAATCTGACTATCTTGAAGATCTAAAATATGGTTGGGACTTTGCACTAAGACATTTCATTGAAGAATACAAGTCACTAAAACAACAACAAAATATCCAAAGGAATAGGCCACGAATAACCTGAATCGATCCGACGTCATCGCAGGAAACAGTAGCAAAAGATCAGACTAGTAGCGATAGTATGAATATGGATATCCAAAGATTGTGATGATTACTCTTATCCTATTAAACTAATACCACATATAAAATGCCATTACTGTGATCTACATTTTCATAATGAAAAAGAGCGAAAGGAGCATGAACTAGAGCTACATGTTTAATTAATTCACAATACATACATTGGTCTGCTGCAACTTCTCTGGTCCATAGTTAGATTATTTTTTTATAAATTAAGGGATGATGGATTAGGATGAATCATCCGCTGCTAATAGCAGATCTAGATCTTAGATGATGATAATCTTCGTGACCTGTCATTGCGACTTGGGTAAATCTGATGAAACCACTATTGTACTACGGCATGGATTAGGGTTTAGTCGCTTACTAGACAATGAAGGAGTTACCGGACTTCAACCAGAATGGGAAATGATTGATTGCAGAGTACATAGACATATCATAGTAGTGAATTTTATTATGGAATACTGTTCATCTTTTACTCCACCTTAAAAGTTATAATACACTTCAGAGATTCTAGCTATTCGTAATTGTCTAAAGACTTTCCCGACTGGGAAACATTATACAAAATTCAAAAGGTAGAGACTATGCCATGGTATAATGAGATCCTTGATTCTGATTTAGAAGATGAATTAGCTCACAGAAAAATTACTAATGGCAAATTTCTTGACCTTGGTACAGGTCCAGCAACACAAGCCGTATGGCTTGCTAAAAGAGGTTTTAATGTTATAGGTTCTGACTTGTCTGGAACCGCAATTAAAAGAGCAAATAGCGTTTATGCCAATGAGAAAAACATTGATTTCGTAGTAGATGATATTCTAAATTCCAAACTCAAAGNCAATGAGTTTGACTATATCTTTGATCGAGGCTGTTTTCATGTTCTTTTGCCAGTAGATAGACAAAGATATATCACGAAAATAAAACAAATATTGAGAAATAATGGGATATTGTTCTTGAAATGCTTTAGTGACAAAGAACCTAGGCAGGAAGGCCCATACAAATTTTCACAAGATGAGATAATGGATTTATTTAATAAGCACTTTGAAATGGTTAGTATAAAAGAAACAGTTTATCAAGGAACTTTAGATCCGTACCCAAAGGCATTATTTGTTGTGATGAAGTTCAAAAAATAACAATAAAGAAAAATAGAAGTACAAGGCGAATGCTCACATTTAAAGAGTTTTATTCTAAGAATGATGTTATATGGTGCAGATGTATTAACTGCTCTGAATATACCTCAATGCACTTCTATCGATATATGGATAAAACTCACTAGATGACTTTTCTATTTCCTTTAACTTGTAAAGTAAAAAAACATAATTATCAGGACCACTAGTACATCATATTAGATGTATTCTGTTTCTTTGAATCAGAAAGTAGGAACTATGGTCGAAAAAGAGTTTGCTACAATGGACGAAGATACGATCATTATAGATGCCGTAAAAGTAATGAGAGATACGGGTATATCTTCTGTATTCGTTACAAAACCAAGTACAAGAAAGGCCTTTTTATTTTTATATATGAATTTAGTAGAACAAAAGAACATTTTATACGACTTTATCAATGTGGAGAACTCGTTAAAAGCGCTTTACGTTTTATTTAGGGGTAGGCGCAAAACCTTGCGGCCTCGCTTAAATGCAGCGGCTAAGCAAGACGTATGTATAGTTAACCACTGATTGGCTCTAATGACTGATATAGAAAATGAGGAAATCATACCACCATTAAAGTTAATGACCAGATATGAGGTGATGAATGACTTGTTTAAACTTCTAGATCTAGTCCAGAAACATGCCGATAAGCAAGGATATCAACATTGCCTGACCTACTAGAATCTGTCTTTGAGCACCAAAACAAGACTTTTGACATGTGGAGTACGCTAGTTGGTACGAGTGCAATATAAGCACATTAAATGGTACTCAAATTGATATCTATAGATAGTAGGAATTAGTGGATGTAAACAAACAAATTGCATGTAATTGTAACACTGTAAACCAAAGATCAATCCATTTGAATCGATACCTTAAATCACGGTATTATATGAATTTATCTGCTATCTACAACATGTTTCTTTGTTATTACAATTGCAGTTATATGGTTCTTGTAAACAAATCGGACAGATTATCGTACTACACCCAATACACGTATTATCTGCTTTATTGCAACCCCAATGCCTACAATCACTCATAGAACGCATCTAGTACGATGAATACTATATTTATGACATTTGGTTTTGGATAGTCCTACCACAGGATCGTGTAACGGCGGTATAAGTCGAGGGTGCACATGCCAAGACGATCAATTCAACTATTAGGTGGATTAAAAACTATTGGAAACACCAGTGGATAATTATAGGAAATTGCAGTGCGCGAATACTGATCACTATCTAATTAATATTAGAAAAATAAAGATAAATGAGATATTTTCTAAGAATGTTTGTTAACAGACTATATTAATGATAGAATCAATCAAAATAGGTTACATTCTTTATTTTCAATATTTAAAAAAGAAATACAATATAACATAAGTACAATTACAAAGATATTCTAAGCGTGATATAAATATTATATAGATATAAATAATATGTAGATTACTCATGATAAGGAATTATTCTGTTTGACACTAGATGATCCTTTACATGTAAAAAACATTCTTTGTAACAAAACAACAACAACAACAACAACATCATCATCAGAACATTATCGTGAATCTTCATTAATGACGGCAGTCCACATTTTGATTTGTCTGACTAAAGGTAAAAGTCGTGAAGAGATCGCTAGAGATTTTGATGATAATTTGGAATTAGTACGTGTTTGGATAGATTATATGATTGCAATAAATTGGGTGTATAAAAACACAGCCAACGGCACTTGGGTGGCTTCAGATAATGGAAAAATGTGGATAGAAAAATATTATACGATGTGAAGTTAGCTGTTACCTAAGTAGTAAATATAGTAGTCTGTACAAATACATTGAATCATGTTGGCCTTATTGTTTTATATATCATCATTATAGCCTATTTTTAACACTTAATGTCACGCGGAGGTATATTTGTTATTAATTATGATTCTGAAATTAACTGATATTACGCATATTGCTCTTTATCATAGCCATTATTCATAGTATGTGATAAATGCTACTGGTGTGCAACGTACTTTGATAAGACAAGGATACCAATTGACAATATCTATCCATACTGCAAGACTTATGATAATGAATTAACAAGCCTCCGATTATGTTAAATGATTCACTTACTATTGATTATAATGAAAAGCATGGAGTAGATTCAGAATTTGATTCTAGGTTGGTAATACCAGTAGAGATTGACACTTCTAATGTATAGAGAGATTGAGCAGAGAAGATTTTACAACATGTGTCAATTATAGGAGCGCCCTCCGGTGTCACATTGTATTGGCAAGACTACTCAATAGTGTGATAAAGCAATCCGTCTAGAAAAAAGGGTGTTAATTAATGGCCAAGACTATGTATAAATTATAGGATAAATGACATGAGTAGTAACAATAATAGTTACTACTACTAATTTATACTAAAACATTTCACGAGCTGTTGTATTATAGCAAAACCTGGTGAAAGTCAGTAATTGTGTCTGTACTACACCGCAACTAAACAGTTCACTTCCTACACCTTCGGCAAGTATGTCCTATCCATCGCCTCCAGATAACTTATTGGTCGTT
>C688J18823_10003388_pt1 | contig 10087 bp, 6 predicted proteins | sample HopSoiMetagenom1_FD_18823 | JGI IMG/M metagenome (IMG submission 18823) | reverse complement strand
TGTGGCCGAAGGCCGCGCTGGTGACGTATCCCGCCGGCCGGCCGTCGAGGTGGACCGGCTCGTGCCCGAGCAGGACGCTGCGGCCGTCGTCGATGGTCAGGCAGGACAGCCGGCGGCTCACCGTGTCGTCACTGATGTCCGCGACGGCCTGACGCCCGACGAAGTCGGCCTTCTTCTGCTTGCGGACGGCGAACCCTAGACCGGCTTCGTAGGGGTCGTGCTCGGTGGTCATGTCGTGGCCCCAGGCGCGGTAGCCCTTCTCCAGCCGGAGGCTGTTGAACGCTGCTCGGCCCGCGGCGATGACACCGAGGTCCTGGCCGGCCCGCCAGAGCACGTCCCACAGCCGCTGGCCGTAGTCGGCGCTGGTGTAGATCTCCCAGCCGAGCTCGCCGACATAGGACAGCCGCATCACCGTCACGGGCACTCCCCCGATCCGGGCCCGCTTCGCGCGGAAGTACTTCAGCCCGTCGTTGGAGAAGTCGTCGGCGCTGACCCGCTGGACCAGGTCGCGGGCCCGCGGGCCCCACAGCCCGATGCAGCACGTGCCGCCGGTGATGTCCCGGACGTGGACGCTGCCGTCGTCCGGCGCCTCGCGCTGGAGGTGGTCGTGGTCGAGAGGACCGTTGGCGCCGACCTGGAACAGCTGCTCCCCCAGCCGGGCGACGGTGAGGTCGCTGCGAACGCCACCGGCCTCGTCGAGGGTCAGCGTGTACGTCACCGATCCGACCGACTTGTCCATCTCGCCGGTCGTCAACCGCTGCAGGAGCCCGAGTGCCCCGGGGCCGCTGACCTCGAGCCGCTTGAGCGGGGTCATGTCGTACATCGCCACGGCCGTCCGGGTCTTCCACGCCTCGGCCGCCGCGATGGGCGAGTGGAACTGCGCGCTCCACGCGTCCCGGGCGGGTGGGGTCCACTCCGGGGGGAGGTCCGCCACCAGTTCGGCGTTGGCCTCGTACCAGTGCGGCCGCTCCCAGCCTGCACCCTCGAGGAACACCGCGCCGAGCTCCCGCTGCCGGGCGTGGAACGGGCTGACGCGCACGTCGCGCGGGGAGAGCCGCGGCTGGAGGGGGTGCAGTACGTCGTAGATCTCGACGAAGTTCTGCTGCGACGTCTCGCTCACGTACTCCGGCGCGAACTGGAACTCCTCGAAGCGGTGCACGTCGCAGCCGTGCAGGTCGATCTCGGAGCGACCGTCGACCATGAGCTGGGCCACTGCGCGGGCCACACCTGCGGAGTGGGTGACCCAGACGGCCTCGGCGATCCAGAAGCCCTTGACGTCGGCGGACTCACCGACGAGCGGGCCCCCGTCCGGGGTGAAGGAGAAGATTCCGTTGAAGCCGGTGTCGATCTTCGACGAGCGCAGCGACGGCAGCAGCAGCTGGCTCTGCTCCCACGCGGGCGCGAAGTCCTCCTCCGTGAAGGGCAGCATCGAGGGCATCGACTCCTCTCCGACGTCGTCGCCCTGGGGCAGCTGGCGCAGGTCCACCGGCATCGGCCGGTGTGCGTAGGAGCCGATGCCGAGGCGGTCGGCGCGCTCCCGGTAATAGAGGTCCTGGTCCTGGTGGCGCAGGATCGGCAGGCTCGCCTCGCTGAGCTCGTCGTTGCGCCCGACGAGCTCCGGCACCTGGCCGGTCCAGGCGAACTGGTGGGCCAGAGGCAGGAGCGGCACGTCCATGCCGACCATCGCCCCGAGCTCCACACCCCAGAAGCCGGCGCACGACACCACGATGTCGGCCGGGAGAACGCCGTCCGGCGTCCGCACGCCGGTCACCCGGCCGCCGTCCTGCTCGATGCCGGTCACGCGGGTGGAGCCCTGGAAGCGCGCCCCGCGGGCCTCGGCGCGGCGCGCCAGGGCGACGACCGCCCGGGACGCCTTGGCGAGGCCGTCGGTGGGGATGTGCAGCCCGCCGAGGATGCGCTCGGGGTCGACCAGCGGGTGCAGCCGCACGCACTCGTCCACGTCGACCACCTGGGCTTCGACGCCCCACGAGGTGGCCCAGCCCTGCCGGCGGTGCAGGTCCGCGAGCCGCTCCGGCGTGGTGGCGACCTCCAGCCCGCCGACCTGGTTGAAGCACCACGCGCCGTCGACGTCGATGCCCTTGAGCTTCTCGACGGTGTAGCTGGCCANCGCCGTCATCGTCTTGGACGCGTTGGTCTGGAAGACCAGTCCCGGCGCGTGCGAGGTGGAGCCCCCGGTCAGCGGAAGCGGTCCCTGGTCGACCACGGTGACGCGATTCCAACCGCGGGCGGTCAGCTCGTCGGCCAGGTTGGCGCCGACGATCCCCGCTCCGATGATGACCACACGAGGGGTGGTGGACATTGCTCTGCTCCTGACGTGCTGGTGGATCCGGGGACTGCCGACGAGGGCCGGTCAGCTGTCGTGGGTGGGGGTGAACTCGAGGGCCGCGTCCAGCAGCCAGTCGGCGAGGTAACCGGCGAAGGAGGACCGGACCAGGACGGCGTAGTCGTCGCCGGCGTCGGAGAGGGCCAGCAGCACGACGCCGGCCTGGCCGAGCGCCGTCTGCGCGCTGCTCCCCCGGCCGAACACCCGCGGATGCAGGTCGATCGAGCACCCCTTGGCCAGCAGGTCGCGCACCCGCTTCCCGGTCAGCCGCAGGCCGATCCGCTGGGCGGAGACGTCCGTCGCAGCCCCGCCGAGCGGGACGACGGCGGCGCGGACCCGGGCCTCCAGGTCCTCCGGCGCCTCCGTCGTGCTGCTCAGCAGCCACTCGTCGGGCCCCAGCCAGACCGCCCGCCCGGCGTCCGCCGGGACCCAGGTGTTCGGCGTCGTCGGCAGATCGACGCCCAGCGCCGCCGACGCCTCGGCGCCGACGGTGCCCAGCCGGACGTCCACCATCGCGACGAACGGATCGGCGGTGATGCCGACGGTGTCGGGCAGGCGCTGGAAGGCGGCGGTCCACGCCTCGAGGGGGTGGGTACGCAGCAGCTCAGCCATCGCGACGGGCTCCTTCGGGATCGACCAGCACCGACCCGGTGACCTCGACCGGGACGAGGGTGCCGTTGACGGGGACGTGGACGGTGTCGCCGACGCGCTCCCGGCCTCCCTTGACCAGGGCGAGGGCGAAGGGCCGTCCGAGCTCGGCGCTGCGGTAGCTGGAGGTGACGTGGCCGAGCATCGGCACCGGCGGGGGCGGCAGCTGGCCGTCGTGGAGGAACTCCACGATCTGCGAGCCCTCCGGCAGGACGGTCTGCCGGTCCACGGGCAGCAGACCGACCAGCTGCTTGCGCAGCGGGTCCTGGTTCGCGACCCGGGCGAAGGACCGCTTGCCGATGAAGTCGGGCTTCTTCTTCGAGACGGCCCACGCCATGCCGAGGTCGTGCGGGGTGACCGTGCCGTCGGTGTCCTGCCCGATGATCGGGTAGCCCTTCTCGGCCCGGAGGACGTGCATGGTCTCCGTGCCGTACGGCGTGATGCCGAACGGGCGGCCCGCCTCGAGCAACCGCTGCCAGACCGCGACGGCGTACCAGGGGTTGACGTAGACCTCGAAGGCCAGTTCACCGGAGAAGCTGATCCGGGCCAGCCGCACCGGCACTCCCTCGAGGTCGGTGTCCCGCCAGGTCATGAACGGGAACGCCTCGTTGGAGACGTCGACGTCGGGGAAGACCGCGCCGATGACGTCGCGGGATCGGGGGCCGACGACCGGGAAGGTGACCCATTGCTCGGTGACCGAGGTGCAGTGGACCCGCAGGTCCGGCCACTCGGTCTGGATCCACTCCTCCATCCAGTCGAGGATCTTCGCCGCACCGCCGGTGGTGGTGAGGACGAGGAAGCGGTCCTCGGCGAGGCGTAGCACCGTGCCGTCGTCGATCACCATGCCGTCGACGCCGCACATGACGCCGTAGCGGACGGATCCGACCTTCAGGCTGCTCATCAGGTTCGTGTAGAGCCGGTCCATGAGGACGGCGGCGTCGGGACCCTGCACGTCGATCTTGCCGAGTGTGGAGCCGTCGAGGATCCCCACTCCGGTCCGGGCCGCGGCGCACTCCCGCAGGACCGCGGCCTCCATGTCCTCGCCGGGGCGGGGGTAGTAGCGCGGACGCTTCCACTGCCCGACGTCCTCGAAGACTGCCCCGGCCGTGACGTGCCACTCGTGCAGGGCCGTGACCCGCTCGGGGTCGAAGAGCCGGCCGCGGTCTCGGCCGGCCAGGGCGGCGAAGGCCACGGGGGTGTAGGGCGGCCGGAACGTGGTGGTCCCGGTGTCGCGCACCGGAACCCCGAGCAGCTCGGCGGTGATGCCCGAGGTGAGGACGCCGGAGGTCTTGCCCTGGTCGTGCGCCGTCCCGATCGTCGTGTACCGCTTGATGTGCTCGATCGAGCGCAGGCCGGCACCGACCGCGCGGGCGATGTCGGCGACCGTCGCGTCGCGCTGCAGGTCGACGAACTGGGTGGCTCCCTCCGCGCCGGAGGTGTCCGGCACCCGCCACAGCACCAAGGGTGCGGTCGGGACCACGGGCTCCGGGGCGCTGGGCAGCCGATCTTCCCCCGTCGGCGCGATCGCCTGCGCCGACAGTGCCGCGCGAGCCACCCGCTGCCCGTCGGCCAGGCACCCTGCCAGGTCGAACACGCCGGCGGCAGAGCCGGTGACGGACAGACCGTCGAGCTCCTCCCCCGGCAGGAACGCACCGAGGCCCTCGTCGTAGCGGAGCCGTCCGCGGGCCTGGCTGAACAGGTGCACGGCGGGGTTCCACCCTCCGCTGACGAGGAGGAGATCACAGCCGATGGCGCTGCTGCTGCCCACCTCTCCGTCCGCGAACGGGGCGACGACGGCGTGCGTCACCCGGTCGACGCCCTGCGTACCGACCACGACCGCCCCGGACAGAACGCGGATGCCTGCGCGCTCGCACTCCTCACGGCGTTGCGGTGAGCCCTCCGGCCGGGCATCGACCACCGCCTGCACCCGAACGCCGGCACGGTGAAGGTCGAGGGCTGCGTCGTAGGCGCTGTCGTTGGTGGTGAAGACGACGGCCTCGCGACCGGGCAGCACGCCGTAGCGGTGCAGGAAGGTCCGGGCAGCGCCGGCGAGCATGATGCCCGGGCGGTCGTTGTCGGTGAACACCACCGGGCGTTCGTGCGACCCGGTGGCGACGACGATCGACCGCGCCCGGATCCGCCACACCCGCTGCCGGGACGTGTGCTTGGGCGCGGCGGCGCCCAGGTGGTCGGTGCGCCGCTCGAGCGCCAGGACGAAGCCGTCGTCGTAGCTGCCGAAGGCGGTCGTGCGCTGCAGGTGCAGCACCTCCGGATGGCCGGCCAGCTCGGCGACCGCCGCGGCGACCCAGGTCGGCGCCGGAGCGCCGTCGAGCCGGTCGGTGCCGGACAGCAGCGAGCCGCCGGCCTCGGCCTGCTCGTCGACGAGGGCGACGCGGGCCCCCGCCCGCGCGGCGGTGAGCGCGGCAGCCAGCCCGGCGGGCCCGGCGCCCACGACGAGCACGTCGACGTGGTGGTGGACCGCGTCGTAGCGGGCGGAGTCGGGGACGTCGGCCAGCCGCCCCTGCCCCGGCAGGCCGTGGGCCACCAGCCCCCCGTAGAGCTCGACGGTGGTGGCCGGCAGCATCGGCTCCGGGAAGGGCTCCTCGATCTGCACCAGGCCACCCGGGTCCTCGGCCCAGGCCGCGGCGACTCCACGGGGACGGCCGAGCTTGATGCTGGTGGCGATCTGGTGCCGACCTGCGGCGAGCAGTGCCGAGGCCAGGGTGTCGCCGGGGTGGCCCGTGTGGGTCTGCCCGTCGAACGTGAACTCGAGGGTGGTGGTCCGGTCGATGAGGCCGCCCTCGGCGGTGCGGAAGGTGCTCGTCATGAGGTCACCGGCTTCGGGTCATCGAGGCGGGAGACGCGCTCGAAGCGGTAGGTGGTGGTGTCGCGGACCGCGTTGAACCAGCGGCGGCAGCCGACTGTGTGGTTCCAGCGCTCGGCGAAGCGGCCCTTGGTGTTGTCGCGGAAGAAGACGTAGTGCGCCCACTCCTCGTCTGTGAGCTCGGCGGGGTTGTCCGGGTAGGGGACGTGGGCCTGGCCGCCGTAGTGGAACTCGACCTCCTCGCGGGGGCCGCACCACGGGCATTCGATGAGTTGCACGGAAGGACTCCCTGGGTCAGTGGGCGACGGCGGCCGCGCCGTGCTCGTCGACGAGCGCGCCGGTGACGAAGCGGTCCAGGCTGAACGGCGCCACGGTGGGGTGGAGCTCGTTGTTGGCGATGGTGTCGGCCAGGCACCAGCCGATGCCCGGCGTGGCCTTGAAGCCGCCGGTCCCCCAGCCGCAGTTGAGGAAGAGGTTGTCGTACGGGGTCCGCCCGACGATCGGCGAGGCGTCCGGGCTGACGTCGACGATGCCGCCCCAGCTGCGCAGCAGGTGCGCGCGGGCGAACACCGGGAACAGCTCGACCGCGGCGGCCATCTGCCGCTCGATGATGTGGAACGCGCCGCGCTGCCCGTAGCCGTTGTAGGAGTCCACGCCGGCGCCCATGACCAGCTCGCCCTTGTGGGCCTGGGAGACGTACACGTGCACCGCGTTCGACATCACGATGGTCGGGTGCACCGGCTCGAGCAGCTCGGAGACGAGGGCCTGCAGCGGGTGGCTCTGCACCGGCACGCGGAAGCCGAGCATGTCGGTGAGGACCGTCGTGTGCCCGGCGGCGCACAGGGCCACCTGCCCCGCCGCGATGTCACCGCGGCTGGTCCGCACCCCGGTGACCCGGTTGCCCTCGGTGGTGAACCCGGTCACCTCGCAGTCCTGGATCAGGTCGATCCCGGCCTCGTCGGCGCGCCGCGCGAACCCCCACGCCACGTAGTCGTGCTTGGCGATGCCCGCGCGGGGCTGATAGGTCGCGCCCAGGACCGGGTAGCGGATGTCGGTCGAGGTGTTGACGATCGGGCAGATCTTGCGGACCTCGTCGGGCTCCACCCACTCGGCGTCCACGCCGTTGAGCTTGTTGGCCTCGACCCGCCGAACGCTGTCGCGGACGTCCTGCAGCGTGTGCGCGAGGTTCAGCACGCCGCGCTGACTGAACAGGATGGGATAGCCGAGGTCCTCCTCGAGCCCCTCCCAGAGCTTGAGCGAGTGCTCGTAGATCGCTGCGCTCTCGTCCCAGAGGTAGTTGGAGCGGATGAGCGTGGTGTTGCGGGCCATGTTGCCGCCGGCCAGCCAGCCCTTCTCCAGCACGGCGACGTTCGTGATGCCGTGGTTCTTCGCCAGGTAGTGCGCGGTGGCGAGACCGTGCCCACCACCGCCGACGATGACCACGTCATACGACCGCTGCGGCTCGGGGTTCCGCCACAGGAAGTCGGGGTGCTCCGGCAGGTCGACGCCGGGAGTACGCGGGGTGCGGATGGTGTGCGAGGGGTCGAGCCTCATCGGGAGGCCTCCGTCAGGTCCGGGTAGAGGGGGTGGCTGTCGGCCAGCCGGGTGACCCGCCCGCGCAGCTCGGCGAGCTGCTCGTCCCCCACCGAGGGCCGCAGGGCGGTGGCGATCACGTCGGCCACCTCGGCGAAGTCGTCGAGGGTGAAGCCACGCGCCGCCAGCGCGGGGGTGCCGATGCGAACACCGGAACTGACCATGGGCGGGCGGGGGTCGAAGGGCACCGCATTGCGGTTGACGGTGATGCCGATCGCGTGCAGCTGGTCCTCGGCCTGCCGGCCGTCGAGCTCCGACTCGCGCAGATCCACCAAGACGAGGTGGACGTCGGTGCCGCCGCTGACCACGTTGATCCCCGCCGCGCGGGAGTCCGGGGCGAGGAGGCGCTCGGCCAGTAACCGGGCCCCGGCGAGCGTGCGCTCCTGACGCTCGCGGAACGCGGGCTCGCCGGCCAGCTTGAAGGCGACGGCCTTGGCGGCGATGACGTGCTCGAGCGGGCCGCCCTGCTGTCCGGGGAAGACCGAGGAGTTGAACTTCTTGGCCAGGTCCCCGGTGGCGAGGATGACGCCCCCGCGCGGCCCACCGAGGGTCTTGTGCGTGGTCGAGGTGACGACGTGGGCGTGCGGCACGGGCGAGGGGTGGAGCCCGGCAGCCACCAGACCGGCGAAGTGCGCCATGTCCACCATCAGGTAGGCCCCGACCTCGTCGGCGATCCGCCGGAACTCGGCGAAGTCCAGCTGCCTCGGGTAGGCCGACCAGCCGGCGACGATGAGCTGGGGCCGCCGCTCGTGGGCCAGCCGCTCGACCTCGGCCATGTCGACGAGGTGGTCGTCGGCCCGGACGTGATAGGCAGCGACGTCGTAGAGCTTGCCCGAGAAGTTGAGCTTCATCCCGTGGGTCAGGTGGCCACCGTGTGCCAGGTCCAGCCCCAGGATCGTCTCGCCGGGCTGCAGCAGGGCGGACATCGCTGCGGCGTTGGCCTGCGCACCCGAGTGCGGCTGCACGTTGGCGTACTCGGCGTCGAACAGGGCCTTGAGCCGGTCGATGGCGAGCTGCTCGGTGACGTCGACGTGCTCGCACCCGCCGTAGTACCGCCGGCCCGGATATCCCTCGGCGTACTTGTTCGTCAGCACGGAGCCCTGGGCCTGCATCACCGAGACTGGAGCGAAGTTCTCGCTGGCGATCATCTCCAGCGTGCTCTGCTGCCGGGTCAGCTCGGCGGAGATCGCCGCGAAGACCTCTGGGTCGGTGTCCGCCAGCGACCGGTCGAGCACCCGGTCGGAAACGGCCACGGCCGGCAGAGCTCCGTCAAGCTGGACGACCATGCCCAGCTCCCTTCTGTCATGAGATAAGGCCAAGGACTGGTATATCAGTCGTGCAACACAGTAGGGTGGCGGCCGGGGCAGGGTCAAGGGGTGCCGTGGAAGCGATGTTTTCGCCGCGTTCACCGCAGCCGGTCCATCGCGTCAGGGAGCGAGCCCGTCCGCGCATCCGAGAGAGGAGATCCACCGCCATGAGCTATGAGGTGAAAGGCGTCGTCGTCCGCAGCAAGGGTGCTCCGGTGACCGTCGAGACGATCGTGGTGCCCGACCCGGGCCCCGGTGAGGCGGTCGTCGACGTGCAGGCCTGCGGGGTCTGCGCCACCGACCTGCACTACCGCGAGGGCAACATCAACGACGAGTTCCCGTTCCTGCTCGGCCACGAGGCCGCGGGCGTCGTCTCCGCGGTCGGCGACGGCGTCACCAACGTCGCCGTCGGCGACTACGTGATCCTCAACTGGCGAGCGGTCTGCGGCCAGTGCCGCGCCTGCCTCAAGGGCCAACTGCAGTACTGCTTCAACACCCACAACGCCGCACAGAAGATGACGCTGGCCGACGGCACCGAACTGTCACCGGCGCTGGGCATCGGCGCCTTCGCCGAGAAGACCCTGGTCCACTCCGGCCAGTGCACCAAGGTCGACCCCGAGGCTCCGGCCACCGCCGCCGGCCTGCTCGGCTGCGGCGTCATGGCCGGCGTCGGCGCGGCGATCAACACCGGGGGGGTGCGCCGCGGCGAGAGCGTGGCGGTGTTCGGCTGCGGCGGCGTCGGCGACGCCGCGATCGCGGGAGCCAAGCTGGCCGGCGCCACCACGATCATCGCCGTCGACATCGACGACCGGAAGCTGGAGTGGGCGAAGAAGTTCGGCGCCACCCACACGGTCAACAGCAGGAACACCGACGCGGTGGTCGCGATCAAGGGCCACACGAGCGGCTTCGGGGTGGACGTCGCGATCGATGCGGTCGGCCACCCGGCGGTGTTCGAGCAGGCCTTCTACGCCCGCGATCTGGCCGGGCGGGTGGTGCTGGTCGGCGTGCCGGCCCCCGACATGCAGATCACGCTGCCGCTGATCGAGGTGTTCGGGCGCGGCGGGGCGATCAAGTCCTCCTGGTACGGCGACTGCCTGCCCAGCCGCGACTTCCCCATGCTGGTGGACCTCTACCGGCAGGGCCGCTTCCCGCTCGACCAGTTCGTCACCGAGGCCATCGGCCTGGACGACGTCGAGGAGGCCTTCGACAACCTGCGCCAGGGTGAGGTGCTGCGCTCCGTCGTGGTGTTGGACAAGTGAGCGAGCTGGGCGCCCGCATCGACAAGGTCGTGGTCTCCGGCGTCTTCAGCCTCGACGGCCAGGACTTCGACGTCGACAACAACGTCTGGCTGGTCGGCAACGACGACGAGGT
>C688J18823_10003387_pt1 | contig 10087 bp, 7 predicted proteins | sample HopSoiMetagenom1_FD_18823 | JGI IMG/M metagenome (IMG submission 18823) | reverse complement strand
AATCCGGAGCGCGGGACGACGTTGAAGGTGCCGTAGGCCCGGTCGCCGTACTCGGCGGAGTAGCCGCCGCGCTGCACCTCGAGGTAATCGATGTCCTTGGGATCGAACTGCGGACCGACGTTGCTGGCGATGTTGGTGTTGGGCACGGGCACTCCGTCCACCAGCCAGGACGTCTGATGTCCGCCGCGGACGTGCAGTTGATCGTGGACCATGTAGGCGCCGGGGACGAAGTTGGTGATCATTGCCATGCTGTTGGCGCGGTCGGCGCCCGGGGCGTTGGCGATCTGGCTGCGGCTGATCAGGGATTCGGTGGTGGAGGATTGCGGGTTCACCAGCTCAGGCGCGGCCGAAACCTCGACCTGCTGCTTCACCGAGGCGAGCGCGAATTGGAAGTGAAGCTCGCTTCCTGTGCCGGAGTTGACTTGAGTCTGCTGCGATTGCGGCGTGAAGCCTTCCGCGGAAGACGCGACTTCATACATTCCCGCCGGAACAGCGGTGAAGAGGAATGCGCCGTTCTCGTTGGTCACCGTCTCCTGCTTCCAATCGGAGGATGTGGAACGCAGGACTACCTTCGCGCCCTGCAGCGGGCGATGCTGCGGGTCGTGGATGATGCCGCGCACGCTGCCGAACAACGTGGCAAATGCGGCGAGACTGCTTAAGAGAATGAATGCAAGCGCGAACCGCCGCGGCGGACGCGTGGAAATAAATGACACAGCTTCCTCCTGATAGAAAGAGCAGGGCCCAGTTGATCGGTTACAGGGCTACCGCTGAGGAGGACCGCGTTGGGAAAGTTCGGAGGTGTGGTCTTGCGAGATGGCGGGAGGAGCGAATTCTGTCAGGAAGGGATGCGGATCACTTCCCACCGGGGCGACGCCGGCAGGCAGCGGCTTCGCTGCTTTTGTTGCGCTGGACCTCGCGGTGAGCGCGGGCGAACAGAAGCCGCACTTTCCCATGCTCATGCCGTGCATCCCGGACGACGGCGCCATCGGCATGTTCATGCCGTGGCAGTGCTCTTCGTTCTGAGCGGCCAAAGCTTGAGCGCAGCAATTGTGCTTCAGGGTGTACGAGGCCATCGCCGCCGGAGTGAACACGGCCACTACGAACAGAACGAGCACGATGCTGGAGAGGGCGCGACGCATTTGCAATCGGGATAGTTTAGCGCACTTTATATAACCATGGTGAACCGCGGTTCATTCGCTGTTTGCAAAAAGATTTCACCAAGAGAACACAGAGGCCCACAGGGGAAGATCGGCAGCAGCGTTGAGCGGCTATTCTGGCCTGTGCTAGCATTTCTTCCCCCGAACCGCTGGGTGGGCGCAATGCGCATCCAGAGTTGCTCGGGCTGTCCTGGAAGAGGAGAGTCCGCTTGAAAGTCTTCGAAGGTCCCAAGATCCGCAACGTAGCTGTGGTCGGCCATTCGCACGCCGGCAAAACTTCCCTGGTCTCATCCATGCTGTACACCGCGGGCGCGATCAAGACGCTGGGGCGCGTGGATGCCGGTGATACGACGACCGACTACGACGAAGAAGAGATCGCGCGCAAGATCTCGATCGCAACCGGCCTCGCCAACATGGAATGGCACGACACGAAGATCAATATCCTGGACACGCCTGGTTTCCCTATGTTCGTGCATGAAGCCAAAGCCGCGATGATGGCGGCGGAGTCGGCCATCGTGGTGGTGGACGGCGTGCACGGAGTTGAAGTGGTGACGCAGCGCGTGTGGAAGTTCGCGGAAGAGATCGACCTGCCGCGCGTGATCGTGGCCAGCCGCATGGACCGCGACCGCGCCAACTTCGAGCACGTGCTGGAAACCCTGGTGGCAGCGTTCGGAAGGCAAGTGGTGCCGGTGCAGATCCCGATCGGAAGTGAAAAAAGTCTGAAGGGCGTGGTGGACCTGGTCAACATGAAGGCCTACACCTACGAGATGGGCGGCAACGGCAAAGGAAAAGAAGGGCCTATTCCAGACAACATTGCCGAACAGTGCAAAGAGGCGCACGAAAAATTGGTGGAGATCATCGCCGAGGGCAAAGACGAGCTGATGGAGGAGTTCTTCAACACGGGAACGATCCCGGAAGAGCATCTGGTCCCCGCGCTGCATGAAGCGATCAAGGAAGACAAGATCTTTCCCGTGATCTTCGCGTCAGGTCTGGGGAACATCGGAACCGACCACCTGCTCGACTTCCTGGTGGATTATGCGCCGACCGCGGCTGAGCACCGCGCGGTTCATGCGGCGCCCGAAGCAAGCGGCAACGGACACTCGCAGGAGCGACACGTCAGCGATCAAGAGCCGGCGTCGGTCTATGTTTTTAAGACCGCGAACGACCCGTTCGCGGGACGAATCTCGTACTTCAAAGTTTTTTCCGGAGTAATCAAGAACGACGCCACGGTGCAGAACTTCACGCGCTCAACCTCGGAAAAACTCGCGCATCTTTCCATCGCGCAGGGAAAGAACCTGCAGCCGGTGACCGAGTTGCACGCCGGCGACATCGGCGCCGTGGCGAAGCTGCGCGACACGCTGACCGGCGACACGCTAGGCGATAAGGCACACGCGATCCAATATCCCGCGATCACCTGGCCCGAGCCTGCGATCACCTTCGCTATCGAGCCCAAGACGCGTGCAGACGAAGATAAGCTTTCGTCGGGCATCCACAAGCTTATGGAAGAAGACTCGATGCTGCGCTTCTTCCGCGATCCGCAGACGAAAGAGTTTTTGATCGCGGGCACGGGGCAGCAACACATCGAAGTCATCGTCGCGAAGCTGAAGAAGCGCTACCACGCGGAGGTGAACCTGAAGGCGCCGAAGGTGCCGTATCGCGAGACCATCCGCGGCCGCGCCGACGTGCAGGGGCGCCACAAAAAACAGTCTGGCGGGCACGGCCAGTACGGCGACTGCAAGATCAAGATGGAGCCGCTGCCGCGCGGCGCGAATTTCGAGTTCGTCAATGACATCTTCGGTGGCGCGATCCCGAAGAACTACATTCCCGCCGTCGAGAAGGGGATCGTCGAAGCGGCGCAGCGCGGATATCTCGCCGGATTTCCGGTCGTCGATTTCCGGGTCACGCTCTACGACGGCTCGTATCACGATGTGGACTCGAACGAGCTTTCGTTCAAGACTGCGGGACGGATCGCCTTCAAGAAAGCGATGGAGCAAGCGAAGCCCACGCTGCTCGAGCCCATCATGCACGTCGAGATCACCATCCCCGACGAGTTCGCCGGCTCCATCATGGGCGACCTGAACTCGCGGCGCGGCCGCATCCAGGGGATGGACAACAAAGCCGGAAACACGGTGGTGAAGGCCGAAGTCCCAATGTCGGAGATGCTGACTTATGGCACCGACCTGACTTCGATGACGCAGGGGCGCGGCAGCTTCTCGATGGAGATGGCCCACTATGACATCGTCCCAGCACAGCAGCAGGAGAAGATCGTGACGGCGGCGAAGGCGGCGAGGGCAGGAATCGTGGAGGAAGAAGATTAACTTCTAAAGACGCCACAGACTTGCACTGATTTTCAAAATCAGAATCAAACTCCGTGAAATCTGCGGTAATCGGTGGCGCTGTTGTTTTTCCACAACTCACATGGTCACCGGCTTGCCTTGCGCGTCAGTAATCGCCAATTTAAACCTTTCTCTCTCATTCGGCATCTACTCTCGATAGAAATAGTCCCACGCCAGCTCACGCACGTCGCTCGAAAATCAAACGAACCTTGGGGGCGCATATGTGCCGGGTCCTTTCCGTCGAATACTCCATCCCTTATTTGGTGAAGCGGCACGTCAGCCTGCGACGGGCGGAGATCCCAGTGGAGAGCGCGAGCAGTTTGCGGGAAGCTATGGCGCTGATGCGACTGGGCGACTTCGATGTGGCGGTGCTCGGCCACGGAATCCCGGAAGGCGAGCGTAACCGCATGGCTGATGTGTTGCTTGAAACCAAACCGACGATCCGTATCGTCATGATGTACGCGGGGTCGATCAGCAATGCCGAGCACGCCGACGCTGTGCTGAGTATCGATGGCGAACAGCACCTGGTAGCAACCATCAAGGCGCTGGCTGCGCGCATGAAATCGGCGCGGGGAACGGACGTGTTAAAAAAGGCGGCTGGATTCTGAACGCCCGATGCCCTCTGCCTGGAACCGTAACCGCCTGACCGAAATACTCGGAATCGAATACCCCATTATCCAGGGCCCGCTCGGCGGACTTGCTTCGCAACGCCTGACAGCGGCGGTTTCTAATTTTGGCGGCTTGGGATCTTTTGGCGGGCTGGGCCTTGCGCCAGAAAAACTCAAAGATGTGATTGCGGAAATCAGGTCGCTGACCTCGAAGCGTTTCGCTGTGAATCTGTGGGTATCGGTGGAGGATGAAGGTGCGCGCGCATCCGACGAAGCCGCATTCGCACGAAGTCTGGCGCCGCTCCTGCCGCTTTTGAAAGAATTAGGAACGTCTCCTCCCAGCTATCAGCCCCACGCGCCGGTCCGATTTGAAGATCAAATTCGGGTGTTGCTCGACGAGAAAGTGCCGGTCTTCAGTTTCATTTTCGGAATCCCGCCACGGGAGATCCTGGACGAGTGCCGGGCGAAGAAGATCATCATCATCGGCGCAGCTACAACGGCGGAAGAAGCACGAACATTGGCGGATGCCGGTGTGGATGCGGTCGCCGCCTCGGGCGCGGAAGCGGGAGGGCACCGCGGATCGTTTCTGCGCGCCGCGAAAGAGTCAATAACAGGCACGTTCTCGCTGGTTCCGCAGGTTGCGGATGCGATCGACATTCCCGTGATCGCCGCCGGGGGGATCGCGGATGCGCGCGGTGTTTTGGCTGCGCTCTTGCTCGGGGCGGAGGCAGTCCAGATGGGCACGGTCTTCCTCTCCTGCGAGGAATCTGGTTCCAACCGGCTGCATCGCGAAGCGCTTCTGAAAGGACCCGTCCAGACAGGCTTGACAAAAGCATTCACCGGCAGACTGGGGCGAGGGATCCGCAACCGGCTGATGGAAGAATTGGATAGGTCCGGGGTCAATGTCCTGCCCTATCCGCTGCAACGGCTGCTGGTACGGAATCTGACGAGCGCTGCGGAAGAGGCCGGTAGACCCGAACTCATGCCAATGTGGGCCGGCCAAAGTGCCGGCATTGCGACCCCCACAGACGCAAATACATTCTTGAAATCATTAGTCGAGGAAGTCTCGGACATTGCGCCGGAGGTCACCGGTTGGGCCAGGAACCGGCGAGGTTCTCGCCCCGCGGTTTAGTCCCAGATTTCCTGTAAAATACTCATTGTGAAGAAGTTCTGGGAAAATCCCGCCCCGGTGCGTGAGGCAGCTGCTGCGGCCGTGCCGCAACAGCTGCGCATTGGGAATGTCGAGATCGCGCCCGCGACGCTGCTGGCGCCGATGGCGGGCGTGACCGACACCGTCTTCCGCCGCTTCATCAAGGAGCTCGGCGGCTGCGGGATGATCGAGACCGAGTTCACCTCGGCCGACGGGCTCTACCGCATGCGCGAATCGAAGCGCAAACGCTACCTGCATTTTTACGAAGACGAGCACCCTATTGCAGCGCAACTGTTCGGTTCCGACCCGGTAACGCTGGCCGGTTCGGCGAAGATCGTGGAGGAAGAAGGGTTCGACATCGTTGACCTGAACCTCGGCTGCCCTGCTAAACGAGTAGTGAAGTGCAACGGTGGTTCCGGATTGCTCCGCGACCTGCCGCTGATCCGGACAATCTTCGAAGCGGTGCGCAAGACAGTCACCATTCCGTTCACGGTGAAGTTCCGCCTGGGCTGGGATGACGATCAGATCGTTTGCGTCGAACTGGCAAAACTAGCAGAGGAGTGCGGCCTGCAAGGGGTGGCGCTGCATGCGCGCACGCGCGAGCAGGGCTACAGCGGCAACGCGCGCTGGGAGTGGATCGCCGCGGTGAAGCAGGCGGTTAAGATCCCCGTGATCGGCAACGGCGATATCCGCACGCCGGAAGACGCGGCGGCGATGGTTGCGCAGACCGGCTGCGACGGCATCATGATCGGAAGGACGGCGGCGTCGAATCCGTGGATCTTCAAGCAGATCGCGCAGTACAACAGGAATCAGCAATCAACAGTGAGCAATCAGCCAATTCAGAAACCGATCTACGATCAGCCCACTGACCGCGACCGTTACGAGATGATCCGCCGCTACTTCTCGATGCTGGTTGATGAAGAGATGCACGGCGCGCCGGGGAAGATGAAGCAGTTCGTCGCCTGGTTCACGCATGGCGTGCAGGGCGGAACGGCGCTGAGGCAGGCGGTGTATCACGCCAAGACAGGGCCGCAGATCCTGGACTCGGTGGAGCGGTTCTTCGAAGCGCATCTGAATCCGACGGCTTTGGAAAGCGTCCAAGCAGTAGAGACACCCGGATCAGAGCTGGAAGGAATGCCCTTCGCTAGTTGCGGCTAGGTGCGCTTGCGCGAGACTCCGCGTCCTACAAGGTGCTGAAATCGGGCGTACAATGTTACAAATCCACCCCGGCGCGGGGCGCAAGCATCCAATCCGCCAGGGTACTTGCTCCGGCGTGTCAACAATGAAGATTCTTCGGGTCGTCCTCTCCTGCGTTCTGCTCAGCGCCATCATTGCAACAGCACAAAGCACTGATGCGGCTGCCAAACCGGCGGCTCCGGCCAGTGCTGGAACCGTGAAGCCGGACAAAGCGCAGGCCTATTACCACTATTCCTTAGCGCACTATTACGAAGATCAAGCCACCATGACGGGGCGCTCTGACCTGGTGTCCAAAGCCGTGGACGAGTACCGGCTGGCCTCGCAGTTCGATCCGGAATCAGGCTTCCTCGACGCGGAGATGGCGGAGCTGTACGCGAAGACAGGACGCATCCGCGAGGCAGTGGACCAGGCGGAAGCAATCCTGAAGCGCGACCCCAACAATCTGGACGCACGGAAACTTTTAGGCCGAATCTACCTGCGCTCGATGGGCGACACGCAGGCGGGGCCGCAGTCACGCGACATATTGCAGAAGGCGATCGAGCAGTATGAAGCGATCGTCCGCCTGGAACCGAACGACATCGATAATCACCTGTTGCTCGGCCGCTTGTACCGGTTGAACAACGACCTGCTGAAGGCGGAAGCGCAGTTCAAGGCTGCGGTGGCGATGCAGCCGGATTCGGAAGAAGCCGTTACCAGCCTGGCATACCTCTACAACGAAGAAGGCGACACGTCGCGCGCAGTTAAGGTGCTGACGAATGTTGCGAACTCGTCGCAGTCGTCGAAGCTGTTCGCCGCGCTGGGCTACACCTACGAGCAGCAGAAAGACTACAAGAAGGCGATCGACGCTTATAAAAAATCCGTCGAGCTCGATTCCGACAATCTGGATTCCGTGCGCGGGCTGGCGCAGAATCTTTTGAACGACGGCCAGACCGAAGCCGCGCTCGAGCAGTACAAAGCCATCACCGAAGCCGATCCGCAGGACGCGCAGGCGCACTTGCGCATTGCGGAACTCTACCGCCGCACGGGAAAATTCGACCAGGCGCTTGAAAGCTTGAAGAAGACGAGTTCCCTGGTCTCCGATTCGCTGGAAGTTCCGTACAACACGGCGTTGGTTTACGAGGCACAGGGACGCTACGAAGAGGCGGCGCAGATCCTGCAAGGACTTCTTAAGAAGACGGAAAAGCCGGCGCTTGAATACACCGCGGGAGATAAGAACAACCGCTCAGTCTTCCTGGAGCGGCTGGGCACGATCTATCGCGAGGAACATAAGACGGATGCCTCCGCGGCAGCGTTCCAGCAGATGCTGCAACTCGGCGACGAGAACGCCTCGCGCGGCTATCAGCAGATCGTGGAGACCTATCGCGACGCGAAGATGTGGCAGAAGGCTACCGACGTTTCTCGCGAGGCGGCGCAGAAATTTCCGAACGACAAACAGTTGAAAATGGTCTACGCATCGCAGCAGGCCGACATGGGGCAGGGCGATGCCGCAATCGCGCAATTGAAATCGCTGCTGAAGGGCACACCGGAAGATCGCGACACTTACATCGCCATGGCACAGGTGCAGGCGCGCCTGCGTCATTGGGCCGAGGCGGACGCAGCGCTCGACGAAGCCAACAAGCTGTCGAAGCCTGACGAAAGGGATTACATCGCATTCGTCCGCGGCTCGATCCTCGAGCGGCAAAAAAAATACGACGAAGCCGAAGCTGCTTTCAAGCAGGTGATCGCGAGTGATCCGCACAATGCGACCGCGCTGAATTACCTGGGATACATGCTGGCCGACCGCGGATTGCGTCTTGACGAGGCTATTAGCCTGATCAAGAAGGCGCTGGTCGCCGATCCGCAGAACGGCGCGTACCTCGATTCCCTGGGTTGGGCCTACTACAAGCAAGGCAATTACGACCTGGCGGAAGAGAACCTGCGGCGCGCGTCCGAGAAGATCGCAAACGATGCGACGATCCAAGACCACCTCGGCGAGCTCTACTTCAAGACGGGCAAGATGAAACTGGCCGCCGCGCACTTCGAGCGCGCCCTCGCGGAGTGGAACAACGGCGTGCAGACCGATGCTGACCCCTCCGATGTTGCCCGCGTGACGAAGAAGCTGGAGTCGGCGAAAGTGAAGCTGGCGAAAGAGTCGGCGCAGGCCGTCAAGGAATAATCCCCTCAAATCCCCTCAAGCGGAGCTTGGGTGGGGCATCCAATACACTAAGTTTGTTACACTCGCGCCATGCTGGCTGAGTTCGCGGTGCGCGTCGAGGATTCTCTCGGGCGCCGCTATCCCCAGGCGCCGCATCCGTTTCGAAACGACTTTCAGCGCGACCGCGATCGCGTGATCCACGCGAGGGCTTTTCGCCGCCTCAGTAACAAGACGCAGGTATTCACCCGCCGCTACTCCGACCATTTTCGCAACCGCCTCACACACACCATCGAGGTCGCGCAAATATCGCGCACCATCGCGGGCGCGCTTGGATTGAACCTTGACCTGACGGAAGCGCTGGCGCTGGCGCACGACATGGGGCATCCACCATTCGGGCACGCCGGCGAAAAGGCGCTCGACACGGTGATGCGCGCGCACGGCTTCTTCTTCGACCACAACCTGCACGCCTTGCGCATCGTTGAAGACTTCGAGCTGCGCTACATCGGATATCGCGGATTGAATCTGACCTTTGAAGTCCGCGAGGGGATCATCAAGCATTCGCGTGATTACGATGCCGCGAAGTTTCCGGAGCTGAAGGAATATTTGCTCGAGCAGCGTCCGCCGCTGGAGGCGCAGATCATCGACCTGACCGACGAGATCGGGTACAACACCGCCGATCTTGATGACGGATGCGAGGCGGAGATCCTCAGCCTGGAGCAGATCCGCACCGGCGTGCCGGTATTCGATCGTTTGTATCGCGAAACAGAAAAGTCGAACCCACAGGCGGGTGAGAAGCTGATCTTCAACGCCGCCATCCGCAAGATGCTCGACCGCATGGTCGGCGACCTGGTAGGGAACACTTCGCGTCGCGTCCGAGAAGCGGGAGTGAAGACGCTCGGCGATGTCCGGAAGTTTGGCAAGCGACTAGCGGCTTTCAGCGACGAAGTTGAGCAGGAGCGTGCCCAAACGAAGAGCTTCTTGTATGAAAATCTTTACTTCAGCAAGGCGCTCGAACCGGAGAAAGATGTCGCCGAGCGGGTGATCACGGAATTGTTCGAGCACTGGATCGCGAATCCCGAGGCCTTGCCGGGGACGCACCGGGAAAAGGCGAAGCGCGAACCGCTGCCGCGCGTGGTCTGCGATTACATTGCGGGGATGACGGACAACTTCATCCTAGAGCAGCACGAGAAGATGCTGGCGCGAGGCTAGGCCTTCATGGCCGCGGCGTTATCTTCGAGCGCAATGGCCTGCTTGAAGTAATCCATGGAGAGACGGAGTCCCTGTTCGAGATCCACCTTCGGTTGCCAGCCGAGCAGGCGCTTGGCCTTGGAGATATCGGGGCAGCGCTGCTTGGGATCATCCTGCGGCAAAGGCTGGAAGGTCATCTTGCTTTTTGATCCCGTCACTTTCAGCACGCGTTCGGCGCACTCGAGCATAGTGAACTCAGCAGGGTTGCCGATGTTGGTCGGCTCCTGCTCGTTGCTCGTAGCGAGCCGCATGATGCC
>C688J18823_10003386_pt1 | contig 10088 bp, 10 predicted proteins | sample HopSoiMetagenom1_FD_18823 | JGI IMG/M metagenome (IMG submission 18823) | reverse complement strand
ATTACCGGTGCCATGGCCGGCGTCCGGCTTGTCGCCGATGCTTCGCGAATGCCGAGCTTGGCGCAGGCCTTTGCAAGCAAGGTCGGCGTTCCCGGCGTGGCGCTGCCTGACCTCACGTCCGCCGAAGGTGAGTGGGTTGATCGCGCTGTCGCTGACTGCCGGGACACCCACGGACGCGCCTTGGTCACAGCGAATGGTTTCGGATCCGCCGCCACCGCAGGCTGGGTTGCGCGAAGTAACGATGCGCTGGGCGCCGGCGCGTTGCTGCGATTTACGTCCCCGATGCAAACCATTGCCAGTGCCGGAACATTGGCGGATTTGGCGGTCGACATGATAGCGGGGCAAGTCGAGACGCTGGTCGTGGTCGACGCGAACCCCGCCTATTCCGCGCCGGGCTCGCTCGAATTCGCAGACGCACTGCAAAAGGTTCGATCGTCGCTTCATCTCGGTCTGCATCGGGACGAGACCGGGGAACTTTGCGAATGGCAATTGCCCCTGACCCACGCGCTGGAGAGCTGGAGCGATGCCCGAACCTTCGATGGCATGGCAACGATCATCCAGCCGGCAATCAGGCCGTTTTACGACGTGCGGACGATGCATCAGGTGGTTGCGATGCTGTCCGGTCAGATCGATGCAGCGGCCGAAGCGATCGTCCGTGCAACCTGGCAGACCAAGCTCCCGGGTGACTTCGAGGCCGCTTGGCGGCAATCCCTGCACGACGGCTTTGTCAGGGATACCGCAGCCAAAGCCGTAGAAGTCCGATCCAGCACAACCGAAATCGTTCAGCCGTTTGCCGACGATGGACTGGATATCGTGTTTCGTCCCGATCCGACCATCTGGGACGGCCAGTTCGCCAATGTCGGCTGGCTGCAGGAATTGCCAAAGCCGCTGACGACGCTGACGTGGGGCAACGTGGTGGCGATCGGTCCGGCGCTAGCGAAAAGGATCAAGGTCGCGAACGGCGATCACGTCAAAGTCACGATCAGGGAACGCAGCCTGGTCGGCCCGGCATGGATCATGCCGGGCCAGGCCGCCAACACGGTCGCGCTCTATCTCGGCTACGGTCGCAAGCGGGCAGGGCGCGTTGGCGACGAAATCGGCTATGACGCCTATGCTGTCAGGCCCGCCGATCAGCCCTGGCAGACAAAAGGCACCTTGCACAAGGTCGGCACCGCCGAAGTCCTGGCCGTGACGCAACTGCATCACCGCATGGAGGGCTTCGACTTCGTGCGCGAGGTAAGTGCGGAACAGCCGACACTGCCGCCAGTGCAGCCGCAGCCCAGCCTTTACCCGGCAAAGCCGCCATCGAAAACTGCCTGGGGCATGGTGATCGACCTCGATTCTTGCATCGGCTGCAACGCCTGCGTCGTCGCTTGCACCGCAGAGAACAACGTGCCGGTGGTCGGTAAGGATCAGGTCAAGATCGGCCGCGAGATGCACTGGCTGCGGATCGCACGTTATTACGCAGGCGAGGTCGAGGCGCCGCGAAGCTTCTTTCAGCCGGTGCCATGCATGCACTGTGAGGACGCGCCATGCGAGATGGGATGCCCTGTTCATGCCACGACGCATAGTCCGGAAGGCGTCAACCAGATGGTCTATAACCGGTGCATCGGCACCCGAACCTGCTCGAGCTATTGTCCTTACAAGGTGCGGCGCTTCAATTTCTATGACTATCGCAACCCAGCGGAATCGCCGGAGCAGGCAGCGCACAATCCCGACGTGACTGTGCGCTCGCGCGGCGTGATGGAAAAGTGCACGTATTGTACGCAGCGTATTGAGGCAGCGCATGTCGCCGCGGACAAGGACAATCGTCCACTACGCGACGGTGATGTCGTGACCGCTTGTCAAAGCGCGTGCCCGACCATGGCGATTACCTTTGGCAACATCAACGATCCCAACTCGGAGGTGTCGCGCCTGCGCCGCGATGGCCGGCATTACGCCTTGCTGGAGGAGCAGGGTACCCGGCCGCGCACCACCTATCTGGCGCGCTGGAACGACGGCCCAAAGGACCATCAGGGATGACCGACCGATCCGCCGACATCCTGCCTGCCGACCAGAGCATCGGCAAGGTTGCCGAGCAACTCGCCGGGATTCCGTTGCACTTCCCGGCGCGGCGGCGCTGGCTCGCCGCCATGATCTTTGCGTGCGCGCTGCTGCTGCTGCTGGTGATCTCGACCGCCGCCCTGTTCACGCGTGGCGTCGGCATTTGGGGTATCAACATTCCCGTCAACTGGGCATTTGCGATCCACAATTACGTGTGGTGGCTTGGTATCGGTCATGCCGGAACGCTGATCTCGGCGTTTCTGCTCTTGACCGGCAGCGAGTGGCGCAATTCGCTCAATCGATTTGCCGAGACGATGACATTGTTTGCCGTGATCTGTGCCGGCATCTATCCGGTGCTGCATCTCGGCCGTCCCTGGTATCTCTACTGGATGTTTCCCTATCCGGCGACGATGGGGGTTTGGCCGCAGTTCCGAAGTCCGCTGGAATGGGATATCTGGGCGGTCCTGACCTATCTCACGGTGTCGCTGGCGTTCTGGTACACCGGCCTCATTCCCGATCTCGCGGTGGCACGCGATCGAGCCAAATCCCGCGGCTGGCAGATTTTCTTCGGCATCACGGCGCTGGGTTGGCGGGGCTCGGCTGCGCATTGGTCTCGCTGGTCGCAAGCCTATCGGCTGACCGCAGGTCTGGCTGTCCCGCTTGTCGTCTCCGTGCACAGCGAAGTTTCGCTATTATTCGCCGCCGGTCAAATCCCCGGCTGGCATTCGACGATCTTCCCGCCGTATTTCGTGCTCGGCGCGGCGTTCTCCGGATTTGCCGTCGTGGCGATCATCGCGATCGCACTGCGGTCCTGGTTCGGGTTGGAAAATCTCGTCACCGACGAGCACCTGGATTTGCTCGGGAAGGTGCTGCTCGCCACCGGGCTGATGACGGCCTACGGCTACGTGGCCGAGGTCTTCGACGCTCTCTATTCCGGCGGGGCACATGAAATGCAGACGCTGCTCGACCGGATCGGCGGTGCTTACGCCTGGACCTATTGGGGCGCCATCGTCTTCAACTTCATCCCGCTGCAGGCATTGTGGTGGCGCCGCGTTCGCCGTTCTGGTTGGGCGCTGTTCCTGATTTCCGTTTCAGTCGCGTTTGGGATGTGGCTCGAGCGCTACATGATTCTCGTCACCAGCCTCTATCGCGACTTTCTGGTTTCGTCCTGGGGTGGGTTCACGCCGACATTCTGGGACTGGTCGACTTATTTCGGCACCATCGGATTGTTTCTGGTGCCGTTCCTGATCGCCATTCGCGTGATTCCGATGATTTCGATTTTCGAGACCGAGGAGCTCCTTCACGAAGAACAGGAGGAGAAACATGGCGCCTGAGCCTTTCGGATTGTTGGCCGAATTCGACACTCCCGACGCTCTGCTGGCGGCGGCGCGGGAGGCGCGAGACGCAGGCTATCGGCGGCTCGATGCCTTCACGCCGTTTCCGGTGGAGGGATTGACGCAAATCCTGCGCATGCCGCGGCCCCGGATTTCCTGGGTCGGACTGATCGGCGGGTTTGGGGGGGCGGGCACAGCATTGCTCATGCAATTCTACGTCAATTACGATTATCCGCTCGACGTCGGAGGCCGACCTTTGTACGCGATATCGGCATTCGCGGTGGTGACGTTCGAACTGACTATCCTGTTCTCGGCGCTATCGATGATCTTCGTGATGCTTTGGCAGAACGGATTGCCCCGGCTGAATCATCCAATATTTGCGGCCCGCCGATTTCACCTCGCCAGCAAGGATCGCTTCTTTCTTTGCGTAAAGGGCGATGACCCGGAGCTTGAACCGCAAAAGACAGCCGCCTTTCTCAAGCGGGTCGGTGCGCGCTCGGTGGAGCTTGTCCCGCCATGAGGAGGGTGCTGATGCTTGTCGCGCTCGCGTGGTCCTTGGCTGCATGCGAACAGAACATGGAGGTTCAGCCGAAATACGGCGAATATTCACCCGCTCCGCTGTTTCGCGGCAGTGTGCTGCGCAATCCTCCTGCGGGAGCCGTCGCCCGCGATGATTTGGCACGCGACGCTGAAATACGGACCAAACCGGCCTTGTCGGCCGAACTGTTCGAGCGTGGTCATCGGCGCTTCGACATCTTTTGCTCACCCTGCCATGGCGCCAACGGCGATGGCAACGGCATCATCGTCCAGCGCGGCATGCCGAATCCGACCAGCTATCATGCCGAGAGGCTGCGGATGGCCGACGATCAGCATTTTTTCGACGTCATTACCAACGGCTACGGCGCCATGTATTCCTATGCGTCGCGCGTCCCGCCGCGCGACCGCTGGGCAATTGTGGCCTACATCCGGGCGCTGCAGTTGAGCCGCCATGCGTCGATCGATGATGTACCGCCGAACGAGCGGGACAAGCTGACGAGCTCGCCATGAGGTTCCGCCTCGACGCCAAATCGGCAATCGTTCCAGTGACGGCGCTGGTCTTGGCTGCGGGGTTGGCAGTCGATCGACAGTCGGCGCTTGTGGCCTATCTGGTAGCCTGGATCGCCGTTGCCGCCGTCCCCATCGGCGTGCTCGGTGTCCTGATGACGAGCTATCTGGTGCGTCGCGCCTGGACGGAACGGCTTCATTCCGTCATGACGGCCGCCACCGCCACCTTACCGTTGACTGCCGGGCTGTTCATCCCGATTTTGATCGGAATCAACGAACTCTATCCCGCTGCGAATGAGCTTCCGTCGTTGCCGGCCTTCAAGGCGTTGTATCTTGCGCCCTGGTTCTTCGCACTTCGGGCCGTTATCTATTTTGTCATCTGGTGCCTGCTCGCGTCGTGGCTCCGCACCACCTGGAACGACTCCGAGCGGATGACCCGCGCTGCTTCAGCCGGTCTGATCATGTATGCGCTGACGGTCTCGCTCGCCGGCGTCGATTGGATGGAATCGCTTGAGCCTGACTTCCATTCGTCGATTTTTGGACTGCTGTTCCTTAGCTTCGTGCTTCTGAACGGTGTTGCGTTCACGGTGGGCGTCGGAATTTGGCTGCGCGGGCGGATTGGTCCGATAGGAGGCTACAGTGCGCTGCTGCTGTCCACGATCTTGCTCTGGGCCTATCTCCACGCCATGCAGTATATCGTCATTTGGTCTGGCAACATTCCCGATGAGGTGACCTGGTATCTCTCGCGATCGACGAACGGCTGGCAGTATTTACTAATTGTTCTCGCCCTTGGTCAGTTCATCATCCCGTTCTTTGCATTGCTGAACGAAAGAATACGCGCCGATCGGCGCTGGCTGGTGGCGTTATGCGGGCTGACGCTGGCGATGCGTTGCTGCGAGGCGGCTATACTGATTGTCCCGCCGTTACCGCATGCAAGGCCTTTGATGTTGGTATTGATGCTGCCGGCGGCGTTCGTTTTCGTCGGCGGGACGTTATGGTTTGGGTTTGCCGGAGCTCTGGAAAATCAGGCAGGGCTCGTCAACCCGATTGTGCGGTCTTCTCACGGCGAAACAGGATAGCAATCAGCAAAACAAGGCTGATGATCGTCAGTGCGCCGCCACTCACCAGGATCCGGCCGGCCATCGCCGTGTAAACACCGCTCGCCGGATCGAAGCCATAGCACATCAGCCGGACATGATCGGTGAAACCGCCGATCCGGCCAAGACTTGCCTCGATCAGCGCCAATCGAAGATTGACACTATCCAGACCAAGCCCGGGGAGGACACGCGCGACGCGGCCAGCCGGCGTCACGATAAAAGCGGCCGCGGGATGGGCATACTGATCGCGTTCCTTGTCGTAGATTGCGCGGAAACCAAATGCGGCTGCCAGGGCGGCGACACTCACGCTTCCGCCTCGCAGGAAGTGAGTGTAGGGCGGTAATTCACCATCTGTGCCTACCTGTGCATCCTTCATGGCCTTGGCGTCGTTCATCGAGTCCCTTGGATCGAGGCCGACCACTATGAAGCGGAAATCGCTTGCCGGCTTGAGACCGGTCTGCCGCAAGGCATCGGAAACAATGCTGACAACAGCTCCGCAGAGGGTTTCGCAAGTGTAGTCGGCGAGCACCCAAACGGACGGCTTTCCGTCCAGCCACTGCCGTAGCGATTTGATGTCGCCAGCCGCGTTCTCCAGTTCCAGTTGGAGCGGCAATGATGCGTTCGGCGCGGGCGCGGCTTCGACCTTATCCAGTTGCGAGCCGATCAGCTCCGCGCGGGCGCAGCAAGGACCGACGACAAACGCGATCAGCAGTGCGGCCATTAACCGGCAGATCAGCGCTCTTGCTCCCCGTGCCATAGCGGGGACCTCATTCCTTGCCGGGCAGGATGGTCTCAAATACCTGCCGCGCCGCGCCGCGGATGACGCCAACTTCATCAGGATCACCCTTGACGAGCGCGATCGAAAAGTTCTTGGCCTGCTGAAGTGTAATGTGTGGGGGAAGGGGCGGCACCTCGGGGTCGGTTTTCACCTCCAGAACGACCGGAATATCGCTGGCGAGCGCCTGCTCCCACGCAGATCCTAGAGCGTCGGGATCGTCGACATAGATTCCGCGCAGGCCGATCATTTCCGCGAATCGCGAATACGACACATTGGGAATTTTCTGTGATGCCTCGAATTTCGGATCGCCATTGATGATCCGCTGCTCCCACGTGACCTGGTTGAGGTCCTCATTGTTGAAGACGCAGACGATCCAGCGATGGTCTTGCCATTGCCGCCAATATTTCGCGACCGTGATCAACTCGGCCATGTTGTTCATCTGCATGGCGCCATCGCCCACTAGCGCGACCACCGGACGGTCCGGATCGGCATATTTGGCGGCGATTGCATAGGGCACCGCCGCACCCATCGACGCCAGCCCTCCCGAGAGAGAAGCCTTCATCCCGGGGCGCATTTTCAGGTCGCGGGCAAACCAGTTGGCGCAGGAGCCGGAATCGCTGGTGATGATCACGCGGTCCGGCAATCGCGGTGATAACTCCCAGGTCACGCGCTGTGGATTGACGGGTGCGGCCGGTTGGCGGGCGCGGTCTTCCAGCGTTTTCCACCAATCCCTGACGTTGCTTTCGATCGTCTTGCGCCAATCTCCTGCGGGTTTCTGACGAAGCCGCGGCAGCAGGGCGCGCAGCGTCTCGGCGGCGTCGCCGACCAGTCCGACCTCCATGGGGAACCTGATCGAGAGCATGCTGGCGTCGATGTCGATCTGCACTCCGCGCGCGCTGCCTTCCTTAGGCAGGAACTCCGAGTAAGGAAACGCCGAGCCGACCATCAGCAGGGTGTCGCATTCCGTCATCAGCTTGTAGCTGGGCTCGGTTCCCAACAGGCCGATCGAGCCGGTCACCCAAGACAGGTCGTCGGGTAGCACGGCCTTGCCGAGCAACGCCTTGGCGCAGCCGGCGGACAGCTTGTCCGCTATCGCAATAACCTCCTCGGATGCACCGAGCGCACCGGCACCGACCAATACCGCGACCTTCTCGCCGGCGTTGAGTATCTCGGCGGCTCGATCGAGCTCAGCGTCATGAGGCACGATCCTCGGTGGAGCGTAACCAATGCCGGAACGCAACGTGCCATGCGCGCGAGGCGGTTCCTCGTAGGCTTCATCCTGCAGGTCGTTGGGCAGGATGATCGCCGTCACGGTCCGCCGCGACAACGCGATCCGGGCGGCGCGATCGATCAAGTGGCGCACCTGGGCCGGCGTGGAGGCCTGCGCGACGTAGGCCCCAGCGACATCCTTGAACATTGAGACCAGGTCGAGTTCCTGTTGGTACTGTCCGCCGAGCGCATTGCGCGCCTGCTGGCCGACGATGGCAAGCACCGGCTGGTGATCCAGCAGCGCATCGTACAGCCCCGTAATCAGATGGGAGGCGCCGGGGCCCGAGGTTGCGATGCAGACGCCGAGGCGCCCGGAAAACTTGGCGTAGGCCGACGCCATGAACGCAGCCATTTCCTCATGCCGGGCTTGAATGAACTGGATTTTTCCTTCGGCGCGGTTGAGGGCGCCAAACACGCCGTTAATGCCATCGCCGGGATAGCCGAAGATATGGCTCACGCCCCAGCCGTGGAGACGCCGAACGAGAAAATCGCCTACGGTTTGGGACAAAGAGAACTCCTGATGTCGAAAGCGCGTTCAACGAACTATCGAGGAGCGGGAGACGTTCCTATTCCCACAATCCNCAAACGCGTTATCGGGCGCAGCCCTCCCAACTGCNCGGCTGGCCGAACAGGTGCCGGAAAGGCAACCGGGCCGACGCGCCCTAAACCGGGCGGCGGCCGGATGCGCATCCAGTCACTATTCTGCTGCGGCGCTGTCAGGTTGCGGCTATTTCTCGGGTCACTGGCTGCGGCGCCCCTGGCTTTGCCTCGGTCGACATTGCCGGCAATTGAAGGACAACGGCCTTTTGTCCGGGCACAAGGTCAGTCAGCAGCACAATCGCGCCATTCGAGAATTCCAGCGCATCATGATGCTGGGCGTCATAATCGAGCCCTATCTGGCGAAACCGCGCGAGCCGCGCTCGGACGTTTCGCCGAAACAGGAAGCCTACCGATTGGACGTCAGCTTCAAAGGCGAGTTCGGTCCCCGGACGAAGGCAGACCGCGACCGCTGGGTTGTCGGGACTGGCTAAAGCCGCGCGTGGCGGTGGATCGGAATTTGGTCGAGACCAGTGTCTCGGCGACTTCGGCGGGACGACTTGCCACCGCATGCAGACTGTAATCGCACATCGAGCGCTCCTGCAAAAAAGCTATTGGCGATCGATGAAACCCTCGTGGACCCATTTGGTTGCTATCCTCGGAGAAAAACCGCCGATATTCGTGCGGCGCGAAGGGTAGGCCGCGATGAGACACGGTCGAGATAATCCCACTTTGCCGGAAATTTCCGTTGGCCACGCCGCCCTGTTGGGTGGCACGATGACAGTGCTTGTCTAGGAACGAATCTGTTCTCGCGCGGTGTAGGTCACCGCTTCGATTTTGTTTCCATCAAGGTCGCGAACGAATGCACCGTAATAATTCGCATTATAATTTTCCCGGATTCCGGGCCTGCCTTCGTCAATCCCCCCGTTTGCGATCGCGACTTCATGAAACTGCCGGACGGTTCCCCGGTCCGGCGCCTGAAATGCGATATGGACGCCATTGCCAGGAGAAGCGGACAACCCGTCCACAGGAGTTTCAAGGCTGAATGCGATATCGGAAGCGCCGTAATGGACGGCTTCGTCCGATAGCTTTAGCAGCCGGAAGCCGACGAGTAACATCAACGGGTCGTAAAAGGCTTTGGCCCGCTTGAGATCGTTCGTTCCCAGGGAAACATGATGGATCATTCCTGTGCTCTCATCTCTCGGGCCGCCAGGCGTGGGCTCGCTGAGGCTCATGCGCGGCTTAAAAATACCAAATGAAAATGAGTTCGTTGGTCACTGAGGCGAGACCGCCTTTGCGAAGATTCGCCAGGATGCCCAGTCAAACGTCGGCGACGCTTTTGACATGATATCCAGCAGGGATTACTTGCCCGCCTTCCTCATCTGCCACGGGAACGTCGGTCACAAGACCTTCGATCAGTGCTGCTTCCCAAACCTCCTTTTCTGTCGAGAAGGAATGGCCAATCTGTCGTTCGCCTTCGAACAATGCGTACATGGTGCCTCCTGATCACACCGTCCGAGCCCGATCCTCGTCTCTGGCTTGCGCTTGGGATTTGTCAGCGAGCGGATCGCGGCTCCGGCCATCTGGCCTTACGCCGCCATTCTCCTGCATGACTCGGCACAAGCTTCACAGACCGCAGCGCATTCATCCATGCCACCGATCCGCCTGCAGTCCTGTGCGCACTCGGCGCAGAGTCCTGCGCAGTATGCTTGTGGTGGGGCGTATTGATCAGCATGAATGAGCTGACGTCCTGCACATCTCGGCGCAGGCCATCATGAGACGGAAGTGGGTTGGCTCGACATGCTTTCCTCCTGTCTCCAGGCAATGGTTCATCGCCGTGACCAGACAGGTTTTATAGCAGCTCAAACAAATCTCGACGCAATGTGTCATTGCTTCGTTCATGGTCGGTCCAGTTATTCAAAAGAAAGGCAGGGCTTCAGAAAGGCAGGGCTTCGCATCAAGCCGCGTGCTTCTTACGAGTGCGAG
>C688J18823_10003385_pt1 | contig 10088 bp, 7 predicted proteins | sample HopSoiMetagenom1_FD_18823 | JGI IMG/M metagenome (IMG submission 18823) | reverse complement strand
GACCCCCGAGAGGATCGCCGCCGTCAAATTTGGTCGATGTCGCTTAGCCGCCGGACGCGCTGGCCGCGGCCGCCACCGGTGTGGACGGTTGCGGCGTGGCGTTCAGCACCCGCTGGATGTCGGGCTTCATCTGCTGCAGCTGCGAACCCCAGTAGTTCCACTGGTGCGTGCCGTTGGCCGGGAAGTTGAACACGCCGTTCTTACCGCCCGCGGCGATGTACTGCTCCTGGAACGTCTTGTTCGTCCGCAGCGTGAAGCCCTCGAGGAACTTCGCGTTGAACAGGTTGCCCGAACTCATTCCTGCGTCCAGTTCGGACGGCTTGCCGTCACCGCAGTAGATCCAGATGCGGGTGTTGTTGGCGACCAGCTGGGACATCTGAACCATCGGGTCGTTGCGCTTCCACGCCGGGTCACTCGACGGACCCCACATGTCGTCGGTCTTGTAGCCGCCGGCGTCACCCATCGACATGCCAACCAGCATCGGCCACCAGCCCTCGGACAGGTTCAGGAAGCCCGACAGCGAACCGGCGTACTGGAACTGGTTCGGGTGGTAGATCGCCATGATCAACGCGGCCGAACCCGCCATCGACAGGCCGACCGCCGCGTTACGGGTCGGGTCGACACCCTTGTTAGCCGCCAGGTAGCTGGGCAGCTCACTGCTGATGAAGGTCTCCCACTTGTAGGTGGAGCAACCGGCCTTGCCGCAGGCGGGCTTGTACCAGTCGCTGTAGAAGCTGGACTGGCCGCCGACCGGCATGATCACCGCGAGGCCGGAGTCCAGATACCACTCGAACGCCGCGGTGTTGATGTCCCAGCCGTTGAAGTCGTCCTGGGCGCGAAGGCCGTCAAGCAGGTAAACGCCCGGGGCGTTGGCGCCACCGTTTTGAAACTGGACCTTGATGTTGTGCCCCATCCCTGCGGACGGAACGTCGAGGTACTCGACCGGCAGACCCGGACGAGAGAAAGCCCCCGCAGTCGCCGAGCCTCCGACGACGCCGACGAGGCCGGGCAACACGGCAGCGGCCATGACCGCGATCGTGAGCCGGCGCGCCCATGCGCCGCGCATCTTCCCAACGAAACTCATGCTTCTACCTATCCCATCTGTCGTAAGCCGCACAGCCGAACCTGCGGCGTGCCCGTGTAGTCAACCACACCTACGTGTGATTCCTCTCTTCAGCGTGTATCGTCCCTGGTCGCCTCTCAGCCGTTGAGCGTTGCGATCAGGTCTGGCTTCAGCGCACTCAGCTGCTGGGCCCAGTATGGCCAAGCGTGATTGCCTGAAGAGGGAAACACGAAGCTGGCGTTGCTGCCGCCGGCCCTGGCGTAGGCCTCCTGGAAGTCCTTGTTGCTTTTGATGGCCATGCCCTCGAGGCTGTCGGCGTTGAACGCCTGGTTCGGGTCGGCGCCCTCATCGAGGGGCGTGGAACCGCCTGGCGCACAGTAGATCCACAGCCGCGTGCCGTTGGCCACGATGCGCGAGACCTGGACTAAAGGATCGTTGCGCTTCCACGCACCATCCCACGGCGCGCCCCACATGTTGTCGACGTTGTAGCCGCCGGCGTCGAGCATCGCCACGCGGATCGCCTGCTGCATGAACAACGCCGACGGGTTGAGGAAGCCCGACAGCGATGCGGCGTAACGGAACTGCGCAGGGTGGTACGCCGACAGTATGAGCGCCGCGCCGCCCGACATGGACAGGCCGACAACGCCGTTGCCCGTCATCGAGATCTGCTTGTTCGCAGCCAGCCACAGCGGAAGCTCGCTGGTGAGGAAGGTCTCCCACTTATAGGTATAGGGCTGCTTGTTGAAACTCGACGGCGAATACCAGTCGGTGTAGAAGCTGGACTGGCCGCCGACGGGCATCACGGTCGAGATGCCGGATTGGAAGAACCATTCGAACGCCGGGGTGTTGATGTCCCAACCGCTGTAGTCGTCCTGCGCGCGCATGCCATCGAGGAGGTACACCGCCCTCGCGCCGCCCGGCTGAAACTGCACCCGGATGTTTCGGCCCATCGACGTGGAGTACACGTCGAGGTATTCGACGGGCAGGCCCTCTCTTGAGAACGCATTGGCGTTCGGAGCGCCACCGCCAACCGCCAGCATGGGCACCGTCAGCACTGCAGCCGCGACCGCCAGCAGGCGACGAAGCCGATTTTGCACAGTGTTGACCACCGATGTCCGACGCATCTGCTGCTCGTACCGTCCGTTCACATGTCCGCGCCGTATGAACGGCGGCCTCGAAATGGCTATCGCGCCAAGATGGCTGCGGCGTTACCAAACTCCCAGAAAACCCGGCCAGCTAACAAATCGCCTGACGGCTACGGCCCCGTTGCCGGCATGCCAGTGTAACGGCCGCCCTTCGGTTCGGGCACCTCGAGTCCGCACCGGACCAGTTCATACAGCGGCACCCGATTGATTCGGTAGCTGCTGAGTTCGGCGGCATGCAGCAGGTTTGACCCGAACCGTCGCAAACCCATCGGGCCGCGAACCGCATTCAGCATGGCGTCAGTCGCCGGGCATTTCAGTGCGGCCTTGGCCTGCACGATCCAGTCCTGATCCAGATAGGCCGGAATGAATGGCGGGGTCTCGAGGAACGGGCCATCGGCAACCGCCCAATCCGGGAACAGGTTCTTGTCATGTCCGATGCGGCCGTCCACGAGCCGAGATGTGTGCGCCGCCAACGGGTTTGCCAGTCCGATCTGATCGACCACGCGCACGTCGAGCCCGACGTTCATGCCCAGCATGCCGAGATTGGTGAAAAACACTGTGTGCGGGCCCTTGTAGTCCTTCCTCAGCTCGGGGGGCATGTCGGGCGGCGGCGGGACGGCGGGCACCACGTCCCACTGGTCGTAGTTGCCCGACGGCAGTAACAGCGCGCCGTCGGGGGTGTTGTTCAGCGCGACGAGCACTGCGCGCATGCGTGGATAGTCCAGATAGTCGGCCGCGGTCAACGGATGCGCGTTGCCCGTGGCCTGCGAGTAGAACCGACGTTCGTCGACGATGCCGGTGTAGGTGACGCGGGTGGCGTCGGAACCCATACCGGGCGAATTGGCCGCCCACAGCGACCAAACCGCCACTGCCAGCCACAGCACACCCGTTGCACCGGCGAACAAGTAGCCTGCGCCGCGCGGCATTCGGGCTCCGTCGGGCAACGCCATCGGAATCACCGCCACAGGTGCCAGCAGGCAGAACAACGGCGTGAGCAGCACCCGGCCGTGCATGAAGTCACCGCCCTGGCGGATCCAGTACATGGCCTGAAGCAGTCCGCTGACGATCATGAAAACCACTACGGCGGAAGGGCTTTGCACTCTGCGCGCCATCCAGCCGTAGCCGGGCGGCGTGGCGCGGCGGATCCACCACGGCCGTCCACGCGTGACGAGCGCGACCAGGCCAAGACCGACAAGCAGGATTGCCGGCGCCCAGAGCAGATAGGGATGATTGAAGTTGGCGAGATACACAAAGCCTTGGGCCCATTTGGATCCCGACGCATCCTTGGCGAGCGCGGTGCCGGGATACAGCAGGCCGTAGTAGCCCATCCGGAAGATCTCGTAACCCACCGGCACCAGGCCGCCCGCGACGATGATCAGGACGCGCCGCCGCCAGCCACGGGCGGCGACGAGCATCATGATCAGCGCGAGCCCGCCGACGAGTGCCAGCTCGGGGCGGACCAGCACACTCAAACCGGCGACGAAAGCCAGTGCCGCATCGAAGAATCCGCTGACGACATTGGTGGTGGACGGCGGCACGGGTGTGGCCGAGAAGGGTGCTCTGCGTAGGGTCGGCGGTGCGCCCCTGCGCGGTGGCGGCGGATGCGGTGGGCCGGGATAGGCGCGCAAGGCCTGCGACCAGCAGACCATCATCCACCACAGCAAGCCCAAATATGCCAGTACCAAACAGTTTTCGAGGCCGGAGGTGGCGAAGTCGCGCGCCGGCGGAACCGCGATGTAGACCAGTGCTCCTGCGGGCAGCAGCAACGCCCGCCGGCCCCGAAGGCCGGGCGCGTAGAGCCGGCCGGCGCCCAGCATTGCCATGGCCACCCCGGCCACGCTGAGCACCAAGGCCAACACGAGCGCCACGTATTCCAGTCGGGCCGGGCCGCCGATCCAGCCGCCAAGATAGATCAGATAGGTCCAGATGGTCGACGTGTTGGCCTCGACCCGCTCGCCCTCGTTGAACACCGGGCCGTTGCCTGCCAACAGGTTTCGCACCGTACGCAGGACGATCAACCCGTCGTCGGCAATCCAGCGTCGCTCCCAGGCACCCCAGCCAAACAGCACCCCGACCACAACGACGCCGGCCCAGAGGCTGAGCCGGGCGGTCACCTCGTAGGGGAATGCCGGCCACCGGGCCAGACGGCCTGCGACCGTCGTCCTAACCCGGTCAGCTGAGGAAGAGGGCCGCACCAATGGTTCCGATCCACGCCACGGCAAGCAGCTGCAGTACTCGGTCCTTCAATGCGATCTCCTCCGGTTCGCCGGCCAGCCCGCCGTCGACGTCGACGGCATACCGCAGGATGGCGATCGTGAACGGGATGATCGTCACCGCGTACCAGGACGCGTAGTTGCCATCCCGCTCGAAGGCCCACAGCCCGTAGCAGAGCACTGTCGCGGTCGCCGACAGCGTCCACACGAAACGGAGATAACTTGCCGTGTAGCTCTCCAGCGACTTGCGGATCTTGGCACCGGTCCGCTCCGCGAGCTGCAGTTCTGCGTAGCGTTTGCCACCCACCATGAACAACGAGGCGAACGTCATCCCGAGCAGGAACCATTGGGACAGTGGGATACTCGCCGCGGCGCCACCTGCGATGGCCCGGATCAGGTACGCCGACGCGACGATGCAGATGTCCAGTACCGGTTGGTGTTTCAATCCGAAGCAGTAGGCCAGCTGCATGGCGATGTAGATGGCGATCACCACTGCCAGGTTCGGCGTGGCCAGGAACGCGACCGCCAGCGCCGCGATGCCGAGCACGACCGCGACGCAGTAGGCCAGCCACTCGGGCACGACGCCGGCAGCGATCGGGCGGAAGCGTTTGGTCGGGTGCTGACGGTCGGCCTCGACGTCGCGGGCGTCGTTGACGAGGTACACGCAAGAGGCCGCCAGGCTGAACGCGATGAACGCGATAAGGGCCTTGATAGCGACGTCTGCCACATCGAACTTGACGTCGCTGCCGAACGCGGCCACCGGCGCGATCACCACGAGCAGGTTCTTCACCCACTGACGGGGTCGGATCGCCTTGACGAGGCCCGTGATGACGTTGCGGGGCGGCCCCTTGACCGGCCCCGGTTCTTCACTCATCTTCTGGGCGCTCTCTGCACTGCTTTCACTCGAGATGCTCATCCATCTCCTCCAACCCGATCAGCGACGGCACCTACCGTCGTCGCGACGACCGCCCCGACAGCGATGCCGGTGAGCACATCGGTCGGGTAGTGCACGCCGAGCACCAAGCGGGACAACGCCATCGGCGGCACCAGTAGCAACGGCAACGGCAAGCCGGTGGTGCGTGCCAGCAGTATCGACGCCGCGGTGGTCGACGTCGCATGTGCAGACGGAAAACTCAACCGGCTCGGAGTGCCGACGTTTACTACGACCGCTGGGTGATGCGGGCGTTCACGCTTGACCACCCGCTTGATCAGCACGGCGATGGCATGCGCGATGAAGGCGCCTGCGCCGGCGGCCAACCAGGCCCGGCGGCGACGCTGCTGTAGCAGCGCGCCAAATGCGGCGAGGCATACCCAGCCGATGCTGTGTTCGCCGAAATGCGAGAGTGCCCGCGCGCCGGCCAGCACGCCGGGGCGATCGGCCAGCGCCGACTGCACGGCCACCAACGCGGCTTCCTCGCCGCGCTGGGTCCACGCGCGAAGCGCAGGGGAGGTCTCAGCCATGCGGCGAGGCCTCGGTACTGCCCCCCGGGTCGTCCCCTGCACTTCGCGCGTGGGCCCTGCGCTCCTGCCCCGCCGGGATCAGGACCGTCTCCCACTTCTGCTTGCTGGACAACACCGGCAGTGATTCGCGGTAGATCTTGCGCATCTTGTTGAACTTGCGGGCCAGGAGCAATTGGCGCCGCACCGATTCGCGCAGCAGCGCAAACATTTTCGCGCGATCGCGCTGGCGGTACACGACACCGCGCCCGTCGGCAGTGGTGACCGTGACGCCGTCGACCTTGCACAGCGAGAACCATCTCGCGTCCTGAGTCGCGACGTTGATCTGCGGGCGCCGGTGGTGCTCGGGGTCGTGCGCCTTGAGTTGGTGCAGGACACCGCGTGTCAGCCGGAACGCAATCGACACGGGGTTGGTGGGGATCGTCACCTTCTTGCGCCAGCGCTTGTCTGACGGCGACGGCAGTGCGGTCGCGCCGGGCAGCACCACTGCGTCGGGGTACTCCTGGCGCATTTTGCGCACCTCTGGCAGCGCAGACTCGAGGATCGAGAAGATGTGCTCTGGCCCGGCCAGGAAGTCGTCCATCGCTTTGTTCTGGATCGCGACGGTCGAATACTCAAGGCAGAGCAGGTGTTTGAGGGTGGCCTTCATGTGGCTCGCTATCAGGCCACTGACATTGCCGTCCCAGTGCATCGCCGCGACCACCAACCGGTTGCGCAGGTGAAAGTATGCCTGCCAGTCGATGGCATCGTCTTTGTCGCTCCACGCCATATGCCAAATCGCCGCGCCGGGAAGTGTGACGGTGGGATAGCCATGCTCACCCGCGCGCAGCCCGTAGTCGGCGTCGTCCCACTTGATGAACAGTGGCAGCGGCTGGCCGAGTTCCTCGGCGACCTGCCGCGGAATCATGCACATCCACCAGCCGTTGTAGTCGACGTCGATACGGCGGTGCAAAAGCCTGCTGCGGTACTCGTCTTCGTCGTTGAGCTTGTATTTGGCGAAGTTGTGGTCGTATTCGGTGTTGACCGCGTTGGTCCACATGAAGTTCTCTGCATCGACCATTTCACCCATCACGTGCAGATGTGACGGCTCCTGCAGGTTGAGCATCTGACCGCCAACAAGTGTCGGCGTCTTGGCGAACCGGTTCATCGCCAGCGCCCGCAGTACCGAATCGGGCTCGATGCGGATGTCGTCGTCCATGAACAGGATCTGCTCGCAGTCGGTGTTCTTCAGCGCCTCGTACATCACCCGGCTGTAGCCGCCGGAACCGCCGAGGTTGGGCTGGTTGTGGAGCGACAGCCGGTTGCCCAACGGCGCAGCCGCCGCCGCGAAGCCGGAATGGTCAATCGCCTTATTGGTGCCCTGATCGGACACGATTACCGCACCAATCACCTCGTCCACCAATGGATCCGACGTCAGCGCGGCCAGCGCATTAACGCAATCTGAGGGCCGGTTGAACGTCGGAATACCGACGGCGACCTTGGCGCGGCCCGGTGCGGGCACCGGCGCATACCAACCTGCGCTGTGCAGGGTGACCTTGGAATTGGTGGTGATGTCGAACCAGATCCAGCCGCCGTCCTCGAACGGATCGAGGCCGACCTCGAATTCGACAGCGGCCGCAGTGCCGCCATCAGGCCCAGTGGCCGGTCCATCATTCCCACTCGAAACAGCGGCGCCGCCAACGGTTATCCGTGCGCCGGTGGCCTTGGACCGGTAGACGTCGACGCGGGCGCTGCCCGTCAGCTCGACACGCAACACCACCGATTCGAGCGTCGACCAGCGCCGCCAGTAGCTGGCGGGGAAGGCGTTGAAATACGTCGCGAACGAAACCTCTGACTCTGCACCGATTTCGAGCGTGGTGCGGGTCGGTGGGTGGGCGCGCCTTGCGTTGGTTTCCGATTCCTCTATATAGAGCTTGCGGACGTCGAGCGGTTCGCCCGGCCGCGGCAAGATGACGCGAGCGAGAAGACTGACCGCCTTGGATTCGCCGGCGTCGAGTGCGCCGGCGGGGATGTCACTCATGCACTGCTGCTTTCTGTGCCCGTTTCGGTCAATGGCGCGCCATCACGCAGGTGCGGTGCGAGTGTGTTGTCGTACATATTCAGTGCGCTGGCAATGGCCATGTGCATGTCGAGGTACTGGTAGCTGCCCAACCGGCCGCCGAACAACACCTTCGATGATGCCGTCTCGGCCTTTGCACGGGCACGGTACGCCGCCAGCAATGCGCGGTCGGTCTCGGTGTTGATCGGGTAGTACGGCTCATCGTCGTCGTCGGCGAACCGGGAGAACTCCCGCATGATCACCGTCTTGTCGGTGGGGTAGGCCCGCTCGGGATGGAAGTGCCGAAACTCGTGGATGCGGGTGTAAGGCACGTCGAGGTCGCTGTAGTTCATGACGGGTGTGCCTTGAAAATCCCCGCAGTCTCTCAATACCTCAACCTCGAAATCCAGTGTGCGCCAGCCCAGCCGGCCCTCCGCGTAGTCGAAGTAGCGGTCCAGCGGTCCGGTGTAGAGAACCGGAGCGTCGGGGCTTTCGGCGCGCAGCCGATCGCGGACGTCGAACCAGTCGGTGTCCAGCCGCACCTCGATGCGGTCGTCGGCCGCCATGTTCTTCAACCATGCGGTGTACCCGTCGACCGGCAGGCCCTCGTAGGTGTCGTTGAAGTAGCGGTTGTCGAAGGTGTAGCGCACCGGCAGCCGGGCGATGTTGGCGGCGGGCAGTTCCTTGGGATCGGTCTGCCACTGCTTAGCGGTGTAGTCCTTGATGAACGCCTCATACAGCGGGCGGCCGATCAGCGAGATCGCCTTCTCTTCGAGATTCTGTGCGTCGGCGGTCTCGATTTCATTCGCCTGCTCCCTGATCAGCTGGCGGGCCTCGTCGGGCGTGAAGTACTTGCCGAAGAACAGTGACACAAGGCCGAGACCCATCGGGAGTGGGTACGCCTGCCCGTTGTGCAGGGCGAAGACGCGGTGCTGGTAGCCGGTGAAGTCGGTGAACTGGCGCACGTAGTCCCACACCCGCTGATTGGAGGTGTGGAAGAGGTGCGCGCCGTACTTGTGCACCTCGATGCCGGTCTGCGGCTCGGGCTCGGAGTACGCGTTTCCGCCGATGTGTGGGCGTCGGTCGACGACGAGCACACGTTTGTCCAGCTGCGTCGCCACGCGCTCGGCGATCGTCAGACCGAAGAATCCGGAACCAACAACAAGGAGGTCAAAACGAGCGGTCATCGGCAGCAAGGGTATCCGACGGCGAGGGCACAACCCGAATCCGACGATGGCCGAAGATTGCGATCGGCTCACAATTCCGTATCGCCACTTCTGTCCCACAATCACACCAGTACCGTCGATCACGTTGGCACTTGCCGACCGAGTTATCCCCGAGCACCTACCAGACGTAGTCCATATATTGAGGAGACTTCCGTGCCGAACCGACGTCGACGCAGGCTTTCCACAGCCATGAGCGCGGTCGCCGCCCTGGCAGTCGCGAGTCCAGCAGCAGTAGTCGCCGTGTCCGATCTGTCCGATAGCACCGAGCCGCCCACGCAGCACCGCCAGTTCGTCCAGGCCGCGATGGTCACCGACCTGCCCAACGAACTGATGTCGGCGCTGTCGCAGGGCCTTTCGCAATTCGGAATCAACCTGCCACCGATGCCGACGAGTCTGCTCACCGGCTCGGGCTCGTCCACACCGGCGACCCTCACGTCGCCGGGGCTCACCACCCCGGGCCTTACCGCGCCAGGCCTGACCACGCCGGGGCTGACCGCTCCGGGGCTGACCGCTCCGGGTCTGACCACTCCGGGTCTGACCACCCCGGGGCTGACCACGCCGGGCCTGACCGCTCCGGGCGCCAGCCTGCCGTCGGCGACCGCGACCGGTCCCGCCCTGACTGACCCGGCGCTGACGAACCCGGCTCTGACGAATCCGGCTCTGACCAGCCCCACCGGGCAGGCTCCCGGCGCGACCACACCGGGTTTGACCACGCCGCCGGCCGGTGTCGATCCGGCGCTCACGTCGCCCATCTCCAGCGCGGCAGCCCTGCCCGCCCCTGGCGAGGTGCCGATCTCGGCGCCCATCGGCTTGGATCCCGCGGCGGGCAGCTACCCGATCCTCGGTGACCCGTCGCTGGGGGCGGCCCCGGCCACCGGCGGCAGCACCGGGCTACTCGGCGACTTGAGCAGCGCCGCCAATCAGCTCGGTGCCGGCCAGGCCATC
>C688J18823_10003384_pt1 | contig 10089 bp, 8 predicted proteins | sample HopSoiMetagenom1_FD_18823 | JGI IMG/M metagenome (IMG submission 18823) | reverse complement strand
CATGCCGGCAGCGCGGCGTCCTGAGCCGCCGCAAGGAGACCCGTCGCGACCCCGCCCGGGCCGTTCGGTCAGCGCTCGTACGTCTTCGAGCGGATCGGCGCCAACGGCGCCCCGGCGCTGCTGCTCGCGCTACGGTTCCCCGTCGGCTCGCCCCGGCGTCGACCGGGTCGGACCAGGGCGCGGTGCGCCACGTGTCGGCCACCCGGCGCGAGGCGTGAGCCCGGATGGCCTACTCCGGGTAGTGCGTCCGCAGCCGAGACGAGGCGTTCCGACATGAGGTGACCAAGACGTGACCAGGACGACGATTGCGTTGACACGCTCCACCGAACCCGGGAGCGTCGGCCTTCGGGTCGTGACTGAATCAAACGGAAGATGGGCCATGGGACGAGGGCCCGGTCAGGTCCGAGAGGTCAGTGTGACGATCTCTCGGCAAGGGAGATCGGGTGGTATTCCCATCGAGGCACGGAGGGCGGCTAGATGGTCGGGGGGCGGCGGAGCGATGGCGGACAACCGGGCAGGTGAGTGCTCGCGTGGCATTGTTCGGGCCTAATCGCGGCGGAGCCGACGCGCGCGAGCACCGGCGACGCGGCACTGCGGATACCACGGCACCTGCGGACAAGAGGACGCCCGCAACCGAGCGACGCATGCCGGCGTCGGCGGGCAGCGGACGAGACGGGCTGCGGGCCGTCGTTCTCGCAGGAGGCCAGGGCACCCGCCTCCGGCCCTACACGACGGTGATTCCGAAGCCGCTCGTGCCGGTGGGTGAGCGGCCGGTGCTCGAGCACATCATCCGCTCGCTCGCGAAGTCCGGCGTCGACCGCGTCGATCTCTGCGTGAACTACCTCGGGGACCTGATCCTCGTGTACCTCGCTCAGATCGACCTCCCGCCGGAGCTCCGGCTCGCCTTCCACTGGGAGGACGAGCCGCTCGGCACCGCGGGCGCGCTGCGCATGGTCCCGGACCTCGAGGGCACCTTCATCGTGATGAACGGCGACGTCCTCACGACGCTGGACTACGCCGACCTCATGGCGTTCCACCGCCGCGAGGACGCCGCGCTCACGATTGCGATGCACAGCAAACGGGTCGACATCGACCTCGGTGTGATCGAGTCCCGGGACGGCCTCGTCCGCGACTACATCGAGAAGCCGTCGAAGCACTACCAGGTCAGCATGGGGATCTACGTGTACGAGGAGCGGGCGCTGCGCCACCTGCCCCCGGAGGGCCCGTGCCAGTTCCCCGACCTCGTGCTGAGTCTCCTCGCGGCCGGGGAGCGTGTCGCCGCGTACGAGTGCGACGCCGACTGGTTCGACATCGGGACCGTCCACGAGCACGAGCGCGCGGTCGTGGATGTCGAGCGGTTCCCGGAGAAGTACGATGTCGACGCGCCGATGCTCGACCCGCAAGACTTCTCCCGGACCCCGGAGTGACCCGCTCGTCGCTCTACAGCGGAGCGCGCGTGAGGATCGATCCGCCTCGCCCGTGAGCGACGACGGGGCCCGGCGGCCGCCATCGGCGCCGGGGGAGACGGACTGCGCGAACGCGATCTTCCAGCAGCCGTGGTGGTTGGATGCGGTTGCCCCCGGGCACTGGGGGGAGGTGACGTGCGCGGAGGGCGGGCGGGTTGTGGCCCGGCTGCCGTACGTCGTGCGCGGCCGGCCGCGGGTTCGGATGTTGACGCAGTCGAGCCTGACGCAGACGCTCGGGCCGTGGGTGGAACCCTCCGAGGCCAAGCCGGCGCGTGCCCTTGCGCGCGAGCACGAGCTCTTGGCCGAGCTCGAGAGCCGCCTTCCGCCGGCTCGCGCGTTCGCGCAGCAGTTCTCGCCGCTGATGCTCAACGGGCTTGCGTTCCACTGGGCCGGCTATCGCCTCGGCGTGCACTACACGTATCGCATCCATGGCCTCGGCTCGCAGGACGCGATCTGGGACGGGATGCGCGACAACGTCCGGCGCGAGGTCCGTAAGGCGCGCAAGCGCGTGGAGGTGGTCGAGGGCTTGGGTGTGGATCGCTTCCACGCGGTGCTCTCCAAGACGTATGCGCGTCAGGGAATCCCGACGCCGCATTCGTTGCAGGAGCTCGAGCGGCTCGACGCGGCGTGCCGGCGGCGCGGTGCGGGCACGATCCTGTTCGCGCGCGACGAGGCGGGGCAGATCCATGCCGTCGTGTGGGCGGTGTGGGATCGCCGCGCGGCGTACTACCTGTTGGCGGGGGCGGATCCTGATCTGCGCACGAGCGGGGCCGGCAGCCTGCTGGCGTGGGAGGCGATCATGCGCGCCCGCGCCGTCACCGACGTGTTCGACTTCCACGGCTCGATGCTGGCGCCGGTGGAGCGGTTCTTCCGCGGGTTCGGCGCCCGCCAGACGCCCTACCTGGGGGTCGCGCGGATGAGCCCGGCGACACGCCTGGCCCTCGCGGCACGCGCGGCCTCGCGGCGTATCGTCGCGCGGTCCTGAGTCCCGACGGTTTCGGCCGTCGCTTACTCGATGAGGTACTTGCGAAGGATCTTCCCGAGCGGGCTCTTGGGGATCTCGTCGCGGAACTCGACGATCTGGGGCACCTTGAAGTTGGCCAGGCGGTCCCGGCAGAACGCGATGACGTCGCGCTGCTCGCAGCCGTCGACCGGGACGATCGCCGCCTTGACGATCTCCTCGCCGTCGGTCCGACCCCGGACGCCGACGACGACCGCCTCGCGAACCTTCGGATGGGCGGCGAGGACGTCCTCCACCTCGACAGGATCCACCTTGTGGCCGGCGACCTCGATGAAGAGCTTCTTGCGGCCGGTGATGAAGACGCGACCCTCGGCGTCGAGGCGGCCGACATCGCCCGTGAGGTACACGCCGTCGCGGAACGTCTCCCGGGTGAGCTCCTCGTTGTCGGCGTAGCCTCGCGCGACGGCCGAGCCGCTGACAGCGATCTCGCCTTCCTCGCCCTGCGGCACGGATGCTCCGTCGTCGTCGACCACCTTGACCTGGACACCAGGCGCCGGGGTCCCGACGGACGCGGACGTCGCCACGGGATCGGGGTCGACGTTGATGGTCATGACGCCGGTCTCGGTGGACCCGTAGAGCTGGCGGACGGCGACGCCGTGCCGGTCGAGGAAGCCGAGGAACGCAGGCCGCGGGAGGGCCGTGCCCGCGGAGTAGCACGCGCGCAGGGAGGACAGGTCCGCAGGGTCCTCGAGATCGGCGAGGAGGCGGAAGTTGAACGGGACGCCCGGGAAGATCGTCACGCGATGGCGCTCGAGAAGCTCGAGCGCCCGCGGACGGTGCAGGATGAACGGATTCGGCTCCTCCATGATCACCAGGGTGCTGCCCGTCCGCACGAGCGTCGTGAGGCAGTTTCCCATCCCGTACGTGTGGAACAGGGGGATCGCGCAGAACAACCGGTCGGCCGGCGTGATCTCCATGGCCACCATGTAGCTGTCGGCTTCCGACCAGCACTGACCCTGCGTCCTCGCAACGCGCTTCGGACGGCCCGTCGACCCGGAGGAGTACTGGAAGACCACGTCCTCGGCGGCCGCACGGGAGGCGAGCCGTCCGCCGGGGTGCTCCTCGATGACCCGCTCGAACGAGAGCGCGCGGCCGTGCGCCGATCCCGTCGTGATGAGGCGCACGCGGTCGTCCCAGCCCTCCACGATCCGCTCGGACACCGCGACCCCGGCGTCGTCGCCGATCACCGCCCGGACGCCGCTATTGCGGAAGTAGAAGTCGAGCTCGTCGCGCTTGAACAGCGGGTTCAGCGGCACGACGATCGCCCCGATGGCGGCGACGGCGAAGAAGCTGATGACGAACGCGGGCGAGTTCGGAAGCAGGAGGGCGACCGGATCGCCCGCGGCGATGCCGTGGGCGGTCAGCCCGTGCGCCAGACGGTCGACGCGGTCCGCGAGCTCCGCATAGGTCAGGCGGTCCTCGCCGTACACGATGGCGACCTGGCTTCCGCGCGACTCGGCGTGGGCGTACAGATCGTCGATCAGCATCTCGACCTCCGCGACGACGCCTCCGTGCTCAATCGCGGCGCCCGATGAACCCGAGGGCGCCGCGTGGGCCCGGGAGCCCTCGCCGGGGGCGCAACACGCCCTCGCCCTCCACGAGCACGAACCGACGGAGCACGCGGTGGGTGTGGCGGCGCTTCACGAGCTTGTAGCCGCTGGTCGTCCACAGCCAGCGGGCCGGCATGTTGGTCGCGTCCACGAAGCCGTACATGCGCCGGTAGCCCAGTCGCACCAGCTCGGCCTCCACGGCGGCGACGAACGCGGCCGGAGTGCCGTGCCCGCGGTGCTCCGGCGCGATGAAGAGGTCGTCACCGTAGACATCACCCTCGGCCAGGGCGACGCCGAATTGGCTGAGGTAGCAGTCGTTGGCGGCGTACGAGCCGTCGTGCCACCAGATGTAGCCGATCAGCGTGTCGTCGCGGAAGCCCAGCAGCGCTCGCTTCCCTTCGGACATGCTCGTCGCGAAACGATGGGTCCGCGTCGCATTGCACTGTCGGCGGTTGAACTCGGCGAGCATCGGGAGGTGGTGAGCCTGCGCCTCCTCGAGCCGCAAGGTGCCGGTCACGGCCGGCTCGGCCCGTGGCAGGTCCTTGGAGATGACGATCTCGTCGCTTTCCAGGTAGACCTGGGCGCGCAGGATGTGACCCGCGTAGGCGAGCGCGGCGCTCGCGCCCTGCTCCCGCCAGTGGCGCGAGAGATCCCGCGCCATGAGCCGGACGCCGCTCATCGGCCGCGGGACCGGAGGCCAAGCCGGCCGGAGGGGCTGGCCTCCGCCTGCTTTCGATCGACGTAGTCCGCGAGCTGACGCAGGGTCTGGAAGTTCTCCGGCACCAGGTCGGCGTCCGACACGCGGATCCGGTAGCGCGACTCGCAGAAGTCGACGAGCTGCTGCACGCCGAGCGAGTCGACGATGCCGCGCTTGATGAGGTCCTCGTCGGCGGTGATCGCGCCGAGGCCCTCGCCCGAGACGAGCTCGCTGACGATGAAGTCGTACAGCTCCTGCTGCACGGGCGTCAGTTCGGTGGAATTCGAGGCGGAACTGCTCATGGCGTCAGCCGACGACCTTTCCCATAAGTGATACGAGGGCGACGATATCTCGGGCGAACGAATCGAAGTCCGACGCGGCAATGAGCTGCGGCGCATCGCAGAGCGCCTGGTCCGGCGCCGGGTGGACTTCGACGATGATCCCGTCCGCGCCCGCGGCCACGGCGGCGCGCGCGAGGGCCGGCACAAGCTCTCGCCGGCCCGCCGCGTGGGACGGGTCGACGATGACCGGTAGGTGCGTCTCCTCCTTGAGCACCGGGATCGCCCCGATGTCCAGCGTGTACCGGGTTGAGCGCTCGAAGGTGCGGATGCCGCGCTCGCAGAGGATCACCCGGGGATTTCCCTCCTTGAGGATGTACTCGGCCGCCATCAAGAGCTCCTCGACCGACGCCGACGGCCCGCGCTTGAGGAGCACCGGCTTGTCGCCGCGGCCGACCTCCGAGAGCAGGAAGAAGTTCTGCATATTGCGGGCGCCGATCTGGACGACGTCGGTCGTCCCGATCACCGCCTCGACATGCCGGGGATCCATGAGCTCGGTGACGAGCGGCAGCCCCGTCTCCTCGCGCGCCTCGGCGAGGATCTCGAGGGCCTCGGTCCCGAGGCCCTTGAAGCTGTAGGGCGAGGTGCGCGGCTTGAAGGCGCCCCCGCGAAGCATGCTGGCCCCGGCCTCGTGCACCGCCCGGGCGGTCTCGAGCGTCTGCTCGCGGCTCTCGACGGTGCAGGGGCCGGCGATGAAACCGAAGTGGTCCCCGCCGATCCGGCGCCCCCGGACCTGGATCGTGGTCGGCTCGGGTGACGTCTCGCGGGACACCCACTTATAGGGCCGTTGGACGGGGAGGACCTGCTGGACGCCGGCGAAGCCCTCGAGGGCCAGGCTCGCGAGCTCGTCGCGATCGCCGATCGCCCCGATCACCGTCGATTCCCTGCCCGGGGCGACCCGGCCGCGGGCGCCGATCCGGTCCAGGCGCGTCAGGACCTCTTCGACCTGGTCGGGCGCCGCGCGCCGGCTCATCACGACGAGCAGCTGCAGCTCGGCGGAGTCGTCGGCGGTCAGCACCGCGTCGTCGTTCGGCATGCCCTCAACCGGTCCCGACATCGGCTGCCTCCCCTCGTGGCCGGCGGTCGGCGGCCGCGTCGCGAGCCCAGTACCGGCGAAGCTCGCGGCAGAGCACCGGAGTGATTTCCTGGTCCGGGCCGACGACCGTGCCATCGCAGCCGCGCACCGGCTCGATTCCGCGGACCGCGCCGGTGAGGAACATCCCGTCGGCGTCGCGGAGGCGCTCAAACGGGACGGGCTCCTCGCGCACCGGGATGTCGAGCTCGGCGGCGAGGAGCAGGACGCGGCGGCGCGTGATTCCGGGCAGGATGCGCCCGTCGGCGGGCGGGGTCACCAGCGTCCCGTCACGGACGACGAACAGGTTGCCGCGGCTGGCTTCGAGGACCGCGCTGTCGCGATCGACGAGCAACGGCAGCCGCGGCGCGAGGGCGGCATCCGCGCCCGCGAGCAGCCGACGGTCGGCCCATTTGTGCGCGCCGATCCCACCGGCCACCACATGCGAGGCGAGCTCCACGCCCTGATCCCAGCCCGGCATGACCAGGGCCGGCTCGACGGGCGCGACGACGACGTCGGGGGCGAGCCCGCGGTCGCTGTTCGGGGCGACGGTCAGGCGCAGGCGGGCCAGCCCCGCGCCACGCGCGCGGTCGAGCACGAGCGGTGGCGCCGCGGCCGGACACGGGGCGCCGTACAGCGCGCGGAGCGATGCGTCGAGGCGGGCGAGGTGCGCGTCGAGCTCGAGCGGCCGGCCGTCGGTTACGAGCAGCGTCTCGAACACGCCGAGCGCCGGGTCCGGACGGACGTCGCCGGGCGCGTCGACCGGCGGGCCCGCGATCGTCGCCGAGCGTGCGGGCGCGGTTCCGGACGAGCTAGACAAGGTACTTGCGGAGCACTTCGCCGGAGGGGCTCTTGGGGATGTCTTCGCGGAACTCGACCATCTGCGGCGTCTTGTAGTTCGAGAGCCGCTCACGGGCGAACCGGATCAGCTCGCGCTCCTCGCAGGCGCCGTCCGGAACGATCACGGCCTTGATGATGTCCTCGCCCTGGACCCCCGTGTCGACCCCGACGACGACGACCTCGCTGACCTTGGGGTGCACCGCGAGCACGTCCTCGACCTCGACCGGGTCGACCTTGTCGCCCTTGACGTCGATGAGCATGCGCTTGCGACCGGTCAGGTGCAGGCGCCCCTCCTCGTCGAGGCGCCCGCGGTCGTTCGTGAGGAAGGTGCCGTCCCGGAACATCGTGCGGTTGAGGTCGTCGAGCCCGGTGTAGCCGCGCGTCACGGCCGGGCTGCGGACGGCGACCTCGCCGATGCGTCCCGTCTCCGCCGGCGCGCCGTCCTCGTCGAGCACCTCGATCTCCACGCCGGCGAGCGGATGGCCGACCGAGCGCCAGGTGGCGGCCGGGTCGTCGTCGAGGTTCGCGGTCACGGCGCCCGCCTCGGTCGACCCGTACAGCTGCCGGATGGGCACGCCGAAGCGGTCGAGGAAGACGTCGAACGTCGGTCGCGGCAAGGCGGCCGCAGCGGAGAAGCAGAGGCGCACGCCGGACAGATCGCCGCCACCCGGCGCGTCGGCCAAGAGCCGCAGGATGAACGGGACGGCGGGCAGGACCGTGACCCGCTCGCGCTCGACGACCTGGAGCGCATGGTCGCGCCGGAGGACGAACGGGTGGGCGTCCTCGAAGATGACGTGGGTCACCCCGCCCGCCAGCGCGGCGAGCATGCACGTCCCCATCCCGTAGCTGTGGAACAGCGGGATCGTGCTCAGCAGGGCGTCGGCGGAGGTCAGGCCGAGCGTCGCGACGAGGCTGTCGGCCTCGGCGCGCAGCTGGGCGTGCGTGCGCGGGACCTGCTTGGCGCCGCCCGTGCAGCCGGCCGAATACTGCAGCACGACGTCGTCGTCCGGCCGGGCGCTCTCGAATGACATCGCCGAACTCGCGGCAATCAGCCCCTCGACCGTCGGCGCGCCCGGGCCCGCATCGCCGGCGGCGATGATCTCGACGCCCTCGTCCCAGCCGGACACCAGGTCGCGGCACACGCCCGCCTTGTCGGCGTCCGCGATGACGGCGCGCACGCCACAGTCGCGCAGGCAGAAGCTGAGCTCCGGCTCCTTGAAGTGCGGGTTCAGCGGGACGACGCGGCCCTGCAGGCCGACGATGGCGAAGAAGCTCGCGACGAACGCCGGCGTGTCGCGCATCACGAGCGCGACCGGATCGCCGGGCGAGACGCCGCGGCCGGCGAGGCCGTGAGCCAGGCGAGCGACCCGCTCCGCGAGCTCGTCGTAGCCGATGCGCTCGTCGCCGCAGACCAGCGCGGCGTGGCCGCCGAAGCTCTCGGCGGCGGTCTCGAGCAGCTCGGTGAGCGGGCCCGACGCCGTCGTGGCGCGCTCCGGCCGGTCGTCGTTCGCCGGCGACCGCTCCTGCACTGAACGATGCGTGCTCATGACCTCACCGTGCTTGCGTTCCCCGCCCGGACGGCGGTCCTGCCGCGTTCGGCCTCTTCAGGCGATGGCGCCGCGCGCCGCCGCTCGGCGGAGGCTGCGAGGCGGATCGCGCGCATCGGGGCCCGCGCCTTGAGCAGGATCTCGTCGTACTCCTCCTCGGCGTCGGACTGCATGACGATCGCGCCGCCGGTCCCGATGCACGTCGTGGAGGCGTCGCTCACGACGGTGCGGATGACGATGCTCAGGTCGGCGGCCCCGCTCAGGCCGAGGTAGCCGATCGCGCCCGAGTACACCCCGCGCGACTCCCCCTCGAGCTCGTCGATGATCTCCATCGTCCGCTTCTTCGGCGCGCCGGTCATCGAGCCGCCCGGGAAGCAGGCGCGGATGCCCTCGGGCACGCTGACGTCCGGGCGCAGGTGCCCGGCGACGGTCGAGACCAGCTGGTGCACCGTCTCGTAGCTCTCGACCTCCATCAGGTGCGGCACGTGGACGGTGCCGATCTCGCAGACGATGCCGAGGTCGTTGCGCAGAAGGTCGGTGATCATCAGGTTCTCCGCGCGGCTCTTCTCGTCGGTGCGGAGGTGCTCGCTCAGCCGGCGGTCCTCCTCCTCGTCGCGACCGCGGTTGATCGTGCCCTTGATCGGCTTCGCCTCGGCCCAGCCGTCACGGTGGATCTTCAGGAACCGCTCGGGCGAGGAGCTCATGATCGCGACCTCGCCGAAGCGCAGGAACGCCGAGAACGGGGCCGGGTTGATGTGCCGCAGGATCCGGTAGAGCCGCAGCGGGTCGATCTCGACTTCGGCCTCGGCCCACACGCGGTTCGTCAGGCAGATCTCGTAGCTGTCGCCCTCCGTCAGGTACTCCTTGCACCGGCCGATGGCTGCGATGTACTCGTCGCGGTCGCGGCTGAGCCGGAACTCGACCGGGGCGTCGGCGCCGTCGTCCGGGTCCAGATCGAGCGCGGGCAGCCGCGGGAGGCCGTCGAGGGCCGCGCTCACCTCCTCGACCCAGCGCTCGCCCGCGGCCGCGGAGGCGGTGTCGGTGAGGCAGACGACGTAGGTCGATTCCTCGAGGTGGTCGAAGGCGATGAGCCGGTCGGCGAAGAGGAACGCGGCGTCGGGCACCGACGACCGATACGGGAGGTTGCCCGCGCAGTCGGCCTTGAGCTCGTATCCGAGATAGCCGACGAACCCGCACGTGAGGTCGAACGGCAGGTCGTTCGGGACCGTGCCGAGCCGGCGCATCTCGCGGTCGAGGTAGTCGAAGATCGACTCGCGGTGCACTTCGGCCGTCTCGGGGCGCTCGACGCGGACCTCGCCGGCGGCCACGTCATAGGTCACGACCGAGCTCAGCGGGCCTCCGCTCGCGCCCATGAACGAGAACCGCGAGCGGGCGTCGGACGCCTTGCTGCTGTCCAGCCAGAAGGCGTTCCCCTCCGCGGCGAAGAGATGGCCGAAGACGCGCTCCGGGTCGTGCAGGCGGTCGAGCCGGCGGACGCGGAGCCCCAGGCCCGGGGGCCGCTGCGCGCCCTCGGCGGGTCCGTCCTCGGGCGGCGCGC
>C688J18823_10003383_pt1 | contig 10091 bp, 9 predicted proteins | sample HopSoiMetagenom1_FD_18823 | JGI IMG/M metagenome (IMG submission 18823) | reverse complement strand
GCGCTGCCGTACATCTGCGTGACGGTAATGCCGCGCTCGGCCATCGCGGCACGCAGCGCCGGCGGCAGGTATTCCGCGCCGACCTGCGCTCGCTTGAGGCAAGACATGCCGGCCTTGAGCTCGTCGGCCTTCTCGACGATCAGCTTTAGGAAGGACGGCGTGCCGACATAGCCGCTGAGCTGCAGGCCGGTGATCGCGCTCACCTGCATCTCGGTCTGTCCGGTGCCCGCCGGCACGATGGTGCAGCCGAGCGCGAGCGCACCCGATTCGAGCAGCGAGGCCGCCGGCGTGAAGTGATAGGCGAAGGAATTCAGCACGCGATCGCCGGCGCGGAAGCCACCGGCAAAGAGTCCGCGAGCGCTGCGCCACCAGTCGACGCCGCGGCCCTCGGGATCGTAGATGGGCCCGGGCGAGATGAAGAGCTTGGCGAGCTTCTCGACCGGCGTGGCGTTCAAGCCACCGAGCGGCGGCATCGCTTTCTGCAGCGCGCCGAGGTCCGACTTGCGCGTCACCGGCAACGACGCGAGTGCGTCACGGCTTTTGATTTGCGAGGCGCGCACGCCTTTCAGGATGCGCGCGAAGCCCGGAGCGTTCTTGTACGCGTGCGCGACAAGTCGCGGCAACGCGGTCATGAGCCCACGCTCACGCGCCTTGGGTGAGCGCGTTTCCAGCTTGTCGTAATACTTCAGAGCCACCGTTTTCGGCGCCGATAGGACTTAACGTCGCGGAAGCTCTTGCGGCCGGCGGTGGAGAAGCCGAGATAGAACTCCTTCACGTCCTCGTTCTGCGCGAGATCCGCGGCTTGGCCGTCCATCACCACGCGTCCGTTCTCCAGGATGTAGCCGTAGTCGGCGTAGCGGAGCGCCATGTTGGTGTTCTGCTCGGCGAGCAGGAAGCTGACCTTCTCCTTCTGGTTCAGGTCCTTGACGATGTCGAAGATTTCTTCCACGAGCTGAGGCGCGAGGCCCATCGATGGCTCGTCAAGCAGGATGAGCTGCGGCCGCGCCATCAGCGCGCGGCCGATGGCGGTCATCTGCTGCTCGCCGCCCGAGGTGTAGCCGGCCTGCGAGTGGCGGCGTTCCTTGAGCCGCGGGAAATACGCATAGACCTTTTCCAGATCCTCGCGCACGCCGGAGCCGATATAGCCGCGCGTGTAGGCACCGGTGAGCAGGTTTTCTTCGACCGTGAGGTGCGCGAAGCAGTGGCGGCCTTCCATCACCTGGCAGATGCCGCGCTTCACCAGCTCCGCGGGATTGAGCCGGTCGATACGATCGCCGCGGTAGACGATCTGGCCCTTGGTGACGTCGCCGCGCTCGGCACGCAACAGGTTGGAGATCGCCTTGAGCGTGGTGGTCTTGCCGGCGCCGTTGGCGCCGAGCAGCGCGACGATCTGCCGCTCCAGCACGTCGAGCGACACGCCCTTCAGCACGAGGATCACATGGTCATAGATGACCTCGATGTTCTGAACGGCCAGCAGCGCCGGTGTTGCCATGGCCCTCCCCAAAAGCAGAACGGCGGACCCGCGTCCGCCGTTCGGCCGAACCGCCAACGATCGCTACATCCCGTCTTTGCCGCAATCACGCGGCGAGATGTTCTTTTCCTTCGCGTACTGGGCGGCGTCGGCTTCCACCTTCTCGCGCACCAGCTTGCGGTCGGGCTGCATCCAGTCCGTGACCACTTTCCACTTGGCTCCGTCCCATTGCTGGAACTTGACCAGGCCCGAGCCTTCGTGATCGAGGCAGGACACCTTGAGCGGCGGCATCAGGCCGGTGGCGCCGAGCTCCTTCAGGCGCTTCTCGTCGATGTTGAGATTTTCGATGCCCCAGCGCATCTGCTCGCCGGTGATCGGCTTGCCCTTGCCGAACTTCGCCTGCGCCAGGCGGATCGCCTCGACGGTGACGATGCCGGCGACGACGCCGCGCGTGTGATAGATCGAGCCGATGCGCGCCTTGTCCTCGAACTCGCCCTTGCCCTTGGCATAGACGTATTTCAGGACATCCTTCATCACCGGAAACTCCGTGCCGGGTGCATTGAAGCCGGCCGAGAAGAAGCCCTTCGCCGCCGAGCCCGCGGGCAGCACGTCCTCCTCGGCGCCCGACCACCACACGCCGACCATCTTCTCGCGCGGGTAGCCGACCTTCGCCGCGGCCTTCAGCGCCGTCGGATTCATGACGCCCCAGCCCCAGAGAATCACCCAGTCGGGCTTGATCTGGCGGATCTGCAGCCACTGCGCCTGCTGCTCGTTGCCCGGATGCGGCACGGCGATGGTGGTGAGCTCATAGCCGTACTGCTTCGCCATGTCGGTGAGAACCGGGATCGGCTCCTTGCCATAGGCCGAGTCGTGGTAGACGAGCACCAGCTTCTTGCCCTTCCACTTGTCCATGCCGCCCATCTTCTCGCCCATGAACTTCACCATCACGGTCGCCTGCGACCAATAGGTGGTGATGAGCGGGAAGACGTACGGGAACACGCGGCCATCGGCGGCTGAGGTGCGGCCGTAGCCCATCGAGATGATCGGAATCCGATCGGCGGTCGCTTTGTCGATCAGCGAGTAGGTGATGCCGGTCGAGAGCGGATGGATCACCGTCGCGCCTGTAGGCGGATGCTTCTTGGTGCGCTCGTAGCACTCGACGCCGCGCGCGTTGTTGTATTCCGTCTCGCACTTCTCCCAGGTGAGCTTGACGCCGTTTACGCCGCCGTCGCGCTCATTGATCATCTGGTAGTAGTCGATCATGCCGCCGCCGAAGCCCGAGCCGCCCGGCGCGTACGGGCCGACCCAGTAGAAGTTCGCGGGGATGAATTGCTCGTTCTGCGCTGCCACCGTGCCGGCGAAAAGGGAAAGCGCCGCCGCGGCAGCCGCGAGGTTGCGTTTCATTGCAGTCCTCCTCGTAAGGTCCTGTTCCGAAAAGCGGAACGGCAGTATACCGCCGCTAATGGGGGAACGGCCACAGGCGCAGCTTCTCCTTGGCGATCTGCCACAGGCGCGCGAGCCCGTTTGGCTCGACGATCAGGAAGAAGATGATGAGGCTGCCGAAGATGATCGCCTCGCTGTTGGAAACCACGGCATGCGACATCTCGATGCCGAGCGCGCTTTCCAGCCACTTCGACGCGAGATTGAGGAAGATCGGGAAGAGCGTGATGAAGGCGGCGCCGAGGAACGAGCCAAGGATCGAGCCGACGCCGCCGATGATGATCATGAAGAGCACGCGGAACGAGAGGTCGAGCGTGAACGCCTCGGGCTCGACCGTGCCGAGATAGCAATAGGCGTAGAGCGCGCCCGCCACACCGCAGTAGAACGAGCTGATGGCGAAAGCGAGCAGCTTGGTCTTCATCATCGGAATGCCGATCACGCTCGCGGCGACATCCATGTCGCGGATCGCCATGAAGGCGCGGCCGGTCTCGCTGCGCATCAGGTTCTTCGCTGCAAGCGCCATCAGCGCCACGATCAACAGGGTCAGCAGGTACTTGTCGCGCGCGTGCTCGATCGGGTAGCCGAAAATCTCCATGCGCTGCGCGGTGATGACGCCGGACGAGCTGTAGTTGGAGAACCAGCCGACGCGATTGATCGCCCAGAGCACGAAGAACTGACAGGCGAGCGTCGCTACGGCGAGATACAGCCCTTTGATGCGCAGGCTCGGCAACCCGAATACGACGCCGACCGCGGCCGCGCACAGCCCGCCGATGATGAAAGCGCCCAGGATCGGCATGTGCGGAATCCGCAGCATCGCGTTGTAGGCCATGAAAGCGCCCACCGCCATGAACGCCGCCGTGCCGAGCGAGAGCTGGCCGGCGTAGCCGGTAAGGATGTTCAGGCCGAGCGCCGCCAGCGCCAGCACCAGGAGCGGCGTAAGGATCGCCGAAAGCCAGTACTGGTCGCCAATCAGCGGCACGACGATGAAGGCGACCGCAAGCAACGCAATGATCGCGACGCGATCCTGCAGGATCGGGAAGATCTGCTGGTCGGCGGCGTACGTGGATTTGAACTGCCCGGCCTCGCGATAGAGCATGGTCAGACCCGGTCGATGATCTTTTCGCCGAAGAGGCCTTCCGGCCGCACCAGCAGGAAGAGCAGGGCGATCGCGTAGGCGAACCACGATTCGATCCCGCCGCCGACGTACGGGCCGAGATACACCTCGGCCAGCTTCTCGCTCGCGCCGATGATCAGCCCGCCGACGATCGCGCCGGCGATCGACTCGAAGCCGCCCAGGATCAGCACCGGCAGCGCCTTGAGCGCCGTGAAGGTGAGCGCGTATTGCACGCCGTTCCTCACGCCCCACATCACGCCGGCGACCAGGGCGACGAAGCCGGCGACCGCCCAGACGATCGCCCAGATGTGCTGCAGCGGAATGCCGACCGCGAGCGCGGCCTGGTGATCGTCCGCCACGGCGCGCAGCGCGCGACCGATGCGTGTCTTCTGGAAGAGCAGCGCCAGCACGGCGACCAGCACACCAGCAACGAACGCCGCAAAGAGATCGAACTGGCTGATGTTGATGTTCCACTTCTGCGACAGCCACTCGATTGGCACGTCGGGGATGCCGAGCTCGAGGCCGTGCGGTTGCGAGCCCCACATGAGCTGCGAGACGCCCTCGAGCACGAAGCTGAGGCCGATGGTCGCCATGAGCAGCGTGATCGGCGGCTGGTTGACGAGCGGCCGCAGCACGATGCGCTCGATCAACACGCCGACCACCACCATGGCGATCAGCGTCACGCCGAGCGCCAGCGCGAAATTCCAGCCGCGCTCGGTCAGCGATACGAAGGTGAGGGCGGCAAAGAAGACAAGCGAGCCTTGCGCAAAGTTGAAGACGCCGGACGCCTTGTAGATGAGCACGAAACCGAGCGCCACGAGCGAGTACATGACGCCGGCCAGAAGGCCGCCGGCGAGCACCTCGATGAAGAAGCTCATGCGCGCGCCACGCCGAGATAGGCGTCGATGACCTTCTGGTCGCGGCGCACCTCGCCGGGCGTGCCGTCGGCGATCTTGCGGCCGTAGTCGAGCACGACGACGCGGTTGGAGATGTCCATCACCACGCCCATGTCGTGCTCAATGAGGACGATGGTCGTGCCGTAGTGGTCGTTGACATGTAGGACGAACCGGCACATGTCCTGTTTTTCTTCCAGGTTCATGCCGGCCATCGGCTCATCCAAGAGCAATACGACAGGCTCGGCGGCGAGCGCCCGTGCGAGCTCGACGCGCTTCTGCAGCCCGTAGGGCAGCCGGCCCACCGGCGTGCGCCGGATGTGCTGGATCTCGAGGAAGTCGATGATCTCCTCGGCCGCGCGGCGATGCTCGAGCTCCTCGCGCTTCGCCGGCCCAAGCCACAGCGCCTGCTGCAGGAAGTTGCAGCGCATCTTGAGATTGCGGCCGCTCATCACGTTGTCGAGCACGCTCATGCCCTTGAAGAGCGCGATGTTCTGGAAGGTGCGGGCGATGCCAAGCGAGGCCGCCCGTCGCGGGTCCATGCCGCGGAATTCGCGGCCGCGGAAGGCGATCTTGCCTTTCTGCGGGCGGTAGACGCCGTTCAGGACGTTGAGCATCGAGCTCTTGCCGGCGCCGTTCGGCCCGATGATGGCGCGGATCTCGTGCTCCTTCACATCGAAGGACACGTCCTGGAGCGCCCTGACGCCGCCGAAGGAGAGAGAAACGCCTTCGACTGCGAGGATCATGCGGCCCGCTCGGCGGCGGCGGGCGGGAAAGTCCTGGCGTTCTCGATGTGGAGATCGGCGGAGAAGGTTCCGGTGCGGCCGTCCTCGTATTTCACTTGGGCCTGCACATGCACCGAGTCCCGGCCGGCGTAGAGCGCGTCGATCAGCGGCGCGTACTTCTCGGCGATGTAGCCGCGGCGCACTTTGCGCGTGCGCGTGAGCTCGCCATCGTCCGCGTCGAGCTCCTTGTGCAGGATCAGGAAGCGGTGGATCTGCGAATTGGCAATCTCCGGCTCGGCCGCCAGGTCGGCATTGACGCGCTCGATGCACTCGCGCACCAGGTCATGGACCTCGGGCCGGGAGGCGAGGTCGGTGTAGCCCGAGTACGGCATGTTCCGCTTCTCCGCCCAGTTGCCAACTGCTTCCGGATCGATGTTGATGAAGGCGCAGACCCGATCGCGCTCATGGCCGAAGCACACCGCCTCGCGGATATACGGGAAGAACTTGAGTTTGTTCTCGAGATACTTCGGCGCGAACAGCGTGCCGTTGGCGAGTCTGCCGACATCCTTCACGCGGTCGATGATCTTGACGTGGCCGTCGGCGTCGAAGTAGCCCGCGTCGCCGGTATGGAACCAGCCGTCGCGGTCCTTCACCTCGGCCGTTGCCTGCGGATTCTTGTAGTACTCGCGGAAAAGCCCGGGGCCGCGCACGACCAGCTCGCGCTCCGGCGTGAATTTCAGCTCGACGCCCGGCACCGCGGGCCCAACGGTATCCGGCTTTACTTGGCCGTCGGGCTGGATGCAGACGAACACCGCCGTTTCGGTCGAGCCGTAGAGCTGCTTGAGGTTGATGCCGATCGAGCGGTAGAACTTGAAAAGATCCGGGCCGATCGCCTCGCCCGCGGTGTAGCCGACCTTGACACGGCTCATGCCGAGCACATTGCGCAGCGGGCCATAGACGAGCACATCTCCAATCGCGTAGAGCAAGCGGTCGGCGAGCGATACGCGCTTGCCATCGAGGATGGCGCCGCCGACGCGCTGCGCGACGCCCATGAACGAGCGGTACAGCCAGCGCTTCACGCGCGAGGCGTCCTCCATGCGGATCGACACCTGGGTCAGCAGATTCTCGAGCACACGGGGCGGCGCGAAGTAGTAGGTCGGCCCGATTTCGCGCATGTCGGTCATCACCGTCTCGGCGGCTTCCGGACAGCAGATGCAGTAGCCGGTGACATACGCCTGCGCCACGGAAAAGATGTTCTGCCCGATCCAGGCGGGCGGCAGGTAGGCGAGGACGACGTCAGCGTCGCCAAGCCGCTCCAGTTCCGCCGCGGTGCGCGATGGACCGATCAGGCTCGTGTGCGTATGCACGACGCCTTTGGCCACGCCAGTCGTGCCGGAGGTGAAGAACATCGCCGCCGTATCGGCGCCCGCGCCTTTGGCGATCTCGTCATCGATCAATGCCGGATTTGCCTTGAGCCGCTCGCGCCCCTGGCCCAGCAGATCGTCGTAGGCGACGAGCTTGTCCTTGGCGTAATGACGCAGGCCGCGCGGATCGTCGTAAACGATGCGCGTGAGACTCGCGCACTGCGGCGCGATCTCGAGCAGCTTGTCGACCTGCTCCTGGTCCTCCGCGAAGGCGACGGCAATGCCGGCGTTCTGGATGGGAAAGGCCATCTCCGCCGCCACCGCGTCCTGGTAAAGCGGCACGGGAATAGCACCGAGGCATTGGCCCGCCGCCATGGTGGCGTAGAGACGCGGCCGGTTGTCGCCGACGAGCGCGAAGTGCTCCCCGCGCTTAAGGCCAAGCGCGGCGAGCGCGGCGGCGATGGCGCGCACTTCCTCGGCAAACTCGTGCCACGTCCAGGTCTGCCAGATGCCAAGGTCCTTCTCGCGAATGGCAGGACGCTGCGGCCGCACGCGCGCGTGGTGCATCAGCAGCTTCGGGAACGTGTCCAGCGTCTCGATGCGCTCCTTCACCGAGATCCTCCTCTGTCGCTAGGCCGGCGGATTCTTGCACAAAAACCCGGGTACATTAGGCCCCCTATGAACGGCACCGAACACTGGACCCGCAAGGGCGACATCAAGCTTTTTCTCTGGCGCAAGAGCGCCGGCAACGCCGCCAAGGGCACGATTCTCTTCGTGCACGGCTCGTCGATGGCCTCGCAGCCGACCTTCGACCTGCACGTACCCGGCCGGCCGCATTCATCGGTAATGGAGTGGTTCACCGAGCGCGGCTTCGACACCTGGTGCATGGACAACGAAGGCTACGGCCGCTCGGACAAATCGCGGCCGATCAACTTCGACATCTCGAACGGCGCCGATGATCTCGCCGCCGGCAGCGAATACGTGCTGCGCCATTCCAGCGCGAAGAAGCTGCTGGTCTACGGCATCTCGTCGGGCGCGCTGAAGGCGGCGCTCTTCGCCGAGCGTCATCCCGAGCGCGTCGCGCGCCTAGCGCTCGACGCCTTCGTCTGGACGGGCGACGGCAGCCCGACGCTCGAGCAGCGCCGCAAGCGCCTGCCCGAATTCCAGTCGAAGAATCGCCGGCCGATCGACCGCGCGTTCGTGTACAGCATCTTCGAGCGAGACCATCCCGGGACGGCCGACAAGGCGACCATCGAAGCATTCGCCGACGCCATCCTCAAGCTGGACGACTCGGTGCCCACTGGCACCTACGTCGATATGTGCTCGAAGCTGCCGCTCAACAATCCGGAGCGCATCAACGTGCCGACGATAATCATGCGCGGCGAGCACGACGGCATCGCCGGGTTCGACGACCTGCTCGAGTTCTTCCGCCGCCTGCCGAACGCCGACAAACAGTTCGCCGTCATGGCTGGGATCGCGCACGCGAGCTTCCAGCAGAAGAACTACCTGATGGCCTATCACGTCCTGCACGCGTTCTTTACCCAACCCGAGCCGGTGTACCGCGGATGAAGCGCATCTCGAAAATACTCGCGGCGTGCGCGCTTGCCTGCGCTTCGCTGTCGGCGTTTGCGCAAGCGTGGCCATCACGTCCGGTACGCATCGTCGTGCCGCTCTCTCCCGGCGGCTTCGCCGACACGCCGACCCGCATCCTCGCGGCACGGCTATCGGAGCAACTTGGCAAGAACTTCTTCGTCGAAAATCGGCCGGGCGCCGGCGGCACCATCGGCTGGGATTTCGTCGCCAAGCAGCCGCCCGACGGCTACACGCTCGCGATTACCGGCACGACGCACCTCATCAGCTCGCACCTCTACAAGAACCTGCAATACGACGCGTTCAAGGACTTCACGCACATCAGCATGATGGCCACCGGGCCGTACGTGCTGGTGGTCAACCCGAAGAAGACTCCGGTCTCCTCGGTGCGGGAACTCATCGCCGCGGCGAAGGCGAAACCCGGCGCCATCGACTACGCCAGCTCGGGCAACGGCAGCTCGCAGCACTTGGTGGGCGCGCTCTTCAATGCGATGGCCGGCGTGCAGCTGAACCACGTGCCGTACAAGGGCAGCGGGCCGGCGATGCAGGACCTGCTCGCCGGTGAAGTTGGTGTTTCATTCGCCGGGGTGCCGAACGTCCTCGGGCAGGTCCGCGCTGGACGGCTGAAGGCGCTCGCCGTGACGACGCCAAAGCGCTGGTTCGAGCTGCCGGACGTGCCGACAATGGCAGAAGCGGGCGTGCCGGGTTACGAGGCGACGCTGTGGCTCAGCATCGCCGGCCCGGCGGGCATGCCGAAGGACGTCGTCGAGCGTCTCTACAACGAGATTGCGAAAGCGCTCAAGGACCCGGACCTACAGTCGAAGTTCCGCGAGGCGGGCCTGGAAGCCGATACCACCGGCGGCGAAGAGCTCCTCCGCTACATGCACGCGGAGGACGCGAAGTGGGGCAAGGTCGTGAAGGAAACCGGCGCGACCGTCAACTAGCCGCTACTGCGAAACCGTCCGCTCTTTCTGCGCGCGGGCGAACTCCGCCTTGCAGGCGGGTGCGAGATCGGCCTCGCGTCCCTTCAGGCACGAGAGCACGCGCCCGCTACCGACGGGGACCCCCTTGCAGTACTTCCCGGCGTCGTCCTTGCATGCAGCTACGAATTCATCCCAGCGCGCCTTGGCCGCCGTGAGGCGCTCGCGACAAGCGGGTGCGAGATCGGCGTTATGGTCGGTAAGACACTTGTACACGCGGCCGCCGCCCGGACGCACCTCGCTGCAAAACTTCTTCGCATCCTCGGCACAGACCCGGTCGCCGCCCTTCTTGCCGGCCTTGGCCGCCGGTTGCTGCGCGAGCGCCACGCCTGCGACGAACATCGTGCTTAGGATGGTGAGTAACGCGTTCCTGATCGACATTGGCGTCTCCATGGTTAGCTTGCCTGGCTACATGCTACGGCGATATTGGCCGCCAACCTCGAAAAGCGTGTGCGTAATCTGCCCGAGCGAGCAGACGCGCACCGCGTCCATCAGCACCTCGAACACGTTCTTG
>C688J18823_10003382_pt1 | contig 10091 bp, 9 predicted proteins | sample HopSoiMetagenom1_FD_18823 | JGI IMG/M metagenome (IMG submission 18823) | reverse complement strand
GTCACGAGGGATAAAAAGCCCGTGAGTATTCCGTTCCTGAGGGGGAGCGCGATACCTTCAGCGATGCGCCGGTCTCACGGCGCATCTGTTCGGCGGCGACCGCTTCGCAGCATCGTGATGAAGAGTTGAGCCCCGCGGGATGATGGCACCGCGGCACATTTTCTCGAGCGCGGAGTTGTAAGATCACTCAGTGCACGTGCGCCTGACGAACGGCATTGCGATTGAGAGACCGCCCGAAAGGATCAGCCATGACAACAACGAAACGCTCCATTGCTGCACTCATTGCTCTCGGATTGGCCGCAGCGCCACTCGCTGTCAACGCACAGACGTCGGCGACAGGTACACCAGGCAGCACGAGCGGACGCACCGGAGCGCCGGTACAGCAAGGAACTATCGGAAGTTCCGGGCAGACCGTCGGGACCGTGACAGCGCCCTCGGTCGGAACGTCCAACCAGCCCTCCGTCGGCGTAACAAACTCAGTCCCCACCTGGAACAACACGAATCCTCGACCGAAGTAGCCGCAATCGGCTGACTTACGCTGCCGGCGCGCGCTCCTTGCGCCCCGGCACCGCCGCGAGCAGTTCGCGCGTATAGGCATGTTCGGGCGCGGCGAACAGCTGCGCGGTCGGCTTCAGCTCGACGATGACGCCGCGCTGCATCACGGCGATTCGGTCGCAGATCTGGGCGGCAACGCGTAGATCGTGGGTGATGAACAGCATCGAGAGGCCGAGGCGGGCCTTGAGGTCTTCGAGCAGCCTCAGGACCTGCGCCTGCACGGAGACGTCGAGCGCCGAGACGGCCTCATCCGCGACGATGATCTCGGGCTCGAGCGCGAGCGCGCGCGCGATGCCGATGCGCTGGCGCTGGCCGCCGGAGAATTCATGCGGATAGCGCTCGAGGGCGCCGGCATCGAGGCCGACCATCTTGAGGAGATCGCGGGCGCGGTCGAACGCGACTTTCGGATCGGTACCGGCCGCGATCGGGCCGTCGGCGATGATATGACCGACCTTGCGGCGCGGATTGAGCGAAGCGAACGGATCCTGGAAGATCATCTGGATGCGATGGCGCTCGGCGCGTAGCGCCTTGCCCGCGAGCTTTGTGAGATCGGTCTCGCCGATCCGCACGGTGCCGCGATCAGCCTCGATCAGCCGCATCACAAGCCGGGCCACCGACGATTTTCCGGAACCGGATTCGCCGACCAGGCCGAGCGTCTCGCCCTTGAGAATCGTGAAGTTGACTTCGCGCGCGGCATCGACGCGGCGGTCCTCGCGAAACCAGCCGCCCGAGGTGACGTAGGTCTTGTCCAGTCCGATCACCTCGACCGCCTTGGCCTGGTCGTCGAGGGCGCTGCGGGCGGGCGGGTCCATCGAGGGCACGGCGGCGAGCAGCGCCTTGGTGTAGTCGTGCTGCGGCGCGTTGAAGACGGCCGAGGCGGGGCCTTCCTCGACCACCTTGCCGTGGCGCAACACGACGACCTGGTCGGCGATGTCGGCGACCACGCCGAAATCATGGGTGATGAACATCACCGCCATGTTGCGATTGCGCTGGAGGTTGCGGATCAGTTTCAGGATCTGCGCTTGCGTGGTGACGTCGAGCGCTGTTGTCGGCTCGTCCGCGACCAGCACCGCCGGTTCGAGCGCGAGCGCCATCGCGATCATGGCGCGCTGGCGCTGGCCGCCGGAGAGCTGGTGTGGATAGGCGCGCACGATGCGCTCGGGATCGGGGAGGCCGACCTCGCGCGCCAGCGACAGCGCCTTGGCGCGCCGTTCCCTCGGCGTGAGCAACCCGTGCGCCTCGAACATCTCCGCCATTTGGTCGCCGATCCGCATCAACGGATTGAGCGCGGTCATCGGCTCCTGAAAGATCATCGCGAGCCGGCGGCCGCGCAGATCGCGCCAGCCGTCGTCGTCGAGCTTGAGCAGGTCGCGGCCTTCGAACTCGATCTCGCCGGAGGTGACGGTGACCGTGTCAGGCAACAGGCCCATCAGCGCATGCGCGCACATCGATTTGCCCGAGCCGGATTCGCCGACGACGCAGACGATCTTGCCCGGCCGCAGATCGAGCGAGACGCCGTCGACCGCGAATGGCCGTTCCGCGCCTTTGGGCAATGCGATCCGCAAGTTCTTGATGGAGACGGCGGGCGGTGCGGTCATGATCAGCGGCCCTCCCGGGACAGCCGCGGATTGAGCGCGTCGTTGAGGCCTTCGCCGATTAAATTGAGCCCGAGAACCGAGATCAGGATCGCGACGCCGGGAAATACGGTGATCCACCAGGCCTGGCGGATCACCGTACGGCCGGCACCGACCATGTAGCCCCAGGAGATCAGATTGGGATCGCCGAGGCCGAGGAACGCCAGCGAGGATTCCAGCAGGATCGCGGTCGCCACCATCAGCGAGGCCAGCACGATCACCGGCGACAACGTGTTCGGCAGGATTTCGCGCAGGATGATCCAGGTGTTGCTCTGGCCCGTGACCACCGCGGCCTGGACGTACTCCCGCGTGCGCAACGACAGCACCTCGCCGCGGACGAGGCGCGCGACCGGCGGCCAGCTTACCAGCGCGATCGAGGCGACGATCGAATAGATCGAGGGCTGCAGGATCGCGACCAGCACGATCGCGAGCGCAAAGCTCGGAATGGTCTGGAAGAACTCGGTGAAGCGCATCAGGGCGTCGTCGACCCTGCCGCCGAAATAGCCGGCCATGGCGCCGATGGGAACGCCGACGACCAGCGCCACCAGGGTGGAGACCATGCCGACGAGCAGCGAGACGCGTGCGCCAAAGATCATTCCCGCGAACACGTCGCGGCCGAGTGCATCGGTGCCGAGCGGCACGGTCGCGAGCGTGAACGGCGGCAGGAACGGCCGCTGCACCATGCGCCAGGGCGAGTTCGGGAACAGCATCGGACCGAACAAGGCGACCGAGATCGCAAGGAGCAGGATGATGAGCCCGATGACGCCGCTCGGGCTCCTCAGCATCGATTTCCAGAACTGTTTCATGTGGTGAATTCGATGCGCGGGTCGACCAGGCGATAGACCAGGTCGGTGATGAGGTTGAAGATCAGGACCATGGCGGAGCAGATCACGAAGACGCCGAGCAGCAGATTGTAGTCGCGCTGGAGCAGGGCGTCGTACATCAGGCGTCCGATGCCGGGCCAGGCGAACACGGTCTCGGTGATGACGGCGCCGCCGATCAGGGTGCCGGAGTGGACGCCGGCGAGCGTCACGACGGGAGCAGCGCGTTGCGCAGGACGTGGCGACGCTGGATCACGGCATCGGAAAGGCCTTTGGCGCGCGCGGTCTTGACGAAGTCGAGACGCTTCACCTCCAGCATCGAGGCGCGCGTCATGCGGGTGTAGGTCGCCATGAAGAACAGGCCGAGCGTCATCGCCGGCATGATCAGGTGCTTTGCCACATCGACGGCATGAGCGAAGCCGGTGAAGTTGGCGCCGACGGTCTCGTAGCCGAAGCTCGGCAGCCAATCCATGGTGACCGAAAACAGCAGGATGCCCATCAGCGCCACCCAGAAGATCGGCATTGCGTAGAATATCAGGGCAAAGACGGTGATCGCGGTGTCGAGAAAGGTTCCGGCAAAGCGCGCGGCGAAGGTGCCGAAGAGAACGCCGAGCACGAGCGAGATCGCAAACGCCGTCAGCGTCAGCAGCAATGTCGCGGGCAGCCGCTCGCCGATCAGCTTCGCGACCGGTGCCTGCTGGCGGAAGGAGAAGCCGAGGTCGAGGGTAGCAATGCCCTTGACGTAGATGAAGAGCTGCTCAGGCAGCGGCTTGTCCAGGCCGAACTTCTCCCTGAGCTGCTGGACGAAGATCTGGTCGCTCGCCCCGGCCTCGCCCGCCATCACGACGGCGGGATCGCCGGGCGCGAGCCGGATCAGGAAGAAATTGAGGACGACGATCGCAAGCAGGACGATCACGCCCTTCGCGACACGCTGAGCGACAAAGGAGAGCATCTAGAGGATCATATCGGTGACGTGACCTGGAGCGACAGAGATGGAGCGATCACCTCTCCCCGCGAGCGGGGAGAGGTGACGGAGGCAGCCCTCACTTGTCCAGCCATGCGTCCTTGAAGCCGTCATTGACGCCGATGCCGGTCGTGATCAGGTTCTTGACCTTGCAGCGCATGATGGTCGGGAATTGCAGCTCGAGCATCCAGGCCACCGGCACGTCCTCGACCAGGATCTTCTGCGCCTTCTCGTAGATCTCCTTGCGCTTGGAGTCGGGCGTCGCCACCGCGCCGTCGGCGAACAGCTTGTCGATTTCCGGGTTGGAGTAACCCTCGACATTGTTGAACACCTGGCCCTTGGCGATGGCGCTGGAGACGTAGTTGCGACCGACGCCGAGGGCCGGATCGCCGTACTGGTAGAGATAGGTGAAGGCGATGTCGTAGTCCCAGTCGCCGATCTTCTGGTTGCCGCCGGCGACGTCAGTGGCGATGGTCTCGATGTTCATGCCGACGTCCTGGAGGTTCTGCTTCACGGCTTCACCCCAGCGCTGCCAGGTCTCGCCATAGGCGAGCGGCAGAAGACGGATCTTCTCGCCCTTGTAGCCGGCTTCCTTCAGCAGCGCCTTGGCCTTGGCCGGATCGTATGGGTATTTCGGCACGTCGTCGGTGTAGTATTTGATGGTCGAGGCCGACGGGCCGGTTGCGACCTTGCCGAGCCCGTTCCAGATCACGTCCTTGGCGAAGTCGCGGTCGATCGCAAACATCACCGCCTGCCGCACCCGCTTGTCGGCGAGCGGACCCTGGCGGTTGTTGAGCCACAGCCAGGCCAGCGGCGAGAAGAACTCCCAGCCGGCGCCGGTGACGCAGGTGTCCTTCAGCTTGGACAGCCGCGGCACGTCGAAATTCTCGACCGAGCCGCCGGGCAGCACGTCGACCTTGCCGGTCTCATACGCCACCGAGCGCGCCGCGGCATCGGGAATGATCTGCCAGTAGATCTCGTCGAGATAGGGCTTGCCCTTCTCGTAATAGTTCGGGTTCTTGACCAGGCGGATGAATGAGCCCTTCTGCCATTCCTTGAACATGAAGGGGCCGGTGCCGACGGGGGCGTTGTTGTAGGGATTGGTCTTCCAGTCGGTGCCTTCATAAAGATGCTTCGGCACCATCGGCATCGAGCCGACCTCGAAGATGCCGAGGAACGGGCCGAACGGCTGCTTCAGCGTGAACACCACCGTGTAGTCGTCGGGAGCCTCGACCTTGTCGACCTGCGCCAGATTGTTGCGGGCGCGCGCGTGGGTCTGTTTCAGCATCTCGAGCGAGAACAGCACGTCGGCGGCGGTGAAGGGCTTGCCGTCATGCCACGTCACGCCCTTCCTGAGCTTGAATGTGTAGGTTTTTGCGTCCTCGCTGACACTCCAGCTCTCGGCGAGCTCCGGCTGCGGTTCGAGCTTGGGGCTGTAGCGAAGCAGGCCTTCGAAAATGTTGCCCGACACCATCTGCACCGGGCCGTTCTGGACCATTGCCAGCATCAGGCCGGGCGGCTCGGGCTGAATCACGGCATTGATCGCTCCACCCGCTTTCGGCTCTTGCGCCAGCGCCGGGGCCGCGAGACCACAAGCCAGGAGGACACCAAGCAACACTCGTTTTGACATGTCGTATCTTTCTCAAGCGAGACCAGCCGCAAACGCTTCGCACGTCATGGCGCGCAAAGCTATGGCCGGCCCATCCCAGTCCCCATCCGGGATCGAGGCTCACACAGTCTCGTTCGGCGCCGCAAGATGAAAGTCTCGACAGTGTTCGCACAAAAAATGTACAGCGCGTCCTGTTATGGCATTTGACGGCCAAGCCGGCGCCGCCGCGCCGCACGGCTTCAGGAGGGCCGCAGCACCCGTTGCAACTCGGCAAGCGCATCCGCGAGTTGCTCCCGGTGCGCGATGTCGTCCTTGGGGATGGCCGCGACACTGCCCGCGAGCTCGCGCAGGATTCCGGCGAGCAGGCCGAAATTGAGGTGCAGGTGCACCGATTTGCGNTCNTCCGCCGTNCCCGGATGCNGCAGCACCAGCGCAACGCCGCTGCCGTCGAGGCGAGCCTCGAACCGCGATGAATGCCCGAAGGTGCCGACATAGAACTTGTCGGGATATTCGAGCGCGATCTCTGCCTTGTCGGGAACCGGCTTGGACATGCGAGCCTCATTGATGTCAGGCTATTCTGGCCGGGAATAAACTCGGCCGCCTTGCGATAGGTCAGAGGCGGGCTCGTTCCGGATTTGATCGGGATCAAAGCCGGGCTGCCGCTTCTGCGATCTGATGGCAGGACGCGTGAAGCCCCGCGTGCCCGGTCAACTGCGAGTGCATCGGCGATGAACGTCCATTCCACCCCACCCGAAGCGGATTCAGACGATATCGCCATCTCCTTCGCGGACGAGGCGTCGGCACGTTGCGCGCAACTGCTCGGCGATGCCGGCCTCAGGCTGACGCGCCACCGTCTGGCGCTTGGTCAAATGCTGTTCCTCTGCCCCCATCGTCATGTGACAGCGGAGGGGCTTTATGAAGAAGCGACGGCCGCCAATCTGCGGCTGTCGCTTGCGACCGTCTACAACACGCTGAACCAGTTCACCGAAGCCGGCCTGTTGCGCCGGATCGCGGCCGACGGCATCAAGTCGTTCTTCGACACCGATACGTCCGTGCATCCGCATTTCTACCTCGAAGGCGAGGATGTGCTGGTCGACGTCACCGACCGCCTGACCTTCACCAGGATACCCGGGGCGCTTCCGGGCCACGAGATCGCGCGGCTCGACGTCGTCGTCCATCTGCGCCGGAAGCGCGACGCAGACCCGGCATGAGGATCGTCTAGCGCAAGCCCGCCCGCCGAAATCCTTCCAGATAGTGCTCGCGGTCGGCCTCGTTGGCCCACGGCAATTGCGTCGCGATCCAGTGCAACGAGATGTTGGGCTGGGTGCGGCGGAGCTCGCCCAGCGCCATCTCCGCAACCATGCCGTCGCCGGTCATACCGGCAGAAACCGCGAGCACGCGGTAGGCGCCGGTGAGGTCGCCGCGGTGGCGGATCGCCTCGCGCGCGAGCGCGATGGCCTCGCCATAGCGCCGCTCGGTGAAGCGGGCATAGCCGGCGATGCCGTGATAGATCGCCAGGGATGGATCGCGCGGCGAGAGCCGCATTGCCCTCTGCGCTGCCTCGAATGAATCCTTCGGTCGCCCGGCATAGGACAGCGCCAGTGCGTAATAGCCCTGCGCCAGCGAGAAGTTCGGATTGAGCGCGAGCGCCTGCTCGAACTCGGACAGTGCGTCTGCAAGCCTTCGCGTCGAGAAGTAGACGCTGCCGAGCGCGGCGTGCGCCCAGGCATCCTCGTGGTCGCAGCGCACCGCGGCGAGCGCGGCGGCTTCCGCCACCGGCGCCACCAGCGCAAGCTCGGCCCAGCCGAGATGCACGCCGAACATGTGGTTCGCCGCGAGCACCGACAGCGCCTGACCGTAGTTCGGGTCGATCCCGATCGCGCGTTCCAGCAGCACCCGTGCGGTCTCGTGATCCCGCCGCGTCACGCGCCAGTAATGCGATAGCGCCCGCATCAGGAGATCCCAGGCATCCAGGCTCGCGGGGGGCTTGCGATGGGCGCGAAAACTTTCCGCCGCATGAATCTGCGGCTCGATCGCCGCGGCGATCGCGTTGGTGATTTCGTCCTGCACGGCGAACACGTCGACCAGCTCGCGGTCGTAGCGTTCGGCCCAGAGATGGCTGCCGGTCGTGGCGTCGTTGAGCTGAGCGGTGATGCGCACCCGGTTGTCCGACTTGCGCACGCTGCCTTCGACGACGTAGCGGACGCCCAGTTCCTCGGCGATCTGCCGGATGTGGACCGCGCGGCCCTTGTAGGTGAAGGACGAGTTGCGGGCGATCACCATGAACCAGCGCTGCTTCGACAGCGCGGTGAGGATGTCCTCGCTGATGCCGTCGCCGAAATAGTCCTGTGCGGGATCGCCGCTCATGTTCTCGAAAGCGAGCACCGCGACCGCCGGACGGTCCGCCTGGGCGCGCGGCAGAACAGCGACGGGTTGCGCAGGCGCCGTCGCGGCTGCCACTTCTTCCCGGACTTCGCCGACGAAACGAAAGCCCTTGCGCGGAATGGTCTTGATCAGCCGCTGGCTCGCACCGTCGTCGCCGAGCGCCTTGCGCGCGGCGTTGATCCGGCTGTTCAGGGCGGAATCAGAGATGATCCGATCGCTCCAGATCTGGCTGATCAGGTCATCCTTGCTGACCACACGGGTGCGCTGCGCCACCAGATAGAGCAGGAGATCGAACACCTGCGGCTGCAACGGCACGGCGGCGCCGCTGCAGGTGAGTTCCCGCAGGTCGCCGTCGAGCACGTTGTTTTCAAAGCAAAATCGCACGTTTTTGTCGTCTCAAGCAAAAATCAAAGTCGTCTCAGGCGAAAATCAACCGTCCGCGAAAGTCTTGAGACCTCCGGTGCGGCATGGTGCAGCGACCAATGAAGTGCCGGCGTTTTGGCACAACGGAGCTGTTTATGACCCAAATTGATCATCAGGTTCATCCTATCGGCCCGGTTGCGGGCTCACGCATTTTCAAGTTCATCGCATTTCTGTACGGAATTGCGGCGTATCTCGTGTTTTTCGTCACCATTCTCTACGCCATCGGCTTCGTCATGGGGCTGGTGGTGCCGAAGACCATCGACACCGGGACCGACACGCCCGTGGCCGAGGCCGTCATCATCAATCTGCTCCTGATGGCCCTGTTTGCGGTCCAGCATAGCGTGATGGCGCGCCGGCAATTCAAGGCCTGGTGGACGCAGTACGTCCCCAAGCCGGTCGAGCGCAGCACCTATGTGCTGTTTGCGAGCCTGTCATTGCTCCTCCTGTTCTGGCAGTGGCGTCCGCTGCCCACGGTCGTATGGGACGTCGCGAACCCGGATCTTGCTGTGACGATCGTCACGCTGTCGCTGGTGGGCTGGGTCCTGGTATTCACCTCGACCTTCATCATCAATCACTTCGAGTTGTTCGGATTGCATCAGGTGACCAATCATCTCGTCGGCAAGGAGGCGTCGCCGCCGCGCTTCAAGACGCCGTTGCTATACAAGTTCGTCCGTCATCCGATCTATCTCGGCTTCATCATCGCGTTCTGGGCGGCGCCGGTCATGACCGCGGGCCATCTGCTGTTCGCCGCCGTGACCACGCTCTACATCTTCGTCGGCATCGCGCTGGAGGAGCACGACCTCATCGATCTCTTCGGCGACGAGTACCGGCAGTACAAACAACGGGTGTCGATGCTTATTCCCTGGCGCAAGTCGGTATAGCTTGCGCGTCTTTCCGTCGCGTCCCCCGTAAGGAGGACGCGCGGCGGCGCCGAGGCGCGTATCGGAGCTTGCCGGACGCAACCTTCAACGTTTCTCGGGGTGAATCCCCCTCATCCCGACGCTATCAGTGCGAGCAAAGCTCGTCGCGACCCCCGCATTCGTTCTCGCCGAGTTATCGGCAAACAGGAGCGGGGAGAGGAATCTGAACAATCATCAACGGAGACGACCTAATGAAACATGTTGGAAACTGCTTCTGTGGCGCAGTCACGATCGAGGTCACGGGCGCGCCGGAGGCGATGGGCTATTGCCATTGCAGCTCGTGCCGCTCGTGGTCGGGCGGTCCGGTGAACGCCTTCAGCCTATGGAAGCCCGAAGCCGTGCGCATCACCGAAGGTGCTCAGAATGTCGAGACCTTTGCGAAGACGCCGCTCAGCCAGCGCAAATATTGCAAGAAGTGCGGCGGCCATCTCATGACCAACCATCCGCCGCTCGGCCTGGTCGACGTCTTCACCGCCACCATCCCCACCCTCGCCTTCGCGCCCGGCGTCCACGTCAACTACGCCGAGACGGTGCTGCCAATGCGCGACGGCCTGCCCAAGCTCAAGGATTTCCCGGCGGAGTTTGGCGGCAGCGGCGAGATGATGCAGGAATGATGCGCTTTCTTCTCTCCTCTCCCCGCAAGCGGGGAGAGGAGAGGTTCGCTATGTCATCCCCGCGCGCCGCAATCCCTCGAGATAATGCTCGCGATCCTCGTCCCGCAGCATCGGCAGCTCGCGCGTGATCCAGGCGAGCGAGATGCCGGGTTGGGCGCGGCGCAAG
>C688J18823_10003381_pt1 | contig 10091 bp, 11 predicted proteins | sample HopSoiMetagenom1_FD_18823 | JGI IMG/M metagenome (IMG submission 18823) | reverse complement strand
GTCGCGCTGCTGCTGCGTCAGATGAGCCCAGTAGTCGTCCTGATAGCTCCGTTGCGCGACGATGCCGCGGGGGCGGGATGGCAGCAGCTCGCGCAGCGCCAGCACCTGGTCCGGGTCGAACGACATGCCGACCGCGGGGCCATCATAGGACGCGAGCACTTCGGCCATCCGCTTCACCAGCTTGCGGTCGCGGTCAAAACGGCTCTTAACCTCGATCACCAGCGGCACGCGGCCGCCAACAAGGGCGCAGAGGTCGCTGAGCGACATCATCCGCTCGGCCGTGTCCTTGAACGTGAGCGCCTTCAGTTCAGTGGCGGTTTTCTCGACCAGCGGGCCGGTGGCCTCGGTCAGGCGGCCGAGCGCATGGTCGTGATGCACCATGGCCTCGCCGTCGGCGGAGAGCTGGATGTCGACCTCGATCGAGAAATTGCCCGCAATCGCAGCCTGCACCGCGCCCGGCATGTTCTCGACGATGCCGCGGGAAATGTCGTGCAGGCCGCGATGGGCGACCGGGCGGGCTGTCAGCCAATCAGGAGCGCGCATTCGCCTCAGGCGACCTCGAACACGCCTTCGACCTCGACCGCCGCATCCGCGGGCAGGGAGGCGACGCCGACGGTGGTGCGGGCATGACGGCCCTTGTCACCGAAGGCGGCGACCATCAGGTCGGAGGCGCCATTGAGGACCTTCGGCCCGTCCAGGAAGTCCGGCGCCGAGTTGATGAAGCCGCCGAGGCGCACCACGCGCACGACCTTGTCGAGGTCGCCGAGCGCCGCCTTGACCTGGGCCAGCAGGTTGACGGCGCAGCCGCGGGCGGCGGCGGCGCCGTCTTCGATGGTCACGCCGGCGCCGAGCTTGCCCTTGGCGATCAGCTTGCCGGCGGGATCGAAGCAGACCTGGCCCGAGACGAACAGCAGATTACCGGTGCGCACGAACGGCACGTAATTGGCCACGGGGGTGGGGGCCTCGTGCAGCTTGATGCCTTGTTCCGCCAGCTTCTGCTCGACCGTTCCCGCCATGTCCGACCTCGTTGTCCAAAAATCCATCAGCCCCGGCGCATCCGATGCAGCCCGGGGCGGGACCTGTTTCGCCCATCGTGCCGCCACATGCAAGCAACCCTCGGGGTGGGATTTTGTTGAGGCAGGGCAGGAGGTTCAACGCGGGGGCCGCAACTTTACGTGAAACGGCCTCAGTTGCGACGCAATGGAACGTTCATTAAAATGTCGAATCTGCGCTTTCCCCAAGGGACCAGACATGCTGCACCTTTTCCGGACTTCGCTCGGTGTGACGGCGCTCGCGGCGGCCGCTCTCGGCCCCGGAGGCGGGGCGCTGGCCGCGAACGGTCCGTTCCTCGCGCATCAGGCGCTCTATGATTTGAGCCTGGTGAAATCGCGCTCCAACTCGATCAACAGTGCGCGCGGCCGCATCCTCTACAATTTCACGGGAAGTTCGTGCGAGGGCTACACCTCCGAATTCCGCCAGGTCTCCGAGCTCGACAGCGGCGAGGGTAAGGTCACGCTCAGCGACCTCCGCTCCAATTCCTGGGAGGACGCTGGCGGTAAAAGCTACCGCTTCAAGATCGAGACGCGGATGAACGAGGCTGACGCCGGCCGGGTCGACGGTTCGGCGGAGCGCGACGGCGACCACATCAATGTCAAGCTGAAGCTGCCGGCACCGAAGAGCTTTACGCTCGACGGCAAGATCGTATTCCCGACCGAACAGATCCAGCGCATCATTGCCGCCGCGAAGGACGGCAAGTCGCTGCTCGAGCTCTCGGTCTATGACGGCTCCGACGATGGCCAGAAGGTCTACAACACGCTGACCGTGATCGGCCAGCCGATCCCGGCCGAACGCGAAGGTTCGCCCGATCCGTCGACGTCAGACGAGCACATGAAGTCGCTCAAGCGCTGGCCCGTCACCGTCAGCTATTTCGACCGCGAGGCCCAGCAGAAGGAAGGCGAGCAGACGCCGGTCTACGCGATGGCGTTCGAGCTCTACGAGAACGGCGTCTCGCGCCAGCTTGTGCTCGATTACAACGATTTTGTGATTTCGGGCGCGATGGGCAAGTTCGACGCGAAGGACAGCAAGCCCTGCAATTGAGGGCTGGCCTGCAACGCGGTCTCTGGCTACGCTCCTCCCAACCACAAACATCCGGGAGGCTCACCATGCCCAAGCTCGATCATCTCCGCCCCAGCGGCCTGCATCACAATCCCGCCTATTCGCATGTCGTCACCGCCACGGGGGCGCGGACGATCTACATCTCCGGCCAGGTGTCGGTGGACGAGGAGGGGCGGATCGTCGGCGAGGGCGACATCGCCGCGCAGACCACACAGGTGATGCAGAATCTCGGGCACGCGCTGAAAGCAGCCGGCGCGAGCTACGCCAACATCGTGAAGATCACGACCTTCGTCGTGAACTACAAGCCGGAGCTGCGCCCGATCATCGGCAAGGCCCGCTCGGCCTTCTTCGAAGGCATGGAGCCGCCGGCCAGCACCCTCGTCGGCGTCTCGGCGCTCGCCGCGCCGGAATGGATGATCGAGATCGAGGCGGTGGCGGTCGCGGATTGAGATCTTTCCCGTAGCCCGGATGGAGCGAAGCGTAGTCCGGGCTACGAGCGCGTAGCCTTGGACATCTCTTGCAGAAGAACCATCGCGTCGTCCGCCCTGTCAGCCGGCACAAACAGATGATCGTGGTGGAACGCCGAAACGGCGTTCACGCTGATGCCGGCTGTGGCGAGGCGTGCCGTGATTGCGGCCAGAAAGCCCACCGCATCGAGTGCGGAGTGAACCGTCAGGGTGATCAGGCACGATGCAAACGCGTAGCGTAGTCCCGCCGCTTCGGCCTGTTCGCGAGTGATCACGAGCGTCGTTCCTTCCTGCTCGCGGAACGTCAGCAAAGGGCTGAGCGCCGCGGGGATCGACTGGTCTGTCGGGATCGTGCAGAACACGAAAATGCCCGGCCGCATCTCCGGCTTCATGTGTTTCAGCAGCGCGTCGAGATCGCGTTCGCCTGTCATCACTCCTGCGCCTTTTCCGGCCCCTCGTAGGCGATGCCGCGGATCACTGCGGCGCTGCCGAATTTCTTGCGCAAGCTGTCCACCGCGCGCTCGGCGTGGGCGGCACGGCGGTCGAGCATGTCGGTGTCGTCGGCAACCGAGCCCTCGCGCAGGGCGCTGACGCCGGCGCCCATCAGGCGAAAGGCGGTGCCGTCGATCTCTTTCGCCAGCATCTCGCGGCAGATCGAAAAGATCTTTGCGGCAAGCTGCGTCGGGGCCGTGATCGACTGCGAGCGGGTGCGCTGGCGGAAATCGGCGGTCTTCAGCTTCAGCGTGACGGTCAAGCCGGCGAGCTCGCTGCTCTTGAGGCGAGACGACGTCTTCTCGCACAGCCGCCACAGGATCTTCTCCAGCGTCGCGAAGTCGCGGATGTCGGTCTCGAACGTCGTTTCGCTCGAAATCGTCTTGGCGCCCCGATCAGGCTCGACGCGGCGGTCGTCGATGCCGCGCGCGAGCCGCCACAGCCTGCGGCCGTCGCTCGGAAACTGCCGCATCATCTCGATCTCGTCGGCCTTCTGCAGGTCGGCGATGATGCGGAAGCCGCGCTGCACCAGACGCTCCTGCGTTGCGGGTCCAACGCCGAAAATGAAACCGACCGGCTTGTCGGCCAGCATCTCGCGCGCTTCCTCCTGGTCGAGCGCGGCAAACCCGCGCGGCTTGTCGAGGTCGGAGGCGATCTTCGCCAGGAACTTGTTGCAGGAGAGGCCGACCGAGACGCTGATGCCGATGTCGCGCTCGATGTTGCGTGCGAACCGCGCCAGCACCTTGGCCGGGATCATGCCGTGTACACGCTCGGTGCCGGAGAGGTCGAGGAAAGCCTCGTCGATCGAGAGCGGCTCGACCAGCGGCGTCAGCGCCTGCATGGCCTGGCGCACCTCGCGCCCAACCCGGACATATTTCGCCATGTCCGGCGGGATCACGGCGGCATGCGGGCAGGCTTCCAGCGCCTTGTACATCGGCATGGCCGAGCGCACGCCGTAGGTGCGGGCGATGTAGCAGGCGGCCGACACCACGCCGCGCTTGCCCCCGCCGATGATGACGGGCTTGTCGGCGATGTCGGGATTGTCGCGCTTCTCGACGGTCGCGTAGAAGGCGTCGCAGTCGATATGGGCGATGGTCAGGCTTGCGAGCGCGCGGTGGCGGGCGAGGCGGGGGGAACCGCAGGCGGAACAGCGCCGCACGCCCATATCCAGATCGGCCGAACAATCCCGGCAGAAGCAGCGGGGTCCGGCCGTCTCCAGGGAGGTCACGGCACGTCGCGCTCCCAATTGGGGTCGCCGAGCGCGTCGCCGAGAACCTGCCGCGCTGCGGCAACGTTGGTCGGATGCAGTTCCGCAGTGCTGGCAAAGGCCTTCACGGTGGCGTCGTCGCGCATCACGAAATCGAGCACGCTGAGCAGGAAATTGGGGTCCGAGGCCGCATTGCGCAGCATCTCCGGGCCGACCCCTGTCTCGGCCAGGAACAGGCCCAGCCGCTCGGGCTCGCCCGCGACGAAAGACAGCGCCTGAAGCGCAACGATTTCAGCGACTTCGCGGGGGTTGTGAACAGGCTTTTTCACGTGGCCGGTTTGCCTTTCCGTTAACTTTCGGTGTCTACTTTGGGGCCACCATGCCCGAGTCTCGTTCCCAAGTCTCTTGCCCAAGTCTTGCGACCCCCGACAAGCAACTGGAAACCACATCGCAGAAAGTCGGCCCTCGGGTTTAACGAAACTCAAGCGAATTCGAGGCTAGTTTGAATCCAGTTTTCGAAGCGCCGGCGACCGGCGCCTGAGGCGTCACATGCATCGGTCTGCGGACCAATCAGGAGGGCGGGATGGCTAAGACCGTCCTGATCGTGGAAGACAACGAGCTCAACATGAAGCTCTTCCGCGACCTGTTGGAGGCGCACGGCTACCAGACCACCGGCACCAGCAACGGCTACGAGGCGCTCGACCTCGTTCGCAAGATGCGGCCCGACCTCGTGCTGATGGATATCCAATTGCCGCAGGTCTCGGGCCTGGAGGTGACGCGCTGGATCAAGGACGATCCGGAGCTGCGCAGCTATTCCCGTCGTCGCCGTCACGGCGTTCGCGATGAAGGGCGACGAAGAGCGCATCCGCGAGGGCGGCTGCGAGGCCTATTTGTCCAAGCCGATCTCGGTCGGCAAATTCATTGAGACGGTCCGACGTTTCATCGGATAGGAAGTGAGTTCACAGTGTCCGCGCGTATTCTCGTCGTCGATGACGTCCCTGCCAACGTCAAGCTGCTCGAAGCCCGCCTGTCCGCCGAATATTTCGACGTGATGACCGCCGCCAACGGCACCGAGGCGCTGGCGATCTGCGCCCGCGCCGAATGCGACATCATCCTGCTCGACGTCATGATGCCGGACATCGACGGTTTCGAGGTCTGCCGCCGCCTCAAGACCGATCCGGCCACGCATCACATTCCCGTCGTGATGGTCACCGCGCTCGACAGCCCGGCCGACCGCAACCGCGGGCTGGAGGCCGGCGCCGACGATTTCCTGACAAAACCCGTCTCCGATGTCGTGCTGATCGCGCGCGTGCGCTCGCTGACCCGGCTGAAGATGATGACGGACGAGCTGCGCATGCGCGCCATCACCTCGCTCGAGATCGGCATGCAGGCACCCGAGCGCAGTGCAATCTCCGACACCGGCAAGGGCGGCCGCATTCTGCTGGTCGACGACCGCCAGTCTTCCTATGAGCGGCTGGCGACGATCCTCGCCGCCGAGCACACCATCGATGTCGAGCCGAACCCGACGGAGGCGCTGTTCCACGCCGCCGAGGGCAATTACGATCTGCTGATCGTCTCGCTCGACCTCAACAATTTCGACGGGCTTCGGCTGTGCAGCCAGGCGCGCTCGCTGGAGCGCACGCGGCATGTGCCGATCCTGGCGATCGCCGACCCCGAGAACTCGACGCGGCTGCTGCGTGGGCTCGAGATCGGCGTCAACGACTACCTGCTGCGTCCCATCGACAAGATCGAGCTGCTGGCGCGTGCCCGCACCCAGATCCGGCGGCGCCGCTACACCGACCATTTGCGCGACAACGTACAGAACTCGATCGAGATGGCGATCACGGACGCGCTCACCGGGCTGCACAATCGCCGCTACATGGAGAGCCATCTCGCGACGCTGGCCGAGCAGGCCGCAACCCGCGGCAAGCCGCTGGCGCTGATGATCCTGGACATCGACTACTTCAAGTCGATCAACGACAATTACGGCCACGACGCCGGCGACGACGTGCTGCGCGAATTCGCCGTGCGGGTCCGCAAGTCGATCCGCGGCATCGACCTTGCCTGTCGCTACGGCGGCGAGGAATTCGTCATCGTGATGCCGGAGACCGATCTCCACGTCGCCGGCATGGTCGCCGAGCGCCTGCGCCGCTCGATCGCCGGCGAGCCCTTTGCGATCCACAAGGGCACCAAGCGCATCGAGGTCACGATCTCGATCGGCCTGACCACGCTGGAGCAGAAGGGCGAGGCGGTTGGCGACGTCCTCAAACGCGCCGACACCGCGCTCTATCGCGCCAAGCACGACGGCCGCAATCGCGTGGTCTCGCACGCGGCGTGAGGCCGCTCGCACAGGCGGCGTAAAAAAAACGCGAAAACAACCCCATGCACAGTAGCCGACGCCAGTCGGATCAATGGCTTACGTCAGCTGCAAAACGGGTTGTTGCAGCCGCCAACGCCGTTTGACTCGTCGGGCAAAACAGGAGCATGCTGCTAACATCCCGAACGCCCCACGAACTCAGCCGTCATTCCCCGCCACCGGGTCTCGCCTTCGGCGAGCCCGATGACAGGCTCCGGCGGGGAATTCGGCACGCCGCGTCCGGACAAGCGGGCGTCCACCCTTCAAGTCAGGGAGGATACGGCTCCGACCATTCTGCCTTGGCCAGAGCCGCGCCCGTGCTGGACTTTGCGATGATCTCGTAAGTGTACAGGCCGGAATTGCAGGGGCCCCAGGTTCGTAAGCTCTCCGGCTTCACGATGTTATCTGAGGGGAATGGGATCTCCTGGCCGCCCATCTCGTAGTTCTTCTCTCTGCGAAACCTGACGACGATCGTGCGCGTTCCGGGGGGAACACTTTTCATCTTGATTTCGGGATTTGGAAAGACGGTGGTGCAGGGCCGGGGAGGTGCAAACGCGAATTGGATCTTCATCTCGTCAGCCGCGGCCGGACTACAGATGATCAGAAGTGAAAATGGCAGCAACGACGAAAATCTAATCATGGGCGCGCCCCAAAAAGAAACCAGTGTATCGGCAGGGGTGCTTGATGCCAAGTTTACCCCATGTCTCGCTCCCGCAGCCCTAGGCCTTCCACTCCCTTCGGGACGTCACAGAAAAGGCCCGCCGTAGCGGGCCCTGTGGAGATGGAGAAAGTCCGGGTTACTTCTGATCGACGTTGCTGGTCCCCGACCCGGGCGTGCCGATCGGCAAGCCGTTCGCCGCATGACCGACACCAACGCCCGGCGCACTGACGGCTCCTGGAGTTTGATCCTGTGGAAGCGTCTTGATCCCCGTCCTTGCTTGCTCCGCGGGGCTGATCTGAGCCTTGTTGTCGCTATTGGCACCGTTGGTTGCCGTGATGCCGGACCTGTCGGTCCCGTTTGGCGTGCCCGTCTGTGTCGACCCGGACGCGGTGTTGCCCGCGCCCGAGCTGCTCGGTGCGGCCGGTGTACTCGCGGAATTGCCGTTCGGCGTGGGGGGCTGAACGTTCGGGTTGGTTGGAGAGTTGTTGGTGTGAGCGCCGGTGGAAGTTCCGTTTGTGCCCATGCCGGATGGCGCCGAGGGGCCTCCGTTGGCGGCCCCAGACGTGCCAGTACCTGCGCCTGAGCTCGCGGATGATCCGGAGGCGCCGCCGCTCGCGGCCGCGCCACCCGCGCCACCCGCGCCTCCGCCACCACCACCTCCGCCGCCGCCTTGGGCGAAGACGGGAGCGGCAACAGCGAAGGACAGCGCGGCTGTAAGAAGAAGCGATTTTCGGTTCATGACCTTCTCCGGTGTAAAGAAGGTCAACGACGCCGAAATGACGATGGTTCCTTTCAGTCCACTCGCTTCAAGGGATCGAAGGTGAAGCACGGCAAACGGATGTTGCGGTGCGTGCTTTCCGATCCGGACTTCTTGCGACGGGCGGATCGGGTTCTGATCTTTCAGCTGCGTCAGGGATGCCGGGCCGGCCTCCTGCCTGGCTTCACAGCAGCCTCATCTCCCACATCCACCCCGGCATTCCGCAGCAACACTGTCGCCGCTTCCTTCGCGGCACGCGCCATTGCGGGGTCGTCGCGGACGAGGTCCTGCGCGATGGAGCCGTCGACCAGCAGCACGAGCTGGGTTGCGAGCGCCTCCGCGTTCGCAACGCCGAGCTCGTTGAGGCGGTCGCGAAACCAGACGCGACGGCTTTCCTTGAAGGCGATGGCGATCTTCTTCACGGCGCGGTCCGCCGGGCCAAGCTCGGCGACCGCATTCACGAACGGGCAGCCGCGAAAGTCTTTTGCGGCGAAGCGGCGCTCCAGCGAATCGAAGGTGGCGAGGATCTGCTCGGCCGGGGGCTTGTCCGAGGGGCGGGGCTGCACGAAGCGGCGCTCCAGATAGGCCGCGATCAGCGCGTCCTTGGAGGGGAAGTGGTTGTAGAGCGTGCGTTTGGAGATGCCGATCTCGGCCGCGATGGTGTCGACCCCGATGGCGCGAATGCCTTGCAGATAGAACAGCTTGTCGGCGGTCTCGAGGATCCGCTCTTTCATCGTCTGTGGGGCCGGCGGGGGAGCCATGCGGCGGTGAATGTCCTGTTGGCTTGACAGCGCCTGCTATCCATAGCCTAAGTACACAGGTCTGTGTAACCAAAATCAACCGATATTGCAGACCACGGCGTTCGCGCCGCGCCGGTGAGGGAGAAGAAAATGCCGCTGCTGCAGGTCCTGCGTCCGACATTGCCCATCCTGATCGGCGCCTCGATCATGCTGACGCTGAGCATGGGGCTGCGCCAGAGCCTCGGCATCTTCATGCAGCCGCTGACCCACGACATCCATCTGTCGATCTCCGACTTCACGCTGGCGCTGGCCGTGCAAAACCTCGCCTGGGGCTTTCTCCAGCCGCTCGCCGGCGCGATGACCACGCGCTACGGCTTCCGTCCCATCATGATTGCAGGCTCATTCATGTACATCGCGGGCCTGGTGCTGATGGCAACCGCGAACGGTCTCGTCGCCATCATGATCGGCGCCGGCGTGCTGATCGGCACTTCGCTCGCCTGCACCGCGGCGGCGATCGCGATGTCGGTGGCGGCGCGCGCGGTACCCGCGACGGTGCGTTCCACCGTGCTTGGCATCGTCTCCGGCGCGGGCTCGCTCGGCGCGTTGTTATCGGCGCCGCTCGGGCAGATGCTCAACGAGGGCTTTGGCTGGCGCGTCGGGCTCGCCGGCTTCGTCGTGATGTCGGTGCTGATGATCCCGGCGGCCTGGTATGCCGGGCGCGTTGACGCGGTCCCGCTGCCGAAGCCCGCGACTGACGAGATCGTCGATGCCACGGCCATGATCGCGGCGAAGACCGCCTTCGGCAATGCGTCGTTCGTGGTGATGACCTGCGCCTATCTCGTCTGCGGCATGCAGCTCGTGTTCCTCACCACGCACCTGCCGTCCTATCTCGCGATCTGCGGCCTCGATCCGATGCTGAGCGCGCAGACGCTCGGCATGATCGGCGGCTTCAACGTGCTGGGCTCGCTGTTCTTCGGCTGGGCCGGCCAGCGCTGGAACAAGCTCGCGCTGCTCGGCGGCATCTACGTCCTGCGCTCGCTGGCGCTGGCCTGGTACTTCATGCTGCCGGCGACGCCTGCCTCGACCTTGCTGTTCGGCGCCATCATGGGTTTCCTGTGGATGGGCGTGGGACCGCTCGTCGCGGGCGCCGTCGCCGAAATGTTCGGCCTGCGCTGGCAGGCGATGATCCAGGGCCTCGCCTTCATGAGCCACCAGATCGGCAGCTTCCTCGGTGCGTATGGGGGAGGGGTGCTCTACGACGCGCTCGGCTCGTACACGATGGCTTGGCGCATCGGC
>C688J18823_10003380_pt1 | contig 10092 bp, 7 predicted proteins | sample HopSoiMetagenom1_FD_18823 | JGI IMG/M metagenome (IMG submission 18823) | reverse complement strand
GCTCCGCCTGGACCGCCAGGACCACCGCCGCCGGGACCGCCGCCCCGTCGTCCGCGTGCGGCCGCGGCTGCCGCCGCTTCGTCCTGTGTCATGGTCACCGCCAGCGGCGACATCTTCGATGGTTTCGGATGTCCGTTATGGCACGAGGCACAGCTGACCGTGGGCTTGCCGGCGAAGAACTCCTTGTTCACGTCGGCAACCATCTGCATCATCTTGCGAGCGGTCTTCTTCGTGTCTTTGTCGTCGCTCGCGTTGTCGCCCATGACGTGACAGTAGTTGCACTGCACGCCAAGCGATGCCGCGACGTACTGCATCACGAGCTGAAACTGATCCGGCGGGACATCCTTCAAGATCTGCACATTGCGCAGTTGAAATCCGCCACGCCCACCAGGGCCGCCCGGCGCGCCCTGCGGCGGCTGCCCACCCTGGGCCGGCGGTGCGGGCTGCGGGGAAGCCGGCTGCTGAGCGGATACGCCGGAGCGGTCGGCCAGCGACAGCATCAGCGTTCCGGCCAGTACGGCCACTGAAAAACGTCCGAGGTGACGTGCGATCACGCGAATCCTCCTCCAGAAGAACCCAAAAACCGAGACGTGCCGACCGTTGCCGTACGAGACGGACCGCCAGAATTAGATACGAATACGCCCCCGCACTGCAATGCGTTACATGATTACTCCGAGGGGCTTTGCCCCTCGGACTCCCCCACACGCTCGCTCGCGGGGCCCCCACGCCCCACTCCGCTCGCGTGGGCTCACTCGCGCGCTCATTCGCCACGCGGTCCGTAACCCGTGTCAGATCAGTTTTAATCCAACGAAGTCAGCCGCATCGTCCTGGCCTCGATGTCCAGCTCGCACACGTCGGTGAGACGATTGTGCTGAATCCAGTCCCGCACCCGGTCGCGGTAGTCGCGTCCCTGCGGATTGGCGAGGTCCCATCCCGGAGGCCCCCACGCGCTGTAGCCATTGAGCGTCGGCAGCCCCTCCCGCAGCGCAACGAACATCGCGTCGCCCGCGTACAGCGCCCACATATTCTCCGACCGCGACATGTACTCATCGGAAGCACGCCTCACATAGAACGATCGGCAGGCAGGATCGATTGCGAGTGGAGCCTCGACCCAGCGGCGGAACACATTCAGTGGCCGCTCGTACCCGAGCCGGTCAACGTGGAAATCAGTGGCGAGGAAGACGGCCATGAGCACGCAGATCACCAGACGGTATGAACGACGTTCCCTCAAGCGCGCCAGGAGCAGCCCGGCTGCCAGGATGAACGCCAGCTCGTACTCGAAGATGACCCGCGCCGGATCGCGGATGACACTGAACCCTGGCACGTGCCGCAAGAATGACAGCCAGATTGAGAAGCCGTCTATGCGCAGCGGCATCAGGAACACCAGGAGCGACACGGCTGCGGCGCACAAGATATACGCGCGCGTGTTTCGATCGATCCGCAATCGGGGCACGCAGGCGAGCACGCCAAGCAGCGCAACGAACTTAAACGAGCGCAGCGTGTAATACGCGCTGAGGCGTTGAAAGTCGCTCGCGAGCTGCCACCAGCGCGGCCAGGCGCGCACACGAATCTGGTTCAGCAAGTCCTGCTCGGGGAATCTCCGATGGTCCATGTAAGCGGGGAGATACGTCCACAAAAACACCGCACACCCGACCGCGGCGCCGATTGCGAAAGGCCACACCCAGGGACGTACGACGCTCTGACGGCCTGTGTCCGGGGTGTTCGAATCCAGTCGAATCCGCGGCAAGCCTCGAGTCCAGACGAGCACCGCGACGCACACCAGCGTGAGCAACGCCGGCCGTAGCCAATCCTGCGACGAGATCCTCAGACCAAAGATCCGCAGGCGCGCACCGCCGTTCGCAGAGACATAGAGGGTCCACGCGGCAGCCACAACCGTCGCAGCAAAGGCAACTCTGGTCGCCAGCGTCTCGCCTCGAAAATGCCGCCACAGGCGTGAGACATGCCCCTCGACCACGATCCATGCGCCGAGAAACACCGCCGCAAAAAAGAACGCGAAGTATCCACTGTAGAAGTCGTGTGGGAACAGCAGCAGTGCCAATAAGCCGGATGTTGCCGCGAGGACCAGGCGCCGCGCGCCAAGGCGCTGACGCCATGAAATCAACGAGAGCAGCACGATGGGAGGAATCAGGAAGACAGACGCGCGCTGAGACCACACGCCAATGGTCGCGTTGGTGACGTTTTGAGAGGTGAAGAAAAAGACGGTGAGCAGCAGCGACTCGGGGAATGACAGGCGCAGGAAGCGACGAAAGATCGCGTACAGGCAGAGAATGCCGGTCTCGATGACGATGAACAGGGTGACGGAGTACGCCAGAAATGGATGCAGGAAGATCCTGATCGGCACGTAGAACGGCGCATACAGGAACAGACCATGCGAGTACCCGAGCGTCTTCTGCGCCGGGTAGAACATCGGCGGGGACGCGGGATTGCTGAACGTCGATACCGCGTGATACCAGTGCTCGAGGAGGTAATTGATGAAATACGGGTCGATCCAATCGCCAAGGCCGGCGGTCCAGAACGGACCGTGGAAGATGTCGAACAGATACGACAAGAACGACAGCGACACCGCCAGCACGATCGATGCGCGCAGTCCGCGCATGCGTAGCCCGTCCTGCGAGTTAGCCTCCGTTCGTGTCTCCCGGTTCGGTCAACGTCGGCACCGGCGCGTGGTCGAGCGGCTCTTCGTCGCCGGGCTCCGCAACGGAGTCGTTGCCGATCACCGGCTGGCCCGGCGGGAGGTCATCGTCGTGGTCGACGGCGGCGAAGTCTTCCTGCGAGGAGGCCATGCTTCACCTCGAACCCGTTGATGCAGACGACGAGTGCTTCAGAAACTTGTCCGCCCACGGAATGAAGTACTTCCAATTCGGACCGTCTGTGTGGCCTCCGTCGTGCTGACGCCAGGCGAGCTGGCCGTCGAGAAGGCCGACGTTCACCGCCGGCATTTTTTCCTTCATGTAGTCGTCGGAGACGCCGAGCGTTTTCGCGCCGAGCAGACGGAAAACGGGTTGTGCGGCCACCGCCGCCATGTAGCTGCCCTGATGATCCAGCCACTTCGCGTCGCCGCGCTCGGGCACGCCGTAGCTCACGAACGTCAAGCGCGGTGCGCACAGCGCGATCAATTCGTGTGCATCGACGGGAAGGTCGGCTGCGGTCTTGCGGCCGAACCGGGACTCTTCGGCGCCGTACTTCAGAAAGTTGCCGGCCATCCAATGGTATTCGCCGGACCCGGTGAGATTCTCAACCGCCTCTCCCCAATTGCGCCGGTGCAGCTTCGCTCCCCCCTCGCCTGACGACCCGATGAGAACGACAGCGAAGCGCTGGTCGTACGCCATCGTCACAAGCGCCGCTTTCCCAAATCGCGAGACGCCTTCGATGCCGGCCTTCTTCGCATCGACGGACTTGTCCGTCTCGAGGTAGTCGAGTCCGCGGGATGCGCCCCATGCCCACGCGCGCAGGGATCCCCAATCTTCCGGACGCCGCGGTTGCCCCTTGTTGACCAATCCGATTATCCCCTTCGTCAATCCGGCGCCGTTATCTGCCTGGATGCTCCCGGGATTGATCGTCGCGTATCCCCATCCGTCCGCAATGAGCTGCTGCGTGGCGGGCGGATCGGACGGCACCGCCGGCGCGCCTGATGCACCAGCTGGCGGGCCACCCGGACCAAAGCCGCGTGCCGGCGGCGCCGGTGTGCCCGGCGCAGGCGGCATGCCCGACCGTCCACCAAACATCATCATCATCGGCACCGGTTTCGATGCATTGAGCGGCGTGACGACCGTCATCTGGATCTCGACGGTGATGTCCGGGTCGAGAGAGTTGTCGACGCTGCCAATCAGCTCCTTGCCGACCACCGCGTGACCACCCACCTCGAACTGCTCCGTTCGATTCACACGCCAGGTCACCTTCGGAACATTCGCCGGCACACGCCCGAGCACTTCGCGATCGAAGTCCTCGACAATCTGCGGCCGGCGCTGCTTCCACCACACGTCAGCGCTCGTGACCTTCTGCCCGTTCTCGAGCGTCAGTGGATCGGGAAGGTTCGGGTATGGATTGGCGAGCGCCTCGTCGTAGTTGGCGTGGTTCGGTGCCGCCTCGTTGCCGCTCGGACCAGGACGGAGNGCGGTGATCCCGAGCTGCTCCAGCATGTTCTTGTGATCCGCCGCAGTCGCCGCCGCATTGGGGTTCGCAGGAGGTCCGGCGGGCGCNGCTGTCTGCGCCGCTGCGGTCGCCGGAGGTGCCTGTGCCGGCGGTTGTTGTCCGGTCACGCCGGCTGTCAGTCCCCACATCAGCATCCCTGCCGCCAGGACCGCTGACGGCTTGACCACCGATCGAATCGCACGCCTCATTGCGCTCTCCTTCACCTTCAACTCGCCCGCACTCGCGCTCGCTCAGGACGGGAAATTGCGAAGCACGAACCGCGAACCGCGAACGCGAACCGCGACGAGGATACTACCGCCAAACCAGCAAGAGGTGGACGATGCGCATCACAATGAGCGGTGGAATACCCACTCTGTCCGGCCGTGCGAATAGCTGAACTCAACCATTGCAACGGTCACTCCGCGTTTACAAAGGCGAGCTCTTCGGCACATAGCTTGCGTCCAGCTGACACGCCGTATCCTGCGAGGGCAGCGCCCGGTCGCTGTTCGAGACGGCACACTCCTGCACTGTGGCAAGCGTTGTCCATCGGAGTCTGTCTTTTCTCGCCGTCGCGCTGACGCTTGCTCTGGCGGTGCTGCTCCAGGACGCATGCGGCTCGTCCTCCGAAACGGAATCGATTACCGCGCCATCATCGAGCAAGTGCGCGGTGACGGTGAATGTCGACGGTACGCCGTTCTCCGCGGGTGGTGGTTCGGGTGCGATCCGAATTGCGACCAATCGCGACTGCCAGTGGACGACCAAGGCGGACACCGCCTGGGTCACCATCGCACCCCCCTCAGACGGGCAAGGCGACGGCTCGGTGCGATTCACAGTCGGGGCGAACGCAGATCCCACGTCACGCACCGGGGGAATTGCCGTCAACGATCAACGGTTCGAGATCTCGCAGGCCGGCAAACCGTGCGAGTTCACCGTGTCTTCCAATCACGAATCGGCAGACGGCGCGGGCGGCGATCTGAGCATCAACGTCCGCGCCAGTTCAAACGCCTGCGACTGGACCGCGACATCGAACGTGCCATGGATCTCGGTTACGTCCGGCCGTACCGGGCGCGGCAGCGGCACCGTGACGGTCCATGTGGACGCGACGGCCGGACCGCCGCGTAGCGGGACGATCACGATCGCTGGACAGAGCGTGCAGGTCGATCAGGGCACCGGCTGCTCTTACGCGATCGGCACCGACGCATTCACGATCGACGCTGGCGGAGGCGAACGACAGGTTGCCGTCACCGCACCCGCAGGATGCGCGTGGACGGCGCAGAGTCAGGCCCCCTGGATCACGATCGCTGCGGGCGCAACCGGCGGCGGTCCCGGCATCGTCGTGTTCCATGTCGCCGCGGTTGATGGACCCGCCCGAACGGGCACAGTCACAATCGCTGGCCGCACGGTCACGGTAACGCAGTCGATCGGCTGCACGTATTCGATTGCGCCTGCAAACGTGAACGTCGGCGCGCAGGGCTCGGACACCGCGATTCAGGTGAACACAGCTGCCGGCTGTCCGTGGTCGGCGACGAACACGACGCCATGGATCAGCATCGGCAGCGCCGCGAGTGGCAGCGGACCAGCGCCAGTGCACGTAATCGTCGCTGCCAATCAGGGCATCGCGCGAACCGCGCAACTCACGATTGCCGGGCACGTCGTGACGATCGCTCAGGCAAGCGGCTGCACCTACGCGATCGCTCCCACGTCGCAAGACATCAACGGGAACGGCGGCAACGTTGGAACATCGGTCACGTCTTCACCGGGCTGCCCGTGGACCGCCGGCTCCTCCGTCGACTGGATCACGGTCGTCACCCCGAGCGGCTCGGGATCGGCCCAGGCGTCCTTCACGATCGCACCGAACGCGTCACCGCCACGCACGGGCACGGCCGTCGTCGCCGGGCGTACGCTCACAATTAATCAGGCGTCGCAGTGCCGATGGTCTTTTGCACCGCCGTCGCACGAGTTGCCGGCATCCGGAGGCAGCGGCAACGTGCTCGTGTTCGTCACTGGTGCCTGCAGTTGGACCGCAGTGGCGAATGTGCCATGGATTCACATCACCGCCGGAGCTTCGGGAGTCGGTCCCGCACTTCTGCAATTCCTTGTCGACGCCAACACCGGAGGAGCGCGCACCGGCATCATCACCCTCGGAGGAGAGGACTACCTCGTGCACGAAGGCGGCAGCGACTGAACGGTCTGGGTATTGTCTCGCACTGGCGCTCTTCACGGTGTTAATGTTCGCGTGGCTGATGCGAGACGGACGCGTTCGTCACATATCTATCGTGGCGGGGCTCATCGCCCTGACGGTGATCGCCTTTCACAGCCAAGCGCGACATCTCTTCTCCGTTCCCGACCGGGGCGACCCGCTGTTTTCCATGTGGCGGATCGCCTGGGTGCAGCATCAGCTCGTGGCCGACCCGCGCCACCTGTTCGACGCCAACATCTTCTATCCGCTTCGCGCGACCCTGACGTATTCCGACGCCATGATCCTGCCGGCGATCGCGGCGTGGCCGCTTGCCTGGATCGGCGTGCACCCCGTCATTGCCTACAATCTGGTGCTGCTCGCGACGTTCGTTCTGTCCGGACTGGCTGCGTATCTGCTCGTCCGCGCCCTCGACCTGGGCACGGCGGCCGCGTGGATTGGCGCGGTGGCCTTCGCGTTCTGCACGTTCCGGATCAACCACTTCAGCCATCTCGAGATGCAGATGACGATGTGGATGCCGCTGGCGCTGCTCGCGCTGTCCCGGCTCCTGCAAACCGGACGACCGAGATATGTCGCGCTCGCCGCCGGAGCCCTTGCGGCGCAATGGTATTCGTCGATGTACTTCGGTCTGTTCCTCACCGTGTACACCGCTGTCTTTGCGGCGACCCTGCAGATCGCGTGGAAGATCCCGCTGCGGCGCACCGCACTCGCGCTCGCCGCGTTTCTCATTGCCGGCCTGATGGTGTTCCCGCTTGGGATGAAATACTCGCGAACGAAAGCGATTCGCGGCGTTCGACACATCGAAAGTGTCGCAGAGTTCAGTGCGACACCGAGCGATTACGTGCGGCCCATCGTCGGGCCGGCGGTTTACCGCACGCTCCTTCCGCAGCGGATCAACGGCGAACGCGCGCTGTTTCCCGGCTTCGCCGTGTTGTTTCTCGCACTGATCGGCGCGTGGCCACCACTGACCGCCACGCGTGCCGCACTGATACTCGCCGGACTCATTGCGTTTGACGGTTCCCTGGGCCTCAACGGCCTGCTGTATCCGCTTCTCTATCGTCTGGTTTTTCCGTTTCAGTCGATTCGGGTTCCCGCGCGATTCGACATGCTCGTCACTCTCACCCTGGCGGTACTCGCCGCGTACGGGGCATCGCGCGTGCTGTCGCGAGCCACCACCCGGCCGGCACGGTTGGTTTGTGTGGCCGCGTTGACCGGCCTCTTGATGGTGGACAGCTGGCCACGATACGACATGGAGCCGATGTGGGAAGCCCCGCCGTCGATCTATCAGTCGCTGCCCGCCAGCGCGGTACTCTTCGAGTTTCCCGTTCACCCGCCGGCGGATCGGTTCCTCGAAAACGTGGTGTACATGTATTTTTCAATGTGGCACTGGCGGCCGATGGTGAACGGCTACAGCGGTTTCAACCCTCAGCAGTACGCCGACACGCTGAACGGAACGCGCGGATTTCCAGCGCCGGCGACGCTGGTCTACCTGAAAAGCGCTGGCGTCACCCACGTTACCGTGCACTGTCGCTACTGGGACGAGATGGTATGCGAAGCGGCGATGCGGCAGCTTGATGCCAGCACGAGCGTGAAGCGCATCGCGCGCAGCGACTGGTACGACGCGCCCTCGTCGCTGTATGAGATTCGCTGAAGTCGCCCGGCTGCCTTAGTTGACCGACAGCTTCATGAGAAGCTCGGGGTTGTTGAGGAGTTTGCCGGCGCCGATCACCACCGTGGCCAATGGATCGTCGGCAACGATGATCGGAAGACCGGTCTGATCGTGAAGGTGCTGACTCAGTTTTCGGAGCAGCGCGACGCCGCCGGTGAGCACGATGCCGCGTTCGTAGATGTCACCGCACAGTTCCGGAGGCACGGATTCGAGCGCTTCCCGGATCGCCTTCACGATGGTCCGCACCGACTCCGACAGCGCCTCTCGTATCTCAGCATCAGTCACCGTCACGGTGCGCGGAACGCCCTCTGACAGATGCCGGCCTTTCACTTCGGTGTGCAGAGGCGAGTCGAGGGCCATGGCCGATCCGATTTCGCATTTGATGCGCTCGGCCGTCGGCTCGCCGATCAAGAGGTTGTGCTTGCGCTTCATGTGCTGGATGATCGCGTTGTCCATGTCGCCGCCGGCGAGGCGCAGCGAACGGCCGTAGACAACGCCCGATAGCGAAACCACCGCGATGTCCGTGGTTCCTCCCCCGACGTCGACGATCATATTTCCAGTGGGCTCGGTCACCGGCAGGCCTGCACCGAGGGCGGCAGCCATCGGTTCATCGACGAGACGGACTTCGCTCACCTTCAAGCGCTTCGCGCTTTCCTTCACCGCGCGTCGCTCCACCGGGGTGCTGGCCGGCGGCACGCAGATGATCAGCCGCGGCCGCGAGTAGGTGTGTCCCTTCGCCTTTTGGACAAAATACGCGAGCATCTTTTCCACGGCCTCGAAATCGGCGATTACGCCGTTTCGCATCGGCCACACCGGTTTGATGTTCGCCGGTGTCCGTCCAAGCATGTCGCGTGCGTCCGTCCCGACCGCTTCGACGCTGCCTCGCATCAGGTTGTAGGCGACCACCGACGGCTCGCTCAGCGCGACGACGCCGCGCGTGAAAATACAGGTATTCACCGTTCCCAGATCGAGCGCGATATCAGAGTCGGTCCCGAAGAGGCCCATGACGACGCGTCAATCAAGTTTGGTTCCCGCGCAAACGGCAACCGAGGACGGCGAAAACACACCGGTTTCTTTATCTCGACGTCAACGCGGTCGAGACTGATCGCGGGAGCAGCGACGGATCGGACCCAGGAATCACGATTCTGAACGCGGATAGGTTCCTCGCCTAGCACTACAGACGAGCTTCGTCCGGTCACCCACGTTTACGAGTTCTTCTCGTCCGGATGCGACACGAGATCGATGACCACCGCTGCCGCCAGGACGAGCACGTCGTCTTGCTGCTCCTCGATGTCCACAGCGTAGGTGTCTGCCAGAGCGAACCACTTCTTGCTCACTCGAGCGACGACGCGGCCGCGCCGCTCGAAGGCGTATTCGTGATCGAGAAAGTCCCCGTGTGCCTCGAGATCGTCAGGCCCGGGCACGTCCACCGTGAACCTGGCCCGGAACGGAGTGAACAGGTGTTTCTTCACGACGGCGACGGTGTCGCCGCCGCGCACGATTTCGTACTGAGGTCCTATGCTGAGGAGCTTCTGATTGATCCGCACAAGCTCGACGCCGCTTCGATCCAGGATCGAGAGCTTGTTGCCAAAGCTGAAGACTTTGCCGTCGATGTAATAAACCTCCTGGCCGTCAGCATCTTTGATGCTGAAGTCATCGCCCCAGGACAGAATCCGCTGCCTCATGATGTAACGCACGATATAGCTCCTTCAGCTGCGCCGGCGCGCCTACGTCTTTCATCGACGGCTACCCATCCAGCATGACTCCTACGGTCGCGATCATCTGTATCCCAGCGGAGAGGAGGTAGGCGTAAGCGTCCTGATGACGTTGGCTAGAACCTGTTAAATCGGGGGCTGGCTCGGCTCACCGCCAACCATTTGAACGAGTCGGAGTCGCTCGAGACGAGGGCTTCTTTCTTCGCCGCGCTCCAGCGCTTGATTTAGCGTTCCCGTCGCCTTGCCGATTCGCCGCTCGTATGCGTCTCGACGAAGGCGAGCGTCACTGGCCGGCGACGACTCGTATAAGTTCCGCCGCGTCCCTCGTTATGCGTTGCGACGCGTGTCTCGACGTTTTT
>C688J18823_10003378_pt1 | contig 10093 bp, 8 predicted proteins | sample HopSoiMetagenom1_FD_18823 | JGI IMG/M metagenome (IMG submission 18823) | reverse complement strand
TCGAACAGGAGGGCCCATTGATCAAGTACCTACGCGTAATTTTTCGTTCCAAGGTTTTCGCATCGGTTCTGCACGAGCGAGGCAAGCCCTTTCCCCCACACTGATCCAGAACCATCTCGCGGGCGCCGCGCTCCGCGATCTGGTCCTCGTTCAGCGTAGACGGGCCATTAGCCGCTGGCTGAACTCGTTCGGCGGGCGGCACCCATGGAGCGGGTTGAGCGGTCCTTGCGCGCCGTCCACCACACAATCGCGCCAATGGCGATGGCAGCAAGCGACGCGAGATGTGCCACCGACAGTCCGTGCAACACTCGAACATCGACGCGCAGGAATTCGATTGCAAATCGGATACTCCCCGCGAGCGTGAGATACGCACCGAGCACGAAGAGATCTGACTTGCCGACGCGCCTCCACCGAACCAGCAGCCATGCGAGCGGAATCAGTGCGAGCGCCTCGTAAATCTGCGTCGGGTGAACCGGCACAACAGTCGGCGGCAACCCCTTGGGAAACGCAACTCCCCAGGGAAGCTGCGTCGGTCGTCCGTAGTCGTCGCCAACGAGAAAACAGCCGATCCGGCCGATAGCCTGTCCAACCGCCAGCGCGGGAGCAGCTGCGGCAAGCACCGCAACCTTGGGCAGGCGCTTCCACTGCATCACCACCAGACCGGCGGCGATGCCGCCAACAAACCCGCCAAACCAGCTCATCCCGCCGCGGCTGAGGAGCAGATTCAGCAACGCGTCCTCTCTATGGTGCTCGATGACCCAGAGGAGTTTCGCGCCGGCAAGACCACCCAGCACGCCCGCGAGCGCGCTGTCTACGGCAGATGGGTCAACCAGCGATCGCTGCAACTCGCGCTGGAAGATCCAGAGTCCGACCAGCGCGCCGATGGCCACCATCGCGCCGAAGCTGGTGATCTCGAACGAGCCGATCCGGAAGAGGACTGGATACACAATGATGTTCGGCCTAACCGACCGCGTAGCGGGCGCGCGGCCGATCGATGTCTGTCAGGAGCGCATCGATCGACGCGGTGCGCCCAGCAGCGTGGGCGCGCACCCACCGATCCGCTCCGAGGCGTTCGCGTACGCCACGCTCGGTGGCCGCACGAAGTTCCAGTACGGATCGGTCAATCGACGCGGTGCCGATTCGTTCGATCACCGCATCGCGCGTGCCGAGGATCCGCGCGGCCCAGGCATCATCGCCTTTGAGGGCCGCCGCGGCGGCGAGCGGCGTCAGCGCGTAAACGAACGCAAACTTATCGTGGACCTGCCGGCTGCATACGAGGCTCTGCCGCACGAAATCGATCGCGTCATCGGCCTTCCGCTGTTGCACCGCCAGGATGGCGCGAATGTAGAGAGGGAGATTCACAAACCACGGACCGGCGTGCTGAAGCACCACGGTCGCTTCATCCAGGAGCCGTTCCCCGTCTTGAAGGTTGCCGGTCGCCAGCGCCACTCCAGCCTGCCCGATCAACGCGTTGCCGATGCCCCACGTCACGCCCAGATTTCGGAACTCTTCAGCGCTGGACGTAAACCGATCGCGCGCAGCGGAAAGATTGCCCTGCGCTTGTTCGATATGACCGAGCAGATGCGTCGCCATCACCGCGACCTCTCTCTCGGCCGGCTCGAGCGCGAGAGCGCACGTGACCGCGTCGCGTGCACGGCCGTGTTCCCCTTGCGTGAACCGCATCACTGCAGCACCGACGAGCGCTCGTGATTGCACTTCCGCCGCAAGCGGAGACACCTCCTGGCAGCGCTCGTACCACTGGAGCCCTTCAGCCGCGCACCCCCGAATGAGCCAGTAGAACATCAGCCGCCAGGCAATCGCGCACGCTTCGCCAGCACGTCCCCGATCGGTCAACCACGTCATGACCGCGCGGTAATTTTCGACATCATCCCGAACGCGATCCAGCCAGTCGGCCTGCGCCGGTCCAATCAACCCAGCCGCCGCACGCGAGGCCTCGTCCGTGCAGTAGTGCACGAGCCCTTCCATCGCCTCGTCCCGTTCATCTGCCGCTGCCAGTTCGACGGACGCGAACGCCCGAACAGTCTCGAGCATGTGATACAGGAGCCGAGTCGAGTGCGGGGACTCGGTACGCATCAGAAGGCTCTTTTCGATCAGGCCCGCGGCGGCGCCGAGCGCAGCGTTCGTTCGATCGTCTGCGGCCTTGTCGGCAAGAACGGCCACCGCGGCTTCGATCGAAAAGCGGGCTGGTATGACCGCGAGACGACGGAATGCACGTTGCTCGCTCGCATTGAGCAATTGATAGCTCCATCCGACGGTGGCGCTCATCGTCTGCTGGCGCTCGGGAAGATCGCGCGGACCTGCGGCCGAGAGAAGAACGTTGTGCTGCAGACGACTGCAGAGATCCTCCGGGGTGAGGACTTTCAACCATGGCGCTGCAAGCTCGAGCGCCAGCGGTAAGGCGTCGAGTCTTCGGCAGATCGTCGTCACGATCGCAGAGTTCGCAGCGGTCAGGCGAAAGTCGGGCTGCACATCGCACACGCGCTCCACGAAGAGCCGCACTGCAGGGGCGGGCGTCGAATCGCCCGGCGACAGCGAATCCGCCGCCGCGTCGAGCGCAAGAGGACCGACCGCATACTCGCGCTCGCCTCGTACTCGAAGCGGGGCGCGGCTGGTGGCGAGAAGGCGCAGCGACGTTGACGACGTCAGAACGTCGGCGATCAGGGGCGCAGCCTCCACCACGTGCTCGCAGTTGTCGAGCACCAACAACGTCGGGCGATCCTCGCACGCCGCACGGACGCGCGTGGGCAGATCGGTAGCGGTCACATTGGAAACGCCCAGCGCGTCGGCAATTGACGGTCCGACAAAAGCGGGGTCCCGAATTTCTGCCAACGGTACGAAGACGACACACCATGTGCCCTGGCGGTCGATCGAGTGTGCGAGCTCCAGCGCCAGCCGGGTCTTGCCCACTCCGCCCGGTCCGACGAGTGTAATCAGGCGCGCGGCGCGATCGTCGAACCAGGCCCGCAGCGCGTCCAGATCGGCATCGCGCCCGAGCAGCGGCGTCAACGGCAGTGGCAGCCCGCTGGTGCCCGGTTCTTCGACGGGATCACCCGTTGGCGCACGGGCGCTGCCAACCAGCGCATCGCGCGTCGCCCCGGTCAGGTCAAGCGCCGCTGACAGCGCGCGCACCGTGTCTGGATGCGGACGCCGGCGCTCCCCTCGCTCGAGCGCACTGACCGAGTACACCGAGATGCCGGCGATGGTGGCCAGTTCTTCCTGCGTGAAGCCCGCCGCCTCGCGGAGCGCCTTCAATTGCGCGGCGAAGGGTCCGGGAACGCCCGATTTCATGACCCCTCATCTTACCGCCTGCGCCATCGTACGGGTGTCGTACGACTGTTGTGCGAGCGTCGTGCGCGGCCGCGCCGATCGATGCTGCGTCAGATTGATAGGAGTACGAGACGGATATCTTCCATATCGATTCGCAGGCCGATGCGTTCAATGAACGCGGTGAATGGATCGTTTGGGAGGCCGAGTACTTTCGAGCCGCAACGCGCTGCTTACGTCGCGCGTAACGGCCTGACGCATCCTGTCGCTCGACGCGCGGACCAGGCGCCACGGAAGTACTCGTCTGCTCACGGGAGTCCGCGCAGCATCAAATATTGATTGCATCGCCCGATCGAGAGCGGTCACGCGTCTTGCAATACGTCATGACGAACAGAAATTATTCAGCGCGAACTGCAGCAACTGACGACGCACTATGAATGCCCTCAAGCAGCAAGTTGATCGACACGGCTCCGGGAGCTCGGGAACTTCGTTCACACGACTCCTTCGATGGCTCGACGATGGATCCGATTCTCAGGGAGAGCGGTACCTCGAAATGCGCCGCAGGCTTGTCGCCTATTTCGATCGGCGTAATCGACCGGCGCCGGATACGCTGGCGGACGAAACGTTCGATCGGGTGAGCCGAACGCTCGAGGAATCGGGACGGATCAACATCACGCCGCCGGCGCGGTACTGCTACGTCATCGCACGGTTTGTCCTGCTCGAAGACATCCGGCGCCGCCGCCGCGAAGTTCCATTCGAGGAGACGCGCCCCGTGCTGGTTCAGCCGCGGCGGCGGCCGGAGGAGGCAGAGCAGAGTCTCGATGAGTCACTCGATTCGCTGGGCCGCTGCCTCGACAAGTTGAAGCCNGACGATCGTTATCTCATCGTGGAGTATTACCGCGACTCGAAACGAGACCGGATTAATCGNCGGCGCGATCTCGCCAGGAAGTTGGGGATTACGATGAACGCGCTGGGGATCCGCGCCTGGCGGCTCCGAGCCAGCCTCGAACGCTGTGTCGGCGTGTGCAGCCGGCGGCCCTGAAAGACTTTGGCGTCGAGACTCCTATACAGGGAAGACGTTCCCGATTTGGTGTCTATGTCGCTGATCCCACAGGCTTTTACCGACGACCAACTGATCCGCTTTCTGCTCGGCGCCCTCCCCGCGGGGGAGATGGATCGCCTCGATGAACTGGTCGTGGTCGACGACGCGCTTGCGGATCGATTGCGACTGCTGGAAGACGAACTGGTGGACGCGTACGCGAGCGGTGCACTCACCGGCGAGCGACTCGCATCCTTCGAGTCCTTCTATCTCGGATCGCCAATGCGGCGGCGGAAGGCGGAGTTGGCCAGGAGCCTGAAGGCGACGGTGAACAAGATTTCACAGCGCCGGGCCACGGTTCATCAGCTGAATACGACGACGCGCGTCATGAACAGGCGCCGCGTTCCATGGTCGCGGGCCGTCGCCGCGGTACTCGTGCTCACGACCGGCGCGCTGCTTTCGCGCACCGTGAGTCTCCGCCGCGAGTTGCACGTGTCTGAGGAACAGGCGGCCGCAACGACGGAGCGAGTGCAGGCGATCACCACCGAGTTGGAGTCGCAACGCAAGGCGACGGCCATCGCGGCGCAGGCGCTCGCCGATGCGCGTGCGGCGAGACCCGGCGCCGCCGTGGCGCTGGTCCTGCGCCCCGAAACGCGCGGCGTTGGTCCGACACCGATTATCTCGATTGCGCCCGGGTCGGCGACCGCGCCGATCGATCTTCAGATCGGATCGGCGGACCCGGCGTTGTACGAAGTGGCGCTCAAGGATCCCGCGACCAACCAGGTGGTCTGGCGCAGTCCACCAGTCACGGCCCAGCGTGAACGGCATCCGCCGGTCGTTTCAGTGGCAGTGCCAGCCGCATTCCTCAAGTCGCAGCATTACGCACTGGACGTGTTCGAATTGAGGCGGGACGCACCGCCCGAGTTCGTCGGCAGTTACGCATTCGAGGTGACGCGGCCGTAATGCGTACCGCGTGTGTGGTTGTTTCCGCGGCGCTGTGCACACTCGTTGCCGTGCTCCATCCGGGCCTGGCCGGAGTCCTGACCAACCTCGCCAACGTGTCCCGAGCAACGGGCCGCTACCAACAGGCGCTTGACACACAATTCCGCGCCCTGCGGGTATGGGAGAGGAGCGTCGGCCCGTACGGACAGGAAACGCTGCTGGTGACGGGCAACATCGCGCGCACCTACGCAGCCGCCGGCGAGATCGATAACGCATTGATCTACCAGCGACGCGCCGACGCCATTGTCGAAAAGCAAATCAGCCTCTATCTCGCGAGCGGATCCGAGAGGCAGAAGCTCGCCTTCGTCCAGAACGAGGCGGTGCGTACCGAGCGGACACTCTCGCTCCACTTGAACCAGGCGCCTGGCAACTCCCGGGCGGCGGCGCTCGCCGCGCTCGTGCTGTTGCAGCGCAAAGGACGGGTGCTGGACACGATGACGGATCTCTTTGCCGGCGTCCGCGAGCGCATCGGGGACTCCCGCGATCGGCTGCTCATGGATCAGCTGAAAGAGACGACGGTGGCGCTGTCCCGAATCGCGCTCGGGCTGCCGTCAGGCGACCAGGATGTACGCGAGTCAGTCGCTCGGATCGAATCGCGCCGAGAACAACTGGAAGCCGCGCTGAGCGAGCACAACACTCAGTTCCGCGCCGAGATCCGGCCAGTCACAGTGGAGGCCGTCCAGGCAGCGATTCCGGCAGGTGCTGCGCTCCTCGAGTTCGCGGTGTTTCGCCCGTTCGATCCACGAGCNGAACGAAACGAAGAAGCGTACGGCCGTCCACGCTATGCGGTCTACATAATCTTGAAGCAGGGCACACCAATCGGGATCGACCTGGGCCCGGTCGATGACATCGATCCGCTCGTCCTCACACTGCGTCGATCGCTGCGCGATCCAGCGGAGGCCGAGGTCAGGACGCGCGCCCGCGCCGTGGACGAGAGGCTAATGCGGCCTCTGCGACCGTTTATTCGCGGCGCGACCCGGCTGCTGATTTCGCCAGACGGCGGGTTGAATCTTCTGCCGTTCGAGGCGCTGGCCGACGAGTACGGGCGGTACCTGATCGAGCAATACTCGACGACGTATCTCACCAGCGGACGGGACCTGCTCCGGATGCAGATGGCACCGGCCTCCACAGAACGGCCAGTCATCGTGGCCGACCCATTGTTTGGCGAGCCGGCGGCGCCGGCCGCCGGCCGCATGCCGAACGCGGTAAACAGCGCGCGATCGATAACGGCCGGATCGGACCTGTCCAGGCTCTATTTCGCCCCGCTGCTCGGAAGCGCGCTCGAGGGGCGCGCCATCAAGGCACTCTTTCCCGAGGCCACTTTGCTGACCGGCCGCCGCGCCACCAAGGCAACGCTCGAACGCGTGGCCGCTCCGAGCATCCTGCACATCGCGTCACACGGCTTCTTCCTCGACGATGAATTCAGCGGAGAGTCCGCCGTCCTCACCCGTAACCCGCTCCTGCGGTCGGGACTGGCGCTCGCTGGCGCCAACCTTCCGGGAGAGTCGCATGGCGAGGGCATCCTGACCGCGCTCGAAGCGGCGGGTCTCAATCTCTGGGGCACGGCTCTGGTCACGCTGTCGGCCTGCGATACCGGCGTTGGCGACGTGCGAAACGGCGAAGGGGTATACGGTCTTCGCCGCGCGTTCATGCTCGCCGGCGCCGACACGCTGGTGATGAGCCTCTGGCCGATCACGGATGCCGTCGCCCGCGACACGATGGTGGCGTACTATGCCCGCCTGCGCGAAGGCTTCGGCCGCGGCGACGCGCTGCGCGAAGCAAAGCTGTCGATCCTCCAGCAACGCTCGCTGCGCCATCCCTACTACTGGGCCGGGTTCATTCAATCCGGTGACTGGACGCCCCTGCCCGTCATTGATTGAAAGATTTTCGCTCGCGCCGTCCTATCCACTGAGGGTCAGCGATGGCGTTCGTGGTGAGCGACCTTACATGACGATCGATATCCTCCTGCTCGTGGCGCTCGCCGGAGCGGTGATCAGGATCGCCGCGCTGCAGCATCGTGTGCGCGACCTGGAGGGACAGGCGATCACGGATCCGCTCACCGGTGCGTTCAACCGACGGCAGATGCACCGCGCGCTCGCGATTGCTATGGAACGGCGCAACCGATCGAGTGAGCGCGCATCGCTCCTGCTGTTCGACATCGATCGATTCAAGCACATCAACGACACGCTTGGTCACCCGGAGGGCGATCGCATCCTGAAAGCGCTCGTGGCGTTGATCGATCAGCGCCTGCGCAAGCTCGATGCGCTCTTTCGCCTCGGCGGAGAAGAGTTCGTCCTGCTCCTGTCTGGCGCGAAGATCGCTGACGCGCTCTCGGTCGCCGAGGATCTTCGCCGGCTCGTGCAGGATGCGCTTCTCGCTCCCGGATGTCCTGTCTCGATCAGCATCGGCGTCGCGGAGCTCGCGCACGAGCAGTCCGTCTCGGAATGGCTTGCGGAAGCGGACAGGGCGCTGTATCGAGCGAAGCGAGCCGGACGCAATCGCGTCGCCGGCCGCTGGGGAGACCCGGCAGGATTGAACGACCATCGGCTGCCATTCCCCGCGCTGATTTCCTGACTCGATCTCCACCCGATCACCGGGTGAAATAACTCACGCGAACTGGACCTACATGAGTAAGAGCGCTGCGTCTTTGCAGCGCGAAAGGAAGTACTCATCGTGCCAGTTCGTGCTCGTCTCTTACGTGGTTCGGCCGTCGTGTTGCTCGCGATGACGATGATGACCGCTTCGCCGAAGCTGACCGAAGCTGCGACGGCGTGTCAAACGTGCGCCGCCGCGTGCGCGAGCGAACCCAATCAGTCGCGAGTCGTCCACGTCTGGCTGTTCAATCAGACACGCATGGACGATGGCACGCTGGCGGAGATTGTCGGTGCCGCCAATCACATCTGGATGCCGTATGGCCTGGCGATTGAACACGGCGAGGGGCCCGACGCGATCAAGATCATCGTGTCGCCAGGCATGATGCCGTCGGCGACAACGGCGCCGGGGCTGGCGCTCGGTGACACGCTTTTCACCGACGGGCATGCCTCGCCGTACATCCACTTGTGGCGCGGAGGGGCGGAGGCGCTGGCGATGAGCGCGGAGATCGAGGGGCGGACGTTCACTTCCCGACCGCTGGTCGAACGCAATGCGATTCTCGCCCAGATGCTTGGCGTCGCGCTGGCGCACGAACTCGGGCACTACCTGCTCGACAGCTCGAGCCACTCGACGGCGGGCTTGCTCCGCGCCACAATCGGCGTCAGCGATCTCGCGTACCCCCGGCCGTCGCATCTGCGATTGACGAGCGAACAACGCCGGCGGATCTGCCTGCCACGCCCCGACGTGGTGGCGGAGCACGATGGGCAGCGGTTCGATCCGCATCGGAGCAACTGATTTCCCGACGCCTCGGTCTTGGCCGCGCGAATGGCTGCCGCTTGCGACTGGCGTGTCGCTCATTCGATTAATGACGATCTCTGGGGACGCGTTAAGATACGGCGACATCACGCATGCCCCATACGGCACCGGCCAAACGGGTCCTCTTCATCTGCCGTCTGAATCGCTACCGCAGCGCGACCGCCGAACGCATCTTCTGCAAGCGCAAGGATCTCGATGTCCGATCTGCGGGCACCGCCGAAGACGCGCTGGTCCGCGTCAACGCCCGCATGCTCGAGTGGGCTGAGGTGATTTTTGTGATGGATCCTTTACAGATGGAGGCGCTGAGGCGCATGTTTCCGTCGCATCCGGCGCTGGAGCGTGTCATCTGTCTCGACATCGAGGATGTCTATTCATTTCTGCAGCCGCAGTTGGTCGAACTGCTTCAGCAGAAGGTCCCGCAGCACCTCTGACGTACTCCCGGCTGCAGCCGCAAGCTACAAGTCGGCGTGGCGGAGCCGGAGCGCGTTCAGGATCACCGAGACCGAGCTGAACGTCATCGCGGCGCTGGCCCAGATAGGACTGATCAGGATGCCGACGAACGGATAAAGGATACCGGCGGCAACCGGGACCCCGATCGCGTTGTAGATGAACGCGAGAAACAAGTTCTGACGAATATTTCGCATCGTCGCGCGACTGAGGTGCAGCGCGCGGAGGATGCCCCGCAAATCCCCTTTGACGAGCGTGATCCCCGCGCTCTCCATCGCCACGTCCGTCCCGGTGCCCATCGCAATGCCAACGGTCGCTGCCGCAAGCGCCGGCGCGTCGTTGATGCCGTCGCCCGCCATGGCGACGACACGTCCCTGAGACTCGAGGCGCCGTACGAGATCACGTTTGCCGGTGGGCAGGACTTCGGCATGCACGTCGCTCAATGGAATGCCGAGCGCGTTCGCAACGGCTTCGGCGGTGGCGCGGTTGTCGCCCGTCATCATGACGACGCGGATGCCGTCGCGCCGCAGCGCCGCCAGCGCGTCGCGCGTCGTCTCTTTGATTCGATCGGCAATGGCAAACAGTCCGACGGCGTCCCCGTCGATTCCGGCAAACACGATCGTGTGCCCGTCACGCCGCAGGGCGGCGGCATCGTCATCGAGCAGCGAAACGTCGACGCCTCGGTCGTAGAGGAACGTCCTGGTTCCAGCGAGGACGACGTGGCCATCGATCTCACCGGCGACACCCTGGCCGGTGACAGATTCGAATTTGGTGACCGGCGGTAACGCCAGTTGACGCGCGCGCGCCTCGTGCACGATGGCTTGGCCCAGCGGGTGCTCGCTCGCCTGTTCCAGTGCGCCGACCAGTTGGAGGATGTTCGCGGTACGGGGGTCTGACCCCTTTGGCGCGACA
>C688J18823_10003377_pt1 | contig 10094 bp, 6 predicted proteins | sample HopSoiMetagenom1_FD_18823 | JGI IMG/M metagenome (IMG submission 18823) | reverse complement strand
GCGATATCGTGGTTTTCGGAAGTATGGTCACGTCCAGAGTGGGGACGGAAAGTCTTTGATCAAAGGATGCGATTGTGCCGGCGGGCGGAGCGTTGATGGTGAGCCGGTAGAACGCCTTCTGGCCGGTAGTGTTGGTCGCAAAGACAGAGAATGCCCGCTGGATCGGTGCATTCGAAGCGTTTAGCAGGGATTTGGAGTTTTCCTTGAAGCCGACCAGCAGTCCCTGAGTGATTCTTGCCGTGTAAACATTTTGATTGCGTGAGCCGGTCTGACCGACCGCGCATTGAGGCTTGGTTTGTGTCGGATCGTAACCGCTGGCGCCGCCCGTTGATGCGACTGGCGTATAAAGCGACCAATTTTGCGTGCAAACTTGCGGATTACCCGTGCAGGTTACCGGTGGCGGCCGCACATCACGGTTGTCTGTCCACGTGGTGTGGAATACCGCGGCGTTGGAAGCCTGATTATTAAACGTCCACGTGTTATTCGGGCCCGGCACCATGGTCAAAGCAGCCACATCGATGTAGTCGCCGATAAAAGAGCGCGTGCCGTGCACAAACATCGGAAAGTTAGGCGGATTGAATTGCATCTGCTCGATGGTGGTGCTTCCCGGGCGACTGCCGTACTTGTATTGCGAAATGCGGAATGACGGGAATGCCAACGGAGGATTCTGAGCGGCGTTGTATTTCGCGGGATCAACCAGCGCTCCACGCACGTCGATGGTGTGCCGGATCTTTGCGCCTGCATCGGAGATCGAAGGCCCAAACAACTTCGCCAAGTTACCTAAGGCTAGATCGCTGCCTGCGACCGGAACTCTCACTTCAACCAAGTCAGAGATTTTGCTGCACGGCGGGGCAGGACATTGCAACCGGCCTGACGTGTTGTCGTCGCGGTTGTCATAAAAGCTGAGAAAAACTTTTCCATACGCGTACGCCAAGGCTGGCATGAACTGGTGCCCGGGAGCGCTGGCATTAGTATCGGCAACGAACGGAGTGCTCCAGGCCTTGATCCCGTTGGTCTGGGTTGTCATCATGATCCGCGAAGTTCCGAGCGGCCCTTTGTTCCTTTGCGAGAACGCCAGCCATACTCGTCCTGAACCATCCACCGTCAGCGCGGGCAAATCGTTCTCACGGAAGCTGCCTCCGGATCCAGCTTGATCGAAACCTGCGTTCATTGGAAACGTGTAGGCAGTTGCGATGGAGAAGGTGTTACCTCCGTCGCTCGATGCAGCGATCTGTATTGAATCGGGTTGGTTGCCGCTCGCCAGTTGCCGCCATGCCACGTAGACGATTCCACTCGCAGGATCGATGGCTGCTACTGTCCCCTGATTCAATTTCAAGGCCTGACTCAGCTTGATGGGCTTGGCCCATGTCCGGCCGCAATCCGCCGAGTAAACCTCCTTGATCGTTGAGCTGGGATTTTGGCTGGAGCCGCTGAAGACGGTATAGAAAACGTAGGCCTTGCCGCTGGTGAAGTTCTTTCCCCCGATACTGCAATTCGCGACACCTACTTTGGTGCCAGGCCGAGGAACGTCAACAGCGATCCAGGGCTTATCAATGAATTGCCCGCTCGTACCCGTATCAATCAAGGTCGTGTTCAGATACGTTACGGGAGTTCCGTTTCCTTTATTGTTCTGGTCCTGGAAAGTCGAAACGAATACGCCGCTAGGCGCATTGTTGCCGCGGTTAAACACCAGTCCGGAATAGTAGAAGAGCCCGTGTGTGCCCGCGCGGACTGTGGGATCAGTGGCCACGGAGAACGCATGCAGCGGCGAAGCTAGCCCAACAGCAGTTTGGTCCTGTGGATAGCCCGGCAGAAGCGTGCTGTTCCAAGTTTGCCCTCCGTCGAGGCTGGAAAACACACCCATCCATGCGTCGCCTGTCTCCACCCCCGAATCCGGAGGGATTGGAATATCGACCGAGCGGTAGTCGTTCGCGCCTGCAAATAAGTGCTGCGGGTTTCTGGTCGAGACCGCCATCGAGGGCTCGTTCTGCCGCTGTAGATAGGGATCGCCGCCCGGAAACTGGGTGCCGGAGACCATATTGATATTTGGCCCGGAAACTTGGGCTAGGGAAGAGACGGCACAGAACAGCACTACGACCAAACGCGGAACGCGCTGGCCCACTTGGAAGGGGCGCATGGATTCACCTCGCACAGTTCTGCGAACGAAGCCCGCAACGGAGAGGGGGTGAACCGAGGGCGAGCTACACTGGGAGTTTCGGGAGCGTTTGCAGAGCCAAAGGATTGTCTCTGCTGATTTGTGCCTTGTCAACGTGAATTGCTGGTTTTTTAGAGTTTAAATTATCCCGCGACACGCCAATCCGCGGCTTTTGCGGTTTGGGTGGCGTACTGCCTGCCTACTGCTGCCAGTGCGGGCCGCAAGCTCCCTAAGCCCACCTTTTTCACAATGTGCATCTCTAAATCCTTGTGTGACTCGGGTTTCGCCCTATGCGGTGCTTACAAGCCTCTCTTCTCCTCCTTTTGGCTTTTGGATTGTTTTCCTGCGGCGGCTCTTCTAAACCAGTTTCGGTGAACGTGAGTCCGCAATCGGCCACCCTCAATCCCGGCGGGACGCAGCAATTCACTGCAAGCGTCAGCGGCGGACACAACAGCTCTGTCACTTGGAATGTGAACGGGACCGCCGGTGGCAATGCGACTACGGGCACAGTTTCATCCAGCGGACTCTACACAGCCCCGAGCAAGATCTCGTCCACGATCTCAGCGACCGTCGAGGCCGTCTCGACGCAGGATTCTTCGAAAATGGCGACCGCGACGGTCAAGGTTATCCCCAAGACGAACGCCTCGATCAATCGCACCGTGGAACCACTTCCGATAGAGCTTGGGACGTCTGGCGGCAACGCCACGGACGAGAGTGCAAAATTTTGCTGCTCGGGTACTCTGGGCGCTCTGGTGAGTCGTGGCGGATCCAATTACATCCTGAGCGCGAACCACGTATTGGCGAAATCAGGCTCAGCAAGTACCGGCGACCCGATTATCCAACCCGGTCTTACGGACGCTTCGTGCAGTACCAATAACACGCATACGGTTGCGAAGCTGTCGCAGATGGCATCGCTCAAGACCAGCAACGTGGATGCGGCGCTCGCATTGGTCACCCCCGGTTCAGTCGATCCAAGCGGAGGAATCTTGGAGCTGGGTTCGGGCGGAGGTGTCGGCGCTCCCGCCGCCGGCAACGCAAACCCCAGCGTCGGTGAGCACGTCGCGAAAAGCGGGCGCTCGACCGGACTGACCTGCTCCAGCATTTCTTCTCTGAACACTTCGGCGAAGGTGGACTACCAACCCTCGTGCAACACAGGCACGACGTTCTCAGTAACGTTCACTAACCAGTTGGTCATCGCGGGCGGCAGCTTCAGCTCGAGCGGAGATTCCGGCGCGCTCGTCGTTGATTCCAGTACCGCACAGCCTGTCGGACTGCTTTATGCAGGAAACGACACGGACACAGTCGCGAATCCGATCGGCGACGTCTTGAATGCGCTCAAAGACCCGAGCAGCGGAGACATTCCCGCAGTGGTCGGCGGAGCGCAGCATGCGGTCGCGTGCGCGGCAGCTCAGAGTGCAAGCTCACCGGCGCAAGCTGCACAACCGCTGGCCGCCGAAGGGTTGCGGCGCGGAGCAAGTGCCAAGCAGCATCACGAGCGTGAACTCCTCAGCCAGCCCGCGGTTCTCGGCGTTGGCGTAGGGCACAGCGAGAACGGCAGCAGTCCCGTGGTCGTGGTTTATGTGGACAAGCACCAACTCACGCCCACCATCCCGCAGACTCTGGACGGCGTGCCCACCCGCGTGGTGCCCAGCGAGCACTTCCGCGCTTTCGGATGGAATGAGAAAGCGCCGGTCGCAGCCTGTGCGAAGCCGGCGCACTAGCTCACTGGATGCGGAGCATTCCTTGGAATTCCCAGGTGGTCGTACCAGTGCACGTAGAAACCGGGTCTGCCTCTAGCAGGATGGCTGCTTCACCATTCGTGTATTGCACCGGAATCGAATAGTTCACGAAAACAGTTGATGCCCCGCCATTGTTTCCTAGCTTCACAATCGTCGGCATCGCCCGGCCATCTACAGCCACAACGCCCAATGCTTGCGAAAAGCACGAGGACCGATGCGCGATCGTGCCTTGTACAGATGAGATTGTTCTTCCCGGAGGCAGCTGGAAAGGAAGAGTCCACTTCGAAAAGCCTGGTGGCAAAACGGCTTCCACTCCGATGAAATAAGTATTATCGTCGATCTGCGTGACCTTGCTTGTTGGGGTAAATCCGATCGGGCCATCTGCGTGGACCGTGCTGGTGGCCATAAAGGATGAAGCGCCCTTGCCGCATCCCGAAAACAAAAGAGCCGTTAACGACAGAAAGACAAAACTCCACCCTGCATGCCTTTTCACAAGCATCCTCAATCGAAGGTTTTCTGGGGGGTGTACGGTGTCGACTGTAGTTCTCTCGTGCGCTGGTGGTCAAGCTTATAGGGGATTTCACCTCTCTAACTTAGGCGGCTTGCTTAGGACTCACCAGCGCAGTCCGAAATCGCCGCCGTGCAGCGTGAGGTTGGGATTGTAATAAGGATCGTGATCGAGCAATGGTCCCCAGGTCCGCTTCATGTATCCGACCTCTTGCGGATCCAGGCTGAAGCCCCGCGACGCGGATTCATGGTGATAGAGCTGCGCGAACGGTGTCACCAGATTCCGCAGGCCGCGTTTCAGCAGGCGCAGGCAAAAGTCCACATCATTGAACGCGACCTTTAGGTGTTCGTCGAAGCCGCCGACGCTATCGAATGTCTCGCGCCGCACCATCATGCACGCCGCCGTGACCGCTGCCCAATTCCGGATCATATGGCTCACGCCGAAGTAAGCCGGCGTGTCCTTCGGCAGCCCAGCTAATGCATGCCCGGCGACGCCGCCCAATCCGAGCACTACTCCCGCATGCTGGATCGTCTGGTTGGGATAGATCAGCTTCGCGCCCACGGCTCCGATCTCCGGCTGCTGGCACCACTCGAGCATCGCCGTCATCCACTCGCCGCTGATCACTTCCGTATCGTTATTCAAGAACAGCAGGTACTTTCCCGTCGCCTCGCGCGCCGCAAAATTGTTGAGCTTGGAAAAGTTGAACTCCTCATTAAACGGGATCACCCGATAGGGAAGCGAATTCAGATACTCCCGCGTGCGCGGCTCCGCGCTGTTGTTGTCTACGATGATGATCTCGTAGTTCGGATAAAGCGTCTTACTGGCGATGCTATCGATGCAGGTTTTCAAGATCGCCATCTTGTCGCGTGTAGGAATGATGATCGAGACTTTCTCCGCGACGTTCACCGGATATTTCACGCGGAACTGCCCCTTGTGCGCGCCTTCAGTCACCTGCGCTCCGGGAAATTTGCTGGAGGCGTAGTCGGTCAGTGCTTTCCGCGCCGCTACGAACGCGTACGGCTTCGCATCGGATGTGCCCGCGGCCGAGCCCTCGGCCTTGCGCCAGTGATAAAGGATCTTGGGAATGTGATGGATTGACTTCGTCCGCTGCGTTACTCGCAACATCAGATCGTGGTCCTGGCTGCCTTCATACCCTGCGCGAAATCCGCCGACCTGCTCGACGAGCGCGCGCCGGTAGAGAGTGAGGTGCCCGGTGTACATGCACGACTCCAGGTACTCCGGCGACCATTCGGGCTTAAAGAATGGCTCCGAGCGCGTGCCGTCGAGCTCGAGTTTGTCTTCATCGCTGTAGATGACGTCGGCGTCTTGATGTCCTTGCAGCAGCTTCACCGCCCAGAAGAGCGCGTGCGGGTTCAGTTCATCGTCATGGTCAAGCAATGCAATGAACTCGCCCGCCGCCAGACTGAGCGCATTGTTCGAGGCGAGTGAGATGCCCTGGTTTTGCCGCGATGTGTGCAGCGCGATCCGCGGCTCGGCCGCGGCGTACTCCTGCAGTACCTCCTTAACTTCTGGATCCGTCGAGGCGTCGTCGCAGAGGCAGAGCTGCCAGTCCGGGTACGACTGGCTCAGCACCGATTCAACGCACTTTCTAAGCCACCGCACTGCCGGGTTGTAGACGGGAGTGATGATGCTGATCTTCGGCTTGTAGAGGAACGCCGCAATCTCCTTCGCGGGTTCTGCGGGTGGATGCTCATGTGTTGCCAGCCAGCGTTCGTACGTCCTTGGGCCGTGGTCGGCGCGAGCAGCCCCACTAGCATGCAGACGACGCCGCACTGGCTGCATCGCGCGAAGGTAGAGCTTATGACGCAGCGATCCGGTCGGAAGCCAGCGTCCGCGGAAGTCACGCGCGCGATTTAGCGCCTTCCATCCGATGCTGTTGATGACCGCCTCAAGCGTAGCCTGCGTCTCCTCCGCGCGGCGCACCAGCTCAGGGCGTTCCGCGCACAGCTTCTTAAGCTCTTCCTCCTGCTCCCTTGCGCGGTCTTCTAGCTGTGCCAGTTGCTCGCCGAGTTCCGCTTTCTTCCGCACCGTGCGCGGAGTACCGTCGGATACTGCACGGATCATGAACTGCACGGTTGCGGATTCAGTATCATCTTCCACGGAACGCCGCACCTCCGGAGCGATCTTTGCCGGCTCCACTGCCTGTCGCCCGGTAAAGGGCTCCACGAAAGGATCTGCACTCAGCCGCTGTATGCACTCGATTCGGTATCCCGCTTCAGTAAACATCTGACGGATAGAGTCGAGCGTGAAGAACCTGAGATGTGTGCGGTCCAGAATCCCCTTCTCACCATACTCAAATTTTCCGTTCAGCAGCCCGAGCCTCACGCTGCCGTGCGAGATATTGGGGATGGAGGAAAGCAAGAACCCCCCGGGCCCGATGAATTGCCGCACTTCTATCAAAAGCTCCACTGGGTCTTGCAGGTGCTCGAGGAAATCGCCGGCGAGCACGACGTCGAATTTCGCACTGTCGAGGTGCCGCTCCAGGGAGATCTGCTCGACGTCGCCCTCGATCACGGGACATATTTCTCGCAGCCTGCGCGCGGCGGTGGCATCACGCTCGACTGCGATCACCTCGCACCCATTTGCTTTTAGGGCTGCGGTCACCCGCCCAGTCGCTGCGCCCAGCTCGAGCACGCGCTTATTTGGTCCGATGATCTTCACGGCGAGACTGCGCGAATCTTGCAGGTCGTTTGTATCGAGCGGCGAGTCGTAGAAGTTGGGATCCGCGTCGAACATCGCGCTTACCGGGGAACCAGAGAGTGGGCGTTGGGAACCGCTGCAGCATGCAGATATCGCGGGATGACATCTTGCGGGCGACCGTCGGCCGCGATGCCGCCCGATTCGATCCATAGCGCGCGGTCGCAGAGCTGCTCGATGAGTCCGGTGTCGTGCGACACCACGACTATGGTCTTCCCCCGCTCGCGAAAACCACTGATGCGCGAGAGGCACTTCTCGCGGAAGTAGGCGTCGCCCACCGCGAGAATCTCATCCACCAGGAGAACGTCGGGATCGACTTCCACGGCTATTGAAAATCCAAGGCGCATGTACATACCAGAGGAGTACTGCTTCACCGGGACGTCCATGAAGTCACCCAGCTCGGCGAATTCGATGATGCTCTGTTCCCGTTCTGCAATTTCCCGTTTCGAGAGGCCAAGTAACAGACCATTGAGTTCGATGTTCTCTCGCCCCGTCAGCTCAGGATGGAAGCCGGCGCCCAATTCGATAAGTGACGCGACCTGTCCGCGCACTCGGATCGTTCCTTCGGCAGGAAGAAAGATGCCGGCGATCAGCTTAAGTACTGTGCTTTTTCCGGAGCCGTTCCTGCCGATTATCCCGACTGTCTCTCCCGGAAAGACCATCAGGCTGAAGTCACGAAGGACCGTGAATTCCTTGTAGTGGGACCCTTTCTTAAACCAATGCACGAAGGCCTCGCGCAAAGTGTCCCGCCGCTCCAGGATCACCCTGTACCGGTGCTCCACACTTTCGAAGATGATGGAAGGCTCAAGTCCGGGGCTATCAAACATAGAAGACGAATGAATCCTGATAACGGGCAAATATCCCGAAGCCGAGCAGCAGTGCTACACCGCCCAATAACAGAGATGCCGCCACCAGATGCCACGATGGCAGCGCGCCGTAGTAGATGACGTCGCGGAACCCATTCAAGAGATAGAGCATGGGATTGAGTTTGAAGAACGGTTGAAAACGCGCCGGCACGAAATCGAGCGAATAGATGACAGGCGAAAGATAGAACCACGCAGAAAGCAGCAGCTGGACAATGTGCGAGACGTCGCGGTAGTAGACATTCGCCGCCGCAAAGAAGAACCCGCAACCCATGGTGAATAGGACGAGTGCGATGAATGGGATTGGCATCCAGAGCCAGCTCAGGTGAAAAGGGAAGCGGAGTAGCAGCAGGATCAGAACCAGCGGGATCAGTGAAAGCGCAAAGTTGATCGAATTCGAGATCACAGCCGCGACCGGGAACACTGCCTTCGGCACAGCCACTTTCTTCAGCAACTCGCCATTTCCCACAATCGATTCCGCCGAGTATGTGAGTGCCTGGGAGAAGAAGGTCCACGGCAGGAGCGCACTGATGAGGAAAACAGCGTAGTTCTTCACCGGGATCCTCATCACCGTCGAGAACACAGCGGTGAGAATCAGCATCATGAGCAGGGGATTTAGCAGCGCCCAAAGGAAGCCCAGACTGGACCTTTTGTAGCGGATGCGCAGCTCTTTGAGCGCCAGCGCCCAGACCAACTCCCGATATTGAACTAATCCGCGGAGCATACGTGATTCGGAGCTGCTAATGCAGATGGGCCGAGTAGATGAAAGGTTGTGGCTGTGACCCTTCAGCTGTCAGAAGCTGGCGTGCCGAAGCAACCCAGCAACACCGTTCTGCGCCGCCGAATCGAACTTTAAGGTATGAAGATCGCGATCATCGGCACGCGCGGGGTGCCTGGGCGTTACGGAGGGTTTGAGACTCTAGCCGAGCAGCTTGCCATCCGCCTCAGCGACCAGGGGCACCAGGTGACCGTGTATTGCCGCAGCGCCTTCGCCTCGCCGACCGACGATTTCGATCCCCGCGTGCGGCGCGTAATCCTGCCGGGACTCCGCAGCAAGTATCTCGATACCGTCTTTCACACGTTCCTTTCCGTCTTGCACGTGATCACAACAGACGTTGAGGTAGCGCTGATCTGCAACGTCGCGAATAGCCCCTTTGCGTGGATCCCGCGGATGTTCGGGATTCCCACCGTTCTCAATGTCGATGGGCTCGACCGCAAGCGCCGCAAGTGGAACGTTCTCGGGAGAGCGTACCTATATCTCTGCGAGCTGCTGTCACTGATCACGCCGACGCGTCTGCTCACGGATTCGCGCTACATCGAGCAGTATTTTCGCGAGCGGTACGGCGCACCGAGTGCGGTGATTGCATACGGCGCTGAGGTACCAGAGCTCGCCAATGAAGCGCAGTCTGAGCTGGCGGCGCGCGAGTACATTCTGGTTGTCGGGCGCTTCGAGCCGGAAAACAACCTCGAACTCATCCTCAAAGCATACGGTCTGGTGCAGACCAAGTGGCCGCTCATCGTGGTCGGAAATAATGTGTATCGCCCAAGCTATGAGCGCGAGCTTCACGCTCTCGCTGACTCCCGCGTAGTGTTCACGGGGCCGGTGTACGGCGAACGCTATTGGGAACTGCAGCGCAAAGCCGGAATCTTCATCATGGCCGGCGAGGTTGGTGGGACGCACCCGTCACTGGTGGAAGCGATGGCTTCCGGAAGTACCGTCCTGTTTCTCGAGACCCCTGAAAATTCCGAAACCGTTGCCGAGGCGGGCGTCAGCTTCAAACATTCACCCGCCGACCTTGCCGAGAAGCTGCAATACCTGATCGCCAGTCCAGGATTGAGAGAGCAATTGTCAGCGCTGGCGCGAGAGCGTGCCGCCTCGGCGTATTCGTGGCAGACCATCGCTAATCAATATGAAGCGCTGTTGTGCGATGCCTGCGGACACGTGCCCACTCCGCGCCCTTTCCGGCTGGCCGATCAAGAAGAAAGTTAACTTGCCTTTTGCCGCCGCTGGTTTTCGGAAGCTGCAACAGGTTCCGAGTGTGGACGGTAATCAAACCAGCGCATCAGGTCACGGTCTCGCACCCGCCTGCGTGATTGAACGATGCGCCTCT
>C688J18823_10003376_pt1 | contig 10095 bp, 10 predicted proteins | sample HopSoiMetagenom1_FD_18823 | JGI IMG/M metagenome (IMG submission 18823) | reverse complement strand
CCTGAAGGTGGAGACTGTCTGAAACTCACTTTTCTGGGGACGGGAACCAGTTTTGGTGTCCCCCAGATTGGGTGCGCGTGCGAGGTGTGCAGGTCGAGCGATCCCCGTGACAAGCGCACTCGCGTCGGCGCGCTGGTCGAAACCGACGGTGGCGTGCGCATCCTCATCGACACACCGCCGGAGCTCCGCCTCCAGCTGATCAGCGCCGGTGTAAGCCAGGTCGATGCGATTCTTTTCACTCACGACCACGCCGACCACGTTCACGGGATAGACGACATTCGCGCGCTGTCCGACAAGAGCGACATGCCGATCCAGATGTACGGCCCGCCGGACTCTATGGCGCGATTGGCGAAGCGGTTCGCCTACATCTTCGACGATTCGATCAAGGCGCTTCCCGGTACGAGCAAGCCCGAAGGAACCGCGCACTCGATTCCTGCTGGGAAGACATTCCGAATCGGCGACGTTGACGTGCTACCCGTCGCAATACCTCACGGACCCGTGTCCGTCTACGGGTATCGGATTGGTAATCTCGGCTATATCACCGATGCGAAAGAGCTTCCCGAAGAAGCTCTCGACGCGTTTCGTGGAGTCGATGTTCTCGTTCTGAACGCCCTGTTCAGAACCCAACATCCGACCCATCTAAGCATCGCGGAAGCGGTGAGCGCGGCGCGGAAGATCGCCGCCCGACAAACCTGGCTCACCCACCTTACCCATCGCACCGGCCACGCCGAGCTCGAGGCGGAGCTCCCGCTTGGTATCGCTCCTGCGTTCGACGGACTGACAGTGGAAATCAACTGACATGACGCTGCGACTCGATTATTCCAACATGATGATCTCGCCCGGCGGGATCGATGAAAAAACCTGGGGCTTGGCCGGCGCGAAGTTCGTCGCGGCCAAACGCGGCTTCGATCATCTGCGTTCGACTGGTAGCGTTGGGTTTGTCGAGCTGGGGAGCGACAAGGCGTTGCTTGCCCAGGTGGAGACGTTTGCCGCCTCAGCGCGTGGCAAGTACGACGATGTCGTCGTACTCGGCATTGGTGGCTCGGCACTGGGTCCGATCGCGTTACGGACCGCGTTGCGGCCGAGCGGATGGAACATGCTCGACAATAGAGCCCGTGAGGGATTCCCGCGCTTTCACGTACTCGACAACATCGATCCGGAGACAATCTCGCCACTGCTCGCCCGTTTGCGCCTTGAGCGGACGCTATTTGTGGTGACGTCCAAGTCTGGCGGGACGGCAGAGACGATGGCCCAGGGTGTGATCGTCCGCGACCGGCTAATAGAAGCGAAGCTGGAGGTTAACGAGCACTTCGTCTTCGTCACCGACCCGAAGCAGGGCGCGTTGCGGCCGCTGGCCGAGCGTTTGAAGGTGCCGGCGCTGGACATTCCTCCGAATGTCGGCGGGCGGTTCAGCGTGTTGACTCCCGTTGGAACGCTGCCCGCCGCTCTGATCGGCATCGATGTGAAATCTCTCCTCGCTGGGGCCGCCGAGATGGCGAAGCGCTGTGAGACCTCCGAGCTGGCGTCCAATCCGGCCGGGGTATACGCGATGCTCCAATGGCTGGCTGACACGGAATTGAGAAAGAGCATTGCCGTCTTCATGCCGTACTCCGATCCGCTGCGAGACTACGCGGCCTGGTTCGTTCAATTGTGGGCCGAGAGTCTGGGGAAGAAAAAACCGGACGGCACGTCGGTCGGATCAACGCCGCTGGCAGCGCTCGGGGCGACCGATCAACACGCGCAGGTACAGCTGTTCATGGAAGGTCCGGCCGACAAGACCGTCACCTTCGTTGCGGTGAAGCGAAGATCGGTCGATGTCGAGATCCCGGATATTACCCAGGATGTGAAAGAGCTCGGCTACCTGACCGGGCACTCCTTGGCGGAGCTGCTCGACATCGAGCAACGCGCAACGGCCGGCGCCCTTGCCAAGCGTGGACGGCCCAACATGACCATTCATCTCGATCGCGTCGACGCGGATCATGTGGGGCAGCTAATGATGTTTCTGGAGATTGCCACCGCGTACGCGGGCCAGCTTTACGGGATCGACGCGTTTGACCAGCCCGGTGTCGAGCTCGGTAAACAGTTTGCCTATGCCCTCCTGGGTCGGCCTGGCGCTGACGCCGCGAAAAAGGAGTGGGAATCGCTGCCGAAGCCCGACCCGCGATGGGTTGTTTAACGCGGGAGGCGGTAGGCGTCACGCGACCCCACGTCGAACTGCCACCGTCCGCCTCCCGCCTCCCGCCCCCCGCGCTTAGTTTCCCCTAACATGTTCACCAATCCATTCAAGAATGCAGTGACCGTCCTTGACGGACGGGTGACCGTCCACGATGAATCCGCGCTCGCCTCTCCGGCGATGGACGAGTTGGTCCGAACGGCAGTCTTCGGAGAGGCCGATGAGCGCGACGATGCACGCTGGCTGATCTGGGAGATCGGTCAGGCAGTAGGCGTCCGTGCCGCATCGATCCACGATCTGTACGTCGCGCGCGGCGCAGGCAAGTGCGGTGGATTTACCGTGCCCGCGATGAACATTCGCGGGATGGTTTACGACACCGCCCGCTCGCTCTTTCGCTCCGCGGTCAAGCTAAAAGTCGGCGCGCTCATTCTGGAGATTGCGCGATCGGAGATCGCCTACACCGACCAGCGGCCTTCGGAGTATGTGGCGGTGATGCTGGCGGCGGCGATGCGCGAAGGATTTCGCGGGCCTGTGTTCATTCAGGGCGACCACTTCCAGGTCAACGCGAAGAAGTTCGCGGTGGATCCCGTCACCGAAGTGAACGGCGTGAAGCAGCTCGCGCGCGAGGCGATTGCGGCGGGCTTCTACAACATCGATGTCGATACGTCGACTCTGGTTGACCTGTCCAAGCCGACGCTCAAGGAGCAACAGCGTACGAACTTCGAGCAGGGCGTCGAGCTCGCGATGACAGTTCGCGAGCTGCAACCGGAAGGCGTGATCATATCAATCGGTGGTGAGATCGGCGAAGTGGGTACGGAGAATTCGACCGTCGAAGAGCTCGTCACCTACATGGACGGCTTCAACGAGACGCTGGCCAAGCGGGCTCCTGGAACGGAGGGGCTCTCGAAGATCAGCGTCCAGTCCGGAACAACCCACGGTGGTGTCGTGCTCGCCGACGGCAGCATCGCCGACGTCAAGATCGACTTCGACACTCTGGCCAAGCTGTCGAAAGTTGCGCGCGAGAAGTACGGATTGTCGGGCGCGGTACAGCACGGCGCGTCAACTTTGCCGGATACCGCGTTCCATAACTTTCCTCGCACCGAGACGGCTGAAATTCACTTGGCGACGAATTTTCAGACGATGCTCTACGACAACATCTCGGACGATCTGCGCAACGAGATCTACGAGTGGCTCCGTCAGAACGCGAAAGACGAGCGAAAGGCGACAGACACCGACGAGCAATTTTTCTACAAGACCCGAAAGAAGGCGCTCGGACCGTTCAAGAAGAGATTCTGGGATCTTCCGGCGGACGTGAAGGCGCGCCTCGCCAAGGCGTACGAGGGGAAGTTCAGCTTTCTCTTCACGCAACTTGCTGTCACCAATACGCGAGATCTCGTCGATCGCTTTGTCAGGCCGCTCGAGCAACACAAACCGCAGCCGCACCCTGATCTCGCGGTGGTAGAAGCGGCGCCCGATGATGCGGATCTGAGTGACTGACAAGCGCGGGGTCGACAAGGAAGCGATTCAGCTCGTTCGTGAAATGGTGCGCCGCGCAGGACATGAAATGCGGAACGCACTGAGCGGGGTTTCGGTCAACGTCGAGGTGGTGCGCGGTCGATCGGAGCGTGGAGCGCCGGCTGCGGATCTCACGGCATTCGCAGAGCGCGCCCAGTTGCAGGTCGGCGTTGCCACGATGCTGGGCGATGGGCTGCTCGCACTCATCAATTCGGTGCTGGTCGGGGCGGCCGACGGGTCGCTCAAAAGCGCTTCGGGCAATGGCGCCGGAAGTCAAATGGAGCTAATGATTTACGGAGAGCAACGCGATACGATTTTGGCGAATATTCGCCGACTCGCGAGTCTCACTGGCGTCGGCGTAGAAGAGCGGGATCAGAGAGTTATATTAAAAGTCTTGCCCGAAGGAAAAAGCCATTCCAAAGAATGAGATGAAGCACCCCAAGGTCCTCATCGCGGACGACGACCGTTCAATCACTGAAGGATTGAGCGCGATTCTACGCGACGAAGGTTACGAAGTAACCGTTGCCATCGATGGCCAGAAAGCCCTTGATGCGCTGGGCACTGAGCCGTTTGGCGTCGTGCTCGCTGATCTCAAGATGCCTAAGGTCGACGGCCTGGCGCTCCTGAAAGAGCTGCAGCAGCGCGCTATTCCGACTGAATGCATCATCGTGACCGGGCAGGCGACGGTCGATTCAGCCGTGCAGGCAATGCGCGAGGGTGCGTACGATTATGTCGAGAAGCCTCTCACCGCGGACAAGCTGAACCGCCTCAAGGCGCTCATTCCCAAGGCGCTCGAGAAGTTCACCGTTCAGCAGAAGAACCGCGAGCTTTCCTCGAAGCTCGAGGGTCTGACGCACTACGGCGAGCTCACCGGTCAGTCGGAAGAGATGCGGGGAGTCTACCAGATCATCGAGGCCGTGGCGCCGTCGAATGCAAGCGTGCTGATCTTTGGCGAATCCGGCACTGGAAAAGAGCTGGTTGCCCGCGCGGTTCACGCCAAGAGCGAGCGAGCGAAAGGTCCGTTCTTCGCGCTCAACTGCGCCGCTCTGCCAAAGGACATCCTCGAGAACGAGCTGTTCGGGCATGAGAAGGGTGCATTCACGGGCTCGGTCAACGAGAAGCCCGGCGCCTTCGAGATGGCCGACGGAGGCACGATTTTCCTCGACGAGGTCGCGGAGATGCCGCCCGACATCCAGGTGAAGCTGCTGCGTGCGATCGAATCAAGAAGCATTCGGCGCCTGGGGGGCAAGAAAGAGATAGACGTCGACATCCGGATTCTGGCCGCAACCAATCGTGATTTGCAGAAGGCGCTGTCGGAGAACGATCTGCGCGAAGACCTCTACTATCGTCTCGCCGTGGTGGAGTTGTTCCTGCCGCCGCTGCGCGAGCGACTTGGGGATGTAAAACTTCTCGCCAACGAGTTCCTTGTCCGGTACGCCGAGCAGAACGGCAAAGCTCTGAGCGGGTTCGACGATGCTGCCTGGGAGTGGATTCTTTCCTACAACTGGCCAGGCAACGTGCGTGAGTTGAAGAACGCGGTCGAGCGTGCGGTGATCATGAGTCGTGGCGACAAGATCAAGGCATCCGACATCATGCCCCGCCACCTGCAGCGCACGGGCGAATTCTCGGCGGCGATAACCGTTCCGCCCGGGGCGACCCTCGCTGACACTCGGCGCCAGCTCGTGTTGCGCGCTTTTGCCTCGACCAATGGCGACTACGCGCGAACTGCGACGATTGTGGGCATGACTGCCGCCGACGTTCGCGCGGAGATTGCATCCCTCTTGAACGGCGGCGGGAGGACCGGCGAACCTATGGCCGCTCCTGCGATCAACGGTGCCCAGCGTCCGCCGAAGCCTGCTGACGCCCCGCCGGCAGTCGCAAAAGCGAGCAAGGCTCCAGTTAAAGCGTCCGCGGCATCCCCGAAATCGAAGGGGAAGAAACGGTAGAGAAGCGCCTCCGCTGGCATGCGAAGGCAAGCAGGTGAATCGGACAGAAAGCGGTGATCGCGGCAGGTCTATAACCTGGGGGCGAACAAGTCATGAGGTGGAGGACGAGCATGGACGAGAACGATTGGTACGATGAGGACGACGACTACTCCCCGGCCCCGTATGTCGTCATCGAAAAGGGCGAGATCGGAATCGGCCCCTTTCTGCTTGGCATTGCTCTAGGCGCGGGAGCGGCGCTCCTTTTCGCGCCGCAGAGTGGACAGGAAACTCGTAACGGGATCGCGCGCAGTGCGCGCCGTGCGCAGGGGGCCGCCCAGGATTTCGTCGAAGACATGAGCGAGACGGTCTCCGACAAATTCAGGGATGTACGCGCGTCCGTTGAGGAGCGCATCGAGGCAACGCTGGATGCAGTCGACGACCGGAAGCGTCGGGTCACCACTGCATTCCATGCGGGAAGGGCGGCGGCGCGTGACGCACGGGGAGAGCTGGAGCAGCGCATCGCCGATACTAAAGCGGCGTACAAAGACAGCTAGTGCCGCAGCGCGGGCTCGCGGCCCGGCTCGGTTGGCTGCTTCGCGACTATGCGAAGCGTGTCTGGGACAACAGCGGCGAAGATAACGTGTTCTTTCTGGCGGGCGGGATTGCGTTCAATATCCTCCTCGCCGCTGTCCCGTTCTTTCTGCTGCTGGCGACAGGTCTAGTTTATCTGCTCAACCAGTCGCCCGATACGACATCGGCCGAAGTCCTGACTATCGTCGACAAATTTCTTCCGCCCCATCCACCGGGCGATTCCGGACCAGCGGCCAGCATCCTCAATGAGGTTATCAAGCGCAGTGGATCCCTNGGGATCTACAGCGCCGTTGGCTTCATCTGGTTTTCGACCCGTCTCTTCGGATCGCTGCGCACGGTACTGGCGGCGATTTTTGACATCGACACCGATCGCGGTATCATTGCCGGCAAGATCTTCGACATCGAGATGACTCTCGTTTCGAGCCTGCTCCTCGTGGCCTACACAGCCTTGAGCGCATACTTGGCCCTCGCCACGACCCACGGAGTAGTGGTGCTGGCAGACCTCGGGCTGAGGAAGGAGCTGATGAGTCAGGTGAAGTACAACTTCGGTCAGCTGCTGGCGTTCTCCTTCATCGCGACGATGTTCTTTTCCCTGTACAAGTTTCTGCCGCACCGGAAGATTCGCTGGAGGACGGCGCTGATCGCAGCATTGTTCACCAGCGTAATGCTGGAAGTCGCCAAACGTGCGTTTTCAGCGTACGTGCGATCATTCAATCCGGGGTCGTTTTATAGCGGCACGGTCGCTGCATTGGTTTTGGTCGTTATCTGGGTCTACTACGCCTCCTTTCTCTTCATCATCGGGGGCGAAGTGGCGCAGGTTTACGAGCTTCGCCGCGTGCGGAAAATGCAGCGCGAAGCGTTCGAGGACTGAAGGTTTCCGATTTCGCCGGGTCTTCCGGCCAACCACTTTTGGAGGGAGGCGTCTCGTGCGCAAGTTCGCAGCAGTAGCGGCCATCATGGCCGTGGTGTCGATCTCAGCTTGCAAGAAGACCGGAGATGGCGAATACCAGGTAGAGAAGCCGGTCGTTGGGACGCAGACCGACACGATCCACACTCCCACCGTCGATGTCGGAACCGACACGGCGAAAGTGACGGTACCGAAGGTCGAGGTGAAGAAGGACACCGCGGCGATCAAGGTGCCGACCGTGAAGGTCAATCCGCCCAAGAAGTAACTTCTTACTTATTGGGCACGGGCGCCGCCCGTTCGCTGCGAAAAGCCCCGCCTGACGGCGGGGCTTTTCTTTTCACTGCCAAGTACGACTACCGGCTGGGGGCCGTGGGCGGAGCGGCCAAGGGCTCCGGGCTTAAGACGCGCTTGATCAACGCGTAAAGCATTTTTCTGACCCGGATTGTCTCCGATATCAGCGAGAGGAACTGAGCTTCAGTAATCACCTTCGCTTCGTGAGCGAATATGAGGTGGGATTCCAACTCTGATGCCGAGCTCACGGAAATGCGCAGAAAACGCACAAATTCCTTTTCGCTCGTCTTCCTGCGCCCCTCCGCAATGTTGGCTGGTATAGATAAGGCCGCGGTGAAAATCTGATTTCGTAGTGACGAATATTGACTGGCGCGAATGCACTTGCACGTCCGGTCAACGCTGAGCGAAAGAGCGTGAGCTTTCTGCCACACGTGAAGTTTCTTGAAGTCAGACATACCCTCGATGATTGTCTCTTCAGGGTTTGAAGTGGCATCATTGCGCGTCGAACCGAAGCCCGTAGCCCCCGGCCGCTCCGCTCACGGCCCCCAGCCGGTAGTCGTACTTGGCAGTTAAAAAGGCCTCCTCCCACGACTATATTTCCTTTGCCCCAGGTCCCGGAGGGCGTAAGCCCACTAACTCCGTCAGGACCCCGAAGGTAGCAGCGGCATGCGGTGTCTTTCGTTGCTCCGTAAGGCCTGGGGTACTCCCGCCTCGCAATGTCTCTCGCACTCGCCCGCAAATACCGCCCAAAGAACTTCGCTGACGTCGCCGTCCAGTCGCACGTTTCCAATACGCTGCGCGGCGCCATCGCCAGGGGCCGGGTCGCGCACGGTTATTTGCTCTGTGGGCCGCGCGGCGTCGGCAAAACGACTCTCGCGCGCGTGCTGGCGATGGCGCTCAACTGCGACAATAAACGGGACGACGGCGAGCCCTGCGGTGAGTGTCTTTCGTGTCAGCGCATCTGGAGCGGCGCCTCCAGTCTCGATGTAGTCGAGATCGACGCCGCGTCGAATCGCGGAGTCGACGACGCCCGTGATCTGCGCGAGCGCGCCATGTACGCTCCTTCAGGCGCCGATCGCTACAAGGTCTACATCGTCGATGAAGCGCACATGCTCACGCGAGAGGCGTGGAACGCGCTGCTGAAGGTTCTCGAAGAGCCGCCACCGCGAGTCATCTTCGTCTTCGCGACCACCGAGCCGCAGAAGATCGCTCAGGCTGCCGCACCGGTTCTCAGCAGGTTACAACGGTTCGATCTCAAACGCATCGGTCTCGCGGATATTGCACGGCGGCTATCGGCAGTCCTCAGCAACGAAGGCGTCCAGATTGACGAGGATGCGATTGCGACGATTGCCCGCGCCGCGGATGGCTCGATGCGTGACGCGCTTAGCCTCGCCGACCAGGTGATATCCATCGGCGAAGGCCCGATTACCGCCGAGCGCGTACGTGATGCGCTCGGGCTGGTTCCGGAGGATGAATTTCTTCGCATTCTCGATATCATTGCCGGTCATCGCGCCGGTGAAATCTTTGCCGCCGTGACGAAACTGGCCGAGGCCGGCGTCGACTTCGGCGTTTTTCTTACCGGATTCGCCGACATTTTACGCGCTCAGCTCACGGTTGTACTGAACGGCAAGGCTGAAGGAGTTTCGGCTGCGGCGGCCGCGGCGCTCAAGCAACGTAAGGACTCCTTCACCGCGGGCGACTTGCTGCGAATGATCAGCGCGGTCAGCGCGCTCGAGCCGACATTCCGCAAGAGTGCGCAGCAGCAGCTGTTGGTGGAGATGCTCCTCATTCGTATGGCACTTCTCGATCGAACTGTCGTCGTCGAGGATGTGTTCCGGGCGCTCAGCGGCGACACACTCAACGACGATCGCGAGGCGCCTACAGGTTCCGTCCGCTCCCAACCCGCGCAGTCGTCCGTAGCGCGGTCCGCCCCGCGCCCAGCTACGCGGCCCGGCTATCCGCCGCAGCTTGATGCCCCTAACACCGTCCCATCCGAAAAGCCGGCGCCGAAATCGTTGGCCGCTGGGAACGATTCCCAGCTCCGCGAAATGAAGCGCGCAATGGAGACCACGGCACAGGATTCGAACCGAAGCCGGATGACTCCCGAAGCGTTGAAGGAAGAGCGCATTGGCATGCTCCGGCAGAAAGACCCGGCACTCGGCGCAGCAATCGACGAGCTCGACCTCGAGCTGCTCGACTAACTCTCACGATCTGTAACGGCAATGGCTGATTTCACCAAGATCTTCGAGCAGGCGCAGCAGATGCAGGCGCGCATGCAGCAGATGCAATCCGACTTAGAAAAACAAACCGTTACCGCGGCCGCGGGTGGCGGGATGGTCACCGTCGAAGCGGACGGGAAGGGAACCATTACCCGGGTCAAGATCGATCCGAGCGTCGCCGATCCCAAGGATATCGAGATGCTCGAGGACCTGGTGCTCGTCGCAGTCAACGAAGCCCAGAAAAAAGCTGCCGATCTCGCCAAGGACGAGATGGGGAAGCTCACCGGCGGCCTGAACCTGCCTTTTAAACTCCCGTTCTAGAGTGGGAGCAATCGACGATCTGGCCGGCGAGCTATCGAAGCTGCCCGGCATCGGCCGCAAGACGGCGCTTCGACTGACTTACCACCTCCTGAAACAGTCGCCGGACCAATCGAAGCTGCTCGCATCGGCGCTGACGACGCTAGCTGAGAAGGT
>C688J18823_10003375_pt1 | contig 10098 bp, 8 predicted proteins | sample HopSoiMetagenom1_FD_18823 | JGI IMG/M metagenome (IMG submission 18823) | reverse complement strand
CGGGCTGGACGGAGTGCTTGCCCTTTGTGACGCGGGAAGGTTCGCTGGTCGTCGAGGCGATCAACCGCGCACAGAGTCTGTTCCCCTGGCTCTTGCGGCGGCGTGGACTTCGACAACGACAGCGCCTTCATGAACGATGTCGTCGTGCCATGGTGTCGCGAACATAAACTCGAAGTCACACGCTCGCGCGCGTACAAGAAGAACGATCAAGCGTTCGTCGAGCAGAAGAATGGTGCCGTCGTCCGCCGCCTCATGGGTTATGGCCGCTTCGATGGCGTCGAGACGGCGCGCGTGATGGGCCGCCTCTATGCGGCGGCACGGCTTTACGTCAACTTCTTCCAGCCGTCGTTCAAGCTGAAGGAGAAGGGCCGCGAAGGGGCTAAAGTGATCAAGCTCTATCATCCCCCGTCGACGCCCTATGAGCGTGCATTGGCGCATCCCAAGGTGACCGCGGCCGTGAAGAAACGGTTGCGCGATCAGTATCGCTCGCTCGATCCGGTCGGGCTTTTGGCCGAGATTCGCGCAACCCAGGACGAACTCGGCAATCGCGTCGATCATCGTGCCGGACAGGCGCGCGGCCTGCGACCCGCTTACACGAGCACCGCGCCGGCGACCGCAGCGACGTTCGCGAAAACGGGGGTCAAAGTTCGGCGCTTATTTACAACCGCGACATCGGGCGACCGCTCGCGCATTCGACTGGCCAGTAGGAAAACCCGGTGCCCCCATACATGCGGAGTGGCCAGCCGCGGTGCTCCCGAAACAGCAGGATAGAGAGCGTGAAGAATGAAATGTGCAATTGCAAGTATTGGGATCATGACGTTGGCGTCGATGAACGTTTATTCTAATGGCGATAGAGGCGCGATCTCGCTTGCGTGATGGAATGACTCCTTTGCGGGCTAGTTGCGAGCGCAGCAGTCCACCAGGAGCTCCCAAATTCGTTGCACCTCGATCTGTCGATCTTCAGTCGGGTCTGACCGAGTCTCGGCGCTTCGCTGAGAACTGGCAACATCAAGAGCCACTTCGCGAGGTGCGAACCAGCGTTCCGAAATGGGGTCGTACCATTTGCCGATTTTCACACTCGCACCAAACAGCTCAGTCTGACATTTTATACCGGATTCGTAATATCCACGGCTCTAGTCACAATGCGGCGATCCTTCTTAGCCCGCGCCTAACACTTGCAATGCGGCACTGCTTAGGATGGTTCCTATTGTTTTGGGGTTCACCTGTGAAGGTCGTTCGAGCCTCTGACTAGCTGGGTTAGTGTTTGTCGGTACCCCTTCGCTAGTTGCTCCCCCAACATAAGCGCCTCGCGGGCCTAGGAACCTTGAAGTAAGCGAGCAAACTCATCGCTACTCCGGATCGTCCTCCAGAGCGTAGACCCCGCTTACACCAGCATTTTAAAGAAATCAGGCAGGTGACCCAGTTTCGCTGTCCGCTCGGCACAAACGATGCCAGCATTCGCCAGGGCTATCGGATGACGGATACCCGATTCCCAGGCATTCGAGATTGCCGCCGCCACTAACATTTCAGGATTGAGAAACTTTTCGGTCAGACCGCTTCCGTGCACGTAACCCATGGCTATCGACATAGCCTCGCACAAGTCGGGGTTGCTTTCTGTAATCGGGAAATACGCCGCGTAGGTCATGGGTCTCACCAGGCCATGAACTACATATCAGCTCCGACGTTCCTAAGAGATGCTTCGATTGAGCGTCGAAGCATTAGGAAAGCGCGCGCGTAGTCTTGGAGATGGCTTCAGCCATCTAGGTGATGTACTCATAAAGCGGCTATCGGGGGCAGAGATCGACTACCCTTGGGTCGTCAGGTTCGTTTTGATGGCTGCCCGCACACGAGTCTGTCGCATTCCATAGTGGGTATCCTTGGGTGCAGAACAGACTGCGCCACGCGCAACAAATTCCGCGTGTAAACCATCGACGTCATTGACGTCCAGGTAGCCAAACCAATTGTGAGAACCAAGCGCGCTCGGGTGCATGTCGGTCGGGCATCGCCCCAGCATTATCCGAACGCCGTCCCTTTCGGCCAATCGCCAATCCGTCGCATCCTCCCAGCTGGTACGGAAGCCGAGGACGTCGCGGAAATACTGGGCGCTCGTGTTCATGTCCGGAACGGCGAGTACGAACGCCCAACGGGCCATTTAGGCCGATCCTGTTGGTTAGGATCGGTCTAGCAGCGCGCCGGAAATGATTTTTCTGACCGTTTGCGATGTAAGGCGTGGCTTGCTCGGAGTTTAGCCTGCCCTCCAATCGGTCCGGCATCCTCAATCTCCCCGCTAGGGCCGCTTTACATTTTGGAACGATGTCTTTTCGCTTTTCGTTATGATTGCGTGCCGAAGACAAGCGGCACGTTTCCTGTTGTTGGCGGACGGCCTCAGTATCCACGCTGAGGCCGTTTGCCGCCCCCCACATAAAGGAACCGGAATGGATTTCCGGGTTTAAGGCAATTCATTACTCGGAGGACCCTATGGCAGAAAAAACCCTGGACGACCTGTTTCTCAACACGTTGAAAGACGTCTACTACGCTGAGAAGCAAATTTACAAATCGCTACCGAAGATGGCGAAAGCGGCGACTGACGAGCAACTCGGCGCAGCGTTTGAAAAGCACCAAGAAAANNACCAAGAAGAGACTGAAGGTCAGATCGCTCGCCTAGAGCAAATCTTCGAACTTTTGGAAAAGCCGGCGCGCGGCAAGAAGTGCGACGCTATCGAGGGTATTCTCGATGAGGGCAAGGAGATCATGGACGAATTCGAGGGCTCACCCGCTCTTGATGCCGGATTGCTTGCATCGGCGCAGGCCGTCGAGCACTACGAGATTTCTCGTTATGGCACCCTCAGGTCCTGGGCTACGGCCCTTGGAATGAAAGACGCTGTAAAGCTAATCGACCAAACGCTAGCTGAAGAGAAGAAGACCGACGCGCTGCTAACCAAGCTTGCGGAAACGGTTGTCAATGCGGAAGCTCAGGCGGCCGCCTAGGAACAATCTCCGCAAAGTACCGTTTGCCTCCGTGCCGACGGGTCATCGGCAGATCACGGCAAGCATCAAGACGGCCTCAGCGTCCATCGTCGCTGAGGCCGTCTGCCACTCGGCCTCAAACCAAGAGCACGCTCAAGGTATTTCGTGAGCATTTAACAAGGTTCACAAGCTCCGGCAGTCGCACCTTGGAGTTTTGGGAAATGTTCGTATGACCACCGTCGAACGGCGATACCGCCCGAGAGGTTCATAAGTTGCTTGCCGTGGCTAAGCCACATCAGGATGATCCCAATCTGGCAAGAGCTGCCGAGCTTGCATCCCGCATGTCCGGCGATGACGAAGCGCAGCGCACATTTCTTGCGATACGATACGCCCGAGAGGCAATTAACGGCGGCGATGGCGCGGCCGAAGGGGAGAGATTGCTTTTGCAAGCACTCAGGAGTGCTGAACAATGGGCGAGGTTTGCTTGTAAGTAATCGGCGACCTCTAGGCAAAGACGATCAACCGAACACAGAGCACTTTCAACTATGTGGCCCTGTCAGGCAGTCTGAGCGAGCATGAAAGTTTGTTAGCTTGCGCATATAGTAGCGCTGCCNCTCAAGCGCCGACCTGATCTCCTCGCTGACTTTGGCAATCCTCTTCTTGCTCTTGCGCTATTTTGCCCGCGACGCAACAGGCGGCACCGGGCATCCCTTCTTCACAACGAGCAGATCACGTCTAGTGCTTAGATAAACATCCATATGCCTGCCTCCCAAAAGGGCCGACCTTATCGCTTGGTGAGCAGAGCATGGGTTACCAAATGGCAACACCGAGCCAGTGTTGCGCACTCCCAATTTACCGCTGGCAGGAGCGGAACGAAGCGCTTGACCAAGCTAAAGCGGCACAGGGCCGACAAGCAGCTAGGTCTCGTGGATTGCGCATGTGCTTCGATGACGCTGTAATTGCCATCCATGAGCACGCGAAGCTGCGCGCCGAAACGGCTCGTCGGTTGCTGTGACCACTTGATCAGAAAGCATCCCGTCTACAGCCCGCGTTATGGATTGGCCATTAGCGAGAAATTGTTGAGCCAGCTCGATCTGTTCCAAAGAATAGCAGCCGCCTCGCGGCTTTTGATTCGGAGTTGCGAGCTCCAGTAATGGGCTTCCTGTATCGCATAAGTTTTCGCCCACGGAGCCATTCGTCAGGGTGAACGCTTGATCACTGACGCGGACGTCGGAGCGTAGCAGCCGAACCAGGCGGCGCTGGTCACCAGAAGTGCCCCTCTTATATAGAGATTGACGCCGCTCGGTGTCGGCAAATCGATAATCATGATTTCTCCGCGGGGCGCGCTCCAGATCACCCGGCCCCCGGCAGAGGCAACCGCTACGAACGATTCTGCTGGATTCATGCCGTCCTTGAAGACGACAGCGGTTGCTGCCCCGCAGAGGGGGCAGTGCCGAGATGGCGCCGGCGAAAACGACGGCGAGACCGATCATCAACTGCGACGACCGTCCAATACGGTCGCCACCTCGCGGCGGGTTCCGAAGCAGCCAGAGACCGGCGACAAGTGGCACCATTCCAAAGGCAACAAGCCAGCCGATATCCCAGAGCAGCAGGGCGGATACGCCAATTCGGGTCCGATGCAACCCGACGGCCCAGTGCACCAATATGATGTCAGCAAACTGCCAGGCCGCGAATCCGAGTACGGCCCAGGCGAAAATGATCCGGTCGGCAGGTGCCGTCCGCCGTCCGTGCCACAGCAACAACAGGCCACCCGCTGCAAGCAAATAGCTGGCAACGTGAAACAGGCCGTCGGCGAGGATTTGCACCCGCACGTCCCTGAAGAGCTCGCCTTGAGCGAGACTCAACAAATGATGCCACTGCAAAACCTGGTGCAGCAGAATGCCGTCGAAGAAAGCGCTGAAGGCAATGCCCAGAATGAAAACGCCGACCAGCGGCAATTTGCTGCCTGGGTCTCGCTGTCTGTTGCGGAACAAAGACATGAGCGCGTTCCGGAAAGGCTCATTGGATGGTCGGAACACGGCCGACCACCGATCGTTCCATCGATGCCGGATGGGGAGCGTCGCAATTGCTTGCGCAGGAGGGGCCTGCGGCCCGTCGGATTTAGCGATCGGCATTTCGATCTGGGGCGGAACGCGTGATTGAGGAATGACGCTCAGAGTTGTCACGGTATGACGCGCATTCCCGTCGCCGCGCTCCATCGCACAGGCTCCTTGAGGCATTTCCGGAACGCTGTTCGCGATGAAAAGGGCAGAGCGACAGTCGGTACGTGAGTTCCCTTGAAACAAAGCCGGTCGTGCAAGCATTGTAGACAACACCGGCAATGGGCAGCCAAACGCGTGGACGGAGACAGCGTGCTCCCGCCGCGGACAGGAGGGCACATGTGCGATTTGTGCCGCGAACTGGACTACCAGATCGAGAGATGTCGGAGACTAGAAAACGCAACCAGTGACGAGCTAACGCTTGAAGCTGTCGCTGCGCTCATCAGGTCATATGAGGAAGACAAAGCCAAGCTCCATTCGAACCAATCCGAGGAGGCGTGGCGAAGGTAAGCTGCCTCGCATTATCCAGTCCGGCGCGAGCCTCTCGGCTCCATCATTGGTAGCGATTGCGTGTGCACCAAAGCATCGGTGGCACCGAACATGCGCGACGGGCTTACGCTTGGTGGGTAGCAGGAACCAAAGCATCGAGACCGCTTTACTTTATGGCGCGTAGCTGCCCTCGCGCGCTGCGAGGGATGCATTCGGGATAGTTCATGAACATGATCAAGGATGAGAGACTGGCCCTGACGGCGGCGAGCCTTCGGCATGCGCCGGTGCTGGAAGGCAAGCCCTTCCCGCTGGGAGCGACCTGGGATGGTCTTGGCGTAAATTTCGCCCTGTTTTCGGCTCATGCCACCAAGGTCCAGCTCTGCCTTTTCGATGACAGCGGCGAGCAAGAGATCGAACGCATCGAGCTGCCTGAATACACCGATGAAGTCTGGCACGGCTACGTTCCGACCGCGCGTCCGGGCACGGTCTACGCCTACCGGGTAGATGGTCCCTACGAGCCCGATGTCGGACACCGTTTCAATCCCAACAAGCTGGTGATCGATCCTTATGCCAAGCAGCTTGTGGGCGCGCTGCGCTGGGGACCCGAATTATTCGGTTACGAGCTTGGTCATCCGGACAAGGACAAATCCTTCGATCCACGCGACAGCGCGCCACTCATGCAAAAATGCCGCGTAATTGACCCCGCTTTCACCTGGGGCCGCGCGGCCAAGCCTGAGGTGCCATGGGACCGCACCATCTTTTACGAGATGCATGTCAAAGGTTTTACCCGGAGGCATCCGCTTGTTTCGGAGGCCGACCGCGGCACTTTCGCCGGCCTTTGCAACCCTAATATCCCTGCTTATCTTCGCGCGCTCGGGATCACGAGTGCCGAATTTTTGCCTGTCCATGCATTCCTGGATGACAGTTACCTCGTGGAGAAGGGGCTACGCAACTATTGGGGCTATAACTCGCTTGCGTTCTTCGCGCCCGAGCCGCGCTATCTCAAGGCGCCCTTTGCCAATGAGTTCAAGGAAGCCGTCAACCAGTTCCATTCTCATGGCATCGAGATAATTCTCGACGTCGTCTATAATCACACTGCCGAAGGCAACGAACTCGGGCCGACGCTTTCCTTCAAGGGCATCGATAACGCGAGTTATTATCGCCTGATGCCCGAGGAAAAGCGCTACTACATCAATGACACCGGTACCGGGAACACGGTAAACCTATCGCACCCGCGCGTGCTGCAGATGGTCGCGGACAGCCTGCGCTACTGGGCGACCGAAATGCGGGTCGACGGGTTCCGGTTCGATCTTGCAACCATTCTGGCGAGGGAGCCGTATGGCTTCGATGAAGGCGGAGGCTTTCTGGATGCGTGCCGACAGGATCCGATCCTTTCGTCAGTCAAGCTGATCGCCGAGCCCTGGGATGTAGGCCCAGGCGGCTATCAGGTCGGCCAGTTCCCCCCTGGATGGGCGGAATGGAATGATAAATTCAGGGATACAGCGCGGCGCTTCTGGAAAGGGGATGAGCGCATGACGCCCGAATTTGCGCGGCGCATCACCGCATCGGGCGACCTGTTCAACAAGCGGGGCCGCAGGCCATGGTCATCCGTCAACTTCGTTACCGCGCATGACGGCTTCACACTGAACGACGTCGTGTCCTACAACGACAAACATAACGAGGCCAATGGCGAGGACAACCGCGACGGACACTCGGATAATCATTCCTGGAATCACGGCGTCGAGGGACCGACCGACGACCCTGAGATTATTAAGCTCCGCGAGCGGCAAAAGCGCAATCTTCTTGCGACAACCCTGCTGTCGCACGGGACGCCTATGATCCTCGCTGGCGACGAGTTTGGCCATACTCAGGGCGGCAACAACAATGCTTATGCTCAGGACAACGACACCACATGGCTCAACTGGCTCGGCATCTCGGCCGAAGGCCGCGCCTTGCGCGAATTCGTCCGCAGGCTGATCGCAACACGGCGCGCCTTCCCCATCCTGCATCGCTCAAGGTTCGTCATCGGCAACATCAATGAACAGCTGGACGTGAAGGACGTAACCTGGCTTGCTCCGAACGGTCGGGAGATGGCAACGGCGGATTGGGACAATCCCGCCACGCGATGTTTCGGTATGCTGCTTGACGGGAGGGCGCAGGAAACCGGCGTCAAAAGGTTAGGCTCGGATGCGACTCTGCTGCTTATTTATAACGCGCATCACGACGTCGTCGAATTCGTCCTGCCGGACGTGCCGCAGGGCCGCGCCTGGGCCGGCCTCATTGATACCGGTGTACCCGATGCGAAATTCACGGTTTACCCGTTCGGCCACTGCCTGAAAGTTGCTGGTCGCTCAATGCTTGCGCTCGGCCTCGCGACGGAAGAAACCCTGACCCGACGGCTCCGCCAAGGGCTTGGTGCGATCATGGATGTTGCCGAATTCCCGTTGCAGTTCTAGCTAGATCACGCCTCCTTCCTGCAGAACGCGAAGGACGCCTTGCAACGGCACGGAAACCCACGCTGGCCGGTATGAAAGTTCGTACTCTACCTCGTAGAGCGCCTTCTCAAGGAGAAAGAAATCCAGCATTGCCTTCGCGTCCTCTGTCTTGTCCGGCCAAAGCACGGAGGCGCCCATGGCCTCCTGATATCCGCTGATAAAGGCGTCCATGGAATGGTCGCGCCAGGCGTGCAAAGCCTGGATAGGCAGTTTTCCCGACTTCTGTCGCTGCTGCCTCAGCGCCATGGCGGCGTAGTCCAGCGAGCGCAATACGCCTGCGACGTCGCGGGCAGCTGGCGCCTTGCGTCTCCGCTCAGCTAAAGGCCGGCTTGGCTCGCCTTCGAAGTCGATGATGACTGCGTCCCCACCACCCACGAGCACTTGACCCAGGTGCAAATCGCCGTGATGGCGTATCTTGCAACGGCCAAGCGAATGACGAATCAGGTGGGTTGCGTAACCGTTCAATCCGATTTTAAGCCGCAACAGTCGCTCCACAAGGGGCTGGTCGTTCGCGTCCAACGGCGACTTCTCCAGCCTGTCGAAGATGCGAGTCGCACGCTCCATGATATCGGCAATCCAGTAATCAAGGTCACGTTGGTCGATCGGCTCAGGCTTGAACGTCGCCATGTCGTCTCGGCTTGACAAGGCTCGATGCATGTCAGCGACACGGCACCCCAGGCGCCGCACCCATTGAAGATAGTCTCGCCGGACGGTGAGCGCCTTGTCGCGGCCCTCTGAGCCTTCTGCCATTGCATCGAGGTAGATGCTCAGCCGATCGGCCGACCAGGCCCAGGCATCTCCCTGGTTCGGCACGAACGCATGGATGACGCCGAAGGCGTAGCTCGATGAAGCGTGAGTGGCCTCCACGTGGCCGAGCAGTGCCGGCGTATGCGTAAAACTTGTCGCCTCAGTCAAAAAGTGTCCCATCTCAATCTCGGGATTTTGACCGGGCTCGATATGGCGGTACAGCTTGATGACATAGTCCTGATCCACCAGCGCGGTACTGTTGGACTGCTCGCCCTGGATCGCACGGACCCGGGATTCGGTATGCAGAGGCCGGCTTCCGAGCTTGGTAGTCGGCTTGAAATCGAGTCGCCAACCCCAGCCAGCGATCGAGGCCTCCCGCCGAAGGCGATCCAAAAGTCGCCGGATGAAAGCGGGATCAGTGGCGACATCGCGCAACAATCCTTGGCGCCCGCCGCGGCGCAAACGGGCGACAATGGATTTTTCAAGTTCGGGACCCGTATCAACGGTCCAGTCTGCCCTCAACGGCAGCAGATAGCGCGCCTGATGGTCAGTCTCGATGAGTACGAAAACGGTCGTGTCCCCCTGGACAGGGAGGGTTGCGATGATCTTAAGTTTAATTCGCGTCGCTGAGCTGCCAGGGAACCACCTGGCGCGGGCGAGATAGGCCGGAAGAAAATGGTGCTCGATAGCTGCGGTCGCCTCGCTGTTGGCAAACCATGACGAACCTTCCGGTATGTCCAAAAACGCGAGACTCTCACCGGCGGCGCCCATCTGTGTTAACTCAGGCATCGAAAGAGCAGCACGGGATCGTGCACGGGATCAATCCAAAGGCGCATGCCGCCGTGGGTCACGGGCGAGGCCGGACCGGATTTCAGGTTTTCGAGCGCCGTCACGGGACCCAGATCGCCATCGCCCGATCGCACCTGCACATCGCCGAGCGGGAGCCAAAACTCCCGGAAATTACCCGTCAAAGCGACGAGGGCCACGATGACGTTTGTCTTATCGGCAGAATGCTTAACGTAGGCAATGACCGAGTTGTCCTCCACGGGCAGGAATCGGATCGCGGATGTCTGTTGCAGCGCCGGGTTGTCGCGCCGAATTCGATTGATCTGGGAAATGTAGGCCTTGATGTTACCGGGCTTGTCCCAATCGCGGGATTTCAACTCGTATTTCTCCGAGTTGAGATACTCCTCGCGGCCGGGTATCGGCTCATGCTCGAGAAGTTCAAACCCGTTATAAATGCCGTAGTTGCTCGATAACGTCGCGGCCAGCGCGAGCCGCGCCTTGAACATCCATGGTTCGCCCCGTTGAAGATGGAACGGCAGGATGTCGGGCGTGCT
>C688J18823_10003374_pt1 | contig 10099 bp, 9 predicted proteins | sample HopSoiMetagenom1_FD_18823 | JGI IMG/M metagenome (IMG submission 18823) | reverse complement strand
GAATTAATTTACCAGACCTTTTTGGAAAGAAAGTGTTCATTGCAGCGGGAAAAAATGATCCAATTTGTTCACCAGAGGAGTCCATGGAGCTACAATCCTTTTTAGAAAAAGCCAATGCAGACGTACAACTACATTGGGAAAATAGAGGACATCAGCTAACTTTTGAGGAAGTAGAGGTTGCTGCAAGATGGTACCAAAACATTTAGAAAAATAAATCGTAATCTTAAAAGAGGAGAAGTGATCATTTATGATCACTTCTCCTCTTTTTCTGATTTCATGATACATGAGTTTGAAAACGCCATGATGAGCCTCCTTTGAATTCCTTAACTAAATTATAATGTTTAAGCAATAGAATCGATGTGTAATATTGGTTGAAAATATCCATTTCGAGTATGTGCTTTCAATCCTATGTAGGCTGTTAAATGACAAATAGAATGGTTTAATTTAAAATAGAGATATTACACTTTTTTTATTCAACAGATTGGGTTTAATGATTAATGGATGATCATAAACTAAAACGGAAGACACGATCAAGTATTAATAGGAAATAAGGAGGAAATACAGGGTGAGTGAAACAAACTATATAAATAGTGAAGCTAGAGATGTGTTGAAGGCGACAAGCCGGACCTTTTATATTCCGATTAGCCATCTAAAAAAAGGATTACAAGAAGCAGTTGCATCGGCATATTTATGCATGAGAGCAATTGATGAGATAGAAGATCACCCTGAGCTTCCGTCTACAACGAAAAGTGACCTCTTACTTTCTGTTAGCCATATTTTGCAAAGAAAACCTTTTAATGAGGATGAATTGAAGGAGTTATTTCAACCATACCAATCTCTCCTACCTAAAGTAACGTTACAACTTGGAAGTTGGATAAAGGTTTGTCCACCGACGATTTTAGAAAGCGTCTTAGATTCGACAGCTACTATGGCAACGGGGATGGCAGAATGGGTCCAAAAAGATTGGCAGATTAATAATAAAGAAGATCTAGATCAATATACTTATTATGTTGCTGGCTTAGTAGGCGTGATGCTTTCAGATATTTGGAGATGGTATGATCAAACGGAAACCGATGAAAATTTGGCTATTGCGTTTGGACGTGGCTTACAAGCTGTCAATATTCTTCGCAATCATGATGAGGACAAGACAAGAGGGGTGAGTTTCTTCCCTGAAGGATGGGAAGTAAAAGATATGTATTCTTATGCTCAGCGCAACCTCGAATTGGCTGACCAATATATAAATGATATAAAAACTTCTAACATTTTGCATTTTTGTAAAATCCCATTGGCGCTTGCCCACGGTACACTTGAAGCCCTAATGAAAGGAAAAGAAAAAATGAGTAGGTTGGATGTATTAAAGGTAGTGGGTCGAGTGGTTGGAAAATAATCTATATGTTCTTTACTTGAAGAAACCGCTCAATTATTTGGACGGTTTCTTGTATGTCCTTTGAGTTCTAGCGTAGAGGCAAACACCCCCTTTTTAAATTAATTATTAAGTTTTGTTGGATATATTGATTAATTATGTTGAACCCATTAAACTAAATTAGTAAAAAATGGAGAAGGGGGAACATAGGGTAAAAATCAGTTAATCCTATAGGGGAAATTTCATGCTGCCTCTATCCAAAAATTCGCAGGGGGTTTTTTGTATTGGAAAAAAATAATACAAAAGTGTTGGAAAGTCAACCTACTTTGTTTCATAGCCGTGTATTTCAGGCCATTATTATGTCAGGATTGTTTTTGCAAATAGGAATTTGGGTTCGAAACTTTTCTGTCCTATTGTTTGTCATGGAAAAAACGGACGGGGATCCATTTGCTATTTCCATGATATCCGTAGCGGAGTTCGCTCCTATTTTTATTTTTTCCTTTATTGGTGGTACATTTGCAGATCGGTGGCCCCCGAAAAAAACAATGGTATGGTGTGATGTATTAAGTGCAATATCAGTATTTGTCGTACTGATCACACTCCATTTTGGCACATGGCAAGTGGTGTTCTTTGCCACATTAATATCAGCAATTCTCTCACAATTCTCACAGCCTTCAGGCATGAAGTTATTTAAACTGCATTTGCCAGAAGAGCAAATACAGGCGGGTATGTCGGTCTATCAAACCGTATTTGCAGTATTTATGGTGTTCGGTCCTATTCTTGGGACCTTTGCCTTTCAATCCTTTGGCATCGAAGTGTCGATTGCCATCACAGGCTTAGCCTTTTTACTTTCCGCTGGTGCGCTCGGTTTCCTTCCTAAGGATTACAAATTGGAGGAAGACACTGCGGCAACAACGATTTGGCAGGAAATGAAGAGTGGAATTCAATATGTTATGAAAAAGAGAGAACTTAGTTTGTTAGGACTATGCTTTTTGGCAGCTGGTCTAGGGTTAGGCTTTATTCAGCCGCTATCCATTTTCCTTGTAACGGAACAGTTAGGCTTACCGAAGGAAAATCTGCAATGGCTGTTGACCACCAATGGAATTGGTATGATTATTGGTGGTGCAGCTGTCATGATGTTGGCTCAAAAGGTTGCTCCCCAGAGATTGCTCATACTTGGTATGCTGATCAATGCAATAGGATTAGCGATCATGGGCGTATCTACTAATCTAGGGCTTACATTAGCTGCTGAGTTTATTAATGGGCTAATGCTTCCTTGTATACAGATTGGGATAAATACGATGATTTTGAAAAGAACAGAAGGGGCATTTATCGGTAGGGTGAATGGAATATTAATGCCTTTGTTTACTGGATCGATGGTACTAACCATGAGTCTAGCAGGTATTCTAAAGGAACAGTTTTCATTGGTTGTGATTTTTGAAGTAGCTGCGATTCTATTTATCATTGGTATGGCTTTTATGTTGCCATTATACAACTTGAAAATGGACTCAAATCAAGAAGAGCTTAATTTATAGGGAAAGTGAAGAATGATTTAAAGAAAAAGCATTGGCAGCAGGTCGCCGATGCTTTTTTACAGTGTTTTTTGTCCAAGGTCTACGATCTATGTTCTATAGTTAACGATATAATGGAAAAGCCTATCGTTTCTATTGTTAGACGAGTATGAATAGAGCGTCTTTTGATTTATTTTATTTTAATGTGTTATGATATATTAGCCTTATGATTAGAAGCGGTGAAATGTTTAATATGCCAAGGGAGTCATTTTTCACTTATGAAAATTTAGTGGAATTTATGTTTCGATACGGTATTTCTCCACTTCCAACCATGTAAATCCATTATTTTTAAAGGTCATATGATCTAGGAATCTATAATTTAACTGTTGCCTCTTTAGCATGATATCACTAAGAGGCGTTTTTTTATTTATCAACTAATAACAAGTTAAGCCTCCGGCGAGCCTTGCGATTTTTTAATGGAAATTCGGCGGGGCAAATTTGATTGAAAGGGTGCGAATTTAATAAAATGGGGAATAAAGCAAAATTATGGACGAAGGATTTCTTAATTATTTCGTCTACGAATTTATTTATCTTTTTAACTTTTTATCTATTAGTGGTGACACTTTCTCTTTTTGCTACTGAACGTTTTGATGCCACACAAAGTGAAGCAGGGTTAGCTTCGGGGATTTTTGTTATTGGTGCTGTTTTGGCTCGCCCTTTTGCAGGGAAATGGATTGACCTAATTGGACGCAGGAAGATGCTATTTATAGGCTTATTATTCTTTCTAATTGGAACACTAGCTTATTTCTTCGTAAATAGTCTATCGTTATTGATTGTCATTCGTTTATTTCATGGGATGGCATTTGGAACGGCTTCTAATGCTACGGGTTCCATTGTGGCAGATATTATCCCTAATCAGCGGCGTGGAGAGGGGACAGGGTACTTTGCGATGAGCACGAATTTAGCCATGGCTATGGGCCCCTTTATAGGCTTGATTATTAGTCAGCATGTTGGCTACCAAATGGTTTTTGCCGCTAGTGCCATTTTTGCTATTTGTGGACTAGTTGCTTGTTTATTTTTACGTGTCCCAGAGGTTGAACTCACTAAAAAACAACGAGATGCGATGAAGGGATTTAAACTAAAGGATTTCTATGAATCAAGTGCCGTGCCTATTTCGATTGTTGTTGGATTAGTTGGTTTTACTTATTCAAGTATCCTTACCTTCCTTACCCCTTATGCAAAAGAGATTGGTTTACTGGATGTTGCTAGTTTCTTCTTTGTTGTCTATGCAGTTTTCCTTATTGCCTCTAGACCGTTCACGGGCAAGTTATTTGATTTAAAAGGTGAAAATGTAATTATTTATCCTTGCCTTATTTTATATGCAATAGGATTCTTATTATTGAGTCAAGTGGAACAGGGCTTTTTCCTTCTAGCAGCTGGAGCATTGATTGGGATCGGTTTTGGTACCTTCCAATCAAGTGCGCAAGCGATTGCCATTAAAAATGCACCAAAGCATCGAATGGGCTTAGCTACTTCTACTTTTTATATCCTTTATGATACTGGAATCGGAATGGGTCCTTTTCTAATGGGCTTTCTCATTCCTCTAACAGGGTTCGAGGATTGTATTTGGTCATGGTTGTTCTTGTGGCATGTAGTATTGGATTATATTTTCTTCTACACGGAAAACGGATTGCATATGAATTCAAAGAATCTAAAGCAAGTTAGAAAGACGGATATCTATGAAGAAAATGCCTAGGCAATTACTATGCCTAGGCATTTTCTTATGGATTATTCGAATCATATCCGTTCCACTTCATGTGAGTCTATCAAATGGATTCTTAAGAAAGACAAAAGTGAAGAAATGTCTTTCTTTGGTGTCAGGCACCGAAACCTTTAATTGATTAGGTGTAAACAAAAGTCGAGATCTGCTTGTAAGTGTTCATGAATTAATTGTTCGGCCAGTTGTCCATCTCTTTGTTTAATGGCTTCATAAATTTTTTTGTGCTCTTCAATTAAAAAAGGTCTGTGATAGAAAACGACTGTACGACGGAATAAATAGATAATAGAATGCATTTGATCGAAAATTTTGATCATGATGGGATTATTACTGGCATGGATGATGATTTCATGGAAATGTTCATTTGCCTCCATGATTTCCTCGATATTTCCGGTTTGACCTACCCTTACACATTCTTTAAGGGTTTGGAGGTCATTTTCAGATAGGTAGGTTGCTGCACACTTTGCAGAATAGCCTTCTAATAAAATACGAACTTGAAATATATGGCGTAAATCTTTTTCTGTAGGTTTTACGACTAGTTTATTTACGATAAGGCCTTCATTTTCAAGTTTTCGNATGGACTCTCTTATTGGAGTTCGGCTGAATCCTAATTCATTNGCNAATTTTTCTTCTACTATTTTCATTCCACCGGGCAGTTCNCCNTCTAGAATTTTATCACGAATTATTTCATANGATTTCTGGTAAGCAGGTTTTGACTTTTTGCGTTTCTCAATCAATTACGTTCACCCCTATTCTTTTCCAGATNTCTAACATAATATTAGATCAAAATTTTGACTAANAAACATAGACTCTCTAGTCTTAACTATATCCTCATGATCTATTGTATACGAAATTTATATAAATGTATGCGCTTAAAACATAATTTTGTAAACGTTTTTATTTTTTTCAACTTTCATTATTTAGATTGATTATTGTTTTACACTTAATACTATGGACTGTTTTTTTATAATGTTATGGACCTATTAGAAAATCCATAATTTTGTTATATTTCTTTTAACCCACAAGAGTGGATAAAGAAGATATGGGAGGAATTATCATGATAACAGGTACTGATCGTGTAAAAAGAGGTATGGCTGAGATGCAAAAAGGTGGCGTCATTATGGATGTAGTGAACGCAGAGCAAGCAAGAATTGCAGAAGAAGCGGGCGCTGTTGCGGTTATGGCGTTAGAACGTGTTCCATCTGATATTCGTGCTGCCGGTGGTGTAGCACGAATGGCTGATATTTCAATTGTTGAAGAGGTTATGAATGCGGTAAGTATTCCTGTAATGGCAAAGGCAAGAATTGGTCATATTGTTGAAGCAAGAGTACTAGAATCCCTTGGGGTTGACTATATTGATGAGAGTGAAGTTCTAACACCAGCAGATGAAGAATACCACCTAAATAAAAAAGAATATACGGTTCCATTTGTTTGTGGTTGTCGTGATCTTGGTGAAGCAGCTCGTCGTATTGGTGAAGGCGCTTCCATGTTACGTACAAAAGGTGAACCAGGAACAGGAAATATTGTGGAAGCCGTAAGACATATGCGTAAAGTAAATGCTCAAGTTCGTAAAATTGTTCATATGAACGTAGATGAGCTAATGACAGAAGCGAAGTTGCTTGGAGCACCATACGAAATTCTCCTTCAAATTAAAGAGCATGGCAAACTACCGGTAGTTAACTTTGCTGCTGGTGGGGTGGCTACTCCTGCTGATGCAGCGTTAATGATGCAATTGGGTGCAGATGGGGTGTTTGTTGGATCTGGTATTTTCAAATCAGAAAACCCAGCTAAATTTGCTAGAGCCATCGTAGAAGCAACTACACATTTTCAAGACTATAAATTGATTGCTGAACTATCAAAAAATCTTGGAGCAGCCATGAAAGGGATTGAAATCTCTACACTTGCACCTTCTGAACGTATGCAAGAACGTGGATGGTAAGGAGTTTTTCAAATGGCTAAAGTAGGCGTATTAGGATTGCAGGGTGCAGTAATCGAACATGTTCGCTCGATTGAAGCATGTGGAGTTGAAGCAGTTGTTGTTAAAAAGGTGGAGGAACTAGCGGATCTTGATGGATTGATTCTTCCAGGTGGCGAAAGCACAACAATGCGCAAGTTAATTGATAAATATGGGTTTATGGAGCCGTTAAAGGAATTTGCCAGTAAAGGAAAACCAATGTTTGGTACGTGTGCTGGGTTAATATTGATAGCAAAAGATCTAGTGGATGATCCTGAGCCTCATCTTGGTTTATTTGATGTGACGGTGGAAAGAAATTCCTTTGGACGGCAGAGAGAAAGCTTTGAGGCAGACTTGTCTATTCAAGGGTTGGATGAACCATTTGTGGGCGTCTTTATTCGTGCACCACATATTGTAAAAGCTGGAGAGAACGTAGAAATCCTAGCTAAGCATGAGGGTCGAATTGTTGCCGCTCGTGAAGGACAGTTTCTTGGCTGTTCATTTCATCCGGAATTAACCGAAGATCATCGGTTTACTGAGTTGTTTATTGAAATGGTCAAAAAATCTGTTGAAATTAAAGTGGAAATATAATGGAATAGATGAATAGAAAAGCTCGCTTTGGAAGCGGGCTTTTCTACTTACATGCACTTTTTTCTAAAACTAGGGCTAATCGACGAACTCCTTCAATAATTTTCTCTGAATTTAGATGTGCGAAGCCTAGTAGCAATCCTTTTCGGGGACTTTCTAAACAGTATGGACTGAGAGGGAAGACTCCTACACCTGCCTTTAAAGCAGATTGGACAATTTCAAATTCATCAAATTCATTGTTGCTTTCCAGTAATACGTGGAGACCGGATTCGGTTCCTTGCACATGGAATTGGTCTGCCAACCCTGAATCGTTTAAGGCCTGGATAATGTTGCGATGCCGTTTATGATAGATGGAACGCATTCTTCTTACATGCTTAAGAAGATCACCTGTTTCAAAAAATTGCCCTAGCGTTAGCTGTTCCATAATCGGGAGATGGCGACAAACAAATTCTTGAACTTTAGCCATCCTTTCGATTGCTTCCTTTGGACCGATTGCTGCCGCTAAACGAATTCCGGGAGCGAGAAGCTTCGTAAAGCTTAATATATATAGAATGTTGGATGGCATTTGTGAATACAAACTAGGCATAGGGCCCCCGCGATAACGGAATTCTCCATCATAATCATCTTCTATAATCCAGGTTTGATTCTGTCTAGCAAATTGGATTAATTCCTGCCTACGATTGGCTGTCATTAGGACACCGCTTGGGAATTGATGGGATGGTGTCGTAAAAATGATTTTAGAATGAGGTGAAATCTTTTCCACACAAAGTCCTTGGCTATCAACAGGAATTGGTTCGATTTTCATATTACGATATTTCATGGTGGACCAAGCAACAGGAAAACCAGGATCTTCTACGGAAACTATATCTCCTTCTTGTAACAGAGCTTGTGCAATGATATCCATCGTTTGCCTGGCCCCTAAAGTGAGTAATATTTGATCGGGTTGGACATGAATGCCTCTTTCAATGGCTAAGTAGCGGCTAATTTGTTCCCGTACTGAATACAAACCATAGGGTGAGCTATACCCCCAGTCTAATACATTCTTTTCTTTCATAGCTGTATTGGAGGCACGTCTCCATGAGTTTTGAAAGGTTGAATCGATATAAGGTTCATGGAGGCGAAAATCAATATCGGCCTTTTCATCACTTTTCATGTCTGGCCAGTGATCAACACGTTTCGTGTTTTCCTCTATAAATGGGTTGGGTGGAATAGATGGCACGGATTGTTTTGATTGATAGGTATCGATGTTTTGTATGATGTCACATACTCGTGTACCACCTCTTCTAGAAGTCGTTACATATCCCCGCGATTGCAATTCTTCATATGCGATTTGAACACTTGATCTCGAAATAGCGAGCTCTTGAGCCAATTGACGAGTAGGAACTAACGGATCGCCAGGTGAAAGCTTTCCTTTTGTAATATAATCAATTACCTGATCCACAATCTGCAACCAAAGTGCCCGCTTATCTCCTTTGTCTAACTCAATATACATATCAGAAAACTCCCTCAGTAATAAATATGGAATGATAATTTCATCATATAATGAAATGTCAAATAAGTCCATAATTGATGTCAGGCGCCACAAATAGACACTAATGCTCATTTTGCACGCTGTAAAATAACAAAATTAACCTTAGCTTTGATATAGTGATTGAACATATGAATGAAGAAAAAACGGTCAAACCTTCTAAAATATTGAATACTACAATATCAATGTTAGGAAAGACTAAACTAAAAAAAGAGAGGAGTTCCAATTGAAAAATTGAAATGAAAGAGAGGTTCTAATGTAATGGATGAAAAAGTCATAATGAAAGTAGAGGATGTGTATGAACAAGTTAGCAGGGCAAATTCATATCTTTATGACATATGGAAAGAACAGTTGCTTTTTACATTTGAATGGTGGATTGCTTTAGCATTAATCATTATTCCTTGGACGATCTGGATCATCCTACATAAAAGGCAAAGCAGAAGTCGTCTCTTATTCGCTGGATTTTTCGTTATCATCGTCGCTTGCTGGCTGGATTTTACAGGAAGCACGAATGGTCTATGGTATTATCCTATGGAGATCATACCTACCATACCTAGTTATTTAATGTGGGATATGTCGTTAATGCCTGTTATCATTATGCTGCTTTTACAATATACAAACAAATACAATCCGTTTTTAATTGGAGTCATTTTTGCATTCATCGTCTCCTTCTTGGCTGAACCCTTTTTTGAATGGATTGATTTTTATCGACGTATTCATTGGAAACATATCTATTCATTTCCTATTCACGCCATTATCTATGTTATCACTTATTATATTAGCAAGTGTAAAACTTTCGATCCGTTATAGTATGGTTCCTGCCACCGATTAAATTAATTGCTTGGCTCCAGACACAGGAGAGCGCTATCTGTCTTCTGACTTATTTCCAAGTTAACCTGAAAAATAAAGGAAGGATTTTCAAAAATATGTCTTCCAACATTGCTAAAAAGATTCCTAAAGACGATAACTTTGGGAACCTTTTTTTTCGTAACAGAGCTATCTTACAATAAATCCAACAGCGCGAATTTGATCTCTGACTTCCTATAGAAAACTGCTTGCAAAAATAAAAAGGTTCTTATATCAAGTCTATAAGGTGTGAATGAAGACGATAATAATGCTAAGGGACCTTTTGTGTTCTTATTTAAATATGAGGAGGCAACAGAATGCCATATGTAACGGTTTTAGGGAATGAACCATTTGAAGTGGAAAAAGGGAAAAAATTAGTCTTAGCTCTAGAAGATAACGGAGTAAATATACTCCATCGTTGCGGAGGAAAGGCTAGGTGTACGACTTGCAGAGTTGAAATATTAGCAGGTGAATTTGAGGATTCAACTAGAATAGAAAAAGATGCATTTTCTGCTAAAGAAATTATCGACGA
>C688J18823_10003373_pt1 | contig 10101 bp, 12 predicted proteins | sample HopSoiMetagenom1_FD_18823 | JGI IMG/M metagenome (IMG submission 18823) | reverse complement strand
CTGCACGCGCACCGCGCCGATGGCCGCGGGGCCGGTTCGCGCAGCCGTCGCGTCCGCGACGGAGCGCGCGCCGCCGGCGACGACCGCGATGAGCGCCGTCACGATGACGACGGGGAGCCACCGCCCCCGCTTGGGTGACCGTCGCACCGACGGATCGCGATCGACGGACATGACTACCGTGCCGAGAGAAGCATCGACAGGCGCCGTACCGTCCCGATGTGCCGGAGCATGCCGTGCACACGGATCCGCCGGCGCAGGAGCTGCCGCACCACGTCGCGTCCGTCCCGCGTCGTGACGTCGGGGAGGTCGAACCGAAGCGGGGTCGCGGCCAGCTCGAGGAGCCCGAGGCTCTCCGCGCGCACGACGATCTCGGCCCAGGGATCGCGCCCATCGTGAACGAGCACCGTTCCCGGCGCGCGGCGGGCGCCCGGCAGGATCTGGATCGTCACGGCGACATCGGCGTCGGTCGCGACGAGTGATGCGGCCTCGCGCCGGGACAACCGCAGTGCCCTGAAGGGGTCGCGGGTGAGGTTCGCTTCGACCAATCCCTGGACCAGATCGCGGAACGCCATCGCCGGCGGCACATCGTCGGTCATGCCCACGGATCGAGCACCACTTTCGTGGCGATCCGACGCTCGAACAGGTCGTAGCCTTCGGCCGCCTCCGTGATCGCAAGGCGGTGACTGACGAGCGGCGTCGGATCGAGCACACCGGCCGCGACCCGCTCCATCGTCGCGTCCCACAGCGCATGGATCGGCGTCTCGCCCNCGAACACGAGCGAGATCCCGCGGACCCATGCGACGCCGAGCTGGAGCTCGACGCGCTGGCTCGAGTACACGCCGACGANGACGACGCGCCCGCCGCGGCGCACGATCTCCANCGCCGTCTCGTACGCGTCCGTCGCGCCGACGGCGTCGATCACGACGTCTGCNCCGCGGCCCTCGGTCATCCGCGCGAGCGCCATCTCGGGGTTCGTCGTGCCGACGTCGATCGTGGCGACGCCGAGCGACTCGAGCGCCGACAGCCGTCCCGGATCGCGATCGAGGACGACGACGTGCGTCGAGCCGTCGGCCACAAGCGCTCGCGTGACACACGCGCCGACCGGACCCGCACCCAACACCGCGACGACGTCATCCGGCTCCGGCTCCGCCAGCGACGCCGCGTGCACCCCTGTCGTCAGCACATCGCCGACGAAGACGGCGGCATCATCGCCGACGCCGTCGGGGATACGCAGCAGGTTGACCTCCGCGACGGGCACCCGGACGAATCCCGCCTGCGCGCCCTGGAGGTCGCCCCCGAACGGGCCGCCGCCGAGCATCCGGTGCTGGTCGCACAGCCCGGAGTGGCCGTGTCGGCAGAACCAACACGCGCCGCACGCGATCTGGAACGAGGCGACGACCCGGTGCCCCGGCGCGACGGTGCGCACGTCGGCGCCCACTTCTTCGACGACCCCGGCGGCCTCATGGCCGAGGATCGAGCCGGGCTCCATCGGGATCGACCCGTGCAGGACATGCAGATCCGTCCCACAGATCCCGGCCAGTCGGACGCGCACGATCGCGTCCCTGCCGTCTTCGAGTGCCGGCCGGGCGACTTCGGCGGCCTCGAGGACGCCCTCCCCGCGGAAGACGACGGCCCGCACCCTCAGGCCTCGTCCTGGAAGTCCGTGTCGACGCGCCCCGTGAGCCGGACGAGCTCGTTGGCGGCCTTCACGTAGCGGACGATCGTCGGCAGGTCACCCCGGACGCGCAGCTTGCCCTGCATCATCCCCTTGATCGGATCGAGCTCGCCCTGCACGACGTCCTTCCAGCGGGAGAACGGCGCGGTCAGCGTGTACGCGGCGCCGTCCGCTTCCCCGGCAGCGATCGCGGTCGCACGCCGGCACCTGCCGTGCCACAGGTCGAGGTAGCCCCAGAGGTCCTCCGGAACGTTGCGGTCGGGCTCGGCGACCACGCGGAACGCGATGTCGCCCTCCCAGTCGGCCGCGGCCTCCCGATAGCTCTCGGACGCCTCGATCTCACGACCGAACGCCTCGAACCACTCCTGGCCGGCGAACATCGCCATCCCGCCCACCTCCCCGTGGTCGCGCCCAGGATACGGACTCAGTGCACCGCGAGGATCAGCACGATCCCGACGGCGTTGAAGGCCATGTGCGCCGCGATGTCGGCGACGAGGGTCCCGCGCCGCTCGTAGATCCAGGCCAGTGCGATCCCCGTGAAGACCATCACCGTCTGCAGCAAGACGGTGTCCTGCCACGCGGACGGTACGTAGTGTGCGGCACCGAACACGAGGCCGGACGCCACGGCGCCGATCCAGAAGCCGTAGCGGTCGCGGATCGACCGGAACAGCACGCCTCGGAAGAACAGCTCCTCGGCCACCGGCGCGACGAACACCGCGAGGATGACCGAGGCGATCGCGGGTCCGGTCCCGAGGTTCTGCGGCAGCTGATCGGGCGTGGACGCCTCGTGCCCCGACAGCGAACTGAACAGGATGGTCAGCGGGATCGCGACGACGAACGCGATCGTCGGGTACAGGATCAAGCCCGCGATCCACCCGTAGACGGCATCGCGGAGCCCGGTGAACCGCGCGGGGATGCCGATCTGTGCGCGCCACGCCGGGTGACGTCGCTGGAGCCACAGGACCATGAAGCCGAGCCATGCGAGGTCGGAGATCACGCCGACGTACACCGCCGACGGGTCCTCGCTGCTCGTGACGCCGAGCACCGAGAACGCGATGACCCCGACCACGACCTGGGCCAGGAGGATGTTCGTCACGAAGCCCAGCAGCAGGGCTTCCCAGATCGACCAGTCGACCGCGGGCAGTCCCTTGGGCCCACGCCCAACGACGTCGTCGGGTCGAGGCGGCAACCCGGCCGGCGGCGGCGGGAACGGGCGGGCGGGATCGCCGGGCGGTCCGGGGATCAACGCGTCCCCGCTGCGTCGGGGACGACCACCGTGTCGCCGTCGCGGCGGACTTCGGCGCCCAGCGCGCGCAGCTTCCCCTCGAGGTCCTCGTAGCCACGGTCGATGTGGTGGACGTCGGCGATCTCGGTCTCGCCGTCGGCACACAGCGCCGCGATGACGAGCGCCATCCCGGCGCGGATGTCGAGCGCGCGCACCGGCGCAGCCGACAACCGCGGGACCCCGCGGATCACCGCGTGGTGTCCCTGGGTCCGGATGTCGGCGCCCATCCGCTGCAGCTCGCCCACATAGAGGAACCGGCCCTCGAACACGTTCTCGGTCACGATGCTGGTGCCGTCGGCGACCGCCAGCATCGCGAGCAGGATCGGTTGGAAGTCGGTCGCGATCCCGGGGTACGGCAACGTGACGAGGTCCATCGCCTGCTGTTTCGTGACCTGGTGGATGCGCAGACCCTCGTCGCTCACGTCGATCATCGCCCCGGCGTCGGCGAGTTTCGCGAGCAGCAGCTCCAGGTGCTCCGGCCGCGCGTTGTCGATCGTGACGTCGCCAAGCGTCGCCACCGCCGCCGCCGCCCACGTGCCGACCTCGATCCGGTCCGGGACCGCCGTGTGCGCGGCCCCGTGGAGCTCGTCGACGCCTTGCACCTCGATCGTGCTGGATCCGGCGCCGTCGACCTGGGCACCCATCGTTGTCAGGAACAGCGCCAGGTCGGCGATCTCCGGCTCGCGCGCCGCGTTGTCGATCACGGTCGTTCCGCGCGCGAGCACCGACGCGAGCAACAGGTTCTCGGTCGCCGTCACGCTCGGATAGTCGAGGGTGATGGACGCACCGCGGAGAGCCGGAGCCTCGGCGACAAGGTACCCATGCTCGGACCGGAACGTCGCGCCCATCCGCTCGAGTCCCCGAACGTGGAGGTTGACCGGCCGCGCGCCGATGTCGTCGCCGCCGGGAAGCGCCACCCTCGCGCGGCCGCACCGTGCGAGCAAGGGCCCGAGCACGACGATCGACGCGCGGACCTGCTGCGCGAGCTCATGCGGCGCCTCGATGCCCGTGACCGACGTTGCGTCGAGTTCCGCAACGCCCTGCTCGAGTCGCACGCCGACGCCGACGTGCTCGAGCATCTCGGCCATCACCGTGCAGTCGCGGATCCGCGGAACGTTCGTGACGACGCTGCGGCCCGGCGCGAGGATCGAGGCGGCCATGAGCTTGAGCGCGGAGTTCTTCGCGCCCGAGACGTGGACCGTGCCATCCAGGCGAGCGCCCCCGGTGACGAGGAAGCGATCCATCGGACGATGGTACCCGGGGACCGGTGCCCGACGGGTCAGCCGGCGAGCTTGATCCGAGCCGTCGCCTTCGCGATCTCGCCCTTGGCGACCTCGTCGTCGTCTTCCGTCGACCGGCCCTCGAGCTCGGCGAGCCTCGCGCGGGCGGCGGCGACGTCGATCTCCTGTTCAAGCTCGGCGTGCGCCGCCAGCACGTCGGCGCGCGTCACGCCGTCGTGCGTCGAGACATGCAGGAAGCCGCCGTCGACCACAGCGCGTGTCTCAGGGCCGCCGTCGGTCAGCATGCGCAGCGGCCCGATCGCAAGCTGCACGAGCAACGGCGCATGGCCACCGAGGATCCCCACTTCGCCGTCGACGCCCCGCGCGATCAGCTCCTGGACGTCGCCGTCCCACACCTCCCGCACCGGCGTGACGATGTGGACCTCGACGGCCACTAGGCGGCTGCCTCCATCTGCTTGGCCTGCTCGACCGCTTCTTCGATCCCACCGACGAGGAAGAACGCCTGCTCGGGCAGGTGGTCGTACTCGCCCTCGCACAGGGCCTTGAACGACGCGATCGTCTCGTCGACCGGGGTGTACTTGCCGGGCAGGCCTGTGAACTGCTCCGCCACGAAGAACGGCTGCGACAGGAACCGCTGGATCTTGCGGGCTCGCGAGACGATCACCTTGTCCTCTTCGGCGAGCTCGTCCATCCCGAGGATCGCGATGATGTCCTGCAGGTCCTTGTACCGCTGCAGGATCTCCTGCACGCGGCGCGCGGTCGCGTAGTGCTCCTCGCCCACATAGCGGGGGTCGAGGATGCGCGACGTCGAGTCCAGCGGGTCGACCGCCGGGTAGATCCCGAGCGATGCGATGTCCCGCGACAGGACCGTCGTCGCGTCGAGGTGCGCGAACGCCGCGTGGGGAGCCGGGTCGGTCAGGTCGTCGGCGGGCACGTAGATCGCCTGCAACGACGTGATCGACCGGCCGCCGGCCGACGTGATCCGCTCCTGCAGATCGCCCATCTCGCTCGCCAGGTTCGGCTGGTAGCCGACCGACGAAGGCATCCGCCCGAGCAGCGTCGAGACCTCGGATCCGGCCTGGGTGAACCGGAAGATGTTGTCGACGAACAGCAGCACGTCTTTGTGCTCGACGTCGCGGAAGTACTCCGCCATCGTCAGGGCGCTCAGAGCGACGCGGAGACGAACGCCCGGCGGCTCGTCCATCTGGCCGAACACCAGCGCCGTGTTGGCGATGACGCCGGACTCGGTCATCTCCAGGAAGAGGTCGTTGCCCTCACGGGTGCGCTCCCCCACGCCGGCGAACACCGACACACCACCGTGCTGCTGCGCCTGGCGTCGGATCATCTCCTGGATGATCACGGTCTTGCCGACACCGGCGCCGCCGAACATCCCGATCTTGCCGCCCTGCACGTAAGGCTCGAGCAGATCGATCACCTTGATGCCGGTCTCGAGCATCAACTTCTTGGGCTCGAGATCGGCGAACGCGGGCGCCTCGCGGTGGATCGCCCACCGGTCCGCGGCGTCGATCGCCGAGGCGTCGGTGTCGAGCGGCTCGCCGAGCACGTTGTAGACGTGACCGAGGACGCCCTCCCCGACGGGAACCGTGATCGGTGCGCCCGTGTTCGTGACGGGGGCGCCGCGGACGAGGCCGTCGGTCGGCTTCAAAGCGACCGCACGGATCGACGAATCACCGATGTGCTGTGCCACCTCGCATGTGATCGTCGTGGTCTCGCCGCCCATCGTGACGTCGACCGTCAGCGCGTTGTTGATCTCCGGCAACTGGTTCGGCGGGAACTCGACGTCCACCACCGGCCCGATCACCCGTACGACGCGGCCGTCCGCATGCCCGTTGTGCTCAACCATCGTTCGATCCCTTCGCGTCAATCCCCGGAGGCGGACGCCAACGCCTCCGCGCCGCCCACGATCTCCATGATCTCGGTCGTGATCTCGTCCTGTCGCGCGCGGTTGGCCTGGCGCGTCAGCACCTTCAACAGTTCGTCCGCGTTGTCGGTCGCGGCTTTCATCGCCCGGCGGCGCGCCGCGTTCTCCGACGCGGCCGACTCAAGGAGCGCCGCCCAGATCTTCGTGATCAGGTACTGCGGCAAGAGGTGGTCGAGGATCTGCTCGGGCTCGGGCTCGAACAGGTACTCGGGGCTCACCATCGCGTCGCCGGTGCCGGACACCTCGTCGGGCGCGATCGGGAGGAACCGCTTGTGCGTCGCTCGCTGGGTGAACGCCGAGCGGAAGTCGGTGTACGCGCACCAGAGCTCGTCGATCCGCTCCTCGGCGAAGGCACGGATCAACGCGCGGCCGATCTCCTCGGCCTTCTCGTAGATCGGCACCTCGCTGAATCCCTGCCAGCCCTGTTCGACCGCGACACCGCGGAACCGGAAGTAGCCGACGCCCTTCTTGCCGACGACGTAGAGCACGGGTTCGAGCCCGCGCGAGCGGACCTCGCGGATCACGCCCTCGGCCTCCTTGAGCACGTTGGTGCTGTACGCGCCGGCGAGGCCCCGGTCGGACGTGAGCGCCAGCACGCCGACGCGACGCGGCTCCGGCCGGTCGACCAGAAGGTCGTGCTGCATCGACGCGGCGTTCGCCGCGAGGTCCTCCATCGCCCTCGTGAGCTGCTCCGCGTACGGACGGGACTGCTCAACACGCTGCTGCGCCTTCACGATGCGCGAGGACGCGATGAGCTCCATCGCGCGGGTGATCTTCTTCGTCGACTGCACCGATCGGATCCGGCGACGGACGATGCGGAGCTGAGCGCCCATCTATGTCGTGGTGTCGTCCGCGGTGGCGTCCTCGTCCACCGACGACATCCGGTCCCAGCCGACGTCGGGCTTGACCTCGTCCGGCGGCGTGCCCGCGCCGAGGCCCGCCTCGGAGCCCGGACCCGCCTGGGTGGGCTGGAAGCTCTCCTGGAACGCGCCGAGCGCCTCCTTCAGGGTCGCCTCGTGCTCCTCGGACAGGTCGCCCGTCGAGCGGATCGTCGAGAAGATCTCCGGGTGCCGCGCGTCGAGGTACTCGCAGAACTCGATCGCGAACCGCTTCGCGTCCTCCACCGGGTAGTCGTCCATGTACCCGCCGGTGACGGCGTAGACCTGGACGACCTCGCGCTCGACGGGCTGCGGGTCGTACTGCGGCTGCTTCAACACCTCGACCACGCGCGCGCCGCGCGACAGCTGCAGCTGCGACGCCTTGTCGAGCTCGGAGCCGAACTGCGCGAACGCCTCGAGCGCGCGGAACTGTGCGAGGTCCAGCCGCAGGCGCCCGGCGACCTTCTTCATCGCCTTGATCTGCGCCGACCCGCCCACGCGACTCACCGAGACGCCGACGTTGATCGCCGGCCGCACGCCCGAGAAGAAGAGCTCCGACTCGAGGAAGATCTGTCCGTCGGTGATCGAGATGACGTTGGTGGGGATGTACGCCGAGACGTCGCCGCCCTTCGTCTCGATGATCGGCAGCGCGGTCATCGACCCGCCGCCGAGCGCGTCGGACAACTTCGCCGCCCGCTCGAGCAGCCGGGAGTGCAGGTAGAAGACGTCGCCGGGATAGGCCTCGCGGCCAGGTGGGCGGCGCAGCAGCAACGAGATCTCGCGGTAGGCGACCGCCTGCTTCGACAGGTCGTCGTACACGATCAGCACGTGCTTGCCGCCGTCCATCCAGTGCGCGCCGATCGCCGCGCCGGCGTAGGGGGCGACGTACTGGAACGGCGCCGGGTTGGAGGCGCCGGCGCTGACCACGACGGTGTACTCGAGGGCCCCGTTCTCGCGGAGCGTCTCGACCACCTCGGCGACGGTGGAGTCCTTCTGCCCGATCGCCACGTACACGCACCGGACCGCCTGGTCGGTGCCCCAGTACTGCTTCTGGTTGATGATCGTGTCGAGCGCGACCGCGGTCTTGCCGGTCTGCCGGTCCCCGATGATCAGCTGACGCTGGCCGCGCCCGATCGCCGTCATCGCGTCGATCGCGGTGATGCCGGTGTACAGCGGCTCCTTCACGGGCTGCCGCGACACGACGTTGGGCGCCTGCAGCTCGAGCGGACGGTCGGCCTCAGGGGTGATGGCCCCCTTGTCGTCGATCGGTCGGCCGAGCGCGTCGACCACACGACCGAGGAAGCCGTCGCCGACCGGCACCGACAGGATGCGGCCGGTCTGCTTGACGGGGTCGCCCTCCTCGATGGTGGCCGCCTCGCCGAAGATGATGCAGCCGATCTCGGCCTCGTCGAGGTTGAACGCCACGCCGAGGAGCCCGCCGGGGAACTCGAGGATCTCGTTGGCCATCGTGCGGGGCAGGCCGGCCACGCGCGCGATGCCGTCACCGGTCTCGATGACGCGGCCGACCTCCTCGCGGTCGACGGAGGGGTTCCAGCTCTCGACGTTCTTGCGAAGCGCCGCGGCGATGGTTTGGGGATCGATCAGGTCCGATGCCATGGGTCAGCTCCCGAGTGCGAGTTTGGCGTCCTCGAGGCGGCTCGCGACCGAGCCGTCGAAGACGAGGTCGTCGACGCGCGCGATCACGCCGCCGATCACGGTTGGGTCGACGACGACCTTTGCCTCGACGGTGCGGCCGGTCGCCTTGGACAACGCCTGCTGCAGGCGCTCGCGCTGCTTGTCGGAAAGGGGCACCGCCGTCCGGATCTCGGCCACGGCGTGCTCACGGGTGCTGGCCGCGAGGCGCACGACGGCGTCGGCGATCTTCGACAGGTCGCGTGCGCGGCCCGACTCGATCACGAACGAGATCAGCGTGACGGTGGTCTTGTTGGCCCGCGGACCGAGGACGTCGCGCACCAGCGCCTGGCGGTTGTCGACGGGCAGGGTCTCGTCGGTCAGCGCTTGGCGGAGCTCCGGGTTCTGCTCGGCGGCCTTGGCGAAGGCGAACAGCTCGTCCTCGACCTTGCCGAGGTTGCCCTCGGCCTCAGCCACGGCGACGAGCGCGGTCGCGTAGGCGCCCGCCTTGTCGCCCTTGCCGAAGATGCGGTCAAGCAGTTCCATGCAGCTCCTAGTTCGTGCCCTGCTCGCCCGAGGCCACCTGGGCGATGTAGTCGTCGATCAGCTTCTCGTGCGTCTGCGTGTCGAGGGACTGCCCGACCACGCGTCCGGCCAGCTCGACGGCGATCTCGCCGACCTGGGTGCGCAGCTCGTTGAACACGCGGTCACGCTCGGCACGGATCTCCTCCTGCGCGCGCGTGACGGTGTTCTGCGCCTCCTGCTCGGCGTTCGCCTGGATGTCGCGGCGCAGCTGCTCGGCGGTGAGGCGGGCTTCCTCGATGATCCGGTTGCCCTCGTCCCGGGCGTTCGCGAGCTGGGCGCGGTAGTCGGCGAGCTCCTTGTCGGCCTGCCGGCGAGTGTCCTCGGCGCTCTCCAGCTGTCCCTGGATCTGCTGGCGCCGCTCCTCGAGCAACGCGTTGATGCGGGGCAGGACCCACTTCCAGAAGAAGAAGAACAGGATGAAGAACGCCAGCGCTGCGGTGATCAGCTCCGCCGCTTTGGGGTACAGGTCGGCTTTCTCGCTGGTCGGCACGGCCTCCTGGGCGAGGACCGCAAGGCGAGTGATGAACACGACGGGCCCTCCCTTAGATGATGAACGAGAACGCGATGCCGAACAGCGCGAGCGCCTCGATCAGACCGATGCCGATGAACATCGTGGTGCGGACCTGACCGGCGTACTCGGGCTGACGAGCCATCGCCTCGACCGACTTGCCGATCAAGATGCCCAGGCCGATGCCGGGGCCGATCGCGGCGAGACCGATGATGAGCCCCCTGCCGATGGTCTTCAGACCGGTTCCGACATCAACCGCCTGCGCGACGAGATGCAACATCCAGTGCCTCCTTGACTAGTGCTCTTCCGCCATCGCCTGCCCGATGTAGGAGGCGCTGAGGATCGCGAAGATGAA
>C688J18823_10003372_pt1 | contig 10102 bp, 9 predicted proteins | sample HopSoiMetagenom1_FD_18823 | JGI IMG/M metagenome (IMG submission 18823) | reverse complement strand
AGGATACGTGATCAAGGAAACTTGGGACGTCCTTGGGATGCGAGCGACTCGCAGCGACGACACAATTTTGGAAAACGTATTTATTCCGGATCGATACATCGTCCGAGTACTTCCGGCGGGCGGCGCGGGAATAGATTCCTTCGTGCTAGGCATCTTCGCCTGGGCGCTTATGGGGTTCGGAAACATCTATTATGGTTTGGCCAAGCGCGCCTTCGACCAGACCATTGCATCGGTGAAGAGCAAACGTTCTTTAGCTCTCTCTCGCTCAATGGCGTACCACCCCGAGGTTCAACATGCGATCGCCGAAATGGCGATTGAGCTCGAATCCATCGGTCCGCAACTCGAGAAAGTGGCCGAAGATTGGTCGAACGGCGTGGACTACGGCGCCCAGTGGCCATCCAAAATCTTTTCCGCGAAATACCGCGCGGTAGAGGGATCTTGGCGCGTAGTAGATCTTGGGCTGGAAACCATAGGCGGCGCCGGAATTTTTCGCTCCGTAGGTTACGAACGCCTGTTACGGGATGCCCGGCTTGGCCGCATCCACCCGGCCAGTTCCTTCCTGACTCACGAGGTGGTAGCAAAAACTGCCCTGGGTATCAGCCTAGATGAACAACCTCGATGGGGTTAGTCGTTCATCTGAAAACTGTACGTCCTTTTCAGAGAGTGCAATGCTGGGTCCAATCTTTTGATTGTCCTGCGTAGTCCCTTTGCGCCTAAGCTCCCAGCTAAAGTCCACAGCCTGCATGCCGATATATGTAAGGTGTCCATTCGTGCTCTCATNGTTGATGACTCTTCGGTCATGCGCAAGATCGTGGAGCGCTCGCTGCGCCAAGCAGGTATCGATTTAAGCGAAGTGTTCCAGGCGGNCAATGGCGCCGAGGCGCTGAGCACGCTTAAAGAAAATCCGGTTGATCTAATTCTTTGCGACATCAACATGCCAGTCATGGACGGGATCGAATTCATTAAGCAGCTTCCCAGCATTGAAAGCGCAAAAAATGTTCCCGTCGTAATGATCACCACTGAGGGCAGCGAGTCTCATGTGGTGCAGGCTCTTTCCTCCGGCGCGCGAGGATACATTCGCAAGCCCTTTACGCCGGAGCAGGTGAAAGAACACGTCGTTCCCGTGCTGGCAGGTAAGATTTGACATCCCTGGGCCACGCTCTTGCAGCTGAAGATACCAATCAGAAATGGATTCCTTTCCTGGAAGTCTCCGCCCGCGAAGTGTTCGAACTTATGCTGTCTTGTCATTTGACCCCGGCCTCGAGCATAGATGAATCGGGCATGAACGTTACAGCGATGGTAGGACTAGCAGGGCAGCTCTGCGGTGTCATCACCGTGCGTTGTCACGAGACAACGGCTGTGCTGATGGCCTCCAAGATGGTTGGCCTGCCAATAGAAAAAGTCGGGCAGGATTTTCCCGATGCGCTTGGCGAAGTCTGCAACATGGTGGCCGGTAACTTCAAGAACAAGATCGGTGGTTTGTCCGACAAATGCATGCTTTCCCCGCCCAGCGTTATCACCGGGTCCAACTATAGCCTGCATTCAATGGCGAATTCTCCCAGCATGGAGGTCAGAATGCTTTTTGAAAACCTTCCTGTCATTATTTGCCTTCAGGTATACCGCTAAAGACAGCACGGCATTGTTTCATCGAAAAACACCCCGCAGAAGTCAAACTCGCGCTGGCACTGGGCCGAGCACTGCGGACACCAGCTCGTGAATCTCCAGCACCGCTTCTTCGAGCTCAAAGGTGAAGCGCACCAGGTCCACATCTCCCAGCTCAGGCTGCGCTTTCAATAGAACCGCCCAGGCCGGATCAGAAATGAAATCTACTTTCTGCCTTTCATAGTATCCATACCCCAGGCCACTCATTCGGCATAGTAAATCGCTCAGATGGACCAGCGCCACCAGAGGCAGCGCCGATTGGCTTTTTTCGACCCCGTGATGGTGAGCGATAACCTCGACCAGATCCTTCGAAAGGTCCCATTTTTCCGCCAGAGCACGTCCCGTGTCGCAATGCGTGAAGCCCATGGTCGCCAGTTCGGCGGCATCCAGAGGCAATTCTTCCTGCACCGCGCGCTTCATCGCCAGCTGAAATTCTTCAGAAAATGCCAAACAGTTGACCATAAAACCAATGTCGTGGAGCAACCCCGCCATATAAGCCGTTTCGGCGTCGGCGGCATGCAGCTTTTCGCTGAACTTTCGGCAGACCAGGGCACAGCCCATCGAATGTCGCCAAAAAACCACCGGATCCAGCGCCCACTTTTTCGCCGGAAACGCTTGTCCAAGGCAGCAGGTCAGCAGGATAGTCTCCACCCGGCGCAGACCTAGGCTGATCACCGCTGACTTGATTGACGTAGGAGCATGCGTCAGCCCGAACAATGGCGAACTGGCCACGCGCATGCACTGTGCGGCTATTGAATTGTCGTACGAGATCAGCCGCACAACTTCGTCAAGCGCGACGTCCTTGGCCGGGTCGCCCAATATATTTAGCAGGGGCAGAAATACTGCTGGAATTGCAGGCATAGCTTCAATGCGCTGCACCCGCTCGCGTATGGTCGTGCTCATCGATTCAATCATGGTTTCCCGCTGCTCAAACTTGGTTTCCAATAAGCAATCGTCCCCGGAAAATGGACAAGATGAAACTTATCGTTCAGTTTCACCAGCGACTCCGAAGTGCCCAGAAAAAAGTAACCCCCGAAATTTAGGTTGCTAAAGAAATGATTAACCACTTTTGTTTTTGAGGGCCCGTCAAAATAGATAAGTACGTTACAGCAGAAAATCAGGTCCATGCCTTTCATAAAAAGCATTCTCGAGTCATCCTGAAGATTCAGTCGGCTGAAAGTGATGAGCTTTTTTACCTCCGGCCTTACTTGCAATTTCTTTTCATCCGCCGGCGAAAAATATTTGCCCTTGAAATAGTCAGTCACGCTGCGCAAAGCGTAATCGCCATAAATGCCGGCCTTAGCGCTTTCCACTGAGCGGTCATTCAGGTCAGTAGCGAGAATCTCGACCGTCCAGTCCTTCAGCAGGCCATCGCTCTCCTCCATCATGTTCATCGCCAGCGTGTAGGATTCTTCGCCGGTAGAGCAGCCCGCGCTCCAGATGCGCAACCGTTTGGTTATCTGCTTGGCTTTGTCGGCCACGATCTCGGGAAGGATGACTTTGCGCAGTGCATCGAGTTGTGGCGGACTGCGGAACAGGTAAGTTTCTCCAATCGTGATTTCATTCAGCAGCTGGCGGAGTTCGCCCTCTCGACTGGGGTGCGCCGTCAGGTGGTCCCAATAATCGCGCGGTGTGCGGGCCGCCACGTTCTTCATTCGGCGGCTGCAACCGTCGGCAAGCAAATAGAGTTTTTCTTCTTGCTTGTACATACCCGAAACTTTGTACACCAGGTCGCGGATCTGGCGGTAAACCGGATCGATGGGTTGCCTGATAGGTACGGCCGGAGTCATTGCGGTTTGCGCTGCAGGTGTCATTGTGCTGTCTGCTCCAATGTGGCATTCCCCTTGGCTTGGGAATGATCGCGCGGCTCACGATTCCGAAGTACGCGGCGCGTGATCTCCCATGCCAGTTGGTCGAGTGGGTAGCAGGCGTCGTCGAGCCCCGAAGCGTGGACCAGGCCGGGCATTCCCCAAATCACCGAAGACGGCTCGTCTTGAATGATCACGTTTCCGCCGGTCTCGCGAATTTGTTCCGCTCCCAGCACGCCATCCGATCCCATGCCGGTCATGATCACTGCCAGCACGTTCGCTCCATATGCTTTCGCCACCGAACGGAATAAAACGTCAACTGCGGGCCGGCAGGAATTTTCCGGCTCGCCTTGATTCAGATTCAAACGCACAGATGAACCCGTGCGAATCACTTTCATGTGAAAATTTCCCGGCGCAATCCATGCGTGTCCAGATGAGATCTTCGTGCCGTGACTGCCTTCTTCGATCGGGAAAGCCGACCTGCTGGCCAGCCGCTCTGCCAAAAGTCGCGTGAAGATTGGCGGCATGTGTTGGACCACCAGGATTGGAACTGGAAAATCGGCAGGAATGCGCGGGAGTACTTCCGCCAGAGCATTTGGGCCGCCAGTTGAAGTCCCGATAGCTACAACGTCTACTCGCGGATTCGTGTGTGGCCTTACCTTTGCGGGGCGCGTTGCGAAAGAAAGAGAAGGAATCTTCGCAAAGGCAATGCCACATAGCGCTTTGATCTTGGGAATCAGTTCGGCGCGAATGCGTTCCACGGCAATTTCAAAACTGCCTGTGTCGCTTGGTTTGGTCGCGTAATCGGATGCACCCAACGATAACGCGTCCAGAGTCGCTGCCGCCCCATGTTCAGTTAGCGTGCTGAACATAATGACCGGTAATTTGGGATGCAATTTGCGAATGCCAGCCAGCGTTTCCAAGCCATTCATTACTGGCATTTCAATATCGAGCGTCACCAGGTCAGGCTTAAGTTGTGACAGTTTGGTCAACGCTATTCGACCGTCGCTCGCCGTGCCCACTACCTCCAGTGTGCTATCGCCGGACAAGGTGTCGGTGAGCAGTTTCCGAATCACCACCGAATCGTCAACCACCAGGATGCGAATTGGTTTCATAAGACGTGGCTTACTAGGATCCTGCGCGTGCTATGCCCCGCCGGCGACCGCTTTCGACAGCTCTCGAGACTCTGCTCCTTCCCGGCCCATTTCGACCGGTGAGAGTTTATCGATTACGTCATTCCAGAAGGAGCTGGCGGCGTCGATTGCAGAGACACCGATCTGTCCAGCCTTGGTAGTTTTTTCCTTTCCCACCCATGAAATTGAGTACTCTTCCTGGAGGTTAAGCCGACTAAGAACGACAGTATCGCCTTGCCGGAGCTTGCCTCGAATGCCGCTTAGCAAAGCTCCTCTCCGGCTGACGTTAATGGTTGTGACCTCTTGCTCTATGGAACGGCCGTCAACATCAATCGCAGTGAGTTTGACGGGTGAGGAAACGTGCACCCGCGGATCGTCGCGGCGCTCGATCTTAAATTGCCGCATCAGCCGGCTTAACTCGCTTGCGATCGAAGCCAGTTCTTGCGCGGCTTTTTGCGATTCTTGCGCGCGCGCCAATGTTCCCTCGGCCGCTTGCGCCACTCCCCCAATACTTACCGAAATTTCGCCAGCCCCAGCAGCGGCTTCGCTGGTATTCCGCGTCATTTCTTGAGTGGTTGCACTCTGTTCTTCAACCGCCGTGGCGATAGTTGCGGAAATACTGTTGATCTGATGAATGACGCCGCTGACCGTCCCGATTGCCGCCACCGCGCCTTTGGTGTCCACCTGGATAGTAGTGATTTTGCGGCTGATATCTTCGGTTGCTTTAGCTGTCTGCTTGGCGAGTTCTTTCACTTCATTTGCAACTACCGCGAAGCCGTTGCCTGCCTCTCCTGCTCTAGCTGCCTCTATCGTTGCATTCAGAGCAAGCAGGTTGGTCTGCTGCGCAATCGAAGTGATCACCTTGATGACTACCCCAATGTCTGCACCCGACTGGCCCAGCTTTCCCACTGTGGCGTTGGCAGCTTCAGCGGCGCTCACTGCTGACTCCGCAACTTTCGCAGCTTCGTTGGCGTTAGCTGCAATGCTCTGGATAGTCGTGGTCATTTCACCAGCGCCGGTCGACAGACTTTCCAGGTTGTGACTGACCTGCTGTGTGGCGCGCGAAACGGAGTTGGATTGGAGTGCGGTTTCCCCGGAATTGGCGGTGATCTGTTCGCTTGCTTCTAGCAGTTTTTGGCTGGCACTTGTGAGTTTGAAGGTGTGGAAAGCGACCCCGCGAAGGATTTCCTGCAGCTTGTCCATGAAAAGATTAAACAGCCGGCTGACCTCGCCTAGTTCGTCGTTTCCGATGCCCCCCACCGTCCGCAATCGTTTTGTTACATCGCCATCGCCCTCGGCGATATCGTGAATCATCGTGGTCAAACCGCTGAGCGACTGCGAGATGGTCTGTACCAGCATAAAGCTGCCGGAAAACAGCATTAGAAGCGATGCTGCGCACATCGCGAGCATAATGCGCGTGGCTCGCGTGCCTTTTGTGATTGCAGTGTGTTCGAATTGTTTTGCGCCCTGCTCTAACTGAGCTGAGCTGTCTTGGATTCTTTCACCTAGTTTGTTAGAGAGCTGGCCGAAACGTTCAGCCTCGGTTGCATTAGAGGATTTATCGGCGTTGCTCGCGATAGTTTTGGCGAGCCCGTCGGCTGCATTCACGTACTCCTGCACCAAGCTGACCTCTTCACTGAGCAAGGCTTTAAGATTTGGATCTGTCACCGTGTCGCGGGCAGCGGATGCACGTTGTTCTAATACCTTCGAATGCAGGGCAAGATTGTTGAGTCCGTCTTGCTGTTCCTGACCCTTTTTCGCGAATATCGTCGCAATATCATCCCGGGTCATGTCGTTGTATTGTCCGACCTCGACGTGGTCGCGAACCGCCGCACCAGTTGCCGCCAGCTCACGTGTCAATTTCTCAACCGATGTAATGCCCCAATAACCGTTCGCGCTCACCCCTGCCACGAACAACAGGCTAGCCAGCGTAAGACCATATAGTTTTTTCTTAATCGTTATTCGCATGCCATCTACCGTTGCTAGCAGCAGCACCAACCGCAAGCTGCACATCAGGAACGTGGCTCGGTTTGTGCGCACGCCGACGCAAGCCTGCCGACGAGTTTTCCTTTACCAGATTTTCCTTTGCCCTGGCCTCGACCTTGAATTGTTCGACCAGTCGGCGCAGCTCGGCCGAAGTCTCTACCAGTTTCTGCGCTGCTTTCTGAGTGTCACTAGCGCCCCGCGACGTACTCTCAGTCGCTTGCGCCACTCCGTTGATATTGCTGGTAATTTCTCTGCTGCCGTTCGCCGCTTCGCTCACATTTCGTGCCATCTCATTCGTCGTGGCATTTTGTTCTTCTACTGCAGTTGCGATGGTGTTCGAGATGTCGTTCACCTGATTGATTACTCCCCTGATGTTTGCAATCGCATCCACCGCCGCCTTGGTATCACTCTGAATAGCTTCAATCTTGCGGCTGATATCTTCGGTAGCTTTGGCGGTTTCCTTCGCGAGTTCCTTCACTTCATTAGCCACCACCGCAAAACCTTTACCGGCCTCTCCGGCACGCGCAGCTTCAATGGTGGCGTTCAAAGCCAAAAGATTGGTCTGCTGCGCGATCGAGGTGATGACCTTGATCACTTGCCCGATTTCGGTCGAAGAGTCTCCGAGTTTCGAAACCGTGGCATTGGTAAGCTCTGCAACCTGTACCGCTGAAGTCGCCACTCTGGCTGCATCGTTCGCATTCTTGGCGATCTCCTTGATGGTGCTGCCCATCTGTTCAGCGCCCGTCGCCACGGTTTGCAGATTGTGGCTGACCTGCTGAGCGGCATCCGAAACCACCTTGGCCTGCGCAGAAGTTTCCTCTGAGTTAGCCGTGATCTGCTGGCTCGTGGCCGAAAGCTGTTCGCTTGCCAAAGCAACGCTCCGGGTGGCTTGTGCAATCTGGCCCAGAATGGCGTGCACTTTTTCCACGAATATGTTCAAACATTTGCCCAACTCACCAATCTCATCCGCGCGGTTCTCATCCACGCGAATCGTCAGGTCATTCGCCTCCGCCATTTCTTTAAATTGTGCGGAAAATGATCCCAGGCCGTAATTAATGCTGATCGTGATGCGGCTCGCGACCATCAGGAGAATCAATAACGAAACCGCGCACATCACGAACATTGCACGTTGTGCTTTTGTTGCTTTGGCTTTTGCGCCCTTCTCCGCCTCTTTGGCGCCCTTTGTTAATTCGTCACTCGTGCTCTCTATTTTTCCTTGAAGGTCTTTGTAGAGCTGCAGGTAAGGGGCAAGCGCAGCCGTCGCCGCCTTTGGACTATGCACAATGGCGTCAGTCAAAGTGCGTCCCGCCTTCATGTACTGCTCCGCGAGCTCAATCTCCTCATCGAGCATGGTGCGGCTGTTAGCATTGGCAGCAAACCCGCGCGCCTGGGCAATCCGGTCCTGCAGCAATTTGCCGTGCTGCTCGAACTCCTCCACTTTGTTTTGTTGTTCGTCTCCTTTTGCGCTGAATACTGCCGACACGTCCGCCCGAGTCAAATCGTTGTACACGCCAGCCTCAATGTGGTTCTGGATTGCTGAACCAGTGGCCGCCACCTCGCTCGTAGTCCTTTCGCCTGACGCAATCGCCCAGAATCCGGTGACGCTCACGCTTGCCACGAAGACCAGACTGGTTATAGTCAAGGCCAACAGTTTTGTTTTGATGGTCAATTGCATTGCTGTTCTTTCGGGTCGCCGCGCCGCTTTACATCCTCAGTTTGTAGCCAGGATCAGCAGCAGCCAGGCCATCAATCTTCACTGCTTTCACTCCGCCATCGCTCCCGTCACCGTGGAAATCGAGTGCTTTTACAAATCCAATTGCTCCGGGCGAAGACACGATGAAGCTCTTCAATGCCGCCACGCTCGGTACCTCCTTCGGCGGAGTTGCAGATTTTCCGGTGAATGCCGCCTGTAAGAAATACTTGCTGAAATCGGCATCGCTCATCCGACACACCGTCTTTAAGAATGCCGCCCGTTCTAATGATCCCGTGACCATCACCGGCGCAACTGACTTGCCCGTGTCCCAATGACTGCGGTCTGACAAAAACAGTTTTTTCAATTCTGCCGTGCTCAAGTTATCAACCGGATTCGCGGCATTAACAATCACCACGATGGCATCTCCCGCTAAGGCCAATGGCGCCATAACCAGGCACAGAATCATCAACGCAATTGCGCGAAGCATCACAGGCATAAGTTTTGTTGTCATGGTCGTCACTCTAAAAGGTGAAAGCAAACTGGGTATCCAATCCGTTGCTGCTCGGGACTCCTCGTCTTTGGGCCCGGTCATATTGCAGTTTGAAGGCGGTGTGCTCAGTGAAGTCATAGCGAAGGCCTACTGACGCACCATTCCTGCGTCCAACGACTGGTCCGTCAGTCGGATCGCCATATATAGGTTCGTTTGCCCCAGCATTGATGTATTCGTAACGAAAATATGGACGATACGATTTGATCCTGCGCGAGAACTGGGTGTAAAAAGCAGGCGTGTGAAAAACACCCGGCGCACCCGTGCTGCTGCCGACATGCCGCACCAGCATTGCCTCATTTAGAAATTCATAGGTCGAGTTCAAATACACGAAATGAATCGTCGAGATCAGCTCCGGGTGATTAATGTTGTCGGAAAAGGTCAGGTAATCGTGATAGATGGAAAACCCCAGGTCGACGCCATTAAGCCACGCCGGATGGGCCGACAGCGCCACGTTGAACGACTTGCCGTTATTAGTATCTTGCGCGTTTTGAGCAGGCTCTCCGCCTAACAGCTGATTGCGCCCATTACCGACTTCAGCCACATAGCTCAGCTCCAATTTGCCGGAAGGAATAAGCCCGCTGGTCGTGAGTCCGACTTCCTGCAGCGGCAAGAATCCTCCGGCATCGTCGAACGCATACATGAACGGCCGGTCAACCGTGGTCTGGAACCATGACCCTTGGTGAAAGGCGGTGTTGTAGTAGCCGATCGATGTGTGATAACGCCCTATGGCGGCAGTGAAATAATCGTTATGCCGGTACTGCAGCAGCAATCTCTCGATGTCAGGCGTTATGGTGTTGTCCGTCGATGACAAAAATAAGATTTCGGCTAACGCAGAAACCTTCTCCGACAAGTGCGCCGTCATGAACAGGTCGAGAGATCCGATCTCAAAAGTATTGGCGCTTGGCTTCAGGTCGGCAGTTTCAAAGCCCACATCTCCGAAAACATTCAGCTTGAGTCGATCATTAACGCTATTTACTCTTGGTTCCTCGACTGCAGGCGCCGGTGCAGGCATGTCCGCAGCTTGTTTTTCCTGCAACTGCTTGACCTTTGCTTCAAGTTCGTTAATGCGCTGCAACAGGGACTGATCGGAGTCACTCTGATGCGGCGCGACATCCGGAGCTTGTTGCCCATGCGTCACAAGCGCAAATCCCACGCACAACGCAAGGCCCAGAACACTTGGCAGCTTTTGGAAAAGCCAGTGTAGCAATTTGATCATGATTCGCCCTCGTCGCAAGCGCGTGTCCAGCACTAGACCTGATTCATCTGGTCA
>C688J18823_10003371_pt1 | contig 10106 bp, 9 predicted proteins | sample HopSoiMetagenom1_FD_18823 | JGI IMG/M metagenome (IMG submission 18823) | reverse complement strand
GAGCTGGTCATGGAGCGAGCGGCGGCCGGCGGCGCGGAGTCGCTCTCGATCGCGGTCCTCGGCTCGGAGCCTGCGACGACCGGGTTCGTCGCCGGCCAGCACTACGAGGTCTTCGCGACGCAGATGCAGCTAGACCTGGGCGTCCGGCGCCCTGACGACCGGGCCAGCCGGGTCGTCGGCCGACCGATGACGGGCGAGGAGGTCGCGACCTACATCGCGACCGCGGTCGAGAGGTTCGCCGCCGAGACGAGGGCGGCCGACCGCCTGCTCGGCCAGGAGGACGCCCTGGAGAGTTCGCGGCGCCTCCACGAACTCCTCCTGCCGCAAGGCGCCGAGACACCCGGTCACGACTTCCTGGTCGCCGAGGACGCCCTGGACGGACGCCGTGTGGGCCATGCTTGGCTCTTCCACGAGAGCCGCGCCGGGTTCGTCTACGACGTCGAGGTCGACGAGGCCGAGCGGGGTCGCGGGTACGGCCGAGCGCTCATGGACCTCGCCGCCGGCCACTGTCGCACGCTGGGGCTCGAGGTCCTCGGCCTGAACGTGTTCGGCCACAACGAGGTCGCCCGCGGTCTGTACGACGCGCTGGGCTACGTTGTGATCGACGAGGCGGTGCGGCTGCGGCTCAGCCCCCGGTGACGGGGCGGTTCTCGTAGTAGGTCGAGAGCACGATCGTGGTGCGGGTCGACACGTTGGCCGCCGCCCGAATCCGGGCCAGCAGGTCCTCGAGGTCGCTGGGCCGGGCCAGCCGGACCTTGAGGATGTAGGACTCGTCGCCGGCCACGGACCAGCACGACTCGATCTCGGGGACCCCCTCGAGCTGAGCCGGTGAGTCGTCGGGCTGCGACGGGTCGATCGGCCGGATCGAGATGAACGCGGTCAGCGGGAGCCCGATCTCGTCGTGGTTGACGGTGGCGCCGTAGCCCAGGATCAGCCCGCGCTGCTCCAGCCGCTTGACCCGCTGGTGCACCGCGGAGGTGGACAGCCCGGTCGCCTTCCCGAGGTCGGTGAAGGACATCCGGCCGTCCTCCGCCAGCAGCTGCAGGATCTGCCGGTCGGTGGCCTCGAGCAGGGGCGTCGTCACGCGCGCAGCGTAGTCGGACGCTCTGACAGGATGCAGCCGTGAACCGCGACGCTCCCCGGTTGATGCTCCTTGACTCCGCCTCCATGTACTTCCGGGCCTTCTTCGGGGTCCCCGAGATCACCGCGGACGACGGGACGCCGGTCAACGCCGTCCGTGGCTTCATGGACTTCATCTCGCGGCTGGTCGAGCAGTACGACCCGGACGAGCTCGTGTGCTGCTGGGACAACGACTGGCGGCCGGCCTGGCGGGTGGAGCTGCTGCCGACGTACAAGGGGCACCGGGTGGTGGCCGAGGTGCGCTCCGGCCCGGACATCGAGGAGGTGCCCGACCCGCTCGAGGTCCAGGTGCCGGTCATCCTCGAGGTGCTCGACGCGTTCGGGATCTGCGTGCGGGGGGCGGACGGCTACGAGGCCGACGACGTGATCGGAACCCTGGCGACGGGTGCTCCCGGCCCGGTGGACGTGGTCACCGGGGACCGGGACCTGTTCCAGGTCGTCGACGACGACGCCGGCGTACGCGTCCTCTACATCGCCCGCGGCGTCGGCAACCACGAACGGGTGGACGACGCGTGGGTGCGGGCCAAGTACGGCGTCGCCGCCGGCCAGTACGCCGACTTCGCGACCCTGCGTGGCGACGCCTCGGACGGGCTGCCCGGTGTGGCGGGGATCGGCGAGAAGACCGCAGCGACGCTGCTCTCGAGGTTCGGCGACATGGCCGGGATCGTGGCCGCCGCCGAGGATCCTGACTCCGACCTGGGACCCGGCCCGCGAGGCAAGATCAAGGCCGCTGCGGACTACCTCCTGGTGGCACCCAAGGTGGTCGCCGTGGCCCGTGACCTCGTGCTGGACCGCACCGGCCTGGCGCGACCGGTCACCCCACCCGACCCGGACCGCGTGGCCGAGCTCGCACATCGCTACAACCTCGAGAGCCCGGCCGCCCGGCTGGTCGAGGCACTGATGCGCTGACCGAGCAGCCCCGTACCGTGGAGCCATGTCCCGGATCGCCGTCGTCGGGGGCCACGGCCAGGTGGCCCGCCATCTCCTCGTCGCGCTGCGCCGCTCGGAGCACGACCCCGTCGCCCTGGTGCGCCGCGAGGCGTACCGCGCCGAGCTCGAGTCGCGCGGCGCCGAGGTCCGGTTGCTCGACATCGAGAGCGCGGAAGCCGCGGAGTTCGCGGCTGCGTTCGCCGGCTGCGACGTGGTGGTGTTCGCCGCCGGTGGCGGACCGGACGGCAACAAGGGGCGCAAGCGCACGGTCGACCTCGAGGGGTCCGTGAAGTCGATCGAGGGCGCGCGGCTGGCCGGGATCGACCGGTTCGTGCAGGTCTCGGCCATCGGCGTGGACGACGACCTGCCGGAGGACACCGATGAGGTCTGGCGGGCCTATGTCGAAGCCAAGCGCGACGCCGACGTCGCGCTGCGCGAGAGCGACCTGGCCTGGACGATCATCCGGCCCGGCCGGCTCACCGACGACCCGGCCACCGGCAAGGTCTCGCTCGGGCCGGACGTCGGCCCGGGCGCCGTGACGCGCGCGGACGTGGCCGCGGTGCTCGCCGCCGTCGTCGACGAGCCGACCACCGTCGGGAAGCAGTGGAACCTGGTGAACGGCGAGACCTCGGTGGCCGAGGCGGTGCGTCAGTCGTCGTCGTTGAGGCCCGAGTAGGCGACCACGCCGCGGCGTACGGCGGTGACCACGTCGCGTGCGGTCTCGCGCAGCGGCCCGTCGCCGGCGGCGTCGGCCACCTGGCCGGCCAGGTCGAGCAGCTGCTTCATCCAGCGCACGAAGTCGCCGGCGGCCAGCTCCACGACGCCCAGCACGTCGTCGAGCTCGTCGCCCTCGACCCAGCGGTAGGCCGCCCAGGCGAACCCGGCATCCGGCTGGCGGAGGAAGTCCAGGTGGTGGTCGCGCTCGAGGGCGTCGAGCTGACCCCACAGCTTGACCATCTCCTTGATCACGTCGCGCACCTGTCCGCCCGGAACGCGTGGCGGCGAGGCGTCGTCGGGCCTGCGGGCCTCGAAGACGAGGACCGACAACGCGGCCGCCAGCTCGGCCGGTGACAGGTCGTCCCACAGCCCGGTCCGGATCGACTCGGCAGCGACGAGGTCGAGCTCGGAGTAGAGCCGCATCAGCCGGCGACCCTGGTCGGTCACCCGGACCTGGCCGTCCTCCGTGCCGAGGTAGCCGAGCGCGGTCAGCACGTCGCAGACCCGGTCGAACTGGCGGGCCACGGTGTTGGTGCGGTTCTCGACCCGGCGGCGCAGCGTCGCGGCGTCCCGCTCGAGCTTGAACCAGCGCTGCGCCCAGCGGTCGTGGTCCTCACGGTCCGGACACGCGTGGCACGGGTGCTCGCGCAGCTGGTCGCGAACCTCCTGGACCTCGCGCTCGACGGCCGGGTCCACGCCGCCCTTGTCCTTGGATCGGCCCCGCCCGGGCGGCGGCGGGGCCAGGCCGTGGGTGCGGGTGCGCAGCGCCGAGGCCAGGTCACGGCGCATCTGCGGGTTGCGGCCGTTGAACCCCTTGGGAACCCGCACCGAGGCCACTGCCGCGACCGGCACCGGGAAGTCGATCATGGCCAACCGGCGCGCCTGCCGGTCGGCGGTGACGACGTAGGGGCGCGGGTTGACCTCGTCCCAGCCGTTCTCGACCACCACGGCGTACCCGGCGAACTTGCCGGTCGGCACCTCGATCACGTCGCCGCGCTTGAGCAGCCTGAGCGACTCGATGGCCTCCTCACGGCGGTCCGCCTTACGGGCCCGGCTCGCGCCCTTCTCGAGCTCGGAGACCCTCCGGCGCAGGCGCGCGTACTCCATGAAGTCGCCGAGCTCGCAGCGGCCCGCCTCGGCATACCCGTCCAGCGCCTCCTCCGCCTTGCGCAGCTGACGGGCCAGCCCGACCACCGCCTTGTCGGCCTGGAACTGGGCGAAGGACTGCTCGAGCAGCTCGCGCGCGGTCTCCCGGCCGTACTGGTCGACGAGGTTGACGGCCATGTTGTACGACGGCCGGAACGACGACCGCAGCGGGTAGGTCCGGGTGCTCGCCAGGCCGGCCACCTCGCGCGGGTTCATGCCCGGCTGCCACAGCACGACGCCGTGACCCTCGACGTCGAGGCCGCGACGGCCGGCCCGTCCGGTCAGCTGGGTGTACTCCCCCGGCGTGATGTCCGCGTGGGTCTCGCCGTTCCACTTGGTCAGCTTCTCGATGACGACGGTCCGGGCCGGCATGTTGATCCCCAGCGCCAGCGTCTCGGTGGCGAAGACGACCTTGCACAGGCCGCGGACGAACAGCTCCTCCACCACGTGCTTGAAGGCCGGCAGCATCCCGGCGTGGTGCGCGGCGATGCCGCGGGTCAGCCCGTCGACGAAGTCGTGGTAGCCCAGGACCTGCAGGTCCTCCTCCGGCAGGTCGCGGCAGGCGGCCTCGACGTACTCGAAGACCGTGTCCCGCTCCTCCGGGCTGGTCAGCCGCACGCCGGCGTTCAGGCACTGCTGCACCGCCGCGTCGCAGCCGACCCGGCTGAAGATGAAGACGATCGCGGGCAGCAGCCCCTCGCGGTCGAGCCGCTCGACCACGTCGACCCGGCTGGGGATCCAGACCCGGCGGCCGTTGCCGACGTTCCTGGGGTTCTTCGAGCTGCCCGGCTTGCCCTTGCGTGGTGAGCGCCGGTCGCGCATCAGCCGGGTGCTGGCCCAGTCGTCACGCGCGACCTTCATCAGCTCGCCGTTCACCGGGGCGCCCTCGTTGACGAACCCGGAGGCCGCGTCGACGTCGGAGGACGCGAACAGGTCCAGGAGCCGCTTGCCCACCATGACGTGCTGGTAGAGCGGCACCGGGCGGCGCTCCTCGACGATCGTGGTCGTCTCGCCGCGGACGGTCTCCAGCCACTCGCCGAACTCCTCGGCGTTGCTCACCGTGGCGCTCAGGCTCACCACCGTCACCGACTCCGGGAGGTGGATCATCACCTCCTCCCACACCGCCCCCCGGGAGCGGTCGGCCAGGTAGTGGACCTCGTCCATCACCACGAACCCCAGTCCGAGGAGCGTCCTGCTGCCGGCGTAGAGCATGTTCCGCAGCACCTCGGTCGTCATCACCACGACCGGTGCCTCGCCGTTGACCACGTTGTCGCCGGTGAGCAGCCCGACCTCGTCGGGGCCGTAGCGCTCGACGAGGTCGTGGTACTTCTGGTTGCTCAGCGCCTTGATCGGCGTGGTGTAGAAGCACTTGCGCCCGGTGGCGAGCGCCAGGTGGATCGCGAACTCCCCGACGACGGTCTTGCCGGAGCCCGTCGGTGCCGCCACCAGCACGCCGCGCCCGTCCTCGATCTCACGGCAGGCACGCAGCTGGAAGTCGTCGAGCGGGAAGTCGTACAGAGCGGTGAAGTCGCGGACCACCGGGTGGTCCTTGTCCTTCATGTGCGCCGCGTACCGCTCCGACGGGGACAGCTCGTCGGTGCTCACTTCCCCAACACTATGCGTAGACCGTCAGGGCCCCCGGTGCGCAGTCCACGGTGAGGGGGAGGTCGCCGAACCGCTCGCCGTCGGCGTACGTCGTGATGCCGGGGCTGGCCACGGTCACGCTGTGGACCCGGTGGTGCTCGTACTGCGGATGGGTGACGTGGGTGCCCTTGAACAGCTTGGGGTAGGTCCGCACCAGTGAGCCGCGGCTCATCGGCTTGATCACCACCACGTCGAGCATGCCGTCGTCCAGGAGCGCGCCCTCGGTGATGCGCAGCCCGCCCCCGAAGCTCGGCCCGTTGCCGACCGCGACCAGCATCGCGTCCAGCACCAGCTGCTGCCCGTCGAGGTCGAGCGTGTAGTGCAGCGGCCGGAACACGCGCAGCTCGGCCAGGGTCGCCAGGTTGTAGCGCATCTGGCCCCTGGGCCAGGTCATCCGGTTGGCCCGCTCGTTGACCAGCGCGTCGAACCCGGCAGCCAGGACGGTCGCGAAGTACTTGGTGCCGCTCCGCGCCAGGTCGATCTTCCTGGTGGCTCCCCTCAGGACCACGTCCGCAGCCGCCACCGGGTCCTTGCGCGGGAGGTCGAAGTAGCGCGCCACGTCGTTGCCGGTGCCGGCCGGGATGATCCCGAGCGCGGTCGCGGTGCCTGCCACGGCCTGGACGCCGATGTGGACCATCCCGTCACCGCCGACGACGACGAGCGCCTCGGCACCGTCGGCGACCACCGCCCGGGCCAGGTCGAGGGCCTCGTCGGCATCCTTCCCGCTGAGGTCGCGCACGCTGACCCCTTCGCTCCGCAGCCGCTCTATCGCGGCGAGGCGGGCCCTTGCGCCACGTCCCTTGCCTGCGGCGGGGTTGGTGAGCAGGGCGATCTCGCGGGGCACGCGCGCAGACTAGTGGTTGCGGTGACACTAGAACGTGTTGGGAAACCCTGGGCGGCGCCAAGCGCCGCCCAGGCACGCACGCTGGCGGCGTTGCCGACTGCTTGGAAGACGCCCAGTCTGCCTGCGCGCCGGCGCCTTGCCATCGCACCGCCTGGACGGCGCTGGCATCCACCCAACGTTTCCCAACACGTCCTAGGGCATGTCAGCGCCGGGGCGGGCCGAGCGCCAACCGAACCGACCAGGCGGAGGGAGCTGCCCCCACCGAGCGAGCCAGCCGCGTGAAGGCCTCGAGGACCAGCTCCGCCGACCAGGACGTTCCGGGCACCGCCACGGTGGCCCGCCCGTGCTGGGTCAGCAGCACCACCTGACCGTGCCGCCAGCTCTGGTGGACCCGGGTGCGGGTCGCCTCGTCCACGACGGGTGCGGGGTAGGCCTGGTCGACCGCCAGCAGGTCGCACGGCAGCTCCTCACCGGACCCACCGGAGAGCGAGCCCTGGACCAGGTGGCCGCTCAGACCGCCGTTCGTCGCCCAGGCCACCGACCCCTCCCCCACCCAGTCCGGGAGGTCGAACGGGTCGAGCTCGGCCCAGCCCGCGGCAGAGGTCACAGCCGCCGCCTCACAGCACGCTTCTCACAGGGGCGACACCTCGTCGTCGGCCCACTGGTCGGTGGAGTCGCGGCCCCGACCACGCGCACGGTCGACGAGACGAGCGATGACCTCGGCCACGAGGAACAGGACCAGCATCGGGATCGCGAGGAAAAGCATCGAGAACGGGTCCGTCGACGGTGTGCCCACGGCCGCGAAGACGAAGGTGCCGATGATGATCCACGGCCGGTACCTTCCGAGCGCCCGGCCGGACACGACGCCGGCCAGGTTGAGCATGATCACGAAGAGCGGGATCTCGAAGGCGATACCGAAGATCAGCAGCATCCGGCTGATGAAGGAGAAGAACTGCGTGAACTCGACCAGGTTGGTGACGTCGGCGGGCGTGAACCCGATGAGCACCGTGATGGCCTTGGGCAGCACGTAGTAGCCGACCGCCACGCCGGCGAAGAACAGTGGACCGGCGATGGCCGCGAAGATCCGCGACCACTTCCGCTCGTTGGGGTGCAGGCCCGGGACGATGAAGGCCCAGATCTGGTAGAGCCAGTAGGGCGAGGAGCCGACCAGGGCGGCGAGGCCGCAGAGCTTGAGCTGGAAGGTGAGTCCCGCGGTGACTCCGTTGAGGACCGGCTCGCTCCTGGTGCCGCTGGGCAGGTTCTTCCGGGCCTCTTCGTAGGGGCGCAGGATCAGCTGGTAGAGGTCCTCGTAGAAGTACAGCGCCACGAAGAACGCGATCACCAGGACCAGCGTCGCTCGAATGATGCGGGCCCGCAGCTCGCGCAGGTGGTCCGACAGCGCCATCCGGCCGTCCGGGCCCACGGGGTGTTCGGGACTCCCCCTGAGGAGCCCCGCGAGGCGCTTGATCAAGGGGACTGCTGCGTCAGGCGGTGTCGCCGCGGTTGAGCCGCTCGGCTTCAGCGTCCAGCTCCGCCTGCCGATTGGCCAGGTCGCGCTGCTTGGCCTCGAGCTCCAGCTGGGCCTGGGTCTTCAGCGGGTCGGGAGTGGTCTCCTCGTCGTCGTCCATCAGGCCCTTGGTCTCGGCCTTGAAGATCCGCAGGGCCCGGCCGCTGCCGCGGGCCAGCTCGGGGAGCTTGGCGGCGCCGAAGAGCAGGATGAGGACGGCCAGGATGATCAGGAGCTCGGGGGTGCCGAGTCCTCCGATGGCGAGCGCGGTCATGAGGTCCTCACGTGGTCGGTGCAGTGCCTTACTAGGCTACCCCGCTGGTCAGCCGTAGAGGCTTAGTGCCCGCCGCGCGGCAGCTGAGAACGTCGCGGCGTACGTCGCCGGGGAGAGCACCGTGGCGTGTGGTGCCAGCCGCAACATCAGCCTCGTCAGCCACCGCTCGTCGGCCACGAGCAGCACGACCTCGATTCGATCCTGACCGACCTCGCGGATTTCCTCGACCGGGTAGTACTCGGTGACCCACCTGGCCTCCGGCTCGAGCAGCACAGTGACCGGCGTCACCTCTGACGACTGGCTGAAGATGCCGTCACCCAGGTCACGCGGCTCCTCCTGCGGCGTCTCGACCGGCTCGTCGAGCACCTCCGCGCGGTCGATCCGGTCCAGCCGGAACAGCCTCGGCGCCTCGGCGCTGTGGCACCAGGCGTCCAGGTAGAGGTGGCCGTCGGCGGTCACCACGCCCCGCGGGTCGACGACCCGGTCCGACTGCTCGTCCCGGCTCGGAACGTAGTAGCTCAGCCGCACGTGCCGGCCGCGGTCCGCGGCGCGCTGGAGCCGGCGCGCCAACAGGGCGAGATCCGTGTCGGCGTCGGCGCCCGGGTCGATCTGGGCCGCCGCGGCGCCCGCTGCAGATCCTTGGGCCGCTGCGGCCTCCAGCTTGGCCAACGCCCGGTCGACCACCTCGCGAGTGTCGTCCTTGGCGCCGTTGCGGAGCGCCCGCAGCGCCACGATCACCGCCGAGGCCTCGGTGGGGTTGAGCCGCAGCGGCCGGGCGAGGTAGTCGGCGTTCGAGACGCGGATCACAGCGTCGGTGCGTACGCCGTCCGGACCCTCGAGGGCGTCGAGGTCCACGTCGATCAGGTCGTCCGGGTAGCCGCCGGGCAGGCCACACATGAAGAGCACCTTGAGGTCGCGGAACAGCTGGTCCGGCTCGACGCCGAGCGCCTCGGCGGCGTCGTCGACGCGGACCTCGCCGTGGGCATGGAGGTAGGGCACCAACGTCAGCAGGCGGGCGACCTGGTCCTTCGCGCTGGGTGGTCTGGGAGTGGCCGGGACGCTCACGCGGTCTCCTGGGCAGGCTGGTCCTGAGAGGAGCCGGTCCGGCCGCCCTCGCGCACCACGGCCTCGTGCAGCCGGCTCACGACCCGCTCCCGGAGCACAGGCGGCTCCTCGACGTAGACGTCGGCGCCGTAGCCCAGCACCTCGTCGGACAGCCCGACCGAGCCGCGTTCGAGGACCAGCCGGTCCCATGTGGACTCGGTGTCGGGCCCTGGGACGCCTTCCTCGATCCGGTCCGCACCCCGGCGGAGGGTGTGGCCGGCACCCTTGCGCACGAGCAGCACCACCCGCTCGGTGGAGGGTTCGGGTGCCAGGCGGCGCGCCACCTGGCTCACGTCGGTGCCGGCCGGGATCTCGTAGGCGCCGGGCTGGCCCTGCCTGGTGGCCCTGCCCTGGACCCTGGAGAGCCGGAAGATCCGCTCGGCCTGCCGGTCGGTGTCGAACCCGACGACGTACCAGCGGCCCGAGTAGCGCGCCACGCCCCAGGGCTGGAGATGCCGGGTGCGGACCTCGGTGTCACCCGACCGGACGTAGTCGAAGACCACCGGCGTCCGCTCCTGGGTGGCCTCCCAGAAGACGTCGAACGACGGCTCGTCGGCGCTCAGCCGCGGCTCGACGATGTCGAGGGCGGTCAGGTCGACGTCGACGCCGAGCGCGGTGAGCTTGCGGACCGCCTCGGTCGTGGCCTCGGCCAGGCGGGCGTGCTGCCAGACCTTGGTGGCCAGGCCGATCACCGCCGCCTCGTCCGCGGTGAGGCTGATCTCGGGCAGCGCGAACTCGTCGGGCCGGATCCGGTAGCCGGGCTCGTCGTCGAAGAAGGCGTCCATCTGCCCGACCTCGAT